>Ga0307374_10012452_pt1 | contig 11918 bp, 10 predicted proteins | sample OX3MG_FD_202532 | JGI IMG/M metagenome (GOLD analysis project Ga0307374, IMG submission 202532) | Soil microbial communities from Risofladan, Vaasa, Finland - OX-3 | ecosystem: Environmental > Terrestrial > Soil > Coastal area > Acid sulfate soil | place: Finland: Risofladan, Vaasa | collected...
GCTTGCATAACGGCATCAGCGGAACCTTGTACATCTTCGATGTCTACCACAACCTGATCACCAAACCTACGCCGGTCTCCTTCAAGTTGTCGATTCCGTCGGGCGCGGTGCAGCAGCGCACAGTGACTGCGAATCTAGGCGAGGCTACGACAGAAATGGACTCGGGGACGAAAGAAGGTTTCGCCAAGTTTGAAGCCCAGGTGGATGGTGTTTCCAGCACGCGCGTCGTAGAGCAGGTTCCCGGCAACCCATGTGGGTTGAAGATGAGCGCCCAGCCTGCTGGGAATCGGATCCATTTACAAACCAGTCCGGTGCGAGACTGCAGCGGAAACGCTGTGCCCGACGGCACCATCGTCACTTTCACCGAGAACTACAATGGCACACAATCGACGGCAGACGTGCCTCTGAAACAAGGAATCGCGCAGGTGGAGTTGCCGGCCCACCCCGGAGCGACCATTACGGTCGCCAGCGGGGTGGTGTTGGGAAATGAAATTCATTGGCAAAAATGATGACGATAAAAACCATGCTGGTTCTATTCTCGATAGCGGCCATGCCGGGCGCTCTGCTCGCAGCCCAGCCGGTGATCCACGTGGAGCCGCCGAACTTGCATGGGCCGCGGCAATTGCAGGACCAGACGGCAACCGCAGTGGTTCGCGACTATCTGGAATCCTGGCAAAGCCTGGCAGCTGCACTGCGGCAGAATCGGGCTGACCTGCTCGATCAGGACTTTGTGGGGACCGCCAAAGATAAATTGACGGACACCATCCACCAGCAGGCTGCCCTGGGGATTCATACCCGCTATCAGGACCGCGCCCATAACATTCAAATTGTTTTCTATTCTCCCGATGGGCTTTCCGTTCAATTGGTGGATAATGTCGAATATGATGAAAGAGTCGTCGACCATCAAAAAGTTCTGACGACCCAGCACACTCACACCCGCTATATCGTCGTAATGACCCCCGCCGAAACGCGGTGGAGAGTGCGGATTTTTCAGTCTGAACCGGAATGAGACATTGTTTTTGAAGTTGAGATGATGCCCTCCCCCCCGGGGCTACAAAGTGTGTCACGTACCAATCGCCAAGAAAATTTGCATTGATAAAACGAATTGGCGATGGTTGGCATCCTATTTGGCTATGTGAATAACGGATGAATTCCCCATTCAGACGGAAAAGTCAGTTTGGCTGGTTTTTTAGAAACCCAGCGAATGTAAGAAACCCGTTCAAAAGTCCGGCCAAGACAATGCGCGCTGAAAATGGGCTGGAGTAAACGAACAGGCATTTTGGTTTCGAGAGAAGGGTTTGGGGGCAGCATGATCTCTGTAGTTATACCTATTTACAATGAAGAAGAATTAATTTATCAGTTGCATGAAGCTCTGGCTGGCTCCATGAGCCGTGTCGAGGAAGACTGGGAAGTTGTCTACGTGAACGACGGTTCCAAGGACTCGTCTCTGGATATGCTCCGCGAATTGCAAAGTGTGGATCCCCATGTAGTTGTGGTAGATCTCTCACGCAACTGGGGACACATGGGAGCCATCTCAGCTGGCCTCCGGACTGCGCACGGCGATGCAGTCGTTCTAATGGATGGAGATATGCAGGACCCTCCAGAGGTTGTTCCCCAACTGGTGGATGCGTGGCGCCGTGGTGCTCAGGTTGTTGTCGCTGTCAGACGAAGCCGCCAGGAACGGCGCAAGATTCTTGCCGCGCTGTTCCCACTTTTTTATCGCGTATTGTCTGCGCTCTCCGACTATCCCATTCCTCTCAACGCCGGTATTTTTGGCCTGATGGATCGCCAGGCTGTCGATTCGATCAATGCGTTGAGAGAAGGCAACCGCTACCTGCCCGGCTTGCGCGCCTGGGTAGGTTATAAGAATGCTGTTGTTTACTATGATCGCAACGACCGCTTAGCCGGGGACGGCAAGCTTTCGTTCGTGAGCCGCATCAAGTACGCGATGGATGCCATCACCAGCTTCAGCTACAAGCCGCTGCGGCTGTGTTTCGCGCTATCCAGTCTTTCCGCATTCATCGTTGCCATTCTTGCGCTCGGCGCTGTGCTTGCCAAGAGCCCGATTAACACCGTGGGACTCTCCATCACCGCCGCAATTTTTATGGTGGGAGGTATGCTGCTGCTGTGTCTCGGGGTGCTGGGCGAGTATCTGGGACGCGTGTACGACGAAGTGCGAGATCGCCCCATGTCCATCATCAATAAGGTCTATCAAGCCCCTGCAATGATGGATGCTCAAAGCCGTGCCGGGTATATGAATGGAACAGATTCCACACTTGATTACGCGGAGAACGAGCCGGTCATCGCCTTCAAAACGCGAGCGGGATAAGACGGAAAGAAGTTAGAGTCGCTTACATCTCTGTGCGTTTTGCCCGTAGGCGTTGTTCATAGCCATCTCTAAAACCTACCGCTACGGACGGAAACGGTCGCCATATCGGAGTTGTGCCGGTCAGCGCATTGCGTTCAACCGGCACAACCAGCGCGGTCAGAAACTTGCCGGGACCCGCAGCCCAGCGCGAACTAACGGTTGGCGGGCGCACTCGGCGAGTTTGCTTCTTGACCCGCGATGGCCGGTGCCTGCGATCCCTCTCCGCACGTTGGGATGCCGGGTTCAATCGCCGAACCTTCTTCGTAATCGTTCCAGGTTTCCAGCATCAGGAAGGGAATTGGTTGACCGGCAGGAAAGTACTTCTTCCAGAGATTGAGCGTGTCCTGGAACGTCTGACCACAGCGCGCAGACATGTGTCGATTCAGGCTCCACGAAGCTTTACTGTCGTTGAACTGAGACCAGGCGCCCCCGACAATAATCTTGTTCGCATATTTCGAGCCCATAGTTTGATAGAAGTTCGCGAGATATTGCTCGCCCCAATGGCTGCCATCCGCCGCCCAGCCCTGCGGCCCCGGATTGATCCAGGCGTAGAATCCGTCAAATGCGTCAGCATCCTTGCCTGGCGGATTGAGCCCGATCAGCAGCGGCGCAGGCTTCCATTTATTGATCACCGCTCTGACCTGGTTCCAATTGGTATGCCGCCCCTTGGGCCAGATAAAGATGACCGGACGGCCTTCGTATGTCAGGTAGGCCTCGTGCCCGGGAGATTTGGGAGAAAGATACGTGTCGTGGAACATCGTGAAGTCCGCGATGGCTTCGTCGGTCGCGCCATCTTCCTGGTCGCTCTCGTCATACATCATGGCAACGTGGAAGTGTTCTTTCGCGGCGGTCTTCTGCATCAACGAATAACTTTGATCGATAAAGGGTTCCCGGTCTCCATACCAATCCACCACAAACGCCGAAATTCCCCTCGCTTTCGCCTGCTGGATCTGCCGGCGAATCACCACCGGATCGTGCGAGGAATAGCCGGGGTTAATGTGCTTGGAGAATCCGAACCAGGCTTCGTACAGGGCCAGAATTTCGGGTGACGAGCCGGTGGCTTTGTATTTCAGCTGCACAGGCTGTGGAGTCCCACGCCTGGAGCATCCGCCGGCAAGAAAAAGAAACAACAAGAATGCAGTGCCTACACGACCCACCATAAGGAATATCTATTAGAAGCAAATCGGGATACCAGGGTTGTCGCGATTTCGACGTATTGCGTTCGATCCCGAGCAGCCGCAACGTCCTTTTGCGCATCAAAATCAGTTACTGCGGAATTGAAGCACGCGTCGAGCTCTCCGGTCGCCCCGGGCCCATGCGGGAGTAGCTCAACAAATTATTGCCTGGTTAGTCATTGGAGCCTCAAAAAGTTGACCACTGCGACACAGAAACCGAAAACGCTGCGATCCCGTGTTCTTTCAGGGAGCGTCGTTCTGCTCTGCGGATCCGGCCTGGCAACGGCCACCAACTTTATCTACAACATCGCCGTGGCCAGGTTTCTTGGCCCCAACGGCTTCGGCAATGCCACCGCCGTATACACCCTGCTCACCCTAGTGTCGGCGGTCACGCTCTCATTCCAGATCATTTCCGCCAAGATTGTTGCGCAACAGCGGACCCCGGAGGCCAAATCCGCTGGTTATCGTAGCTTTCATGCCGGAGCATGGGCGTGCGGGATTGCCATCGCCTCCATATTGCTGCTGTTTCACCAGAATATTGCCCGCTACCTGAACCTGAACGATCCGGTCCTTATTGTTCTTCTGGCGATAGGGGTTGGGTTTTATATTCCGCTCGGCAGTCGCCGCGGCTACGTCCAGGGCGCATTCGGTTTTCGTCGCCTGGCCGGTAATCTCGTCTTTGAAGGCGTGATGCGGCTGGGCGGGTCGGTCCTTTTAATTCTCCTTGGCTTTGGTGTTCGTGGCGTGATCGCAGCCAACTCGGTGGCTGTTGTCGCGGCCTATTTCGCGATTACGCCTAGACTGGCATCTCGGATTCCGACGCAGATTCGTCGTTCCTATGCGCTTCGCGAAATGTCGCAGGCGGTGGTATTTTTCTCCGGCCAGGTGCTCATCAATAACTGCGACATCGTTCTGGTAAAGCATTTCTTTCTCCTCAGAGAAGCTGGCCTCTATGCCGCGGTCGCCATGGTTGGCAGAGTGGTTTTTTCTTTTTCCCAGGCTGTCGTCAACAGCATGTTTCCACTGGTGGCGGGTACAAGCAACGATGAGAGGAAAGATCTTACCGTCATTGCCTCTGCGCTGCTGATGGTGTTATCGATCGGTTCGGTTCTTGCCCTGGGCCTTCGCATGGCACCAGAGTGGATCTGGAAATATTTTTTCGGATCCAAGTTTGAAATTGTCGGTCCGCACGGACTTTCCTATCTGCTTGCCCTCTACGCCATCACCTCTGTTGTGTATTCGCTCAGCGCTGTGATCATCACCTACGAGATGTCGTACAAGATTGCCAATACCAGCTGGGTTCAGTTGCTGTTCAGCGGCGTCGTCATCGCGGGCATCTGTCTTTTCCATTCCTCCTTGCGGCAGGTGATCCTGGTGCAATTGGTGCTGATGACCGTTCTGCTTTGCCTGGTGGCTTTGCCGTTCCTTATGATTGCGTTGAGCGATCCGTACAGAAAGCAAAAGCATGGCGTCTTTCAACCTGTCAGATTGATTCGGCGGGCTTCAGAAGACGAAGTGATTGCACAGTTTCTGAAAAGCGATTTTCCCAATCCCGTGTTCCGCGACTACCACGAGACACTGCGTGACATTGTCATGAATCCTGACCTGGACAATGCGACCGAAAACGCTAAACGTCGCGCCCTGTTCTTCCTGCGCCATCGCGCACTGTGGAATGAACTGCCTGCCGGAACAGAATGGTATGAGCTGGAACTGAAGGCCTCGGACCTCAGCCAGATTCGAGTGTTTCCGAGGGCGCAATGGCGAAAAATCGCGCAGGGTCATTTTTCAATCATGGAGGTTGCGGAGAGCATGAGCCGGCGTGAAAGCGTGATCGACGATCAATTTTTAGTCAAGCTCGCCGAGATCGGCGAGCGGCTCGGCAAAGAAGATCACGGAATCGGCCCAGTCGTCCTGATCGGCGTTAGTGAGACTGAACCGCTCACCATCTTGGATGGAAACCATCGACTGGTTTCAGCCATATTGGCTTCGCCGAACAGGGTGAACAAGCTTCGTTTCCTGTGTGGACTGTCGCCACGCATGACGGAGTGCTGTTGGTACAACACGAATTTGGGCACACTCTTTCGGTATGGGATAAACGTCCTGAAAAATACCATGCGCAGTCCCAAAGCCGAGCTTGCGCGCCTTTTGGAAAGCTCGGGATGAAACGCATCTCGGTGCCGGTGGGTATAGGACAGACCGTCCTGGATCAGTGGATGAAAAAGTCCAGATTGGAGAGGTGGGAACTATGACAATTCGCAAGCGTGCTGTAGCGGTGATGCAGTTGCAGGAAATTAGAAGTGCAAAGCAACGGCAGGCCTTTCTGCGCGATATGCAGCGCTGTATTGATGCTGAACGCCCATGCGTCGTGCTCGATTGTTCGAACCTCGACCAGCTGGACAAGTCCGGGGTCTACCTGCTGTTATGCTGCCTGGAGGAAGCCATGAAGAGAAATGGCGACGTGAAACTGGCTGGCTTGCACTCTTCGGCAAAGACGGCGCTGGAGACCTACGGCGCGTACCGTCTATTCGATATTCACGACACAACGGCAAGCGCGGTGAGCAGCTTTCACAGGCTTCCGACCGGCTCTTCTTCCCGGACGTCCGGATCTCTGGACAGTCGCACGCAGCCGGAAAGCGCGGCTTGAACCGCAGACCGTGGTTTCATTCGGCATAGGGATTTGGTGGGATTGTGCAGGAGATTGCATGAGAATTTTAGCTAGTTGGCAACAGAGACAAATCGCAGGGTGCCTGGTGATCGTTTTGGCGGTGCCGTTCGCGGAAGCAGTCACCACGGCGCCGCAACCGGTGCCATCCGGCCAGCAAACGGCAACTACACCCGCCACGCAGCCTCAGAGTTCCGATAGTGCCACGGGTAACGCGGATACTGGTACATCGCGGCCAGTGGCAACTCCCAGCAGTTCCGGCGCAGCCAGTTCCAACGACGCCAATCAAGAACACTCATCGGCCACGTTGCCCTCGGCTCCGCAGCAACAGCAAAATGGCACGTCGAATCCGGTAGGCACGGCCGCCGCACCCTATGAAAAAGCAACCGGGGTCGCAGCCTCCCGGCCGGCGGGCGCCGTAGTTGCGCCGGCAAAGCAAAAAAGATCAAGGTCCTTCCTCATTCGGGTTGGGTTAATCGTGGGCGCTTGCGTGGCCGTCGGAACCGTTGTCGCGCTGTCAGCTGGAAGCCCCAGCCGGCCATAACGAATCGCAGATTGCAGCATCACTTCGAAGGATTTGTAGGAGCGTGAACGATGCAAATTAAGCAAGACAGCAGGCGCTGTAAATTTGTAAGTTTTTCTGGCATCGACGGCGCCGGAAAGAGTACTCAGATCGCAAATCTTCGTGCCCGCCTGCAAGATGCAGGTATGCGGGTCGTGTTGGTTACGTTCTGGGATGATGTTGCCAGGCTGAAACGAATTCGCGAAGGCGCGGGACACACCTTGTTCAAAGGAGAAAAGGGCGTTGGAAGCCCAGAAAAGCCCGTCAACCGCCGCGACAAGAATGTCCGTTCCTGGCCTATGAGCCTGGTTCGCCTGGGGCTATATTTCGTGGACGCTCTTTCGCTTCGTGCCACGGTCGCGAAAGCGGTGCGCTCGGGCGCGGATTTCGTCATTTGCGATCGATATATTTACGACGAGCTGGCCAATCTGAACCTGGGAAATCCAGCGGCACGTGCCTATGTTCGCATGATCATGAAATTGGTGCCTCGGCCGGATGTCAGCTATTTTCTGGATGCAGACCCTATTGCAGCTCGCGCCAGAAAGCCCGAGTATCCGCTGGACTTCCTATATATCAGCCGCGCTTCCTATTTCACTCTCATTGAATTGATCGGTGGAATCACTGTGATTCCGCCCATGTCAATCCAGGATGCGGAGCAGGAAGTGGTGCGCCATGCGCTCACTCTCCTGTCGTCCGAAGAGCTGCAGAATCAGCCCGCGGAACATCTCGTCAGCGAACGATAAGCTGAACGTACCGGCGCTCAGTGCAAATACTCCACAGTCGAAATTTTCGACTCCAAATGTTGTCGCAGCAAAACAGTCGAGTCCAACTTTTTGTTGAACTCGACGGTTTTGTTTAGCAGGCGCTGTGACTGAAGGATTGCCGTTGTTTACCAGCGATAAAGTGTCAGACTACCCAGGTACATAGTGGCCGTTCCACTGCCTGAATTGCCATCCATCTGGAAGTTGATCGACAAACTCGAGCCCCATCCAAGTGAACGGGCGGCGAATACGGTCTTGTTCAGAGTCGACCGTTTCCCGTCCAGCCAGACATATTTATAAGTGACCATGCCGGTGTCGGTGCGGGAATACTCCATCTGCACGTGATGCCACTTGCCCGTACCCCACTGGTGAAAATTGCAGGCTGCGCCGGAGTGAGCCCAGTGGCCTTTGGGGTATTTCGCTGACCCTAAATTCTCCGTGTAATCCCACGTACCGGACGGACTATCGCATTGGATCCCGAAGATCACCGTGTTCCCATTCGGCATCGTCTGATTCAGATCCATTTCCAGATTATTGATTTGACTAGAGGAACTGGTCAGGTAGACCCAGCCGTCCCACATAAAGTTTTTCGCAGTTCGATTGTCCCCGAAGGTGACCGAATAACGTTCCGCGCCATAGTGGGTGTAGCTCGTCACATATTTACGGGAAACACCGCTATGGGCCGGCGAGCCGACCAGACTCATTTGTCCGCTTGCGCTGCCGCTGGTAGCTTTGTCATGGGATGCCTTCCAATTGCTCATTGCCTCCAGGTTGCTTACACTCACGGTGCTCGTGGGAACAACGGAGGTGTTGGTTGCGACATTGTCCGTAGCACTGGTGACGTGGACGTTGACGTCCGCCACGCAGATCGAGCCCTTCACATTCCATGCCTTCACGTGGACTGTATGGGATCCAACCGAGGCTGAAACTGAAGTGTCGATGACCGTTTTCCCCGAGAACATGGTTGTACCGCCGCTATCGAGAGAATAGCCCATGCTACTAACTGCCTGAGATGAACAGGTTGCAGAAGATGCGGAAAGAGTGAAGGGTGAACTGACGTATTCGCCACTGGACGGACTGCTGATCGTGGGATTCGAGGACGTTGACGACGATGTAGGCGAACTTGTGAGCGCGCTGGCAACCGTGACCATTGCTGCAGTCGTGCACACACCACCCTTGGCATTCCATGCCTTCACATGTACCGTGTGGGTACCAGAAGAGGTTGAAACCTCGGTGTCAATCGTCGATGTGCCTTTGAACATGATTGTTCCGCCGCTATCCACGGAATAGCCGATGGTCGTGACGGGTTGATAGGAACAGGTGGCCGATGAAGCGGTCAATACGAAGGGGGAACTGACATGTTCGCCGTTAGAAGGGCTGGTGATGGCGACGCCGAATACGGGTGCGGTGGAAACGAGAACGAACAATAGGGAATAGAAAAGTAGTTTCATGAATCTGCCTCGGCCCTTCGATTCGATCGCGTGCAAGTTGAGGGTTTGCGTGGGGCTCCTCCAGTAGCACAACATCCGTGTGCGGGGAAGTCGAATAAGTGAGCGTTTGTTCTGCGTCGGCCGTTCTCGAAGAGATGCCGCGGTCGATCGAAACTAAGCAGCAGGTGAGCCGGACGCTCCGTATCTCACCTTGCTGCTAGCTAGACCAACTCCATGCTTCGCTTGATGGTTAGGCTAGGAGCCTTCTTCACCAGCGATAAATAGTCAGGTCATCCAGATATGCGGTGATCGTCGAGCTACTGAGCGAATCGATCTGGAATTGTGTCATCAACGTATTACCCCACCCAGATGCACGAGCCCCAAATACAGTGTGATTCAGCGTGTGCGCGACTCCATCCAGGTAAATCGTCTTGTACGTGATCTTTCCCGTAGAGGTGCGGGAGAAGCTCGCCTGAACGTGATGCCAGGAATTCTGTTTCCAGGTGCGCGGGTTGCATGGTGAGCTGGAGTGAGCCCAATGCCCTTTGGGATGCGTAGCAGTTCCCAAGTTCTCGGTGTAATCCCATGTGCCGGTATAGCCATCACACTGGATGCCCATGAAGACGGTGTCGCCATTGGGCATGGTTTGATTCAGGTCTAATTCGAGGTTGGCGATATGGCTGGCCGAACTGGTGAGATAAATCCATCCATCATAGAAAAAGTTGGTGGAGGTTGCATTGTCTCCAAAGGAGATCGCATAACGCTCTCCGGCTGCACCAGAAAACTTGGTGGCAAATTCACGTGAAGACCCGCTGTGTACGGGCGAACCAACCAGGTACATTTTGCCGCTTGAACTGCCATTTGTTCCGCTGTCATGGGCTGATATCCAGCCACCCAGCTTTTGCAAGCTGCTGACGCTCACCGCGGTCGAGGGCACCACGGAGGTGTCGGCTACGGCATTGTTGGTGACACTTGTAACGTCGATGGCGACGTCTGTCACACACACCGCGCCCTTATCGCCCCAGGATTTGACATGGACGGTATGCGAGCCGGCCGCTGCGCTGACCTGTTCATCGAACGACGTGTTATGGATCATGGTGGTATCCCCGCTGCCGATGGAATAGCCCATGGTCCCAACTGTCTGAGACGAGCAACTTGTTGAAGTTGCAGAGAGAGTAAATGGGGATGTAACATGTTCGCCGCTGGACGGACTGCTGATGTTGACGCCTGCGAATGCGGATGCGGTAGAGATGAAGACGATCAAGAGGGAATAAGTAAGAGATTTCATGAATCTGCCTCGGCACGATGACTAACACGTGCCTGTTATGGTTTTCGTGGGGCTCCTGCCGCTGGCACTAAGTCAGTGATGGGAGTCAGTTGCATTTGCTGATGTCACTGGGCTGGCCTGGAGCGACAAGACGGGATACGTCTGACGGGAACCGACAACCTCTTCTAAACGTATCGATGAGAATACATCGACACACAACTCTACTAGACCCCGAACTAGAGCGTGACTCAAGTGCGACTGGATCGTGGAATCTCGCAACATTTCCACAGCAACATACTCGTCCAGTCAACATTCCTGCTTGAGACTCGCATTCGGGGAAACCTAGGCAGAAGAATGCAAGGAATTTCTAGGTGAATAATACACAATTCTCTCCCGCAAAAAAGCATTTTTGCGAGATTTCTAAAAAAAAGTGTGGGTCATGGGCATCCTTTTCTCAGTCTGTGTAAATTGTGCTCGAATCGGAAAAAAATACGTCTGCCGACTGGATGAAATTACATGGTGTCTGAACTCCTGCGCCGCTCCAAGAGGCTGTAGATCGGCCACTTCGCGCATGAGAACGAGTGTCGGGCACACGACGCAGCGTCGCGGTCCCCCATGCTGTGTCGCGGAAGAGATACGCCACGGGCAAAAGCAGCGTGACAGCGTTCCTGCCGATCCATCTACCAGTATGTGAGACTGAAGTTGTCCAGATAAGTGGTATTTGCATCCGGTGTTGAATCGCCGTCCGTCTGATAGTTGACGGTTACACCCCACCAGCTAGAGGGACCTGTGCCCGGCGGATAAGTAATATTGAGCGCGTAGTTTGTTCCGTCTAAGTCGATCGATTGGTAGACCAATGTATTATCTGATTTCCTTTGTACATGGATCGTGAGATGGTTCCATCCGTTCACCATCTTGCATGGAATTCCTGCAGACACCCACTTCCCATTTACGTTGTCGTAGATGTCCCACGACTTATCGCCACGATGACTACATTGGGTTCCAAAGATCATCTTGGCGCCGTTCATGTACATACTGATGTCGAATTCGAGGGTTTGCGTGATCGACACATCTGTCACATAAAAATCAGTATCGTACGTGAAGTTATGAATCGTCGGCAGCAGCGTATGGTTAGAATCCTTCAATGTGGGCGAAGCCGTGCCGATAAGGTCAGCGGAAAACAGAGCATCCCCGTATGGCTTGGTGCCATCGATCAGGAACTTTGTGGCATTGTTGCTTAACGAGGGCAAAGTAACCCCAAACTTCATCGCCCATGCATATCCATTGCACGGCGACGGGCTGCAGTCGACATAATTTGGGCCGCCTTGTCCCCAGGATTTCCAGTTCGCCGCCATCGCCTGAATATCGGAGATGACAGTCCCTACAGGTACCACAGGTGCGGCAACTACAGCGATGAGAATCGCAGCGGATACTGCTCCCCCATCCCCGGTAACGGTGGCTGCGTAGGTGGCAGTCGAAGCGGGAGTGACCGATTGCGTACCGCCGGTGGTGGCCAATGGATAGGAACTGCCGTCTGTCCCGGTGATGACGACTTGCGTTGCGTTGGTCGCTAGAACCGTTAGGACTACAGAGGCGCCAGCCGGGATGGAATAAGCACTCGCAGAGAAACCTACCGTCGGCGTTGGAACCGACGTGGGTGTCGACGTGGGTGTCGACGTGGGTGTCGGCGTGG
>Ga0307374_10012455_pt1 | contig 11916 bp, 12 predicted proteins | sample OX3MG_FD_202532 | JGI IMG/M metagenome (GOLD analysis project Ga0307374, IMG submission 202532) | Soil microbial communities from Risofladan, Vaasa, Finland - OX-3 | ecosystem: Environmental > Terrestrial > Soil > Coastal area > Acid sulfate soil | place: Finland: Risofladan, Vaasa | collected...
GAGATTCGGTCGCGGGAGCCGATTGTGACGCCCGACGCGCTGATTATCCAGGATCCAACGCTTCCGCACTCGGTCGATGTGTTCGACGGCCTGGTGTCTACCGGCTTTCTGCTCATCAACTCGACCAAAGGGTTTGAAGCCCTGGGCATCGAAACATTCGTCGTCGGCTTACCGCCCGGCCACGCACGAAGCGTCGCGGCAACCGAACTGGCCCTAGAGCATATTGGGAGGCCCATCCCTAACGCGGCGCTCTTGGGTGCTTTCGCGGCGCTCACCGGACTGCTCCATCTGGAGGCGGTACGCGCGGCGATTCGCGAGCGGTTCCCCGGCGCGATCGGTGACAAGAACTGCGCCGCGGCGACCAAAGCATATGAGGCCATAGGTCAGGCACAACCCAGGGAGGCGGCGATATGTTGAAACAGATTGAGGGATCGCGGGCCATGGCTGAGACGATCGCTCTGTGCCTACCCGATCACGCCGCAGACGCACATCGTGGAGGGGCTGGGCGAGTTGGTCAAGACGGGCACCTTACAGGGGTGCGAGTTCATTAACGTGGAGTCCGAGTTCGCCGCGCTCAGCGTGGCAATCGGCGCCACCGCCACCGGTGCTCGCGCCTACACCGCGACCTCCAGTCAAGGACTGCTCTTCATGGCCGAGGCCGTCTATAACGCGGCCGGGTTGGGCCTGCCCATTGTGATGACCCTGGGCAACCGGGCAATTGGAGCGCCGATCAATATCTGGAACGACCACAGCGATGCCATGGCCATGAAGGACGCGGGCTGGATCATGCTGTTTGCCGAGACCAACCAGGAAGCGGCGGATCTGCACATCCAGGCGTTCCGCCTGGCCGAGGCGCTGAGTTGCCCGGTGATGGTGAACGTGGACGGCTTTATTTTGACCCACGCCGTTGAACGAGTGGACCTGCCCACCCAGGAGCAGGTAGATGCCTATCTGCCGCCTTTCGAACCGGCCCAGATCCTCGACCCGGCCGATCCGGTGTCGATTGGCGCCATGGTAGGGCCGGACGCCTTCAGCGAGGTGCGATATCTCGCCCACCATAAGCAACTCCAGGCCCTCACCTTGATCCCCGCGCTGGCGGCGGAGTTCGCCGTACAGTTCGGACGCGCCTCCGGTGGGTTGATCCATACCTACCGGGCGGAGGACGCCCAGACCTTGGTGGTCGCCATGGGGTCGGTGAACGGAACGATTAAGGATGTGATCGACGAAATGCGCGCTGCCGGCACGTCCATCGGCGCCGTGGTGATCAGCACCTTCCGGCCGTTCCCGCTCCATGAGGTCGGCGCCGCGCTTCAACAGGCCCGACGGGTCGTCGTTGTGGAGAAGAATCTCGCCGTGGGGCTGGGCGGTGTGCTCGCCTCCAACGTGCGTATGGCGCTCCGCGGCCGGCAGGTGCCGGTGCACACGGTGATTGCCGGTCTAGGCGGGCGGCCCATCACCATGGCGTCGCTCCGGCGGATCTTCGAGCAAGCCGGGCGGGACGAACTGGAGGACACCACATTCCTCGACTTACGATGGGATGTCGTCAATCGCGAGATTGAGCGCATGGGCACGACGCGCCGTTCGGGCCCAATTGCCGAAAATATCCTGCGCGCGACCGGCGTGCCGAGGTCGAGAGTCGGCTGAGGAGGCGGCAATGAATGAGCGGCAGCCGCAAGGCAGTAATCTGATCCCGGTCCCGGTCAAGTTGGAAAAGGGGACAGGGGCACAGCGGATTAAGTTCTATCAGACCGGGACGCTGACGGTCGGCAATCGGCTCCTGGAACCCACCGGGCGGACGGTGCAGTCGTCCATGGACAGGAGCAATGCAATCACCTTCGGTCACCGCGCCTGCCAGGGGTGCGGTGAGGCGCTCGGAGCGCGCTATGCGCTCGACGCGGCGATGCGCGCCACGGAGGGTCACATGGTGGCGGTCAACGCTACAGGGTGTCTGGAAGTCTTCACCACCCCATTTCCCGAAACCTCCTGGCAACTACCCTGGCTTCACTCGCTGTTCGGCAACGCGGCGGCCGTGGCGACCGGCGTTGCCGCCGCCCTACGCACAACCGGTCGCGGCAACGTCCAGGTAGTTGCCCAGGGCGGTGACGGCGGCACCACCGACATCGGCTTCGGCTGTCTCTCCGGGATGTTCGAGCGTAACGACGATGTGCTCTATCTCTGCTACGACAACGAAGCCTATATGAATACCGGCGTGCAGCGATCGAGCGCCACGCCGCCGGCCGCCCGTACCGCCACCACCCCGGCCATGGGTGCGGCGCCCGGAAACGCCTTCGGGATTGGCAAGGATGTGCCGCGCATCGCCATGGCGCACGGTATCGCCACGGCGAGCGTAGCCGACCTGCACGACCTGGAAGCAAAAGTCACAAAGGCCATGGGCATCCACGGCGCCCGCTATATCCACATCTTCGTCCCCTGCCCCTTGGGCTGGGGCAGCGAACCGCGCGACACCATCAAGGTAGCCCGGCTGGCCCAAGAAAGTGGTCTGTTCCCGCTCTTTGAGGCGGAGTACGGCGAGGTGACCGGCTCCACGCCGATTCGGCGTCAGGTGCCGGTTACGGAGTATCTGAAAATACAAAAGCGCTTTGCCCACCTGTTCACCGGGACCGACTATGCCGCGGAGGCGCTGGCCGCCCTGCAGCGTATCGCCGACCGGAACATAGCCACCTATCATCTGCTCGATAAGGTCGGAGAGGATCGATGAATAAGCCTTTCGCGATCACGCTTGAGGTCGGTACCAGTCGGGCCAATCATACCGGCGCCTGGCGCACCAGTAGACCAGTCTACCTGGACCGCCTGCCTCCCTGTAACCAGGGCTGTCCGGCGGGCGAGAATATTCAGGCGTGGCTCTCCCACGCCGAGGAGGGGAATTACCAGGCGGCCTGGGAAGAGATCGTGCGGAACAATCCGCTGCCCGCGATCATGGGGCGGGTCTGCTACCACCCTTGCGAGAGCGTGTGCAATCGCGCCAAACTGGACAGCGCGGTCAACATTCATTCGGTGGAGCGTTTTCTCGGCGACCTGGCAATTAAGGAAGGTTGGCGGGTTACGGTCCAAGCTCCGGCCAGTGGGAAAAAGGTGTTGGTGATCGGTTCCGGTCCCAGTGGGTTGTCGGCCGCGTACCACCTGGCACGTCTGGGCCATACGGTGATTATCATGGAAGCCGAGGATGAGGCGGGCGGCATGATGCGCTACGGCATCCCAACCTATCGCCTACCCCGAGCCGTGCTGGACGCCGAGATCGGTCGTATCCTCGACCTGGGGGTAGCGCTACAACTGAACGCCAAAGTGGAGAACATTCCGGAGACCATGGCGCGGGGCGGCTTTGACGCCTGTTTCGTGGCCATCGGCGCGCATCTGGCCAAGCGAGTGCGGATCCCGACGCCGGATGCAGGCCGCATCCTTGACGCATTGAGCATGTTGCACGCGGTCGAGACAGGCGATGAGCCCCTCCAGTTGGGCCGTCAAGTTGTCGTCTATGGCGGCGGCAATACCGCGCTGGATGCGGCGCGCACCGCGAAGCGGCTGGGCCATGAGGCGGTCATCGTCTACCGGCGTACGAGGGAACGCATGCCGGCGCACGATTTTGAGGTGCGGGAAGCGCTCGAAGAGGGCGTCACCATGCGCTGGTTGAGCACAATCACCGAACTGGGGGAGGTCGGCATCACCGTGGAACGGATGGAACTCGACGAAAGCAGCTGGCCCCAGCCGACCGGCGAGGTCGAGACAATTGCCGGCGACAGCCTTGTGTTGGCGCTCGGCCAGGATGTGGATACCACGGTCCTGGAACGCATTCCCGGCGTACAGCCGGCGAAGGACGGTGTGGTGACCGTGGATAGCACCATGATGACCGGTTATCCAGGCATCTTCGCCGGCGGGGACATGGTGCCGGCCGAACGGACGGTCACCGTGGCGGTGGGCCACGGCAAGAAGGCGGCGCGTTGCATCGACGCCTATCTGCGCGCCTCGACCTATCAGATACCGCCGAAACATGAAGTTGCCTCCTTCGAAAAGCTGAATACCTGGTACTACAGCGACGCCGATAAGACGGTGCAGCCCGCCCTCGATCTGGTGCGCCGACAGACGACTTTCGAGGAGGTGGTCGGTGGCCTGGATCAAACGAACGCGCTGTTCGAAGCGCGTCGCTGCCTCTCCTGCGGCAATTGTTTTGAGTGCGACAACTGCTTCGGCGTCTGTCCCGACAACGCGGTAATCAAGCTTGGACCAGGCAAACGGTTTGCCTTCAACCTCGACTTTTGTAAGGGCTGCGGGATGTGTGAACAGGAGTGTCCTTGCGGGGCTATCGCCATGGTCCCGGAGGAGATCTAGTGAGCAAGTGCCTCTCTTCGTACTTCGCAAGGTTCCCGCGACATGCTCCGCCGGATCCCGCTAAGCACGGCTAATCTCACTGCTTGTATGCGACCCTGATTCCGGCCACCGGTGTGGTTGGTTTTCCGCAAAAGACATGCCCCATAAGCTGAACCGCGCCAGGGGCGGTCTCTCGCGATACGCCTGTCGGGCGCCAGGTTAGATGGCCTCCTGAGTACGAGCCGGCAGGAAAAACCCAACGCGGCAAGAGCGAGGAGTTCACGCTCCTACCGCGCCGCGGGCCGGTCAGGATAGAACCACGGTCATCCGTCAGTCGTTAGAGTCTGTTATGCACTTTAGCGTCTCCATGGTACGTTTGTCCTATGAATAGGAAACCGTACCCCAGCGATGTGAGCGACGAGGAGTGGGCCTTCGTCGCCCCGTATCTGACCTTGATGACCCCCACCGCGCCGCAGCGGACCCACGACCTGCGGGACGTCTTCAATGCCCTGCGCTATGTGGTGCGCACGGGCGTCCACTGGCGGCTGCTGCCCCACGACTTGCCGCCCTGGGCGGCGGTCTACCAGCAGACTCAGCGGTGGCTGGCGGCCGGGGCCTTCGAGGCCATCGTGCATGACCTGCGCACGCTGCTCCGGGTGGCCCAAGGACGGGCGGCCCAGCCCTCGGCGGTGATCTTCGATGGCCGCACCCTGCAATCGATCCCCGAGAGTGGTGCGCGGGCTGGCTATGACGGCCACAAGCGCAAACGGGGCTCGAAGACCCATATCGCGGTCGATACCTTGGGCCAGTTGCTGGCCCTGGTGGTGACCCCGGCCAACGAGCAAGAACGGGCCCAGGTGGCGGCCCTGGCTCAGGCGGTGCAGGCGGTGACCGGCGAGCAGGTCGAAGTGGCCTATGTGGACCAGGGCTATAGCGGCCCGGACCCCGCGGCCGCGGCGACCGTGCATGGCATCCGCCTGGAGGTGGTCAAGCTGCCGGAAGCCAAGCGCGGCTTCGTCCTCCTGCCCCGGCGCTGGGTCGTGGAGCGCTCCTTCGCCTGGGCGGCCCGCTTCCGGCGGCTCGCCCAGGACTACGAGCGGCTGCAGACCACCCTGATCGGCTTTCATTTCGTCGCTTTTGCCTGTCTGATGCTCCAACGGGCCGTCCCTCTACTCAAGGTAGGTGCATAACAGACTCCTAGAGTCTGTTATGCACCTACCTTGAGTACGGCGTCTTCTTGCCGGCCGAACAGGCCATATGCCTCTTCTATCCGGTCAAGGGAGAACCGGTGCGTGAGGAGCGGCGTCAGGTCGATGCGATGGTGCTGCACCAGACTCATCAGGGACCGCATCCGTTCCTTCCCGCCGGGACAGAGGGTGTTGACGATACACTGGTCTCCCAAACCGCCCACATAATCGGCGGGCGCAATCTCCAACGTCTTGGAGTAGATGCCCAGCGATGAAACCGTGCCGCCAGGTCGGATGCTCTTTAGAGCGTTGCCAAACGTCTGTGGGGTACCCAGGGCCTCGATCGCCACATCCACTCCCCTGCCATTGGTCAGTCGGCGGATCTCGGACACCACGTCCTGCTCCTTGAAATTGAGCGCCACGTCGGCGCCCAACCGTTTGGCCATGGCCAACCGTTCGGGAATGCTGTCGACCACGATCACCAACCCTGCCCCCTTGAGCCGGGCGCCGATTGCCGCGCACAGACCAATTGGACCCTGGGCGAAGACGGCCACAGTGTCGCCGATTGTGACGTTGGCCTTCTCCGAGGCGGAAAACCCGGTGGAGGCGATATCCGAGAGCAGCACGACGGCTTCATCGCTCAGGCCGTCGGGAATCGGGGTGAGATTTGCTTGCGCATACGGGACGCGCACATACTCGGCCTGGCAGCCGTCGATTGAGTTGCCCAGCCGCCAGCCACCGCCGGGCACCCAATGGCCGTCGTAGCCCGCGCACTGGGAGTATTGCCCTTTCAAGCAATAGAAGCAGGTGCCGCACGGTGTAATGGCGCCGACCAGCACGCGCTGGCCCACGTGATAGCCCACTAGACCGGGGCCGATGTCATGCACGATGCCTACCGGCTCGTGGCCAAGGATACGGCCGGGCTCAACCGGCCACTCGCCTTTGGCGATATGGACGTCGGTGCCGCAGATCGTGGTGAGCGTCACCTTCACCACGGCCTCACCGACACCCGCCGTGGGGACGGGTACTTCCGTGAGATGTACGTCATTTACCCCATGAAACACCATTGCCCGCATTTTCCCAGCCATTGAACCACTCCTTCCGATGCAGATCCGTTTCACCAAGGCTAGGCCGTACAGCTGCTTCTGGCCGGCGGTCCCACCCACGCGTGTTGGTGAGACTCTCGACCACCTTCCACGATAGAACGTCTCCGATATCGCCCAAAGGGCAGATCGTCACCGAAACAGGGGTCAATGGTCCCGACCGGTAACACGGAAGCAGATGCGGGCGGTCCAGGGGATACGTCGGCAGCATCTGGATGCGCGGCACGCTGTAGCTACGGGAGCGAACGTGACAATACGCGCCCGGCAGGCCGCCGCGCTCCTGGGCGCCGATCGCCTCACCCTGCCCTTCCAGGATCGCCTGCTTCGCGACACGCAGGACGCGCGGCTCGCGGTGGCGGTGCCGCGGCTCTTCTTCTCGCACTGCAAAATGGAGCCATCATGGGGGGAGTTCGCCTTCGCGGTCGACGTGAGCGCGGTCTACGATCGTAAGCGCGCGGCGCTGGCGGCCTATGGTTCGATTTTCGCCCCCAATGACCGCCTGGTGCAGCTGTATGAGGCCGAGGATCAGTATGTCGGGCGCCTCCTGGGCGTTGCCTTTGCCGAGTCGTTCCGCAGCCTGAGTCCCCTCTTGGTGGCCGATCCCACTATGTTCCTGGCCGGTATCCATGGGTGACCGGGGCGCTTCCGGGAGCGCGGATGAGGAGATCAGCGTGGCGCCGCGCCAGGCGGCCGGGTTGCGCTGGGCGCCAACGTAGCATGCCAGGACCGACGTGCTTGGGGTGGGATTCCAGACCACCACCAGCGCGGCGGCATGCACGGCGCGATCAGCGCATCGACCTTCGGGTCGGCTGGCAGTGGCGTAGGGCCCGACCGTCGCGCGGGGCCGCGCCGGTGGCTGGCCTATCGGTGGGCTAGGTCAAGGAGGTGCATGGTGCCGGTAAACGGCACCTGATAGGCGACCTGGCCCATCGAGATCCAGGTGCCCTTCCGCCATGCTTGCACCTGGATGCCCCAGCGCCCAACCATCGGCACTTCCGCGTTGAGCACTCGCCACTGTCCACGGCCCAGGGAACTGGCGACATACGAGGTGCTGCCCATATTCATGTCGAGGGAGCGGGAGAGGATTCGGACGGCGCTTGCTCGGATGCCGCTGACGATGAAGATGTTCTCGGCATCGGCCCGTCCGGGAGCGGCGGTGAGCGTCATGGACCGGTCAAGCCGGGCCACGATGGCGGTATCGGTTGGGCTGCTGGTGGCATGGGTGCGGGTCAGACTGGCGAGCGCCACCAGTACCAGCGCCAGGATAGCCAGGAGTGACCAGCGGTAGATCGAGTTCATAACACTCCAACCCTGACTTCTCCTGTTAACCCCAGGGCGTTTCGAACGCATCAAGGCCCGACAGGGGAGAGAGGCGGGCGGTGGCGATTGGGTCGTCGGCGAAGACGCTCAGGAACAGGTTATGCACCAGATCCTCGTCGAACCAAATGCCCAGGGACGCGACCTGCCAGCGAACGGCGGTAGGCTCGAGCACCGGAACCAGTGAAATCGGCTGCCGGGTCTGGCTATTGCTGATCGCGACCCCACCGAAAATGTGCTCGTGCGCCACGGAGGCGTTGATGAAGACGGAGATGGTGCGCGACCCGCCCTCGGGATCGACCAACCCATAGCGGCGCTCATTGCCGTCGCGCCACATGGTAATCCGCTCTGGCGCCCCAACGCGCTCCAGCGCCTCATTGGCTTGCACGCGCGCCTGATCGAAGAGCTCCCACAACCCGGCAGTGGCGTCAAGCAGGAGCTTGGCGGCCGGCGTCTCGGGTGCGATGGACTCTGGGAGCTGGCGTCGCGCCAGCCTCTCGGCCCAGGTGTCTCCCGCTGTCCGGGCCTGGCGCGTTCGAGTGTACTCCAAGCTGCGCATCTGCTTCCTCCATCTCGTGGGACCCTGGGGCCGTTTCGTTCCTACCCTTACCCTATCAGGATGTGTTTCTCGGACCCAGGGCCCCACGGCCCGATCTCGTCGGGCCATCGGCCTCACGGTACGTAGCCGGCTAGCTTCGAATAGTGATCGTGCCGGTCATGAACCCCTCATGGCTCATCGCCCAGGCAGTCGCGCCGCCGTTGTCGCAGGGGAGGATGCACTTCCAGTGATACACGCCGGCCCTGGTCGCGGTGAAGCTGAAGGTGGTCACCCCGACTCCGCCCTGGCCCTTGGCGGCGGTGGCGATTGCGTTAATTCCCAGGCTCGGCGCGGTGAACGAGTGGGGAGCGGTATCCAGGTTGTAGATGGTAACGATCACCTTCTGGTTGGCCCGAGCGCTGATATAAGCAGGGACGTAGGCGTCGTGGGTGTGCTTATTCGAGCCCATGATGGAATCGGGGACGACGGTGAGATTGATGCTTTCCGGGGCCAGGGCCGCCGCTGGGGCCGCCACGGCGACATGGTTGGTCGGGTGCGCCGCCATCACGGCCGCCGTCGCCCCAATCGATACGATACTGACCAACGCTGCGGCGGCCAGGGTCTTGTTTGCGCTCACGGACGTTCTCCTTTTGCCTCTTGGCGGTGTCGTTCACCGCCGCTGGAACCAGAATAGAGCGGCGCCTGGATGTGGCGGCAGAGGCGATCGGCCCAATACACCTGGGCCGAAAGTCATCTGGGAGACGGGACGATCCGCGGCCCGTCGAGCAGGTCTATCGGGAGAAGGGGGCTGTTCGGCCCCCAGGTCAGGGTCGGGCGGCCATGGCGATAAATGCTCCAAGATCGTAGGGTGGGAGAGAGTAACGGGACCGCCAAACGGGGAGGACCACGTAGCCGCCGCGGCCCGCGCGGGGCAGCTACCGCACCGCGAAGAGCAGGGTCAGGAAGTCAGCCGGCACCGGTCGCTCTCTCCACCGGGGTCACACCGGCGACTTGATGTGCAGGCGATCCGTGACCTCCCGTACCCCAGGAGCCTGGCCGGCCGCGCCCACCGCCGCGCACCGCTCGGTCCACGACCGAACATTCCCGGTGAGCACCACCGTGTCCTGGTCGATAGTTACCTCAATTCGCCGGGTCTCACGATTGGCTTGCAGGGCCAGGGCCCGCTCGATTGCCTGCCGCACGGTCTCGGGCTCGATCGGCGGGAGGTGCGAGCGGATCAGGATGAGGTTGCTGACCCCTCGCGCCCCAGGTACCTGCCGTACGACCGCCAGAATATGTCCCCGCCGGCGACGGTCGCCAAGCTCGCCCGACAGCGTGACCCACCCCTCGGACACCTTGACCCGCACCACGTCCGGCGCCGTGACCTTCGCCTGCTTCAATGCCAGCCGCACCGCCCGCGCCAGCGCGGGGTCGGACGGCGTGCGTTCCTGGACCGTGTCCTCGTGAAGTTGTCCTTTGGCGCTCATGTCCTTTATCCTTTCGGTTCCTCGGTCTTCAGGCAATCAGAAGGCGCGGATTGCCTGGCCGCGCTGTCCACGCGCGATGGGCTCGCCATCGATTTCGGCACACACGGCGATAGGGCTTTCCTTCTCGCGCTCCGCCTCCTCAAAAGCAGAGAACGGGACGGCGCGCACGAGCCGAAGCGCGGCACCGGTTTCCTTAGCGATCCGGCAGGCCGGAACCAGGCTCTGATCAGCCGCCGTCGATCCGTCGAGCGGCACAAGAATGGTTTGGATCATGCTCGTCCTCCTCGGATGGGTGGCGCATTAGACAAGGCCAGCCTCCTGCCCGTAGCCTACGTTGAATCACCGTGGGTGCCGAGGGCCGGATGACCCAAGTCGAGCGGGCAGAATGACCTTGGATATCGAACTGAATGCCTATGTGCGATGCCCGATGCGGGCGCCCCATTGGCCGATAGGGAGTAGAAGCATGGTTTTGCGGAGTGGTAGCTAGCGCCCAGCTAGCTTCATCCTCCAGCGGTACGAGCGGGTAGGGATCTGGATATCGTCACCAGGAGCAAAGCCGCGGCGGTGGCCCGGTTACGAGTGAGCAGCAAAGCACAAAGCGTAAGAGTTGGCGAAAGCGGATGGCGTGCCGCGTGAGTGGATTATTCGCCGGTGGCCGGCAAGTGGACAGCGCGGTCGGGGCACTACGCGGTGATGGTTTCGCGGCCGAACGGATCAGTATCGTCTCGCCCGACGGCCAAGCCGTGAACGTGGGAGGCAACCAAGCAGAGCGGTACGGCCACCCGCACGATACGCCGCGTAGGTATCCGCCGCCGCGACCGGGGGCGATTCTTCACAACTCAGTAGACGGTCTGGACCCTGTCGGCCAGTACTACAGCGACACTTAGGCGGCCACATGCTGGGCCTCGTGATCGTCGAGCACGGCCAGGATCTGCCCCCACAAGCCGGAGGCGCGCCAGCGCTGGAAGCGATGGTAGACGCTCTGCCAGGGGCCGAAGCGGTCGGGCAGCGCCGCCCAGGCGCAGCCGGTGCGTTCGACCCAGAGCATCCCGGCGACGATCCGGCGATGATCGACGTAGGGTCGCCCGCGCGGGGTCCGCAGTGGCGGGAGGAGCGGGCACACCCGCTGCCAGGCCGCCTCGGTCAGTTCGGGGCTGTGGCGCGGCGGCAGTGGTGGGCGTGCTGGCGCTGGGGGTAGGACCGCCGGGCGGCGAGCCCGCCGGGCCGTGTGCGCGCGCTTTGCTCGTGCTTGATGGCGCCGCCGCCAGCGGGACCAGTGCAGACGGAAGCCAAATCGATCGGGCGGCTCGGTCAGGGCCAGCAGCAACCGGCGCACCTCCGGCACCGTGAGCGGAATCAGGGCACGCGCCGAATCTGGACCCCCTTTTTTCCGTCGTCCCGGTCGGGAGCGGCGGTGGCATGGGCGCGGGTCACTTCCAGGTAGGCGTGGGCCAACAAGGCCAGAGTGATGTGGCGATACCAGGGCTGCCAGCGCCGCACCTCATACTGATCCAGCCCCACCAGATCCTTGGCCCGTTCGAACCCTTCCTCGATCGCCCAGCGCGCCCCGGCCACGCGCGCCAGCGCCTCCAGGCCGGTGTCCTGTGGCCCAAAGGCCCGATAATAGGCCACCTCGGTGGGGTCGCTCAGGCTGCGCCGCGCCAGCGCCCATTGTGCGGTGTCCGCCGATACCACTGCCTCCAGCCGCACCCAGGCCCAGTCGTAGCGCCGTGGTCCCTGGCTCCCCTCCCCGGCCGAGCATCGCAACCAGGCGCTCGTCGGCAGCCCAGCGAAGAGGGTCTCGACCCGCTGGTGCCGCCCCCCAACCACGACCCGCCGACCGCACGAGACGGCCAGCACGTAGGCACGCCCTTGCTCCTCCAGCCAGCGCCGCAGCCGCGCGTCATCCCCGTAGACCTCGTCGCCCGTCACCCACGCCGCCGTCACCCCTGCGGTGAAGG
>Ga0307374_10012456_pt1 | contig 11916 bp, 8 predicted proteins | sample OX3MG_FD_202532 | JGI IMG/M metagenome (GOLD analysis project Ga0307374, IMG submission 202532) | Soil microbial communities from Risofladan, Vaasa, Finland - OX-3 | ecosystem: Environmental > Terrestrial > Soil > Coastal area > Acid sulfate soil | place: Finland: Risofladan, Vaasa | collected...
TGGGGATGGGCTCCGGCCGCCGCCAGGGCCTGCCAGCGCTCGCTCGAGAGCATGGCGCAGTAAGAGGCGTAGACCTTCTTGGCCATGGCCAGGCCGAGGGTGGCATGCAGGGGCCTTGGGAGCAGCGGATCGGCGGCCTTGTCCCAGCGGGACACGAACACTGACGCCACCGACGGCACCGTGACGCCTTGGCCGGCGGCCAGGCGACGCTCAAGCGCCCGCAGATAGGCCTCGGCGGTCTGGAGGTACTGGGCGTCGGAGAACAGCAGCGTCACGTTCACCCCGATGCCGGCGGCCACCGTCTCCTCCATCGCCGTCAGGCCCTGGGGGGTGCCAGGGATCTTGACGAGCAGGTTGGGAAAGCCCGCCTCGTCGTGCAGGCGTCGGGCGAGCGCGGCGGTGGCCGGCGCGTCGTAGGCGAGGTCAGGCGGGACCTCCACCGACACGTAGCCGTCGATGCCGCCCGTCTCCTCCCAAGCCGGTCGGAACAGCGCAGCGGCGGCTGCGAGATCCTCGAAGGCGACCGCGTACACGAGGTCCTGAGGGTCCATGATCCCTTCGTCGATGCTGCGGCGCAGCGACGCGTCGTAGTCGTGGTTGGCCGCCATGGCGTGGCCGAGGATGGTCGGGTTCGAGGTGAGGCCGGTCACCGCCAGCTCGCCGACGTAGCGGGCCAACGCACCGGAGGACAACATCGTCCGGTTGATGCTGTCGAGCCACAGGCTCTGGCCCGCGTCGTGAAGACGCGTGGCCGGGTTCGTCACGTGAACCTCCCCCGCGCCGTCGGTGGCACTGCCGCCGTTTGGTCACCCTTCGTCATCGAGGCACACCTCTCTCAGGCGGTCAACCCGAGGCCCAACGTTCCTCGTCGAGGGCCCGTTTGACCTCCGGGTAGGCCGAACTCATGCAGCAGGGACACGACTCGTACCAGCGACGCATGCCTTCGTCGACGGTCACCTGATGCTCATGTGAGGGCCGTTCTGATCGCGTTCTCTCCTCACCGGCCATGAGACCTCCTTCGCACTCGACAGGGCCGCCCCGCCAGAAACCCCGTCTCTCCTGGTCGACAGTTTAGCCGGTGGTTACTAGAACTACAGTAGTAGATGGACGCACCTCCCGGCTGCGCTCAGACGGGCCTTGCTCGGAGCCTGCACCATGCCATTGCGCGCGCTCCGAACTCGTCATGCGAGCAGCGGGTCCGCCGCGTTGGCGTCGATGCCGAGCTCGGCTACCGCGGCACCGGCCACCGAGGGATCGAGGGCGCCGGAGCGGGCCAGGGCAGCGAGCACGGCGAGGGTCACATGGGCAGCGTCTACTTCGAAGTGGCGGCGTAGCGCACTTCGGGTGTCGGAGAGGCCAAAGCCATCGGTTCCGAGCACCACGTAGGGCGGAGGTACCCAACGCGCCACCTGGTCGGGCACGAGGGTGGTGAAGTCCGTGACTGCCACGACGGGACAGTCGCCCTCCAGTGCTCTCGCGACGTAGGGGCTGCGGGGCGGCTCAACCGGGTGGAGCCGGTTCCAGCGCTCGGTGGCGAGCGCGTCTTCGCGCAGCGCCTTGTAGCTCGTCGCGCTCCACACCTCCGCCGAGACGTCGTAGCGCTCGGCGAGCACCGCCTGGGCTTCGAGCGCGGTGAGAACCGCCGGCCCACTGGCCAGGATTCGGGCTCGGTGCCTGGCGCCGTCGGGGCCCGCGGCGTAGCGGTACAGCCCGGCGAGGATGCCTTCTTCGACGCCTGCGGGCATGGTCGGCATCGGATAGCTCTCGTTGTAGAGGGTGAGGTAGTAGAAGACGTCTTGGGGATCGGGTCCGTACATGGCGGCCAGCCCAGCGCGCACGATCACCGCGACCTCGTAGGCGAACGCCGGGTCATACGCCCGGCACGACGGGTGCACCGACGCGTACAGCAGGCTCTGACCGTCGCAGTGCTGCAGGCCCTCGCCCTGCAAGGTGGTGCGCCCTGCCGTGGCCGCCAGCACGAACCCCCGCCCACGGGCGTCACCGAACGCCCACAGCAGGTCGGCCGCCCGGTGGAAGCCGAACATCGAGTAGTGGACGAAGAACGGCACCATTGCCTCGCCCAAGGTCGCATAGGAGGTGCCCGCGGCCAGCGTCGAGGCCATCGCACCGGCCTCCGTGATCCCCTCTTCGAGGATCTGGCCGTCGGCTGCCTCGGTGTAGGACAGCAGCAGCCCGGCGTCGACCGGCTCGTAGCGCTGGCCTCCGGGCTGGTAGATGCCGATCTGGCGGAAGAGGCCGTCGATCCCGAACGTCCGCGCCTCGTCGGGCACGATCGGCACGACTCGCCGCCCGATGTGGGGATCGCGCACGAAGGCGCGAAGAAGTCGGGTGAACGCACCGGTAGTTGAGGCGGCAACCTTGGGCCCGGTCCCGGCGAGCAACTCCTGCCAGACCCGGTCCTCGGGGAGCGCGAGGCTGCCTCGGCTGCTCCCGCGAGCGGGCACCGGGCCGCCAAGGGATCGGCGCCGCTCGGTGAGATAGCGATACTCCTCTGATTCGAACCCCGGGTGGGCGTAGGGCGGCAGGTCGTCGGCCAGGGCACTGTCAGAGATCGGCAGTTCGAGGCGGTCCCGGAAGGTCTTGAGCTCGGTCTCGGTCAGCTTCTTGATCTGATGGGTGGCGTTGCGCGCTTCGACGTCGGGGCCGAGGGCCCAGCCCTTGACCGTCTTGGCCAGGACGACCGTGGGCCCCGTCGTGTGCTCCAGAGCAGCACGGTAAGCGGCGTACACCTTCCTCGGATCGTGGCCGCCGCGGCGCAGGCGCCGGAGGTCGTCGTCGGAGAGGTGCGCGACGAGCAAAGCCAGGCGCGGGTCGGGACCGAAGAAGTGCGCCCGGATGTAGGCGCCGGTCTCCACCCGGTACTTCTGGTACTCGCCATCGAGCGTGGTGTTCATCTTGTCGACGAGGGCGCCATCGATGTCAGCGGCAAGGAGCGGGTCCCACTCCCGGCCCCAGATCACCTTGACCACGTTCCATCCGGCACCCACGAAGAGGCCCTCGAGCTCCTGGATGATCTTGGCGTTGCCGCGGACCGGCCCGTCGAGGCGCTGCAGGTTGCAGTTGACCACGAACACCAGGTTCGAGAGCTTCTCCCGCCCCGCCATGGCGACGGCGGCCAGCGACTCGGGCTCATCCATCTCCCCGTCCCCGACGAAGCACCACACCCGCGAACCCGAGACATCGGCGATTCCACGGTCCGTGAGATAGCGGTTGAATCGAGCCTGATAGGCAGCCATCAGGGGGCCCAGGCCCATCGAGACCGTCGGGAACTGCCAGAAGTCACTCCGGCGAGGATGCGGGTAGCTCGGAAGACCGCCCCCGACCTCTCGGCGAAAACCATCCAGGTCCGCCTCGTTGAGCCGGCCCTCGAGGTAGGCCCGGGCGTAGATGCCCGGAGACGCATGCCCCTGGAAGTACACCTGGTCGCCAACCCCTTCCTCGGCCCCCCGGAAGAAATGGTTGAAGCCGACCTCGTAGAGGTTGGCGGCCGAGGCGTAGGTGGCCAGGTGGCCGCCGATCCCGTCGGCCCGGCGGTTTGCCCGCGCCACCATGACCGCTGCGTTCCACCGAACGTAGTGGCGGATCCGAGCCTCCATCGCCTCGTCACCGGGGAACACTGGCTCTGCGTCAGGCGGGATGGTGTTCACGTAATCGGTGATCGGCACGCCGGGTACCACCAGCCCAAGTGTCCGGGCCCGCGCCCAGGCGGCGGAAAGCACTCGGGTCGCCTCTCGGGCTCCGTGCAACACCACCAGCCCCTCGACCGAGTCTCGCCACTCCGCCAGCTCCTCGGGATCGGCCTTGATAGGCGTCCGGGCGGAGACTTCGAGTGTCATGACAGCCACCTTCCATGTATCCCGCGCGGCACGACCAGGTGACCAGGCTGCAGGCCGGAGGGTCGCGAGGCGGCACGTTTCTCTATGCACTAGTATAGAAACAGTCGCCCGTCTGTGACCCGGTTAGGACCCTCCGCAACATAAGTTGGTCGTTCTGGGGTGGCGAAGTAGGCTGGCGGTGTGGAGGTCTCCGAGGCGTCGTTGCGCGAGATGTTCGGGGCGGTGATGCCGCTGCTGGACGAACGTCAGCGGCGGGTGCTGGCGGGTGCGCAGGCCCGGGCGTTGGGTCGTGGTGGGATCGCCACGGTGGCCCGCTCGGCGGGGATGAGCCGAACGACGGTGCAGAAGGCGGTCGCCGAGGTGGGTGCGGGGGTCGACCCGGTCCTGTCCGTTCGCCAGTCGGGCGGGGGGCGTAAGAGGCTGATCGACCGTGACCCGGCGTTGTTGTTGAACCTCGATGACCTGGTCGAGCCGGAGGCGCGGGGCGATCCGATGTGCCCGTTGCGGTGGACGTCGAAGTCGACCGGACATATCGCGGACGCCCTCGTGGCGTTGGGGCACAAGGTCAGTCCCGACACCGTGGGCCGCCTTCTGGTGAGCATGGACTATTCGTTGCAGGCCACCGCCAAGCAGCTGGAGGGCAGCCAGCACCCGGACCGTGATGCCCAGTTTGTGTACCTCACCAAACAGGTCGGCGATCACCTCCGCGCCGGGCAGCCGGTGATCTCGGTTGACTCCAAGAAGAAAGAGGTCGTGGGCCAACTGGCCAACAAAGGCCGGGAATATCAGCCGAAAGGCCGACCCGAGCGGGTCGACGTCCACGACTTCCCCGATCCCGAGGTCGGCAAAGCCATCCCCTTCGGCGTATACGACCTCGCCGCCAACGAGGGTTTCGTGGTTGTGGGTGACGACCACGACACCGCCGCCTTCGCGGTGGCCACCATCGGGCGGTGGTGGGACATGGTCGGCCAACATGCCTACCCCGACGCCCAACGGCTACTCATCACCGCCGACGCGGGCGGATCAAACGGGCATCGGGTGCGACTGTGGAAAGTCGAGCTCGGCCGCCTTGCGGCCCGCAGTGGTCTGGAGATCACCGTGTGCCACTTCCCGCCGGGCACGTCGAAATGGAATCGCATCGAACATAGGCTCTGGAGTGCAGTGTCGATGAACAGGCGGGGCCTACCCCTGACCAGTCACGAGGTCGTCGTCAACCTCATCGGGGCTACCACCAACAAGCAGGGACTGAAAGTCCAAGCGCTCCTCGATACCGGCTCGTACCCCAAAGGGCTCAAGATCACCGACGCTGAGATCGCCGCCATACCCCTCACCCGCCACGCCTTCCATAGCGACTGGAACTACACGGTCCATCCCGAAGCGCCCGCTGAAGGGTGAATTACCTCACTGTAACTTCGACCATGTTATTGTGCGGAGGGCCCTTACTCCTCGGATGTCGCCACGGCGCTGGTCGTGCCTTACGCAGCCCTACCGCGGCGTAGGGCAGTGCCCTAACTCAGCGAGACTCAACGAAGAACCGGCGAGACGGGCGAACGAAAGCCGCTCAGCTCTGAGGCGCGACGCTGTAGCCACCGGTGCGAGGGTGTTGCGCCTGCCCGCTGCTTGGCATCATCCAGCGAGGCAAACCGCTCGATGATGGCCTCGGGCGCGGTGTTCGCGGGCCTCGAAGCACGACGTGGGCCACGGGCTGAGCGCTGTTGGTCGCCGGATGTCGGCAGGGCCCGGAGCACGGCTGTCCGTCCTTCGCACCGCCCCGGTCTGCTCGACAATTCGTGTCAACATCGGCAGCTGTGTCGTCACGACCGGTGCTCGGCGGCGCGGGCAGCGGCGAGGACTTGCGTGGCCGGTGGGCGTCGTCGGGGCTGCGGGGTCGCCACAGGGTGGTGATGGTGCCATCGACCATGGTCGCATCGCCGCCGAGCTGGCGGGTGTCCTCTTCTGGTCTGCTCAAGTGATGACGGCCGGCGATGGCGCGTCCGTAGACGATGACGGTGCCCGGCGAGTACACCCGCCACCAGTACCGAGCCGACGGTAGAGCTGTCGTGTCGGGTCCGACAGCACGAGACCGGCCCAGCTGAGGTGGCCGGCGATGGCGTCGAGCCGGTCGACCGGGCTGAACCCTACGACGACGAGCCCGATGCGCTCGTCGTCATGAGTGTCGTGCACCTGCACAAGGTGCTGCTGACAAGGCAGTCAGTGACGGTGGCACAACAGGACGACCACGTGGACGCCGGAAAGTGCTCCGAGGGCCGGCTCTTGCTTCCGTGCCCGGGTCAAGGGAGGCGACGTCTCCGACCTCGATGGTGACATGCTCGGTGCTCGGCATGTGCTCTCCTCGCAGGGATCGTGGACTGCTGTCCTGAGCCAATCCACGCCGGCTGAGAATCTCGGCCGTGGTGTACTGCCTATCGGTCAAAGCAAACACCTTCCCCCAGAGGGGAAGGTGACGTCTGCCCCCGACATGCGGCGCTCACAGCCCTCCGACCACCGGCGTGCCAACGGCGACGACGAAGGCGACGCCGATGACGAGCGCCAGGGCGACCACCGTCAGGACCGCGCCCGCCCGGGCGGTGAGCGCCCAGTGTCGCAGCCCGGTCGGGGTGAGTTGGTGGAGAGCGGAGACCGCCGAGCGGGCGAGGAACCCGGCGATGTCTTTGGCGAGCCCGGCCGACAGGCGGGTGGCGAAGGAGTTGGCGAGCACGATCGACACCGAGGAGATCATGGCGATCATGGCCCAGGTGGGCTGGACGAGCCCGGTGACCGCGAGCGGCACGCCGATCCCGTTGAAGGTGAAGGCGATGGCGAGGTTCTGCCGGGTCTTCTTGAAGCTGCTGGCAGCGATGTCCCGGGCGTCGGCCACGGCGGTGAGGCGGTTGCCGACGAGGACGACATCGGCGGACTCGATGGCGATGTCGGTGCCGGCCCCCATGGCGATGCCGATGTCGGCCTGGGTGAGCGCAGGGGCGTCGTTGATGCCGTCGCCCACCATCACCACCCGGTGCCCTTGGCCTTGCAAGTCCCGGATGATCTGGGCCTTCTGGTCGGGGAGCATGCCGGCGTGGACCGCGTCGATGCCGACCTCGGCCGCTACGGCTCGGGCGGTGGCGTGGTTGTCGCCGGTCACCATGATCGGGGTGATCCCCGTGGCCCGCAATCGAGCGACGGCCTCGGCCGCGTCGGATTTGATCGCATCGGCAATGCCGACCAGGCCAGCGAGCTTGCCGTCTCGGGCGACGGCGACGACGGTCTGGGCGGCCCCTTGCATGGCTTCGATGCGGTCGGCCAAGGGTGCTAGCTCGGCGCCGTGAGCAGCGACCCATCCCGGCTTGCCGACGACCACGCTCCCCCCGGCGATCTGCGCGGTGACGCCCTGGCCGGTGGTGGAGGAGAACCTGGAGGCGTCAGGGATCTCGAGGTCGCGACCCTCGGCGGCGGCGACCACGGCTCGGGCGAGGGGATGCTCGGAGGAGATCTCGACCGCTGCCGCGATCGCGAGCAGGTCGTCTTCGGTAGTGACGCCGGCGGTCACGATCTCCACGACGCTCGGCTTGCCGGCGGTGAGCGTGCCGGTCTTGTCGAGCATCGCGGTATCGATCTCGGAGAACACCTGGAACGCCTCGCCTGAGCGCATCAAGATCCCCCGCTCGGCGGCCATGCCCCCGCCGCGCATCATCGCGAGTGGCGTGGACATGCCCAAAGCGCACGGATAGCCCATCACCAGCGCGGCGAGCGCGGCGAAGATTCCCCGGGAGAGGTCGACCTGTCCGGTCGAGGCCCAGTCACCGAGCGTCCAGATGAGAAGCGACAGCCCAGCCGCGGCGAGAACGACGGGCACGAAGACCTTCAAGACCCGGTCGACGAGCACGATGATGCCGGGCTTGAGGGCGCGGGCTTCTTCGATGTGGCGGGCGACCTGGGCCAAGAAGGTGTCGTCGCCGACCTTCGTCACCTCGACCACGAGCACCCCGGTGGCGTTGACCGACCCGCCGATGACCTCGTCGCCAGCGGTCTTGTCGGCTGGTAGGGGCTCGCCGGTCACCATCGACTCGTCAATGGCCGAGACACCGGAGACCACCGTGCCGTCGAGGGGGACCCGCTCGCCGGGGCGCACCCGGATCTGCTCGCCGAGGGACACCTCGCCGAGGGGCACCTCGACCTCGTGCCCGTCGCGGATCACCCTGGCCGTGTCGGGTTGCAGGTCGAGCAGGCGACGCACCGCGGCCGACGACGACGAGCGCACCAGCGAGGACACGTACCCAGACAGCAGGTGGTAGGTGGTGATGAACACCGCCACTGACAAGAAGTCCCCGGCTGGGAACACCTTGGGGGCGACGAACAGCCCGAGCAGCCCTCCGATCAGGCCGCCGAAGGCGCCGGCTTCGAGCAGCACATGCTGGTTGAAGATGCGCCGTCGGGCACTGGCGATGGCCATGGCGAGGATCGGGCGGGCCACCACAAAGATTATCGAGACGGCCACGCCGAGGATCAGCCACGGGCCGTAGGCAAAGAGGTGGCCGCCCCAGGTGACCGACAGGGGATGTCCGGTCACCCACACGTAGCTCATCAACCCGAGCGTCACGACGGTGAGGAGAAGGCCGACCTGGAAGCGGTCCCGCTCGGCGTGCAGCTCAGCCTGCTCCTCCTCGAACAAGCCGACCTTTCGGGGGTCGCGCACCGAGTAGCCGACCGCACGCAGCGTGTCGACGATGGATTGCGGCCCGACCGCCTCGGGGTGGAAGGTGACGAGGCCCTCCTCGTGGGCCAACGACACCGAGACCGCGTCGACCCCCTCCAGGCGCCCGACGGCCTTCTCGATGGTCGAGACGCAGAAGCTGCAGTGCAGGTTGCCGAGCTTCACCTGCAGGCGAGCTGTGCCGTCTTCGCCGGTGCGCACCCGGTCGGCCAGCCAACCCTCCTCCGCGCCGGTCACCTCCTTTGAGTCCCGTGCTGTCTCGTTGCCGAGTTCGAGTGCGGTTGCCATGGTGGCTCACCTCCTGCCAGCTACCGTACGCCTTCCAGTTAGATGGAAGGTCAAGGGCAAGCTCCCGGGTAGGCGTCCGAGGCTGAGGTGGGCCCAGTCCCCGCGATTGCAGCCGTCGCTGGAGCCTGCGGTGGCTCTGGCAGCCGGAAGTCGACGATCCTCGGTGTCGAGCCCTTGACCTTCCAGCAAGTGGAAGGCTATACGGTCAACGGTAGGAAGAGACCCCGGAGGTGGGCCATGGCCCAGACCACGACGATCACGGTGCAAGAGATCCACTGCGAGAGCTGCGAGCACACCATCGCCACCGCGTTGTCACGGCTAAGCGGCGTGCTGCGGGTCACCCCCGACGCCGAGACCAACCAGGTGAAGATCAGCTACGACGAGCTGGCGCTGAACGAGGCCAACCTGCGCTCGGCGCTGGCCGAGATCGGCTACGACCCGGTCGCCTGATGCGCATCGGCGAACTCGCAGCCCGGCTCGGAGTGAACCCGAAGACCATCCGCTACTACGAGGCGCGGGGCCTGCTTCCCGATCCCGAACGCCTGCCGTCGGGATATCGCGACTACGGCCCCGAGGACGAGACGCGCCTGGCGTTCATCAAGACCGCCCAACGCCTCGGGCTCTCCCTCGACGAGATCGGCGAGATCTTGGCGTTCAAAGAGCGCGGCGAGCGTCCCTGCAGCTACGTGCTGTCGGTCCTCGATGCCCAGCTGTCCGACATCGACCGTCGCATCGGCGAGCTGGTACGCCTGCGCGCCGAGCTCGTCGCCCTCAAGGACCGAGCCGACCAGCTCCTCACCGGCGACGCCTGCTACTGCGGCATCGTCGAGCATGCCGGCCGGATAAGCCAAATGACCACCCGCTGATCACATCGATCAGCACCGAGAGCCGAGGGAGGCCCAGGCCAGGACCGCGGCGATCGGCAGCCGCACAACTCATGCCTCGTTGGCCCCTCCTACCGATCCTTACCCCTCCCCAGGGGGGTAGGCTTAGAAGTAGAGGTGAGGAAGATGATCGATAGGTACAAGCGCGACGTGCTGCTGCGGTTGAAAACGGTGCGCGGGCATCTCGACGCGGTGATCGCCATGGTGGAGCGCGAAGAGTACTGCCCTGAGGTGATGAAGCAGGTGGGGGCGGTGCAGGCGTCGCTCGAGAAGGCGAACCGGGTGCTGCTCGCCAACCACCTCGAGACCTGCGTGTCAGACGCCATCCGCCAGGGCAGCGGGCAGGACAAGATCGCCGAGCTGCTCGAGGCGCTGCCCTACAGCTCCGCGCTCACCGACTTCCGCTACCACGCCGAGCCCCTGGCACCCCCGACAGGGCGAGCAGCGCCGACGCCAAGAACCAAGAAGAGTCCTCGATGAGCGCCCGAGACGGAGGGTCGTGTGCGCAACCTGGACCCGAGGAGATCCCTGGCTGTGGCACCGGGCCGCTTGGGCGTTTGCGCTGGGTCGTCCGCGAGTTGGTCGGGATCCTGCGCCGCCGCCCGTTCTCCCCGCACCCGGGGAAGCCGACTTGAACCAGGTCCTGTCGGTCACCGGGCTGTCCGCGCTCGGCGACGTCGGCCGAGGACTCGAGGAGGCGTTCTTCATGTTCTGGGAGACCGCCTGGGCGTTGGTGCTCGGCTTCGGTCTGTCGGGGGCGGTGCAGGCGTTCGTGTCCCGCCAGGCGATGCAGGCCAAGCTCGGCAACCACCGCCCGGCGTCGATCGTCCGGGCCTCGGGCTATGGAATGGTGTCCTCGTCGTGCTCGTACGCGGCGACCGCGATGGCGAAGTCCCTTGTCGCCAAGGGGGCGGATTTCGTCGCTGCCATGGTGTTCATGTTCGCCTCCACCAACTTGGTGGTCGAGCTCGGCATCGTGCTGGTGGTGCTGATCGGGTGGCAGTTCGCCGCCGCGGAGTTCGTCGGTGGGGCGATCATGATCGTCTTGCTGGCACTCGCCGGTGCCCTCGTGCTCACCGGTCGGCGAGTCGAGGCGGCCCGGTCCCGCCTGTCCGCCGCCAGCAGCGACGGCAACGACGAGAAGGCCGAGGCCCTGCAGCACCAACCATGGTCACGGCGCCTGCGCTCCAGGTCCGGCTGGGCGGACGCGGCGAGCTACACCATGGCTGATCTCACCATGCTGCGCCGAGAGATGCTCGTCGGCTACCTGATCGCCGGGTTCCTCGCCGCCCTCGTCCCCGCCGGAGTGTGGAACGCCGTGTTTCTCCAAGGCCACGGTGCGTGGACCCAGGTGGAGAACGCGGTGGTTGGCCCGTTCATCGCGATCATCAGCTTTGTCTGCTCGATCGGCAACGTTCCCTTGGCCGCCGCGCTCTGGCACGGGGGGATCAGCTTCGGCGGGGTGGTGAGCTTCGTCTTCGCCGACCTGATCGCCATGCCACTGCTGCTGATCTACCGCAAGTTCTACGGCGGCCACCTGGCCCTGCGCATGCTCGCGGTGTTCTGGGCGGTCATGGCCGCGGCTGGACTTGTCACCGAGGCGATCTTCACCGCGGCGGGCATCGTGCCGACCGTCCGGCCGCTGCGGGTCGTGCCCGAGCACTTCTCGATCGACTACACCACGGTGTTGAACATCGTTTTCCTGGTCGTCTTCGCGGTGCTCTACTGGGCCTACCGCAACCGTGAACGCCTCGGCGGCGGGGCCGGCTACGCCATCGACCCAGTGTGCGGCATGCAGGTCGAGCGAGCCCACGCGCCCGCGACGGACAGCTACGAAGGCCGGCGGTTCTTCTTCTGCTCGGACCGCTGCGCCGAGCGCTTCTCCGCCGAGCCCGCCAGCTTCACGGGCAAAAGGGCTCGGGCAGAGGCACCTGAACCGACGGAGGGTCACGCGTGAGGACGACGGCGCGTGGGCGAGCAGAGACAGGGGGGCCACGAGGTGACGAGGATCGAGCTCCCTCTTGATCCTCAAGAGGGAGAAGGGCTGCCAGCGGCGCCCGGTGTTGCAGATGGCGCGGGGGTATCTCGTCGGACGAGGACAGCTACTGCACGGTGATCGAGCATGCTGGTGAGGTGCGTCCATTGAACCGGCAGGGAGCCACCGATGTCCGTGTGC
>Ga0307374_10012457_pt1 | contig 11916 bp, 13 predicted proteins | sample OX3MG_FD_202532 | JGI IMG/M metagenome (GOLD analysis project Ga0307374, IMG submission 202532) | Soil microbial communities from Risofladan, Vaasa, Finland - OX-3 | ecosystem: Environmental > Terrestrial > Soil > Coastal area > Acid sulfate soil | place: Finland: Risofladan, Vaasa | collected...
GAGATCACCGCGAGGCCGACGATGTAGGCGATAAGCCATGCCTGCCTCTTCAGATCGAGCTTGTGGTGGCCCACGGTAAGGTAGAGCGGGAACCCTATGAGGGTGGCGGCGGCTCCCACAAGCGTCCACGGCCACGAGGCCCAGTAGATCAGTATCGTCGAGAGAACGAAGCCGAGCGCCGAGAGCGCCACCCCCGCGGGCAGCTTGAACGGCCGCTCGGTCGAGGCGTGGGTCTTTCTCATGACCGCGAGGGAGACCGATGCTGCCGCGTAGGGTATCAGGGTCGTTATCGACGCGATGAGCACGACGCTGGGGAAGCTCGGGACGAGGACCTGCGTGATGATCGTCAGCGCTGATGCGAAGATTATCGAGACGTAGGGCGTCGCGTACTTCTTGTGCACCCTGTCCATGGGACCCCAGAAGAGGCCGTCCTCTGCCATCGCGTAGGGGATCCTTCCCTGGAAGAGCACCCAGTCGCTGCCCGCACCGGTCGTGCTGATGAGCGCGCCGACCGTGATGACAGTCGCGAGGATGCCCAGGCCGGCCGCCTTCGAGATGTCTGAGAGGGGCGAGGAGAGGCTGGATACGCTCCCCCAGTCGCCGGTCGAGAGCCCCAGACCTGACCAGTTGATCAGGCCTGCGAATGAGACCGCGATGAGGAGGTAGACCGAGATCACGATCCCCATCGTTATCATCATGGCTCTGGGGATCGTCCTCTGCGGGTTCCTTACCTCCCCCGTGGGGATGACGACGGCCTCGAATCCCGTGAACGAGAAGAAGCCGAACGCCATGGCGAGCCCGATTCCGCTCCATCCGAACGGGATGAACGGGGAGAAGTTCGAAGGATGCAGGAGCGCCAGCCCCACCAGCCCGAATAGGAGTAGCGGGAGGAGCTTGGCGACCGTGGTGACGATGGCGAACGCGGCGCCCCACCTGACGCCGAGCACGTTGATTATCGTGAAGACGATGGTCGCCGCGACTGCGAGCGCTATCCCAGTGCCTGTGAGGGTGAGACCCACCGAGAGGCCGGGGACGTAGAAGGCCGCGTAGGTGACCATTATGTCGATGATGGCCGCGGTGCCGGTGAACGCGTAGAGGAAGTATCCCCACCCTATGACGAACCCGCCCGTGTCGCCCAGCGCCAGTCTGGGTATCGAATAGGGCCCGCCCGTTATCGGGAAGGCGGACCCAAGCTCAGAGTAGATAAGGGCCAGGAGAATGGTGATCAAGCCCACGAGGGCCACGGCGAGGATCAGGGAAGGCCCGGCGACCGAGCCCATCGTCGCAGGAAGCCCGAAGACTCCAGAGCCGATTATCCCGCCGACGCCAAGTGCCACGAGGCTCCAAAGGCCCAGCTCCTTCCTCAGTGTCGGCTTCTCGCTCGAGTTCGGTTCTTGCGTGGTTGCGGTCGAGTTCGACATGCTCACACCCCGCTTATGGTTGGAAGTCTGGCGGCCTGTACCTCGCCCTGACCATCTCTTTCAGGGACGTGACCAAGTCGAAGGTCTATGCCACTATGTCGGTCTGCGTGACCATCCCGATCAGGCCACCCTTCTCGACGACTGGGAGCTTCTTGATCTGCTTCTCTGCCATCGGCTCGGCGGCCTCTTCGACCCTCTTGTCGGGAGAGGCCGTGATGAGGCGCTTCGACATGACCTTCTTGACCTGCACCTTGTCAGGGTTTGCGCCCTCGGAGAGGGCCCGTGCCACGCCCTTTTCTGTGACTATCCCGACTGGCTTCCCTTTGCTGACGATGATGAGCGAGCCAGTGCGAGCATTCGCCATCGTGATCGCCGCCTCCCTCAAGCTCCTTTGGGGGTCGGAGGTCGCCACCCAACCAGTCATGATGTCGCGGACCGAGAGCATCTCTATCACTTCACTATCAGGACATCGCACTTTGAGTGGTTGACCACCGAGGATGAGACGCCTCCGATCAGGAACCTCTCCACCCCGGTTATCCCTCTCCTGCCTAGGACGATGAGGTCGACGCCTCCGCTCTCGGCGATGTCAAGGATTATCTCCGAGGGGTGCCCGTCCTCCACGGAGCCCGAGGCTTCCAGACCGGCGCCCTTGGCCTTGTTCACTGCCGCCTCCAGCAGCTTCCTTCCCTCCTTCATGACCTCATCAGTGTAACCGGGCGGGTAGTAAGGCGCTGTCGGGCCGTACACCATCAGGAGGGTGCTCACTGCGACTACGATTCGCAGGGCTGCTCCTTGCTCGCTCGAGAGAGCGATCGCGCGATCCAGCGCACGCTTCGCGTTCTCGGAGCCGTCGTAGCCGACGAGGATTTTCCTATAGGGCTGGAGGTCCTTTCCGCTCTTCAACCGCTTCTCACTCGAAGGGGCCGGTGATTTGCTCGGCGAAGTGTGGGAACTCGCTCGCCGTCCCGTAGAGGCGGTCATCCTGGTTCTGCAAAGGATAGTTTGCCGAAAGCCACCTTCTGCGCAGCTTGTCGATGATGTCCAGGTTGGGGGTGACTTCTAAGGCGATCTCGCCGCCGTTGAATCTTATCGCCGCTTTTGAGAAGGAGGTCCGGTAGATTGCGTACCTCTTCCCGGCATGCGTGACAACCGTTCTCTCCAGGATCATCAACCCTTCGCCTAGAAGGCTCCTCACCCTCCTGTAGCAAGTGCTCAGCGGGAGGTTCTGCTCTGCACTGATCTCCTCCACGGTCTTTCCGCTCGCGATGGCCGAGGCGAGTATCCTCCTGGAGGACTCGTCTCCAAGAGCAGTGAGGATCGCGCTCGACAGCCTGACGCTTTGGACGGCCGCGTCCCCAATCGTGTCGCGAGCCTTCTCTTCTGTCTTCGACATGAGCAGCGAGTTCATCCGACCCATCCGAGCACTGCCGATTCCTTCTCTTCCGGCGATTGCCTGAATCTCTTGCGCCATCCTAACCATCTATAGCCTCTTAATGAAGTTCGGAAGTATTAGAGACGGCTTGTACGTCTGTATCCCGGCCTGCACGTCTGTGTGGTCGCGCGGTCGAGTGTATACACTTGTACACTATTTTCAGGGGCTACTCTCCGCCCAGATCAACGGCTCCGCTTTTCTTCCTCCGCCCTGACTTCAATCATGCCCTCAGAAACTCTGCTATTCGTGATCTTGAAGGGGTATGCCGAGAGTAGCCCCAAGACGAACTGCTCGGTGCAGCGGGTAGATTCGGGAGAGAAACCCGCACCTATGACCCGCACAATGGCGATCTCCTTTACCTGCTCGTCCTTTATCTCGATTTCCACCCGCTTCACAGGAAGGAAGCCTTGCAGCTCGTCGACTCTGGAAGCGAGCATCCGGAAGTCTTCGGCGTACATGTGCAGGTACGACCCGACCCTCTTGCCTTCTTCGAACCACTCTTTCAGGAGCCAGTCCTGGTCAGCTAGGAAGACCTTCTTCATCAACCGCTCCATGAGGTCCCCTGGGAGCGGAATCGCATCCGTATCCTTCAGGATTCTGCTCCACCTCCAGGATGAGTAGACCTCCTTCGGTGAGCCTCCGTACTTGCATATTTTCAGGACGGCGGTCAGCGCTTCATTGGTGAGCGCGTATAGGCTCTTGTTCTCTTTAGTCGCCTCGTCAGCCAAGAGATCTGCCGTTTCTTCGTCTACGGCGATGTTTGTCCGTGCCATGCGAGGTTGCGGCGTGCGCATTTGTACATAAGCCTATGCAGCTTGCGTGAGAACGTACAGACGGCGAGATATACTGCCACGCCCCCATTATGGGCTATGAGGCTGACCAAGGGCGGGCAGAGAAGAGGGATTACCACCATAGAGGGGGCGCTGGTGGCGCTGGTGCTGATCTTCGGCACGATGGCGTTTGCGTATCTCAGCGTGGTGAGGACAAATTCGGCAGAATTGTCATCCCTGCAGTCGGCGGTCGCTGCCAATACTACCGCCGCCTCTACCACGACCGTGAAGTCGGGCGGATCAATCAACGAGACGGCGCTTCCCGTCATGAACCAGACAAACACGATCAGGCAGATCAGGGAGACATGGTATCTCGTGCCTAACGCTCATCAGGACAGGTTCGACCCCTCCAACATCGTCGTGAACCAGGGCGACAAGGTGGACCTCACCCTCATAGACAACGACACGGTCGCACACGACTTTGTAATCGGGCCGCCCTACAACATAGTGGTCAATGCCACTGTCCCTGGACTAATCAATGACATCACTGGCCAGACTTTCTCGACGAACGCCCTGAACAACTCCCCAGGCGTCGTCGTCACAGGGACGCCCGGCAACGTTTCGGCCACCTATAGCTTCGTCGCGAAGTACGCCGGGGTCTTTGAGTTCGTCTGCACTTATCATGCTGAAGTCGGCATGATTGGATACCTCACCGTGCTTCCGGACTCCGCCTACACAGGAAAGAGCTCGAGCGCGGGGCAACAAGGGGGTCAATCGCCCAAGATCACCAATGTCGCCATAGTCCAAGGCTCGGGAGCCAACGCTTCGATCGCCCAATCATACTCGCCAAACCCGGTGACGGTGGTCGTTGGGGTCAACAACACGGTCACGTGGGTGAACAACGACAGTGCCCCGCACACGGTCACCGCCAACGACGGGAGCTTCGATTCCGGGAACATGGCGCCGACCGGCGCGTTCACATTCACCTTCACGACGCCGGGCACCTACCACTACCACTGCATCTACCACCCTTGGATGGTAGGGACGATAATCGTGAAGGCCGGGTGATTACGACGATGGCACCGAAGCTGCGAGCAGAACGCACGCAGCCACACGGCGAGGCCGCTACCGACGCGGGTCACGAGTCACCGCTCGCGAGAAGCATCGGGGCGCAGCTGGAGGGCTACCTGAATGGAAGGATGCTGCTGAGCGTCAAGATAAGGCGGGAAGAAGGAAAGAACATCGAGGGCTTCCTAAAGATCGAAGGAGGGAAGGGCGAGCGCCTCCTTGTGGATTTCACGGCCACCGCGACGGCGGAGGGTGGGCTTTCATCCTTGGAGGTGGGCGGCAGTAAGATCTCGCTCGCCCCCGGTCCCGCCGCAAAACGAACGCATTAGAAGGTCGCGAAACGCGGCCCTTCGAGGCGAGCCCGCGCCGAGAGCGCGTGCGGCGAGATCCACAGTGGGAAACAAATACCCGCGATTAGCTCCGTCGAGCTTGAAGATGAGGCGGGAGAGAGACAGGATGGCCACGGTTCAAGGGGTTCTGACCGCGCTCGTGGTGGTATCGGGCATGATAGCCGTGGCCTTCGTGACAGTCGTGTGGTCGGACTCGCAGCAGTTTCCGACGCAGCAGCGGGCGGTCGCTGGGGACTCGACTTCAACCTCGATTGCCAACGAGACATCCCTCACTCACGTGAACGAAACGACTCCCGGGCAGCAAGTCGGCACCCCCTCTCCCGAGACCGGATTCGTGAGCATCCTCTTAGGCTCAGGCGACTCGGTCTCGTTCTCCTATTCGCCGGACCAAGTCACGGTAGTGATGGGGGTGAACAACACCGTGACGTGGGTGAACAACGATAACGCCCCGCACACGGTCACGGCCAACGACGGGAGCTTCGGATCTGGAAACATTGGGTCAGGGGGGAGCTATACCTATACGTTCACGGAGCCGGGGACATACGCGTACTACTGCGCCTATCATTCCTGGATGGTCGGGACAGTAGTCGTGAAGGCCGCATGATAAGGAGGCCGAGGTGCTTTCAAAGCAACTCGTGAGGCTCGAGTCGCGCCAAGTCCGCCGCCGTAAGTATGCCCACGAGCTTATCCTTCTCTATGACGGGTAGTCTTCGGATCCTCTTCTCGCCCATAAGACTCGCGGCACTTAAGCGACTGATCCGGACTGGCCGAAATCAGCGTAGATAAGACCTCGCGATGCGAGCCCGCCGCATCTTGCCTGCGGGGAGGTCGCGCTAGGGAGTGCACGTAGGAGTGTAGGATGGCGTCTCCCCGCAATAGGTCCAAGCTAGCACCGACCCGTTGTAGACTGGCACCAGGTCGGCACCGACCTGCGAGGCCTGCCACGAGGCCGTCGCGTTGTAGGTCCAGAGGAACCAGCCCATCGTCGGGGAGTCGGAGACTCCGTCGATACCCGTCACGAGGTGCTCCTGGAACTCCGGATACCATTGTGCCTGGAGGTCTCCGTGGCTTAGGACGACGGTCTCCACGTACATATCCCACCCAGGCTGAACCTTGGTGTCGTTGTACCAGAGCCTCGTCCCGTTCCCAAAGTCGATCAGGATGTCGGCCGCATACACCGAGCTCGACGCGGGCTTGAGGCTGAGGTAACGGCTCCACAGTTGCGAGAGCTGGCTGCTCGCCTGGTGGTATATCGGCAGCGACGTGTTCACGACCGCGATCGTCCCGACGAGGAGCGCGAAAGTCTCGTTGTAGAGTGCGAGAGAGGAGTTGTAGCTTGAGGCTAGCCCATTGTATTGGCTCGCCGCGGTCGTCAACTCGCCCAAGTACTGATTCTTCGATTGCGTCGCCTGCTGGTATTCGTAGTAGTAGTAGGCCCCCGCCGTGGCGCTGATTATCAAGAGGGCCGCAAGAGTGACGGCGATGCCGTAGGTTGCCTTTGTTGGCAAGTGAGTTCTAGACATGGCTGGCTTATCCAGCCATTATTAAGCGTTCCAGGCGGCCCTTACAGCAAGGTCAGCTGCTCTTTCTTGAACCCCGAGTCGATCCTATTGCTGACCTGAGCTAGCAGCTTCCGTTGCTCGGCGCTCGCCGAGCCCAGGAGGTCCATCATCTTCAGGCTGTTCTCCACGGCGAACCCGTGGAAATGGTTGTTGAAGTAGCCGTAGACCTTCTTCGTCTTGGTGGCGATCGCCTCGACCTTCTTGCTCCAGCCCTGAAGCTCGTCCTGCCGGTACCGGTAGTTGTACCAGGGTCTGCCGCCTCGGCCGTGCCACCTCACGAAGGCGAAATCCGCGGTGGTCGTGGTGTCGGGAGGTAGGAGCGGCTCGTCGACTGTGGTGACTGCGACGTTGTGTCCCCTGAGCATGTCCAGGGCGTCGGCCATCCCCAGCCAGGACTTGTTGCGGAACTCGACGGAGAAGGAGACGTCGGCCGGAAGGACGTCAAGGAAGCCGCCGAGCTTCCTCAGGCCGTCGGAGTATCCGAAGCTCGGGGGAAGCTGGATCAGAAGCGGGCCGAGCTTGCCCTCCTCGATGAGCGGCTTCATGAGGTGGAGGAACCTGAAGAGGTCCTCCTTGACGCCCCTCTCCAAGTCGAGCTTCTTCTCGTGCGTCAAGAGCTTGGGAAGCTTGGCGCTGAAGATGAATCCGGGCGGGGTGCTCTTCGTTGCCCCCAGGATCATGCCCTTGCTCGGGTACCCGTAGAAGGTTGAGTCGATCTCGACAGTATCGAAGAACTTGGAGTAGTAGGTGAGCTTCTTCTTCTCCCCCTTCGGGTAGAAGGGACCTTCCCACTCCTTGTAGGACCATCCCGAGGTCCCCAGGCGGACTTCTCCCAAGCCACGGCCACAAGGCCCCGCCCATTGATAAGGCCGACAGCGACGAGCTCGAGCTCCCATCTAACACATTTAAGCCGACCTTGGCCTCGGCGGTCAAGACGAAGCCTTGGATGAATCGGAGCAAGGCCGGGCGAAGCCGAGGGCGAGGATAGAGTCGCTCGCCGACCTGATCTTCGGGCTAGCCCTCTCGGTCGGGGCGATTTCACTCGTGAGCAGCCCGCCGACGAGCGTCCAGGGAATCTACAACGACCTCGCGACCTTCGGGTTCAGCTTCCTCATCCTGATCACGATGTGGCTCCGCTATACCCGCATCATGTCCGTCTTTCCGCTGGAATCGAGGAGAGTGACCAACCTGAACATCCTCCTGCTATTCTGCGTCTCGGTGGAGCCGTTCCTCTTCAACCTTATCAGGAACACCCCCGGCCCGACCAACACGGCTGCCTTCGCGGACGCCACCTCGACCCTCTATGCCCTGGACCTGGGAGCGATGTTCGCGATCCTTGGCGGGTTCACGCTCACACTCGCGGACGAGGAGCGGAACCTCATCCCCAAGGCCCTGATGCGGCAATACAGGATCGAGGGTGTAAGCTGGTTCGTCTGCGGGCTGATCTTCGGAATCTCGGCGCTCCCCACCTTCTTCACGATAGCCATCGCGAACGGGGGCTCGATTAGATACTATCTCTGGGCCGTTCCGCTGTTGTTGATCTGGGCCTCACGGACTTGGATAAGGCGCGCGGAAGGCTCCGGCGAATCGGACTCCTAGGCTGCTGATCATCGGACTAGCTGGCTGTGACGTTCAGGAGCCCGCTCTGCATGTAGACGTGGATCGAGCAGAAAATCTCGCAATAGATGTCGAACGAGCCGACCCGGTTGGCGGTGAAGCTCACTTTGATCACCTGAGCGGGGGTGAGGGTGACCTCGCCGTGACCGTTACTCGCGTCGTAATAGTGGCTTACTTGGAACCCGTGGGCCTGCACGTCGATGTTGCAGACCACGATGGTGACGTTCTGTCCCTGCTGGACCGTCACGATGGGCCAGTTCTTCTCTGGCGCACCGTGGCCGATGCTGTCGTTGTAACCAGTGTCGCTCGCAATTATGAGGAAGCCGCCAGCGGGCTTCGCGCAGCCCGGCGGCAGCGGCCTGGACCCCCCATTCCCGCCCTGGCTAACCAGGTACAAGGCTGCGGTCGCGCTGGCGCCGGCGAGCAGCACAACCAGGACCACGAGGACCACGCGTTGGTTCGAGTTCATCCTGATTGGCCCTCCTTAGGCATGAAGGAGCGCAGCCAAATAAAGACACGCGAAGCCGAGCACCATTGCCAACGCCGTCCTCATGGACTCGGATTTCGAGCCGCCGCCTTGGTAGAGCGGTCTCGCGAGCCTGGTGGCCGCGTAGATTGATGCGCCTAGCCCGAGCGCGAAGACGTAGGTGAAGTCGACGCTGGGATACGCCTGAACCAGATAGTATGACGTCGCCCCGCCGACGATCCCCGGGAGCGCGAAGGTCAGCGTGAGTATCGAAAGGTCCTTCAGGCGCCCCACCGTGTCCCTGGCGTGGTCCTTCGCATACGCCCAGTATGCTGCGCCCACCATCATGGGCTCGAGCCCCTTGTGAAGCAAGAACGACGCGGCGGCAGAGAGCCCGCCAAATGCATCGGCCAAGCTCGTGCTGGGGGAGGTGGCGGCGGTGGCGCCTACAGCCGCGCCCTCGCCGAAACCGTGTACCCCTATCGCCAGAGCCACAAGCAGTGGTATCGCGAAGCCCAGAGATTCGCCTGGCGAACCTTCCGTGAACATCCTGGTGTCGACCGAGAAGAAGACCAAGAGACCCAGCACGAACACCACCCAGAGCGCTACGTGCCATAGGCCACCCGCGAACCCCTCGCTGACTCCGAGGAGGGAGGCATCGCCCATGGTGTCCGAGAAGAACCAGAGGTAGAGGCCGACGGCGAAGGCAACCAGATACCTCGGGCTGACGTAGCGCGCCACGGCGGAGATCATCAAGAGTCCGAGGAAAGTGGGAACCAGGAACGCGCCGAGAGTCGCCCCGAAGGTTTCCGCGAAGCCTATCACGGCTCCAGCGAGCGCCGAGTTGCAGATTAAGCGTTGTGGCTCACATGGCGCCCTAGGAGGCGGAAAACGGGCTAGCTAGGCTTGTTTCGTCGCGTCGGGCGACTGTCCCGCCCGGGTCGCGCTCATCCTCGCTTGAATCGCCCGTCTCGTCGCCGCGTCCTCGAGAATGCTTCTAACCAACGGGGGTCCCTGGTAGACCAACGCCGTGAAGACTTGGATTGTGGTGGCGCCGAGCTCCAGGAGCGAGGCTGCCTCCGCTGCGCTGCTGATGCCCCCGCAGGCGTTTACCTCGAAGTGGGGGCCGACCGACGCCTTGATGCGCTCGACCGCCTTCTTGGTGTGCTCGAGGAGCGGCGGTCCGCTCCAGCCCCCCTTCCCCACGGCCATCCGCGCGTCCTCGACTGGAACCGAGTTGGAGGCGGTCACGCCCTCGAATCCCAGAGACTCCCATTTCTTCACGAGGCGCATCACGCCGTCGAACTGCGCATCGTCCGAGTATGGGGGGGTCTTGAGGTAGGTCGGCTTGGACTTCGCGTCCTTCAGCGCTTGGGCGAGCTGGGCGAAGGCGGTCGACTCCCGCAGGTCGCGGAGGTTGGGAGTGTTGGGAGAGCTCAGGTTTAGCTCGACGCCCGCCACGTGCCGCTGGACCTTGGAGTAGCAACCTAGGACGTCTTCCATGGTCTTGCCGCTTATGCTGGCGACGATAGGGACGTCCGGCGCCTTCTGGGATGAGAGGTTGTCGATGAACGCGTCTATCCCTGGATTGGGGAACCCGAGCGCGTTCACTAGGGTCTTGTCCTCTTCGTTCCTGGCGACCCTCGGCTTTGGATTTCCCGGCCAGGGCGAGACGGTGAAAGTCCCCGCGACGATGTAGCCGAAACCGAGCCTGGCGAGGCTCTTGAGATGGGTCCCAGTCTTGTCGTAACCCGCAGCAAGGCCAAGTGGGTTGGCCAGCTCCCCGAGAGCGGTCTTGACAGGCATGGGTTCGACCTGTATCTTAGATGCGAAGCGCATGAGGCTCAACCCGACGTTGTGGGCCGTCTCGGGGCCAAGGGCGAAGAGGATCGGGCGGGCGACCCTGTACGCGTCCATCCGGGTCAGCCATCCCTCCGATTCAGGCGATCCGAGCCGTTCGTCAAAGGGGGCCTCTGCATCTCCCCTCTGCTCCTGGAGTCGATGTGGCCGTGGTCCATCACGACGCCGCCCCTCACTATCGTGTAGACGGCCGCCCCCTTGGCCTTGAACCCCTCGAAGGGGCTGTACTTCGCCTTGCTGACGAAGCTCGCGGGGTCTATCCTCCACTCCCTATTCGTGTCGACGATCGTGAAGTCCGCGTCCGCGCCGATGGTGATACTCCCCTTCTTCGGGTACAGGCCCCAGGCCTTGGCAGGGCCCTCCGAGGTGAGCCGCACGTACCTGGAGAGCGAGAGAAGGCCTCGGTTGACGCACGTGAGCATCAGCGCGACCGAGGTCTCCAGCCCTGGGAATCCGGAGGCCTGCTCGAAGATCGAGGTGCCCGAGGTCTTCTCCTCGATGGTGTGAGGCGCGTGATCGGTCGCGATCATGTCGACCGTCCCGTCCCTCACTGCCGTCCAAAGGGCGAGCCTGTCCTCCTTTCTCTTGATCGACGGGTTGCACTTCATCATCGAGCCCTTCCTGGCATAGTCGTCCTTGTCGAGCATGAGGTATTGCGGGCAGGTCTCGGCGGTCACGCCCGACCCGCCTCCTCGACGAGAGCGCTTCGCCACCCTGACCGCCCTCGCCCCGGCGGAGCTGCTGAGGTGGGCGATGTGAAGATTGCACCTGGCCTCCCGCGCGAGGCTTATTGCTCGGCGCACCGCCTTTTCCTCCGCGATCTCCGGGCGCGACTCGTAGTGGGCGACGGCGTCGGATCTCCCCATCTCCATCAACCTCGATATCCGCTTCTGGACTATCTGGTCGTCCTCAGCGTGCACGGAGACCCTCCTGCCCGCTTTTCCGAGGAGAGCGAGGTCTTTGTGCAGCTCCTCCTCAGGCGGCGGCGCGACCTTCCCCGTGGTCTCCGCCATGTACCACTTGAAGCCAACGACTCCGGCGTAGACCAGGGGGATCATCTCTGTCGAATTGCCTCTTGTAAGCGCGCCGTAGAGGGCATAGTCGACCAAGGCCCTCTCGTCGGCAGCCCTGGCTTTCGTCCTCAGGGCTTCGACGTCCTCGGTCGGGGTAGCGTTGTTGGGCATGTCGAAGATTGTCGTCACGCCTCCCGCGGCGGCCGCGGCGGTCCCGCTCCTGAAGTCCTCCTTGTAGGTGGCCCCTGGGTCTCGCATGTGGACGTGGACGTCGATGACACCAGGCAGGACGATGAGCCCTGAAGCGTCGATGACCTTGTCGGCTTCCGGCGCGCTCGAGTTCGCGCCCACCCAAGC
>Ga0307374_10012459_pt1 | contig 11915 bp, 11 predicted proteins | sample OX3MG_FD_202532 | JGI IMG/M metagenome (GOLD analysis project Ga0307374, IMG submission 202532) | Soil microbial communities from Risofladan, Vaasa, Finland - OX-3 | ecosystem: Environmental > Terrestrial > Soil > Coastal area > Acid sulfate soil | place: Finland: Risofladan, Vaasa | collected...
AAATGGTCCGACCACGTCAAGCCCATCGCAGGGACGGAGCTGTGCGAGGCGCCGCATTTTCAGTACCACGTCCAGGGTCGACTGCACCTGGTGATGGAGGACGGCCGTGAGTTCGAAGTCGGTCCGGGCGACGTCCTGGCCGTTCCGCAGGGACACGATGCGTGGGTGGTCGGGGATGAGCCCGTCGTGATCGTCGACTGGTGGGGTGCCTCCAACTACGCCAAGTAGTCCGCCGACGACGGCAAGACGTCGGCCGAACTGGTGGTCCGGCCCCCACGCACGCGGTGTGTCGAGGGCCGGACCAGGGGCTGAGAAGTCGTCATCAGTTCTGTCTGGCCGGGTCGGTGGGACGGTTCGGCATAAGTCAGTCTCTGAACAATCATCCATTCGTTGTCCCGCTGTGCCTGAGGGAAGAGAGGCACTCGGGTCGTTCTGACGGAGAGGGTGTTAACTTGAGTCAGAGGGCCTTGTTCATAGTCGCGCGGTCGCGCCGGCTAAGTCGATTTTCGACCGAACACGCTCGTGGAGACGAAATGTCAGACTGGGTGAAGTGGCGGGACCAGATGACGACTTCAGTGGCCTATGTAGTCCTGTGCGGCGGGACAATGGCCATCACCTTGGCCGCGCAGCCCGTAGGCGCCTTGGTGGTATCGGCCAAGAGTGTCGCTGCAAATACGTACAAGCTCTCGGGCGCCGTAACCGGCACGTTGCACGACGGTCCTGTTGCAGGCTGTCCCTACGGGGGGATCAACAACAACGGCTTCGTCGAGCTGAACGATCTCGTGGGCTCTGTCTCCGGGATCAAGGGCGTGGTCAGCTGGAGTCTGGACGTGACCGTGAAGAAGAACGGGACCTTCACATTCCAAACCTCCTCAGGACGAACCCCAACAGCCATATTGAACGTGAACTTGAAGGGCAAAAACATCACACAGTCCATCCAGAAGGGCGTGCAGGACACCTTCTTTGCTCATGGTGGCTCTGTCACCGTGAAGGGCGAGGCCGGTTCGATCAACGCCTCCATGAGCCAGACAAGCGGCAAGACGCTCAAAATCGTGGCCCGTTGGAACTGCGGCGCTCCGGCCGCGCAGGCCGCGGTGTCGGGCCACGGGTGGAAGTTGGCAACATTGGTGGCATCAAACAAGGAAGGCTCTGGTCCGGGCATCGCGACGCACACGGCCAACTTCTCAAGCGTGTCATGCCCCATTGTCGGGTTCTGTGCCGCCGTCGACGACACCGGTGACGCCTTCACCTGGAATGGAAGGGTGTGGTCCAAAGGCGTCGTCATCGACTCGACTGCCGGATCCAACATGAATGACCAGCTGGCTTCGGTCTCATGCGCCTCGTCGTCCTTCTGTATCGCCGGCGACAATGCGAGTGGCGTCTACACCTTCGACGGTTCGACATGGTCTGCGGTCGACCTATTGAACCCAGCGGACTCGCCCGCGTCCGTGTCCTTCTCCGTGTCGTGTCCCACCACCTCGTTCTGCATGGCTGTGGACGGCAACGTCAACTACTACACCTACAACGGAACCTCCTGGTCCCAACCCCAGGTGATCAACACGAACACCTTGAACCCGACCACCATCGGTGAGGTGTCATGCGCCAGTCCGATCTTCTGCGAGGCGGTCTACAACGACCAATCGGTCACCTATAACGGGAACGGGTGGTCGGCTCCGCAAACGCTCCCGTTGCCCCCCGGAAGCAAATCCGGTTCAAACGCCGAGGTATCCGTGGTGTCCTGCCCGGCTGCCACGTTCTGCGCGGTGGGAGGCACCACCGGAGCCAATGTGGCCTATCTGAACACCTTTAATGGCGCCTCCTGGTCGAAGGGGCTGGCCCTCACGACAAACCTCGGTCCCCAATCGTTCCATGCGCTCTCGTGCCCCACGCCCTTGTTCTGCATGGCTGGGGGTCTGGACGGCTGGGTCACCTACAACGGCTCCTCCTGGTCGAAGCCTCAGACCTTCGCCAATGCCGGTGGTCCGATCGGCACCGGGCCGCTGTATGCCAATTCGATCTCGTGCCCTTCGACAACGTTCTGCGAGGAAGTTGAGACGAACGGCTACGCCGACTCGTGGACCGGGTAGGGGTTGCCGTTCCAGAATCGCAAGAAGTAAGGGCGTGTCCGATCCGCTACAGCTTGGGCAGTATGGCTGCAGCGAGCTGCTCCTCGTCGGACAAGGACGGAGGAGCGCCAACGGGACTGACGGCGATCCGGAGGTAGTAGTCGCCCTTGAGGATGCTGAGCGATGCGTAGCCGTCGCAGTAGGCCTGATCTCCGTAGCCGATGATCAACCGGGTTCGAGAATGGTGGGGGCGGATATAGCCAAGTCCCCGCCGAGGCTTTCTCCGTCGGGCATCCTGTCGTATCCGGCAACGGGCGGCAGGGCCGACCAGACGCGGTGCGGAGGGTGAGCTCTACGGTGATACCTAACCGCCCCGAACCCCTCTGTGGTTAATGTCGCCGACATGTCTGGGCCGATGGAGGGCGTCAAGGTTGTCGAGGTAGGGATGTGGGTCGCCGGACCGGCGGCGGCAGGCATCCTCGGTGACTGGGGTGCCGAGGTCATCAAGATCGAGCCACCTCTGGGCGATCCCATGCGCGGCATACTGTCCATGCTCGGAAACGCAGACAGCGTCAATCCGCCGTTCGAACTCGACAACCGGAACAAGCGCAGTGTCGGGCTCGACCTGTCCGTCCCGGAGGCCCGCGATATCGCTGCCGCACTCGTCGACGAGGCCGACGTGTTCGTGACGAACGCGCGGCCTGCGGCGCTGGCCCGCGCCGGCTTGGACTACGAGACCGTCTCAGCGCGCAATGCTCGTATTGTTTACGCGCACATCACTGGGTACGGCCTCGCCGGTGACGAGCGGGATCGGGCCGCGTTCGACGTCGGCGCGTTCTGGTCCCGTGCCGGCGTTGCCGCAGCTCTGGTACCCGAGGGTGCTCCGCTGCCTTACCAGCGTGGAGGCATGGGCGACCACATGGCGGCAGTGGCAGCGGCTGGGGCGGTATCGGCCGCGCTTTTTTCCCGTGAACGTACGGGCGCAGGCCAGTTGGTGTCGGTGTCCCTGCTGCGCGTGGGCATGTACATGGTCGGATGGGATATCAACATGGCTGTGCGCCTCGGGATGCCCACGGTGCCTATGACGATCAACGCCCCGCCCAATCCGATGATCAGCGCATACACGGCTGGGGACGGCCTCCGGTTCTGGCTGCTCGGTCTGCAAGGCGACCGATTGTGGCCGGACCTGCTCCGGGCGATCGATCGAACGGAGTGGGCCACCGATGAGCGGTATGCGACGCTCGCCTCGAGGTTCAGGAATTCGGCTGCTCTGGTGAGCGACCTTGGCGTGGTTTTCTCGACTCGGACGCTGGAGGAGTGGGCCGATGTCTTCGACCGTGAGGACGTGTGGTGGGCGCCGGTTCGATACGCGCACGAGGTGGTCGCCGACCCACAAGCACGTGCTGCTGGCGGTTTCGTCACCGTGCCCTTGGACGGCGATCGGTGGATCGACATGGTTGCCACACCGATTGACTTCCTCGGTACGCCGTGGGCTGCCCGGGGGACGGCTCCTGAGTTCGCCCAGCATACTGAGGAGGTGCTTCTGGAGCTGGGGCACAGCTGGGATCGGATCACCGAGCTCAAAGAGCTTGGAGCGATTCCCTAGATCCTGCCGGGAACAGCTCGGCAACTGGGCATTCGATCGATCGCCTGCCACCGCACTTGCTCAAGGAGGCTGAGTTCCATCTCACTACGTGGGTGGAACGTAAGCAATGTCGACAATTCGCAAGAAGCCTTCGGGCCGGTAACACCTTGGCGGCGGCGACGGGGGCAAGTACCAAGGAGCTGATCGCGCGGATCGGACATGCCAGCGCACGGGCGGCGCTCATACAGAATCGATTCGATGCAAGCGGCCGTGCAGTACGAGTGTGGTCTATTTGTGTTCTCAAACAGCATCGTCACATCGCAGTCGAATACAACGCGAATACTCTGACGTGGACTTCTTTCGAGAGCGGCCGACCGGGATCGAACCGGCATGATCAGCTTGGAAGGTTCGCAGACCCGGATGAGCCCGAACCTTGATGAACGGTCACGGTCGGACGGAGCTTTGAGTGGATCAGCCCGAACGGCCATGATCGCCGGCGTCCGCGGGATATTCGCGGGATGACGAGCGGCGGGATTCGGTTAGTCGACGATTGGACGCCATCATTACTTGGGGTCGTATGCGCGCTACCTCTTTCGAGCGGCTCTTGACGCCCGCTGACTGGGTGTGGAGTTGCTGCTAACACGCCTACGAGGTGTCGGAGCCGAGGAAGCTGAGCCCGCCCGTCCCGTAGCCCTACCGACGTCGTGGACGACCGCATCGTGTTGCTCGGAGAGCCATTTCGCCGATCCCTCATCAACATTGGGGCCAACGGCGAAGTCGCCGTGCTCGTCACAGATCGAGCGAAATGATCCGTCACCTTGAGTGACCGGTCGGGCGGCCGTTAGTTGTGCCACCCGCTGAAACGAGACTCCCATCAGCGCTCCGGCATCCCGCACGGTGAGTCCCTGATCTTCCACCAGTGTGTGGGCGAGGCGCTGCTGCAGGGCTGTCACCCGTGTGGCAGCGGCAGCAAAGCTTGCCTTGGCCTGATCAAGCTCGTCCAAGGCTGCCCGAGCAGGTTCGACCAAATCGGGAACAATCTGGACCTCGAAGCTGTCTTCCGGTTTGTCGGTCACGAGTGAGATCACCTCCCGCGCCATGGCTTCGGCTTGATCGAGCCGCCGCACCTGTGACAGCGCACCAGGGAGCCCCGCCACGCTCAAGGCCCACCACTTCCCGTCCCGCTCCGCACGCACCGTGTATGTCTTCACCGTCCTCACCTCTCTCCTCGGGCTTGCTTGAGGATCTTCTTGCTCAGGGACTCGCCGATCTCGTTGTGGCGGGGGATCGTGAGACGGTTGCCGTTCACTCGGACAAGCGTGTGGTTTGCGCCTTCCCGAACGACCTCGACCTCACCGATCTCGCTCAGCCGTTTCATCAACTCTGTCCGCTTCACAAGTCTAGTCTAGTGGTGATAGACATAACAAGTCAACCTAACCTAGACAGATTAGGTCCTAGGGCACAGGCCTCTGAATCCGCTTGCTCATGACAGCCCCGCAAGCTTGTACAGGACGAGAGAGCCCGCAACCGCCACCAGTGGTCCCCGGACAAGTTCACTGAGCCGCGCCACGTTCAATCCGACCTGGCAGAAAGCCCAACAAAGTGAGTCTCGATCATCTGCACTTCCATGACCTGAGACACACCGGAAACACCTTGGCGGCGGCGACCGGGGCAAGTACCAAGGAGCTGATGGCCCGAATGGGACATGCCAGCGCACGGGCGGCGCTCATCTACCAGCACGCGTCCTCCGAGCGCGATGTCGCCATTGCCGAGCGCCTATCGACTATGACGGAAGAAGCGTTGCGTCGACCTCGATGCCAGAGGGACGTCGGATAACCGACGAGGCCTGTCTGTCGTGCAGAATCGATTCGATGCAAGTGGCTGCGCAGCCCGAGTGTGGTTTATTTGTGGTCTGAAGCGGCTTTCTGACGCACCGTCACTTCGCAGCGGAAGCAACGCGAACACTCTGAACTGCGCCAACGGAGAGAGCGGCCGACCGGGATCGAACCGGCATGATCAGCTTGGAAGGCTGAGGTTCTACCATTGAACTACGGCCGCGAATCGGGGGCAGTCTAGAGCGTCTACCGTCATCTTCGTGGACGCGTTATTCGACCGGGTCGGGGGTGAGGAGTTCTTCGTCAGATTGATTGACCGGTTCTATCTGGACGTTGCGGGCGACCCCCTCCTGCGGCCGCTCTACCCTGAGGATCTGGCCGAATCGCGCCACCACCTTGCGCTCTTCCTGGTGCAGTACTGGGGTGGCCCGCCGACCTACAACGAGCTACGAGGACATCCTCGCCTCCGGATGCGGCACGCCCCGTTCGTGATCGGGCCGGCCGAGCGCGACGCGTGGCTGGAGCACATGCGAGTCGCCGTCGCGCATATGGCAGAGGTCACGAACCTCACCGACGACGACGCGGGAGCTCTTCTGGAGTACTTCGACATGGCGGCTCACTCGCTGGTCAACACAGCCTGATCAGTCGAGGAAGACAGGTGGACGATTCTCTCGCCGTGCCCGGACGGACTCTTCGAAGTTCTGCGTGGTGATGCGGACGAAGAGCTGTGCTACCCCCTCGGCGTCCATGTGGGTCTGCAGGCTGCTGGCGTCCAGGCTGTTCCAGAGCTGTCGTTTCGTGAGCTCAATGCCCGCTCGGCTCCACCCAATGATTCGGTCTGCTGTCTCGTAGCAGCTTGCGAGGAGGGCATCGCCTCGCATCACCTTCGACACGAGACCGATCCGATCGGCTTCCAGGGCATCGACGTCCCGGCCGGTCAGCATGATCTCGGATGCCCGGGACTGCCCGACGGCGCGCGGCAGGAGGAAGCTGATGCCGAGTTCTGCCGCCGTGAGCCCATTGTTGATACCCGCCGCCCTGAAGTACGCCGTGTCCGATGCAATACGGATGTCGGCCGACAGCGCGAGACAGAATCCGCCCCCAATGGCCGGCCCGTTCACGGCGGCGATCACCGGCTGGTGCAGCCTCCGGATCGTCAGGATCACTTCGTCCAGGAGTTCCATTGAGCGAAGTGCCATAGTGGGCAGGGTCAGGCCGTCTATGTGGGGCAGCGTGCCTGGGTCCTCCAGGTCGGCCCCAGAGCAGAAGCCCCTGCCCGCTCCGGTCATCACGACCACCCGGACGTCGTTTTCGTAGCCGACCTCACGCAGCGTGTCACGCAGCGGGATCATGACGTCAAAGGCCATGGCATTCATCCGGTCGGGGCGGTTCAACGTGATGAGCGCAACGTGTGGGTGCGGGCGTGTGACCTCGACGAATGGCATGCCCGGCATCGTAGGCAAGCGCGACAGCAGCGGGTGTGACGTATCGGGAGTCATCCGTCTGTGGCATTCCCGTGACGACCTGGAGCGCCGCGGGCATTCGCAGACGTGATCAGATACCGTCGGGAGAGTCGGAATCTGACTGAAGGAGACGCAGCCATGGAAATCGAGCGCTATGACAACGGGGTGCCCTCCTGGGTCGACATGGGGAGTCCTGACCTGGCCAAGTCCAAGGCGTTCTACGGCGAGCTGTTCGGGTGGGACTGCCCGGAGGGCCCGGCTGAAGCGGGCGGGTACTCGGTGTGCACGCTGAAGGGCAAGACCGTGGCTGGCCTCGGACCCCAAATGAACCCCGATTTCCCGGCCATGTGGATGACGTACGTCAACGTGGACAACGTCGACCAGACGATCGCCAAGGCCGAGGCCAACGGTGGCAAGCTCCTCATGCCTGCCATGGACGTCATGGAGGCCGGACGGATGGCGATGTTCGCCGATCCGGTCGGGGCGGTGATCGGCCTATGGCAACCCAACCAACACCTGGGGGCCCAATTGGCCAACGAACCCGGCACGTTCTGCTGGAACGAACTGATCACCACTGACCTGGCGGCATCGAAGTCCTTCTACAAGGCCGTCTTCGGCTGGGACGCCAACGATCTCGGCGCGGACGGTGGCATGGCGTACACCGAATGGAAGCTCGGCGACCGTGCCGTGGGCGGCATGATGGCCAAGACCCCGGAGATGCCGGCCGACATGCCGCCCATGTGGGGCGTGTACTTCGCGGTGGCTGATTGCGATGCCTCGGTGGCGAAGGTGCAATCGCTGGGCGGTGCGCTCTTCATGGGACCGACGGATATCGAACCTGGCCGTTTCGCCGTTCTGGCTGACCCGGTCGGCGCGGTCTTCAACGTCATCACCATGAAGCAGGGGTCCTAATCCTGGAACGACGCCGCCTGGGCCGGACCGGGCACGAGAGCAGCGTGGCGATTCTCGGCGGTGCCGCGTGCTGGGCGGCGACCGTCGAGGAGGCGGGAGACTGGCTCAGTGCCGCGCTTGCGCACGGCGTCAACCACCTGGACATCGCGCCGCAGTACGGCGCGGCCGAGTCGGTGGTCGGTCCCCATCTGGCCCAGCACCGTTCCCGCATGTTCATCGCCGGCAAGACACTGCGCGCCAATCCCGAAGGGGTGCAGGCCCAGTTTGACGCCACCAGGCGCCTGCTGCACGCCGAGGTCATGGACCTGTACCAGGCGCACGGGGTGACATCGCTGGAGGAACTCGATCGTCGGTCGGGTGCCCTCAACAAAATGCTGCAGCTGCGTGACCAGGGTCACACGCGATTTGCCGGGATCACGGGCCATGACCTGGAGGTGCCCCGGGTCTTCTTGGAAGCCCTGCGACGCTACGACCTCGACACTGTGATGTTTCCCGTCTACCCCGCGCTCTGGGGTCGTGCGGATTACCGCGAACCGGCTGAGGAACTGTTGGCCGTCTGTAGCGAGCGCGACATCGGCGTCATGGCGATCAAGGCAGTGGCCCACCGGCCTTGGGCGGACGGTCGCCCATTGGCTGACGCCGTCAACGGCGACGAGGCCACGCGGGAGCGCTGGGCCACGTCGTGGTACGAGCCGGCCGCGACCGATGGCGACATCGATCGCGGCGTGCACTTCGCCTTGTCCACTCCCGGGGTGCACGCGTTCTGCACGCCAGGGGACATCGATCTCCTTGAGCGGGTGCTGAGCTCGGCCGAGCGCTATGCGTCCATGAGTTCGTCTGAACGGGCCGAGGCCGTGGAAGCGATGGCCGCGGAGGAGCTCATCTTCCCGATGCCGCGCTAGGCGGGAGCCGCCTGCAGCGCCTCAACCACATGGCGGAACGCATCGTCGTCGCGGGCATCGGCGGGTGGCGAGGCGACGATGCCCTGGCCGAGATCACCGAACCGAGTGAGGAGCAGGTCGGGAAGCTCCTCGAACGTCCCGGTGGGGACGAGCGTGTCCATGACCTCGTCGGAGAGCAGTCCCGCCAGGCTGTCCCAGCGATCTTCCCGGATCAGGCTGCGGAGGTTCGGCCCGAGCTCGTCCCATCCGTACAGCTCCAGGGTGGGCTTGTAGGCCGGGGTCGAGTAGAGGAAGGCCAAGAGCCGGCGCTGCCGCTCCCTTTCTCGATCGACGGCCTCCGCGGACGATCCCGTAATGACCTGGGTGCCGATGACCAGTTCGAAGGTCCGGTCCGTCACACGAGCCCCCCGCCTCGCCGCGCCGTCGGACAGCGCGGGAAGGCAGGTGGACTCCAGATACCGAGGGTTCGAGTTGGTCGGGTGGGTGACGAAGCCGTCGGCGATTTCGCCGGCCAGGGCGCATGCCCTGCGCTGGACGCCACCCATATAGATCGGCGGCGCGACGGTGTCGGCGTCGGGGCCCGGGTTGAAGTAGGGCTGCATCCTTGTGACGGAGTAGTGGTCACTCACGAAATTCGGCGGCGTGCCCGAGGTGAATGATTCGAAGGTGGCGCGCACGGCGCCGACGTAGTCACGGAGCCGACCGAGTGGATCATCGCCGAACGGCATGCCGTAGCGACCCTCAATGTTCTGGCGTATCTGCGTGCCGAGGCCCAATTCGAATCGCCCGCCACTGAACTTCGCGAGATCCCAGGCGGCATAGGCCGTTGTTGTCGGGCTGCGGGTGAACGCGAGGGTGACACTGGTGCGCACGGTCAGGCGCGTGGTGTGCTCGGTCACCATGAGGGCGACGCCGAGCGAATCATGGATGGTCTCGGCCACGTGGATGCCGTCGTAACCGAGGGCCTCCACCCGGCGGGCGTGAGCGATGATCTCGGGGAAGGTCAGGCGGGGGTCCATGCCCGCGTACACCTTCATGCCGGCGTGCCGGGCGCTCCCGAGGACTGGTCACGGCCGCGGGCGATGATGGCCTCGCGTTCGGTGGCCAACCGTGACTGGTCGAACCGTTGCGCCATCCAGTCCCGCGACGCGCGCGATTCGGCAATCCAGGCCTCCTTTCCCACCATGGCACCGATCTCGTCGTACATGCGACGCACCTCGCGCACGTTCTCACGAGGGATGGCCGCAATCGTCGAGGCGATGGCGCGGGCCCGGTCCATGAGGCTCTCGTGCGGCACGACTTCCACGACGAGTCCCCACTCGTAGGCCGTCTGAGCGTCAATGAAGTCACCGGTGAACGTCATCCGTCGGGCCCGGTCGATCCCGATCAGTTCAGGGAGTCGGATGGTCATGCCTCCTCCGGGCATCGCACCCACTCGCGCATGGGTGTCGGCGAAGCGGGCACGATCGGACGCGATCAGGAAATCACAGCACATGGCCAGCTCCAGCCCGCCCGTCACCGCGGCCCCATTGATGGCGCCGATGACGGGAGTCTGATGCTCGGGCATCAGGCCCAGGTGACGCAATGGGCTCTTCTGCCGCCGCTGCTGGACGGACCGTAATTCTGTCGACAGCGCTCGCAAGTCGAATCCGGCGCAGAACGCGGGATCCGCTCCGGTCAGGATGATGGCGCCGACGTCCTCATCGGTGTCGAGACGCACGATGGCGTCGTCAAGGAGCTCCGTCACCTCCCCCGAGAGGGCATTGCGTGCTTCAGGACGGTTGAGCGTGACGATGGCCACGCCATCGGAGACATCGACGTCGACAATCATCGAACCGCCCTCGACGGCGTCGTCCGGCCCAGCATCCCCTGATCACGTTGTCGTCGCACGGGGGCAGTTTCGCAGAGTCGAGCCGGGTGGTCAGGCCCGGCGGCGGGCCCACACGTAGAGCCGGGGGGTCGGGTGCTCGTGTTCGTACGGCTCACGCTGCCGTGCTTCCTCAATGGCAAACCCGGCGTCCTCCACCAGGCCGGTGAGCTCATCCAGCCCGAAGAGGGTGGCGTCCAGATTGGCCGGTCGTTCGACCATCTGCGTGGCGTGCAGCGAGCCGGCCCCACCGTGCACCGCCAGCAGGACCGATCCTTCCTCCACCAGGACCCGCCGCATTTCACGGATGACGAGCGGTACGTCGGCGCGGGGGATGTGGATGAGGGCGTAGAAGCACACGATGGCGGTGAGCGACGCATCCGCACGCGCCAGCGAGCGCATGTCGCCCGGGAAGAAGTCAATGGAAGGAAACAGACGGCGGGCTTCGGCGACCATGCCCTCCGAGAGGTCGATGCCGATCACACTGACTCCCCTTTCGGCCAGGAAGGCACCGATGTGGCCAGGACCGCAGCCGACATCGCAGACTGGGCGCTCCACACTGGACCGCTCTCCGACGTGATGGGCGAAGCGAACCAGCAGACCACGATCGAACGGCTTGTCGTCCAACTCGTGCAGGAAACGCTCGGCGTACGCATCGGCCAGGTGGTCGTACGTCGCTGCCGGGTCGGCCCAGTCCTCCGGATTGACGTCAGGGGTCGGGACCACCTCACTCATGACTCATTGCCCCATTCCTCTCGCAGGAGGACATACGAGTACGCGTCGCGTTGCTGGTTCTCCACCCGTTCCCACCCCCGCAACAGCGCCTCTCGGGTGAACCCGGCTCGTTCGGCCGTCCGGGCGGACGCGGTGTTCCATGGCTCAATGAAGAGGTGGAGACGTGGGATGGCCAGCTCCTCGAACGCGAACGTCACCACGGTCTCGAGCGCGGCAGCAGCCAGCCCTCTGCCCCGAGCGGACGGCACGAGCCAGTACCCGATGGAGGCCCGACCGCTGTCGATCTCACGCAGCCAGAGTCCGACCGTCCCGAGGCCACGCTCGGGATCGTCCGCCGCGGCGACGACGAAGGAGAAGCCATGGCCACCCGCCGCCCGGTCGTGTTGGCGCGTAATGAACGCGCGGCCCTCGTCGTCGGTGTACTCCGAGGGAACGGACGTGATGGTGGGGATGTAGGGATCGGTCGACGCTTCCCGTACAAGCGACAAGTCCGATATCCGGAATGGTCGAAGCAGGACGGGGCCACGCGCGAGATCGGGCACGTGTAGAG
>Ga0307374_10012460_pt1 | contig 11915 bp, 8 predicted proteins | sample OX3MG_FD_202532 | JGI IMG/M metagenome (GOLD analysis project Ga0307374, IMG submission 202532) | Soil microbial communities from Risofladan, Vaasa, Finland - OX-3 | ecosystem: Environmental > Terrestrial > Soil > Coastal area > Acid sulfate soil | place: Finland: Risofladan, Vaasa | collected...
ATATCAGTTGGATAAGGTGTTCTAGTTTTCATCCTTCATTGTATCACATTTTGAAGTCGAGTCCCTAACAGGCTCTAGCAACTCGGTTTCCTGGGATGCCGATGCATCCTCACGTTCGAGTAAGGCATCCAGATGCTGACGTGTGACTTGGGGAATCTGGGTAAGCACGTCTTCAAATAGCTGCTGTTCATAGGTGACACACGCTGAGCGAATGAGTCGTTCCATACGCTCAGTGGTTGGGGGTTCGATTTTGCTCGCGCGGAAATGCTTGGCAACCAGCACTTTGAGGTGTTCAAGGTGCTGATCAGACGCCAGATGTTCTGTGATGAGCCATTGGGTCATCTCCTCTTGATCAAGGACAGTGGCTTCGCGAAACTCCATCTGTTCTCGAATTTGCGCCCGATGGGCTTTAATGGTGCGTCCCTCCCAGTCATACTGGGCATAGATGCTGGCATGTAACTTCAATTGATGAGCCACATAGCTCACGACATCTTTGGGGACCTCATGCTTGCCATGAGGAAAACGTCCTTCATATTGAAAACATTTGAGTAACAGAGCAAAGCCGAGCCGTGTAGGACCAGACTTATTCGCGAGCAGATATAGATCTTCCTGGATCAGGGTGAAATGTTCGATTAACTCTTCGATATCCCATTGCCGTTTCATAGATTGCTATCATGCCTCTTTTCCTTCAGATAAACTCGTGCTAGATCTCAGTATCTAATGCGAGATTTCTAGTACGAGCTATTCTACCAGAAAAAGCCATTCAAGGCAAGGGAGAAGAGGGATGAAGAAACATCATAACGACGAATGAAAAGACGTTCTCTCAGGCTACTTTGCACCTGATGGCAGCTTCGCGCATTTCACCCCTTTATGTCAGGAGGAAGAACAGCAGCGCGGATTTACCCATCGCAAGCAGGTAGACAGCATCCTCTCCAGAGAGGCATTCATGAACCTCTTGAGCAATGGGCAACCTATTTTAGACCTTGGTGCAGGTCCCAATCACGGTCTATTCAGTCACCGGTTACAGTGGTATATCTTGTTTCATGCCTTTGATGAGGGAAAGCTCAAGACAAAACCTATTGTGTTGTTCACCACACTCGGCCAGGATGCGTTCAAAGACGCCAGCAGTAACGCTCGCTCCATGTGGGACGAAATCTTCGATTTTGATGATGAGACTCCCAGGCTGGGGGTTGAGAAGAAACAAGATGCGGAGAAGCAAGCAGGATATAGTTCAGCGGAAATGACGCTGCTGCGTCTGTGCGATGGCAATGTCCTTGAGAAAGGACCTCTGGTTCAAGAATTACGTCTCACCCGACTGCGGTATCAAACCTTTAGCGGAGAGGGGATAGAGAACCTGGCAAAAGCCTTGCGTGATGGAATCAAAATGAAATATATGCTCAAGCTCGGTCTCTCAACGACCAACGTCGAGAAAAAGGCAGACGAGTATCTCGTGCAATATGCCAACGCATCTCTCGACGAACTGGAAAAGGCGTATTGTCTACTCGATAGCACCTATGCTCAAGCATTACAGAGCATTCTCTTCTGACGAGGCAGCAGCACAGGGAAACCCAGGAGCGGCGGAACTGTTGTTCCTGGGTTTCCCTGTGCTCCGTTATGGGACCCCGATTCGCAAGAGCAATCAAAAGGCTTGCACTGAAAGCGAAAAACGGCTATACTCTGTCGAAATACGATAGCAGGAGTTTATCTCCTTTGAACGAAATGATGGATACGACACAAAGCGCCCCGAAGCACTTCTTCATCAGCTACACTAAAGCCGATCGCTCCTGGGCGGAGTGGATCGCCTGGCAACTCGAGGCAGATGGATATCGCGTTGTTTTGCAAGCCTGGGATTTTCGCCCCGGTTCGAACTTTGTTTTAGACATGGATGATGCCACAAAACAGGCAGAACGCTCCATACTTGTTCTCTCCCCCGACTATGTGAACTCTGACTTTACCCAACCCGAATGGGCCGAGGCATTCAGACGGGACCCACGAGGAAAACAGCGGACGATCATCCCTATCCAGGTGCGCAGGTGTGAACTTTCAGGTCTGCTTGCTCCCATCGTTTATGTCGATCTGGTTGGGTGCGCTGAACCTGAGGCACGTGAACGATTGCTCGCCGCGATTCACCTTGAACGAGCCAAACCAACAACAGCGCCCGCCTTCCCTGGCGACGTCCGGTACCTGCCTACCGAGCCGCCATGCTTTCCTGGAATACTCTGGACAGTACCCTACCAGCGCAATCCCTTCTTCACAGGACAAGACAGTATCCTGGCTCAACTCCACACGACACTTGCTGCCGACGATGCATCTGCCTGCACGCAACCGCGAGCAATCAGCGGGCTGGGAGGCATCGGGAAAACACACATCGCCATTGAATATGCCTATCGTCACAGGAATGGGTATCATGCTCTTTTGTGGGCCAGAGCTGATTCGCGTGAGGCGCTCGTTTTGGACTACGTCGCGCTGGCCGGCCTGCTCGGCCTTGCGGGAAAAGATGATCCTGATCAACCGGCCGCAGTTGCAGCGGTCAAGTCCTGGTTAAGGACACACGACCGTTGGCTCCTCATTCTGGACAATGTTGACGACATGGCTGTCCTTGATGACTTCCTTCCAGTAGCGCCGAAGGGACATATACTACTCACTACGCGTGCGCAGGCACATGGTACACGCGCACACGGCATCGCGGTCCCGCAGCTCTCGCCTGTCGAAGGTGCGCTGCTGCTCCTGCGGCGAGCGAAAGCGCTGGTGCCTGGCGAGAGCCTTGAGCAGGCGCGAGAAGCAGATCGCTCTGCCGCGCTGGAACTGGCGCGAATGCTGGCAGGATTACCGCTTGCCCTCGACCAGGCCGGAGCATACATCGAAGAGACCGGGTGCGGAGTGGCAGGTTATGTACACCGCTATCTCACCCACCGCACGGTGTTACTCCAGCGGCGGGGTACGTTGGCCTGCGACCATCCCGAACCTGTAGCCTCCACCTGGTCCCTCTCCTTCGAGAAGATCGAACAGGCCAACCCGGTTGCTGCCGACCTGCTGCGTCTCTGCGCCTTTCTCCATCCAGATGCCATCCCGGAAGAACTCTGCACAGAGGGTATCTCCGACCTCAGCGCTGAACACGGCGGAGGGCCGCTCGACCAGATTGACCTGGACGGAGCCATTGCGGTTCTCTGCCACTACTCGTTTCTTTCCCGCAACGCCGACACCCAGACTCTCTCCATGCACCGTCTCGTCCAGACCGCCCTGCAAGACGCGATGAGCGAGGAACACCACCACCAGTGGGCAGAACGAGCTGTGCGTATTGTGGAGCACCCGTTCCCCGACCCCAAGGATCCTACCACCTGGGCATACTGCAAACGCTACATCCTCCACGTGCAAACGTGTACCCTGTGGATTACGCACTGGAAGATCGTCTCGCATGAAGCAATCCAATTACTCAACCGGGCTGGCGTCTATCTCGATGATACCGGACAATATCGAGAAGCTGAACAATTCTATCAACAATCCCTCCTCATCCATGAACAGGTCACGGGATGTGATCATCCCGATACGGCAGCCAGCCTGAACAACCTTGCCACTCTCTCCTATAAGCTGGGCAACTACGAGCGGGCCGAAAGCCTCTTCCAGCGTGCGCTGGCTATCGATGAACGAACGGTAGGGCCCGATCACCCGGCTACCGCCCGCAGCCTCAATAACCTGGCGTACCTCTACCTGAAACAGGGGAAATACGAGCAGGCCGAAGGATTCTTTCAGCGTGCGCTCGCCATCAGAGAGCGGGAGTTAGGAGCGCATCACCCCGATACAGCGGTGAGCCTCAATACCCTCGCAGAGCTCTATTCCCGACGGGGACAGCATGAGCAGGCCGAGGCATATTTCCGACGCGTCCTGGCCATCCGCGAACAGACCCTCGGTCCCAACCACCCCGGAACCGCCCGTAGCCTCAATAACCTGGCGTATCATTATAATGGGCAGGGCAAGTACGTGCAGGCCGAACCCCTCGTCCGGCGTGCGCTCGCCATCCAGGAACAGGTGCTCGATCACGATCATCCAGATATTGCGGCCACGCTCAACAATCGAGCAGTTGTCTGCATCGCCCAGGGGAGCTTTGAGGAGGCCGAGGCGTTGTACCAGCGTGCGCTGGCCATTCACGAACAGAAACTCGGGCCAGAGCACTCAGCTACTGCCCACAGTCTCAATAACCTGGGGCAACTCTACCGGCAGCAAGGCAGATTTGAAGAGGCTGAGCCTCTTTTGAAGCGCGCACTTCTCATCCAGGAACGGGCGTTTGGGGCCAACCACCCGGATCTGGCTGATCAGAGAGAAAGTTACACCACCTTCTTAGAGGAGCGAAATGGTAGCCAGGAACAATGAGCACAGCGGCCACACGGTCGCCGCACACGCCTCGGCGCTTGAGCGCGGGCCGCGCACGGGTAGAAAGTTGCTGGCCAGGGATATCGCTATCACGAATAACGGGATTGCCCTTTTCCTTCCCGCCACCCAGGAGAGTAGAAGAGAACAGTAAGATGAGTATAGATGGTGGTCTGACAGCGATAGGTGGATTTCTCTACCAGACGGTCGTCGCTTTAAGCCTCAAGGCAGCCGCCTTTCAAGACTATGATGACGCCCCCAACCGCAAAGGCGATCTCGAGATGGTCCTCGGCTTTGCCAAAGATGGCGAGGTGCGCTACGAAGACGAGGATCAGGATATCTCTATCAGGAATGTGCTGCATGGTGACCAGCCAGGGTATATCCTCGTCCAGCTCAAATATTCGAGTCTTTCTCCCCGCCCGCCGGTCACGAAACTTGAACTGAAGAAGATTATCTCCCGCCTGCAAGCAAGCGAAGCGAAAGCGCGGGCCAAGGGGCAACAGGTGACCGGGTACTCCTTGCTGACGAATCGCCCGCTCAATGCTGATGCACAAAAACTGGCCGATACGTACCACCTCCCTATTTATGTTGCCCCACCGCTGCCGGAACGGTATTGGGAAGAGCGCTTGCGCCAGTTCGCGGGGCGCTTTGGCTGCATTGACTCTGAAATCGATGCAGGTATTCGCCAGGGCATCGGAGACCTGCTATTGAGAGCTACCAACCCGCGTTACTACGGAGAGCCAGTTATCAGCCGGGAAATATTGATCAAGGCATTCACTCGCTGTCCTGCGGCCCACGAGGTAACTCCTGCGATCGTCGCAGCGAAGGGCCAGGAGCATTTGCGTACACTTTTTACTCATCCCTTTCACCTCGAAAAGCAGCCACTGTTGGTACGTCAAAGCATCCATGAACGACTCTCAGCGCTGGTAGAGCGGCATGCATTTGTTGTCCTGAGTGGTGGAGGGGGAAACGGGAAGACGGCGGTGCTGTGGCAATGGGTGTATGACGCTTTACTCTCTGTATTGCCAGAACAACCGGGTATATACTACTGCCTGTCCCCTGCTCAATCGGTGCAGGAGGGTTTTCTTGCGCACCAGTTCTGTTCCTGGGCAAATGTACCGGCAGGCCATCACTGGCAAAGCCAGGAGCCCAGGCAGGTGCTCCATCGCCTGGAAATCGCCTGTGCTGCCAGCACAAGGGCATCGTCTGTGGGCCACCCTATTTTTGTCCTTGGCCTGGACGCAGTAGATGAGGCCTTCCGAGATGGGGATCGGAGCGCGCTGAAGAACATCCTGCTGTGGTTCTGGAACCAGGAAGTGCAGGAACTCCAGCAGCCAAACGCAACCCTTATCGTCACCTGTCGCGACGCCAAAGAATTAGCCGAGCACTGGTTAGATATCGTCTCCCCCTACGCAGTCGAGTCGCAACCGTTGCGAGAAGTAGAGGTATCGGTTGATGAGTTCTCGGCCAGCGAGCTGGTCGCAGTGGCCCGTTTGTATTTACCTGCACTGGCTGCACGCTTTGTACACACGGACCACGTCCTGCAAGCCCCATCCTCTTCTTTGTTTGCACCGGGCCAGGCGATACGCTCTTTTGCCCCTTCATTCGTTGTTGAGGAGGAGGGAACTATTCCTTTGCCCGATGGCCCGTCTCTGCAGGCGGTGAATGCGGAAGTTTTCGAGGCGCTGCGCCATCCAACGCTCTGGCACTGCCTGCTGGAAGTCGATAGCACGCTTCTATCGCCCGTCTTAGATGGCGAGGCGGATGCGCTGGCACAACTGACCACGCATTTTTTGATCTGGTTTTGTGCGAAAGTGCGAGCGCGTTGGAAACAGATGCAGCTAGCGGATATGATAGAGGTATTGAAAGTGATAGCGTGCCGCTGCGATCCGCGTCAATCTGCCCGGCACAGGGACAGGGACTGGGTTACCTCCGCCAGTACGACGCCATATATGACCTGGGAACAGGCTGAACGCTTCTTTCAGGAAGCGCTTTCCGCCGGCCTGGTTGTTCGCGACACAGGGGGATGGTGGCGCTGGCGCCATCCCTTTATTGGCGAGCACCTTGCCTCGCAGTCGCTCAGTTTGGAGGATGAATGATGCAGAATACGCCAGAGCATGTGTATGCACTTCGGCAGAGAATCGATGAGGCCGAGCGCAGCGACGACGTGGTAGCCGTACTCGGCGTGCTGCAGTCACTGCTGCCTGAAAACGCCTCCTCCCAGGAACTCTACTACCTGCTGGTTGACGCCTTTGGAGCGCTGCGCAGGCTCACTGCTGATAAGACGCCGGATGGGGAACAGGCAATGCTCACGTATCTGCTGGACTACCTGGAAAAAGACAGCGATGGGACGGCGGTCCAGCGAAGCACGACGGGGCAATTGCGCGAGTGCCTGGAAGAGTGGATCGCGCAATACCCTGAGCGGGAATCGGCTGCCCTGCGCCTGCGCATCCTGGATGACCTCCTTCACCGCTTTCAGGCTCGGCCATCTCCTGCGCTTTGCTGGACCTTCGCATATATCGGGTACCGTGAGGCGCGGGTCGTAAGCGCGCTCTGGGACCATGCCTCGCGCAACGAGGGCAAGACAGGGGAGGCGGCTCTGGTCGCTTTGACGGCTCTGGGCGTCCCTCAGCCCGACCGTCCGCGTTTGCTTGAGGCGTTGCACCAAAGGTTGCAGCGCCAGGTGACGCAGCCGTTGCTCGTTGCACTGCGTCGCCTGGCCGATCCGGCCAGCCTCGACCTAGTGCGCGAGACCTGCTTTCTTGCGCACCGTGACAGACAGGTCACGGTGGCCCACTGGGACATGTTGTTGGCGCTCGCAGTACTGGCCGACATTGCCGACGCCCACGATGAGCAGGAGGAACTCCAGGATCGGGTCTGGTCGCTCATCGCTGAACAGTACGACCTGGACCCCGGGAACGTTGCCCACATGGTCAATCTCGGTGGGGATGTTGCCCCGCGTTGCGACAGCAGGCGTGTGGTGCCAGCGCTGTTGACCTGGCTTGGGCAGGCCACCGACGAGGAGAAGCAACAGCAGCGCAATCCCATCCTGTCGTACCGCCTGGAGGAATGTGTGCGTCCACGCCAGCTCGCGAGCTGGCAGCAGGAGCTCATACCAGCGGTCATCCCGGTCCTGCGCCAGTCAGCCTGCCAGGACACCCGCTTCGCGGGGCGTTCCATGACCCACGAGATGTACAGAAAAGAGGCCGCGTGGGGGACACTCCTGCGCATGGGCTATGCAGAGGCGCTCGAGTGGTTTGAAGAGGCCGTCATAGGCGAGACCAATCCGTATCTGCGCGGCAAGCTGTGTGACCTGTTTGCCTGTTTCCGCCTGGAGCGCCTCCCCGACGCGATTATTGCCGCGATTACCGGCCGCTACGATGCAGACGTGCGTGATACCACGGGCCGGGTGGCTGCGGAAATAAGCAGCCGACTCGGCGCGGTGAAAGTGGCACGGGGCACGGCGTCCTGGCAGGCCTTCGAGGCACTCCTGGAATGTGGCCTGACCACCGATGGACAACCCCTGCTGGTCGCGGTCCAGGCGCTTGCCGAAGTAACGTGCGCACTGGCAAGAAGTGGCGTGCTGCTTTCAGTCGGTCAGCTCCTGGTGGAGACAGTAGTGAAGCATTCCCGTCGCGCATCCCGCCTGGCCGCGGCGCGGGCGCTTGAAGCCCTGGCGCTGGAGCAGGAATTGCCCGCTCCCCTTTTAAAGACCCTGCTGGATGTCTTGCTCAGCCAGCCCGACCGCGATTCCTATGAACGCAGCATCATCCTCGCAACGCTTGCCTTGCAGCAAAGCTCGCTCGACGCCCTCCTGCCTCAGTTGAAACAGTGGGCACGGGAAAGGGACGACGAACTGGCGCTGCAATCCTTCACTATCCTCGCCCGGCGCGGCGTGCTGCTGACAGAAGATGCGCTCCGGATGCGCCTGGGATTGCCCGCAGCGGAGCCGGATGCGACGGCCGTAGCGGTCCTGGGCCGTGCTGACTGGCGTGCGCACATCACCGGGCTGCTGTACCTGAGCCATCCAGAGAGGTTCGCCCCTCTAGTCGCCGATCTGATCGGGACGCTGCCCTGGGCATCAGCAATCCAACTCCTGGGAAAACTGCCTGCTTTTGCCGGTGATCGGGGCCAGCAACCGCTTCCTCGCGAGGTGGTGGATGCACTCCTGCAGCGCGTGCGGCAACGACAGTCACGCACCGGAGCAGAACTCGATCTGATTGGCCTGACGGCTCAACTGATTCCAGAAGAACTCGCTCGCGAAGCGTGGGATCGTTTCTGGCCGGACTGGCTTCCCGAAGCTCGCACGGCGCTGGCCGATGCTCTCGGAACGCTGCACGAGATTTCACAGGCCGCCGACGCACAGCGGGTGGACCTGTTGCTCATGCTCACAGGCGACGGACAGTACCCTGTCCGACGGGCCGCCTACCGTGGATTGCAGCGCTGCGCGGGGCATATCCTGCACCGGTGGTGCTGGACCTGGGCGTTGAGTGATGAGCGAACGCTGCGGATGCGGGCCGCTGAGGCCTGCGCCTGGCTCTTGCCGGAAGGCGAGCAGGGACAGACCCATGCGACAATTTCCAGGATGCTGGCCGCCGATCCCGAACCAGTAGTGCGCCAGACAGCCATGCGTACACGGCAAGAGCGGTACAAACGGCTGTGGGCAGAGGCGTACCTCACCCGCCTGATGGAGTCCATACAAGCCAGCAGCAGATCCACTGGTGATGTGTTGGCTGTGTGGCCGTATGCCGAGGCGCTCAAGCGCGTGGGGGATGATACGACGATCCAGACCTTACGCACGATGCTGGGTAGCCAGGAGCTGCCGCCGAACCTTCGTCACTGGTATCAACTCATCGTGAAGGAAACTGGCGAGGGCTGGGAGAAAGCGATCAAGAAATGGCCGCAACCAGGCACCATGTGGACGGGTTCGCTCGAGGCAGGGCAGGGGATACTGTTGACTTCTACTGGGCGTGTGATCCCTGTACCGTATGCGGTGTGGCGAAATGACCCGGTATCCCTGACGGGCACGGCTTCCTGGGGAGGGACGTTTCAAACCGCAGGGACCCAGGACCTTTCGTTTGACGAACCACTGCACCTCCAGTTGGAAGATGGAAGGCGCGGCGAGATCCGCCTCAAGGAGACGCATGAGTCTGGGGGAACGTGTGTGTTTGTGGGGAGCCAGGAATATCCCCGGTGAATTTCTTGCTCCTGTGTTTTGCTATTCTAAGGAAGGGAAAATACACGCGAATCTTCCAGAGTGGGAGAGAGTTTGCCCACAATCGAAACAGAAAGTCGGAATGAGCGTTCTGCGGAACCTCTTTCAGAAGGGAGCGACCCTTCTGCTCTCCTCCATGGTCAACAGTAGCTGGGTTGACTACAAAAATCAAGGGGCTGTCGGATGTTTCTATTTGAGACCGGAATAGGAATCTGGCCCAAAAAGAGGTAGGACTAGGATCTGTGTAAAAATCTATCATAACGTTGTCAAGCCGCTCCTCAGGCTTGTTCCTGAGGGAGGGGTAGCGTTCAACAATGCAGAGAAAATGAGCGTGAACAGTACATTGGACCATCTTCTACCTCTATTGCACGCCACTTTCCAACACCATTTTTGTATAAAACGATGCTATGATAGATTTTTACACGGATCCTAGTCCTACCTCTGCCTGGTGCCACTCGTATCATCAGGGTTTCACGGTATTTTGAACACCTTCTGCGCAACAAGAATGCAACAGATTAACAGGGTCTCACACCACTACAATGCTCGTGCATCTAGACCAAGAATACGCGTGAATATTCCTTGTGGATGAGGAGACAACGCTTGCTGATCTGCGAGGCCTCGCAAGAGAGGCTCAGGCATGCTTGCCGATTTCTGCTCACGTTTCCTTGAGCATTGACCACACTCCGGGTAGTGCCAGTTGCTGAAAGATGTTCTCCATCTGTTCTGGTGGGTAGGGCATATCAGCAGCGACCCACCATTTGAGCAAGGTGAGGAAGGCCCCGGCCAGGTACTCAGAGACCACTGGCAGAGGGATCGACGGAGAACGTTTTTCTGCGCAGAGGGTGCAGAGGACTGATTCAATCGCTTGGCAGAGTGCCGTCTGCAAGGCTTCCCACAAGAACTCGCCCGCACGGCTTCGCATCAGCGCCCGAAACTGCTGATTCTCAGAGTGGTACGCATGCTCAAACAGTTCTAGACTTGGCATGACCCGTTGTCTTGCTGCTGCATGGGCGATCTGGCGAGTGAGCAACTCCAGCTCCTGCTCTACGATACTGTTGAGAACATCCTCTTTATCGAAATAATGGGCATAGAAGGTGGTACGACCAATGTCTGCCCGATCCAAAATATCCTGCACCAGAATCTCATCATAGGGTTTTTCTACCACGAGTTCCGCAAAGGCGGAACTCACCAGGCGATAGGTACGTTGGGAACGACGATCTGCTTTCTGTTGTTTCACTCCTGTCCCTCCTTCTTTGACGAACAATCAGGGCCAGTTGTTCGGTAGAAAACGGTTTCCCTGGCTTGTGCTTGCCAGGGAGAACCCTCCCTTGTATTCTCTCCTCAGAATATCATATTCGGTAGAAAACATGCCATTCTGAAAACTTGAACAGAGAAGGAGAAAGAAGGAAAATAGAAAATGAAAAGCAAACACCACACACTTGATGTTGAACTCTTCGAGCGCTGGGGATCGACGTACGAACGTTCCTGGATGCAGCAACGCCTGTTTGATCCGGTTCACTCTGCCGTATTACATCAAGCCGCTAGCCGCTTCAAACCGGCGAGTGTGCTGGATATCGGCTGTGGGAGCGGGAGACTCTTGCGGAAAGTGCATGACTATTGGCCGGAGGCACACCTTTCTGGGGTCGATCCGGCGCACAAAATGCTGGAAGTCGCACGCCAACTCACACCAGAGGCTCGCTTCTCCATAGGTTCCGGTGAGGCATTGCCACTGGAGGATGCCTCGGTCGATCTAGCGCTCTCGACCATCTCTTTTCATCACTGGCGGGATCAGGCTGCCGGTGTGCGTGAGGTCGCCCGAGTGTTGCGACCTGGTGGCTTCTTTCTGCTCGCTGATTTCACCTTACCCACCTGGCTTGCATGGCTGCTTCCACGTGTTCACAGTGCAGCGCAGATGCATGTGCTTTTTGAACAGGCGGGTCTGGATGTACAGGCGCAGCCAGGTCCTGTTGCGCGCTTTGTGCGTATCACCATCGGTACGAAGACAACATATGATTGACGCCGATTTCTTCCATGACTCTTCGGCACTGCAAGTGGTTGGTGGAGGAGTGCTGGTCGCGGGCTGCTGCCTGGATTTTCGGAAATGCTTGACGCATCACGCAGAGAAAGGAGAATACATTCATGAGTCAAACGCACGCTCGAGGGAGAGCATTTCGTCTCACCGTTCTCATTACCCTTGTGCTTTTAGTGCTTCAGTACATTTTGGGAATGATTGCCAATCTCGAGGTGCAGCTTCCGAGCGCAAATGTCTTGAGTTGGGTCTTCCTGAATAGCATTATCATTCAACTCCACATCTATCTCGGGACGTTGCTGATTG
>Ga0307374_10012461_pt1 | contig 11914 bp, 9 predicted proteins | sample OX3MG_FD_202532 | JGI IMG/M metagenome (GOLD analysis project Ga0307374, IMG submission 202532) | Soil microbial communities from Risofladan, Vaasa, Finland - OX-3 | ecosystem: Environmental > Terrestrial > Soil > Coastal area > Acid sulfate soil | place: Finland: Risofladan, Vaasa | collected...
TCGCAGTCGCCCCACGCGCAGCGGGCCCCGCTCCGACACGGTGAAACCGGGTTCGAGGAGCTCCATGCCGAGCACGAGGCCAGCCACGTCGCGCGCCATGGGGCCCACGGTGTCGAAGCTCGGCGACAGGGGCCACACCCCAACGAGGGAGACCCGACCCCATGTCGTCTTCAGCCCGGCCGTGCCGCAGCACGCGGCGGGGATCCGGACCGACCCGCCCGTGTCACTGCCGTAGGCGACGTCGGCTTCGTGCGTGGCCACCGCCACGGCTGAGCCGCTCGACGAGCCCCCCGGCACCAGTCGGGAGTCGAGGGGGTTCACCGGCGTCCCGTACCAGGGGTTCACGCCTGTCACACCCAGGGCCAACTCGTGGAGGTTGGTCCTGCCCACGATGCGGGCGCCCGCCAACCTGGCGCCGTGCAGACACGCCGCGTCTCGAATCGCGGCCACGGCCTCGTGGGCCACGGCTCGGCACCCTGCGGTGGTGGGGACGCCGTCCATGTCGATGAGGTCCTTCACCGCGAGCCGGACTCCCGGCCCCGAAGTGTCAAAGCGGGTGATGAACGTCGACATGGCCCGTCCCTTCGGCTCGGCGGGAGCCTCCACTGTGACACGCCCATCAGGCTCAAAGCGCCAATGGCCGGGAAGGGGCTATAAACGGTGGGCCAGCCATCCGGGGGGAAGATGGACCGAGCGTCTCTCCCCCGGCATGCGCGCCGACACCTCGTCGTCAAGGAGAGAGACATGGCCATGTTGAGCGCGCTCGAGATCTCGAGACGGGCCACGCTCGAGCCCGTGACCAAGATCGCGGCCGAAGCGGGCATTCCCGAGGGACTCCTCGAGCCCTACGGCGAATACGTGGCCAAGGTGAACCTCGACGCCATCGAAGCCCTTGCCGACCGACCCCGCGCCCGCTACGTGGTCGTCACCGCCATCACCCCGACCCCGCTCGGCGAGGGCAAGACGACGACGACCCTCGGGCTCGGCCAGGCCATGCGCCACATCTCCAAGCGGGCCACCATCGCCATCCGCCAGGCCTCGATGGGCCCCACTTTCGGGATCAAGGGCGGAGCCGCCGGGGGTGGTTACAGCCAGGCCGTCCCATTCGAGGCACTCAACCTCCACCTCACCGGCGACATGCATGCGGTCACCGCCTCGCACAACATCCTGTCCGCCATGCTCGACAACCACCTCCATCACGGCAACGACCTCGGCATCGACATTCACAACATCACGTGGCGCCGGGTGCTCGACGTCAACGACCGGGCCCTGCGCAACCTCGTCATCGGCCTCGGCACTGCCGAGGACGGGGTGCCGCGCCAGGCCGGCTTCGACATCACCGCGGCGTCCGAGGTCATGGCGGTGCTCGCCTTGTCGCGCTCGTTGCGGGACATGCGCGAGCGCCTGGGGCGGATCGTCGTCGGCTACACCCGCACCGGCGAGCCCGTCACCGCCGAAGAGCTGCACGCCGCGGGGGCCATGACCGTGATGATGCGCGACGCCATCAAGCCCAACCTCCTCCAGACCCTCGAGAACACGCCGGTACTCGTCCACGCCGGGCCCTTCGGCAACATCGCCCACGGGAACTCGTCGGTGATCGCCGATCTCATCGGGATCCACACCGGGGACTTCTTGATCACCGAGGCCGGCTTCGGCGCAGACATGGGCGCGGAGCGGTTCTTCAACATCAAGTGCCGGACCTCGGGCCTCGCCCCCGACGCCGCAGTCGTCGTGGCCACGGTCCGGGCCCTCAAGGTGCACGCCGGGCGTCATCACGTGGTGGCGGGGAGACCCCTCCCGCCCGACCTGCTCGACGAGAACCCCGACGAGGTGCACGCCGGAGGAGCCAACCTGCGCAAGCAGCTCGAGAACGTGGCCATGCACGGCGCCACCCCTGTGGTCGCCATCAACGCCTTCCCCGAGGACTTCGCCTCCGAACAGGCGGCGATCCGGGAGATCGCCGCCTCCATGGGAATCCGCAGCGCGGTGTGCACCCACTTCGTCGACGGCGGTCGGGGGGCGGTGGAGCTGGCCGAAGCCGTGGCCGAGGCGGCCGAGGAGCCCTCGGAGTTCAAGCTCCTGTACCCGATCGAGGCGACCCTGCGCCAGAAGATCGAGACCATCGCCACCCGTGTCTATGGCGCCGACGGTGTCGACTACGCACCGGCCGCGGCCCGACAACTCGAAAGCTACGAGCGCAACGGGTTCGGTGCCCTGCCCATCTGCATCGCCAAGACCCACCTCTCGATCTCCTCGGATCCGAGCCTTCGGGGGGCGCCCACGGGCTGGCGCCTTCCGGTGCGGGAGGTACGCGCCTCGGTGGGAGCGGGGTTCGTCTATCCCATCTGCGGCGACATGCGAACCATGCCCGGCCTGCCGTCGCATCCCGCCGCCGAACGGATCGACATCGACGAGAACGGCGACGTCGTCGGCCTTTCGTGAGCCGGCACTGCGACGGGCCTGCAAGACGTCGGTCTCGCCATGGCTGAACCCGAGGGCCATGGTGAGGCATGTGGTGGTGGGGCATTCGGCCAGATGCGCGTCGATGCACTGCTCGAGGCGTTCTCCAGCGCCGATCCCACTCCGGGCGGGGGTGGTGCCGCGGTGCTCGCCGTGGCGCTCTCGGCGTCGCTGTGCGCCATGGCGGCACGACTCTCGACGCCACAGATGACCCGGGCCCCGCAGCTGGCAGCAGAGGCGCTGTCGCTGTGCGACGTCCTGGCCCCGCTCGGCGACCGAGACGCCCACGATTACCTCGCCGTCATCGCCGCCCGGCAGGACCCCGACGGCGCGTCAGACACCGCGGACCGGCGGCAACCGGTGGCCGACGCGTTGTCAGCCGCGACCGAAGTGCCCATGGAGGTCATAGACATGGGCACCCGGCTGGCCGAGATGGCCGCAGAGCTGGTCGAAGAGGGAAACCCCAACCTGCGAGGTGACGCACTGGTGGCGGCCGTGCTCGCCGGAGCAGGTGTCGAAGCCGCCGCCACCCTGGCCCGGATCAACCTGGCCGGGAGCCCCGATGACCAACGTCACGAGGTGGTCCGGACGCGCCTCGACGAGACCACCCGATCGGTGCAGCGGGCCCGGCTCGCCGCGGCCGTCCACCTTTAGGCGGACACGAAGCGTCCCGCGTCGATGACCGTTTCGCCACGCTGGTTGTCGGTGCGGAACCGCACACCGTCGCCCTCGGTCCACATCGAGACCGTGAGGGTGTCGCCCGGATAGGTGGGTCGAGAGAATCGGCCCGCCATGGAACGGAACCGGGCCGGGTCCGATCCGCACACGGCGTGGAGCAGGGCCCGACCCGTGAACCCGTAGGTACACAGGCCGTGCAGGATCGGTCGGTCGAAGCCGGCCCGCTTGGCGAACACGGGGTCGGAATGCAGCGGATTGCGATCTCCCGAGAGGCGGTAGAGCAGAGCCTGGTCGGCTCGCACCGTGTAGGTCACCACGTCGTCGGGCTCGCCTGTGGGCCAGGGCTCCGCGCTCGTGGAGGGTCCGCGCTCCCCCCCGAAGCCCCCCTCTCCCCGGATGAAGAGCGACGTGGTCGTCGCGAACCGGAGCGCACCGCCGTGCGCGTCCACGGAGGTGGACTCCGACACCACCACCGCGCCCGAGCCCTTGTCGTAGATACCGGTCACGACGCTCGTGGTGCGAACCGTCCCGTCGGGCGGGATGGGACCCGACATCTCGATGGCCTGTTCCCCGTGGACCAGCATGGCCAGGTCGAACGAGCCCAGGGTGGTGCGCGCCGGCCCGCCCCCGCCGATGACGGCCGCGAACGTGGGCAGGACGCGCTGGGGTCGGTCGACGGAGTTCTCCGTGGTGTACTCGAGCTCGAAGTCGGTGGCGTCGAGCGAGCCGGCGCCCACACCCAGGGCGTAGAGCAGGCAATCGGTCGACGACCACGAACGCTCGATCGGATCGGAGACTGCTCCGACGGCTTCCAGGTTGATGGGCATGGGGGTCCTCCCGTCCACGGAGGTCCGGGTGGGATCTCCCGGACCAGGGAGATATGTAACACGAAACTATGGTACAATTAATCATGGCTCGACCGAGGTCCGCCCTGAGCCCGCTCGCCGGGGACGACGGGTCTCGACGGCTCACGATCGACGAGCTGGCCCGGGCGGCGGGCACGACGACCCGGCAGGTCCGGGCCTTCCAGACCCAGGGGCTGCTCCCCCATCCCGATCTCGTCGGCCGCACCGGCTACTACGACAGGGACCATCTCGATCGGTTGCGGGCCATCTTGCGGTTGCAGGCCCACGGCTTCTCGTTGGCCGCGTTGACGTCCTTGCTCCGAGCGTGGGAGGCGAACCTGACCCTGGGTGAGGTCCTCGGGCTGCGCCCGCCGGTGGAGCCCGTCACCGAGGACGACGTCGATGTCTTCGGTGACCTCGACCGGAGGATCGGCGGACGCTTCGCGCCACGGGCCCCGGTGTTGTCACTCGTGCCGTCCACGATCCTGGACGAGGCGGCCGCGTCGTAGTCAGACACCCCCAGGCGCGCGCTTCGACCTGCAAGCATGATCTGTGGTGCGCACAGCTGAGGTGTTCGGACAAGTCGGTCTTCCCGCGCCGGTCTCGGAGCTGGCGGCTCGACAGTGGGACGTCGTGGTGGTCGGCGGCGGGCACAACGGGCTCACCGCGGCTGCGTATCTCGCCCGGGGAGGGCGCAGCGTGCTCGTCCTCGAGCGTCGCAACCAGCTCGGGGGGGCCTGCACGCTAGAACAACCCTTTCCCGATCCGGGCTGGATCGTGAGCCCATGCGCGTACTCCGTCGGCTTGTTGCACCCACTGGTGGTCGACGAGCTCGGGCTGCACCACCGTGGCTATCGCGTCCAGCTCGTGGACCCCCATCTGTGGTGCCCGTTCGAGGACGGCACCTCGATCGCGTTGTGGGACGACCCCGGTCGGAGTGCCGCCGCCGTCGCCGAACTGGCGCCAGGCGACGTGGAGGGCTTCGAGGCCTACAAGGCGCTCTTCGACCGGATCCGCAGCGCGCTGCGCCACGGTCGACGCGACACCTGGGTCGGCGACGCTCCTGACCGGGCCGAGATCGAGGAGCTCCTGGGCGGCGACACCGAGGCCATCGACGTCGTCTTCGAGGAGTCCATCGCCGGTGTCGTCGAGCACTACGTGCGCGACGAGCGGCTGCGCACCGCGCTGCACGGTCAGGGGATCATCGGGACCTGGGCCGGACCGCGCGACCCGGGGACGGCGGGCGTGCATCTCATGCACGCCTCGGGCACCCTCGAGGGCCGGGCCGGGGCGTGGGGGTACGTCGACGGCGGCATGGGGCAGGTGTCGTTCGCGCTGGCCGACGCCGCCATCGAGTCCGGAGCGGTCGTGGCCGCGGGCGTGGCTGTCGCCGCTGTTCGGCCCGGCGAGGGCGTCGTGCTCGAGAGCGGGGAGACGATCCGAGCCCGGGCCGTGGTGTCCAACGCCGATCCCAAAAGGACCGTGGCCCTGTGCGAGCACGGCGTGCCCGACGCCTTTCGCATGCGCGTGGCGGCGTGGCGCAGCGACAGCCCGGTGCTGAAGGTCAATTGCGCGCTCAGCCGGCTGCCGAACTTCCCGTCGGCCCGGCCCGACGTCGACCCGCACCGGGCCATGGTCACCATCAGCACCGGGGTCGATGCCACCCAGTCGGCCTACGAGGCGAGTCGACGCGGCGAGCCGGACCCGGCGTGGTGCGAGCTCTACTTCCAGAGTGCCTATGACCCGACGGTGGTCCCCGAGGGTCGTCACGTCATGAGTGTCTTCGCGCAGTACGTCCCGTTCGATCTCGCCGTGGGGACATGGGACGAACGACGCCAGGAGATCGGCGATCTCGCCGTCGCCGCCATCAGCCGCTTCGCGCCCGACGTGGCCGAGGTGATCGTGCACCGCGAAGTGCTCGGCCCACCCGACGTCGAAGCGCGCATCGGTCTCACCGGCGGCCACATCTTCCAAGGGGAATGCCTTCCCGACCAGATGTGGGCCGACCGCTTCGGGCCGAGGACACCCATACCCGGGGTCTACCTCTGTGGGGCGTCGACCCATCCCGGTGGGAGCGTCATGGCCGTCAACGGTCGGAACGCCGCCACGGTCGTCGAGCGCGACCTCGCCCTGGCGCCGTGACGACACCTCAGGGGTCGGTCACGACCGGTCCGGACCCCCGGCGCGCGCCCGACCCGGCGCGCAACAGTCGTCGTCTCCCGACCGCGGCGCTGGTCGTGGTCTATCTCTTTGCGTTGGGCACCTTCATCGGGATCGTGACCCTGCGGGGCGGGCCCTCGACGGGCGACGCCTACGGCGTGACCAATCCCGCCACCGCCCTGGCCGACGGTGACCTCCACGGTGCGGCCAAGGACTCCGTCCTGCCCCAGCCACCCGGCTACGCGCTGTTGGCGTCGCCCTTCGTGTTGGCGTTTCGACCGCTGATCGGCTCGCCCACATGGTGCGACGGGCGCGTGACGGCGGTAACACGATTGTTGTTGCCGTGGTGCGCGCCCGACCAGCTCTCCACCCACCGGTGGTACCGGTCCCAGGCCGTGCTCGGACTGTTGGCGTGGGTGGTGTTCGTCTTCGGCTCGGTATCGCTCCTGCGGGTGTCGGGAGCGGGGGGTGGTTGGGCCGAAGCGCTCTTGGTGATCGTCCTGGCCGCGATCCCGGCCGCCGGTGACAGCATCATCGAGACGTTTCATCCCCAGGACCTCGTGAGCGTCGGGCTCGGCTGCGCGGGACTCGCCCAGGCCCTGCGTCGACGATGGGCCGCCACCGGGGTGCTCTTCGGCATCGCCTTTTTGTGCAAGCAGTTCGCCCTGCTCCCCCTGGTGGCGGTGCTGGTGGCCGCCCCGGGGTGGCCCCAGCGGGCTCGGGTCACTCTCCCGGCCCTGGCCGTGGTGGGGTGCGGGATCCTCCCCTTCGTGGCCGTCGACCCGTCGGGGACGTGGAGCACCCTGAGCGCGGTCGACGCCGGCGTCGTCAAGTTGTCGACCGGGACCGTCGTCGGCATGGCCAACCTGAATGAGTCGACCAAGCTCCTCATCGCCCGCGACGGGCCGGTCGTCCTGGCCCTCGTCATGTCGGTGTGGGCGCGATGGCGGGTCGGCAACCGGCTGCTCTCGCCGGTGGCGTTGATCGGCCTCGCCACGGCCTGTCTCGCCGGTCGGCTCGTGGCGGAGGTGTGGTTCGCCAGCTATTACCTGCTGGCCGTGAGCGTCGGGCTGCTCGTCCTCGATCTCGCCTCCCGGCGACTCCCGGTGGCCTCGTTCTTGTGGATCGCCGTCACCGGCGCCCTCGTCGAGCAGAACGGCGGTCTCCCCACGTCGCACACCGCCGCCTACCTGGCCTTCGCGGCGTCGCTCGCCGCCGTGGTCATGGCGCTGCGCGCCGTCTCGGCCGCCGCGGCGGAACCGACTGAGTTGTCGGCGACGGGGTGATCACCGTGAGTGGGACCCGTCGCCGATAGCGTGTTCATCGGGGTAAGGGCACGCGAGGCGGAGCTTGGGGGGTATGGAGGAACATCGGTACTGGCCGTCGCTCGACGGCGCCCGCGGTGTCGCCATCGCCGCGGTGATCGCCTTCCACCTGGGATACCTCGGGGGCGGTTGGGTGGGCGTGGACGTCTTCTTCGTCCTGTCCGGCTTCCTCATCACGAGCCTGTTGCTCGCCGAACGGGACCGATCGGGGCGGATCCGGCTCGGGGCCTTCTGGGCCCGCCGGGCCCGGCGTTTGCTCCCGGCGCTGTTGTTCCTGGTCTTCGCGTTGGGGCTCTACGCGTTGCTCGGAGGCCCGGGCGTGGTGCCCTCGCAGTTGCGCGCCCCGGCGATGTCCACGCTCTTGTACTTCGCCAACTGGCAGCAGATCGTGGCCGGACACGGGTACTTCGCCCAGTTCCAGGCGGTCAACCCCCTCCTGCACACGTGGTCGTTGGCCGTCGAGGAGCAGTACTACCTGGTGTGGCCGCTGCTCGTGCTCGGGCTCGTGGCCCTCGGGGGTCGACGGTGGATGCGCACCCTCGTGGTCGCAACCGGGCTGCTCGCCGTGGGCTCGGCGCTGTGGATGGGCATCGCCGCGCACATCCTCGGGCCCAACCGCGCCTATCTGGGTACCGACACACGGGTCTGGGAGTTACTGCTCGGCGGCCTCGGCGCCATGGCCTTGCGCTCGGCGGGACCGACCCGTCGCCCGGGGCTGTGGAGCGCGGCCACGATGGTCGGCGTCGCTGCGGTCGCCCTCGGCACGGCCCTCGGGACGGGGCCTCCCGGGTGGATCTGGGACGGTGGGCTCGTGGCCATCGCGCTCGGCGCGCTGGTCGTGGTGCTGGGATCGATCCGCCATCCCGAGGGCCCGGTGGCGCGTGTGCTCGCCTCGGCCCCGCTGCGATGGCTCGGCCGGATCAGCTATTCGCTCTACTTGTGGCACTGGCCCGTCATCGTGGTCCTCACGACGTCGAGCACAGGGTTGCGAGGCGCCGGGTTGCTCAGCGTGCGATTGGCCACCATGCTCGGCGCGTCGTGTGTCAGCTACGCGGCCGTCGAAGGACCCATGCGGCGCATCGACTGGAGTTTGTGGTGGCGACGCGCCCTCGTCCCGGCCCAGATCGTGGCCGTGGCCGGGGTGGTGCTCGTGGCTACGGTCCCCCCCGTTGAGGCCTCCGCGGCACGGGTCCGGTTGGCCCCCGCCACGCGCCCGGCCCAGGCGCTCACCCCCGTGACCCTCCCCGCCGGCCGGGTCGTGACGGCGGCGGACCCTCTCCGGGCGTGGATCCTCGGAGACAGCGTGATGGCCGACAGCGCGCCGGGGGTCACTGCCGCGCTCGAGGCCACCGGGGACGTGAAGGTGGTGGCCGACAGCGCCTTCGGGGGATGGGGGCTGAGCACCGACAAGACGTGGGCCACGGACCTGTCGGGCGTCATCGCCCAGTACCACCCCGAGATCGTGATCGGCACGTGGTCGTGGGACGCCGAGCTCGCCCAACAGGACCCCCAGGCGTATCTGGTCGAGTTGACCAGTGCCTTGCGGACGATCCTGGCCCCGGGCGACGGCGTGGACATGGTGGTGTTGTTGCAGTTCCCTCAAGAGGGCCCGGTTCCCTACATCCTAGACCCGCTCACCCAGGCCGCGACGTGGACCAAACAAGACGCGCGCCAGATCATCTGGAACGACGTGGCCGCCGAGGCGGTGCAATTCTTCCCCGGCCAGGCCCTGTACCTCCCGACCGATCAGCTCTTCGCTCCACATGATCGCTTTTATGCGTGGAACAAGACCCCGAGCGGCGCATGGGTCCGGGCGCGCAAGATCGACAACACCCATGTCTGCCCCTACGGCGCGGCCGAGCTCGGGGCCATGATCGTGAACGACCTCACGCCGGTGCTCTCGCTCCCCGCCATGGCACCAGGCTGGGAGGCCGGCGATTGGGTGCACGACGCCAACTACAACGACCCCGTCGGGTCGTGTCCCGACGACCAACCCCCACCGGGGTATGCCGGCATCTCGGTTCCGGGACCGCCCTCGTAGGCACCGTAGGCTTCGCCCCTGCCACCCGACTCCGCCGCCATCGAGATGAAGCCGATCGGGATCGTGGTGGGGGGCCGTGCCGAGGCCATCGAGCTCGACGGCGTGGTCCTCGGTCCCGACGCCACGGCGGGGCTGGGCGACTTCTCCCACATCAAGGTGGTCTTCGTCTTCGATCGGGTCGCCGCCGACGAGATCACCCGCGGGGCGCGCCGTCCCCGGGGTCGAGCCCACTGGCCCGAGGTCGGGGGCTCGACGCCATCGACGGGACGCCCGTGCTCGACGTGAAGCCCTACAATGTCGGACTTCTGCCCCCGAGGCCCGGTGCGAGAGCCGGCGTGGGCCGGGGTGCTGATGCGCGATTACTGGTAGTTACCGGTGGTCGACCGCCACTACGCCCCCACCGGCGGCCGCCGCTGAGCCCAGGGCGCGGCCTCTTCGAGTTGGGCGGCCACCCGGAGCAAGATGTCCTCTCGTCCGTAGGGCGCCACCAACTGCACCCCGATGGGCAGGCCCTGGGCGTTCCAGTACAGCGGCAAGGAGATCGCCGGCTGGCCCGACACGTTGAACGGCGGCGTGAAGGGCACGAGCTCGGCGGCACGCAACAGTCCGTGCAGCGGGTTTTCCGCCGGTGAGTCGAACTCTCCGATCAAGGGCGGCGGTTGGGCGAGCGTCGGCGTGAGGAGGAGGTCGAAGCCGGTCTCGTACCACTCGGCCACCCGACGAGAGATGTCTTGGAGCTTGTGGCGCGCCGCGAGGAAGTCCGCCGCGCTCGCAGCCTGGCCCGCTTCGACGAGCGCCCAGGTCAAGGGCTCGACGTCGTCGGGGCCCAAGGCACGGCCGAGCTTCTCCGCCCAGTAGTGCACGACGTCGTTGGCGATGCCCGCCGCCCAGACGAGGAGAAACTGCTCGACGAACCCCGGATCATCGAGCGCGGTGATGTGGGTGGGATCGACGACATGGCCGACCGACTCGAGCAGCGCACCGGCCGCTTCGGTGGCCGCCACGCAATCGGGATCGGTCACGACCGCGGCACCGAACGCCGCGCTCTGCATCCCGATGCGGAGTCGACCCGGATCGACGCCGAGCTCCTCGAGAAACCGACGGGCCGGGGTCGGCGCCGCGTAGGGATCTCCCGGGGCGGGCCCTGCCACCGCGTCGAGGACCGCGGCGGTGTCGCGCACGGTGCGGGTCACGGCCAGCTCGCACACGAGACCGCCCATGTGGTCGCCCCATTCGGGCCCGAGCGGGACCCGGGCCCGCGACGGCTTGAGCCCCACCAACCCGCACTCGCTGGCCGGGATACGGATCGACCCGCCCCCGTCACCGGCGTGGCCGACCGACACCATGCCCGACGCCACCGCGGCGGCCGATCCGCCGCTCGATCCCCCCGTCGAATGGGCCGTGTTCCAGGGATTGCGCGACGGCCCGTAGGCGAGGGGCTCGGCCGTGGGCACGATGCCGAGCTCGGGGGTGTTGGTCCGACCCACCACGACGAACCCCGCGGCGCGCAGACGCCGCGCCAGCTCCTGGTCGCGTGGAGCCACGTAGCGCGCCGCTTTGAGGGCGCCCATGCCCTCGTGGATCTCCTCACCGGCGGTGAAGCACATCAAGTCCTTCAAGACCATGGGCACACCGCGGAAGGGCCCCTCGGGAAGCTCCCCCGAGGCTTCGCGGCGCGCCTCGTCGTAGCGGGGACGGATGACCGCGTTGAGCTCGGGGTTGAGCTTCTCGATCCGGTCGATGGCGTCTTCGACGAGCTCCGCCGGCGACGCCGAGCCGTCTCTGACCAACTCGGCGAGAGCGGTGGCGTCGAGGAAAGGTTCAGGCATAGGGCCAACCTACAGGCGGTCGGTGAGGATCGTCGGGGCTTCCATGGGATGTCTAGGGTGAGGCCGTGACGACGGCACGTGACGACATCGGGGACGACACCGTCATGCCAGCCGCGTTCGTGGGACATGGCAACCCCATGAACGCCCTGGAGGACAACCGCTACACCGAGGCGTGGCGGGCCTTCGGCGCCGGCGTCCCCGAGCCCCGGGCCATCCTCGTGGTCTCCGCTCACTGGTACATCAACGCCTCGGCTGTCACCGCCATGGCCCGGCCCCGGACGATCCACGACTTCTACGGATTTCCCCCGGAGCTCTTCGCGGTGTCGTATCCCGTGGCCGGCGACCCGGCCCTGGCCCGTCGGGTGGCTGCGCTGGCCGAGCCGATGTGGGTGGGGCTCGACCAAGACAGCTGGGGCATCGACCACGGGTCGTGGTCGGTGTTGGTTCATGCCTTCCCCGAGGCAAAGGCACCCGTCGTGCAGCTGGCGATCGACGCCACCAAGCCGTTTCGGTACCACTTCGAGCTCGGCGCCCGACTGGCACCGTTGCGACGCGAGGGAGTGCTCGTCATCGCCA
>Ga0307374_10012462_pt1 | contig 11913 bp, 14 predicted proteins | sample OX3MG_FD_202532 | JGI IMG/M metagenome (GOLD analysis project Ga0307374, IMG submission 202532) | Soil microbial communities from Risofladan, Vaasa, Finland - OX-3 | ecosystem: Environmental > Terrestrial > Soil > Coastal area > Acid sulfate soil | place: Finland: Risofladan, Vaasa | collected...
TTCACTTCTATGCTCCGCCCATGGAACTCGCCCCCGAGGAGATGCGGGTCCTCGGATGCCTGGCCGAGAAACAGCTCACCACCCCGGCGCAGTATCCCCTCACCTTGAACGCCCTCACCCTGGCCTGCAACCAGACAACCAGCCGTGATCCGGTCGTCCACTACGACGAGCGCCTGGTGGAGCAGACCGTCACCCGGGCGAAGACCGACGGCCTGGCCCGCTTCTTCCATCCCTCGCACGGCCGCTCGGCGCTCCGTTTCGGCCATGCCCTGGACGAGGCTCTCGGCCTCGACACCCGGCAGCTCGCCCTGGTCACCGTGCTCATGCTCCGCGGTCCCCAGACCTTGGCCGAGCTCCGCACCCGGACCCAGCGGATGGCCGAATTCGCCGACACCAGGGACGTGGAATCCGATCTCGAGGGCCTGGCCCGGCGCGAGCCCCCCCTGGTCCGGCGCCTTCTCCGTCAGCCCGGCCAGAAGGAGGAACGCTACCTCCAGCTCCTCGGGACCCCGGGCGAGCAGACGCCGGACCCGCCCTCCGCCCGCCCGGTGCCGTCGCCTTCTCTCCCCGCCGGTCCACTCCCCGCCGGCCGGTCGGAGGATCGGGCCACCTCGTGGGAGCCGTCGGCCGACGGATCTCCGGCCGGACACGATTCTCGGGGAGGGGCCGATCCCCTTTCGGCCGAGGTGGCCGACCTGCGGGCCGAGGTCACCGCGCTTCGCCGCCACGTCGACGACCTCCGCTCCCAGCTCGGTCTGTGACCCCCCGTCGTCCGCGCCATGATGGCGCTGAACCAGCCGGGAGGGAGGACCTCTGATGAGCAGCAGTACACAGCCGAGGATCGTGGTCGGGGTGGACGGCTCCGACGCCTCGCGCCAGGCCCTGCGCTGGGCCACCCGCCAGGCCCAATTCACCGGGGCCCGGCTCGAGGTGGTGGTCACCTGGGAGCTCCCGACCTCCTTCGGCTGGGTCCCGCCCTATCCCGAGGACTTCAACCCGGCGGCCGACGCCCAACGCGCCGCCGAGGACGAGGTCGCCTCGGCCCTGAAGGACTACCCCGACGTCGTCGTCCAGACCACCGTCGTCGAGGGCCACCCGGCTCCGACTCTCGTCCAGGCCTCGCGTGACGCCGAGCTCCTGGTCCTCGGCAGCCGCGGTCACGGCGAGTTCGCCGGCATGCTCCTCGGATCGGTCACCCAGCACTGTGTCACCCACGCCCACTGTCCCGTCCTCGTCTGGCGTGGCGATCACTAGCGGGCCCCGACCTCGGCGTCGCCCACCTCCGCTCTCCCGTCGCCCCTGTGGCTGAACTCTGGAGGGTCCACCCGGGCCGACGGGTGGACCCCGATGCCTTCGATCCCGGATCGACGGCCGGTGCACCGGGGGACCGGCCGGCCACCGAATTGGCCGTCCTCGATCTCCAACAGCGTCTCCGGGAGCTCCAGGTCCGTCTCTGGGCCGAAGCCCGCCGCTCTCTCCTCGTCGTCCTCCAGGGCCTCGACGCCGCCGGTAAGGACGGCACCATCAAGCACGTCTTCACCGGCATCAACCCCCAGGGGGCGCGGGTGGTTTCGTTCAAGGAACCGACGGGCGAGGAGCTCTCCCACGACTTCCTCTGGCGCGTCCACCACAGCGTTCCCCGGGCCGGTGAGATCGGCATCTTCAACCGCTCGCACTACGAGGACGTTCTGGTGGCCCGGGTCGACGGCCTGGTCGACACCGCCATCTGGCAGGCCCGCTTCGCCCACATCAACGCCTTCGAGAACCTGCTGGCCGACGCCGGCACCACCGTCGTCAAGTTCTTTCTCCACATCTCGCGCCCCGAACAGGGCCGCCGACTCCAAGAACGCCTCGACCGTCCCGACAAGCGCTGGAAGCTCAACCGCACCGACTTCCTCGAGCGCAAACACTGGGACGCCTATACCGCCGCCTACGCCGACGTCCTCACCCTCACCTCGACCGATATCGCCCCCTGGTACGTCATCCCCGCCGATCACAAGTGGTTCCGCAACTGGGCCGTCAGCACCGTCCTCGTCGACCTCCTCGACGCCATGGACCCGCGTTACCCGCAACCACCGCCGCTCGAGGGCGTCTCCGTCGAGTGAGTTCTCAGTCCCCGCCGGAACCGAGGCTCTCGGCGTAGCGACCCACCCGCCGGGCGAAGCCGCCCACCATCCGCTGCAACACCATCCGCAGCCCCGGCCCCGTCCCCGGCACCAGCGCGTCGAAACTCCCGTCCCACCGGATCACGGTCCCCAAGGCGTCACCCTCGAGCACGACGTCGGACCGGTAGCGCCGCACGGGCAGCCCGCTGACCACCACGTAGCCCAGATGGTGTGGCGGCTCCCAGGCCACCACCTCTTCCCGGCTGCCCCCCACGGGGCCGATCCCGAATCGCCGCAGCGCCCCGACGCCGTCCGCCTCAGGGGCACCGGGCCGCAGCAGGAAGGTCCGGGTCATCCACGCCCACTCCCTCCACCGCTCGGCCTCGCCGATCAGGGGCCACACCACCTCCACCGGTGCCGACGTCCGCACCGTGGAGCTGATCTGCCATCGCCCCTTGCCCGGTGCGAGTCCCGGCCCGTCCGGAGGATCAGTCACCGACGTCAACCGCCGAGATGGTCCTTCATCGCCTGCAGGGACTGCTGGTAGATCCCCTGCATCATCTCCGTCATCTCGTCGGGCTCCACCTCCACGTCCCAGGTCACATGGCAGCCGCTGCCCTCGGGGCTCACGGCGATGGTGGCCTTGTGGTTGCCCACCCCCGGCACCCCGCCCACGATCCCGTAGACGATCGACTTCTCGTCGTCGTCGCGCCGGACCAGTCGCTCGGTGATCTCCATCCCCATCATCTTCAGGATCCGGTCGTCCCCGTCGACCACACAGGACTCGATCCCGGGCATCCATCCCCCGATGCCGCCGAAGTCTCCGGCCAGGGCCCAGACCTCATCGGCCGGCTTCTCGATCTGGATCTCTGCTCGTGCCTTTCCCACAACCCCTCCATCGTCTCAGTTCGAAGCAGCATGCCATGTCCCGCTTCGCCGCCGCCTGCCGCCGAGGCTCCTCAGACCTGCAGGTCGAGCACCCCGGCGGCCAGATCCTCGAGCTCGTCGCGCCACGACCCCGGCGCCACCAGAGGCCGGACCACGAACTTGGAGAACCCCACCTCGAGGTAGCGCTCCATCAAGCTCCGCAGCCCGGCGATCCCGTTCGGCACCAACTGGGCCAGCTCGTCGGCGCTCCGCCGACCGGCCAGCCGCCCCAACCGGGGCGGGGGAGCCTCGCCCCGGTAGTAGCCGATGCTCACCCCGAAGTGCTCGGGGTCGATTCTCCGCCCGGCCTCGGCCGCCGCCTCCTCGATCGTCCGCCGCCCGGCGGCCGCCTCGGCCGGCAGGCACATGCTCGGCAACCATCCGTCGGACAGCACCCCGGCTCTCCGCAGGGAACTGGGCACGTTCCCGCCCAGCCAGACGTCGAGCGGATTCTGAAGCGGCTTGGGCTCGACCGTCACCCCCTCGAACCGGTAGGCGCCACCGGCGTGCCCGACCTCGTCCTCGGTCCACAGCCGCCGCAACAGCGGCAGCACCTCGTCGACCAATGCCCCGCGGGCCGAGGCGTCGACTCCCATGGCCGACAGTTCCGTCGGATGCCGGATCCCGAAGACGAAGGTCAGAAGCAGCCGTCCACCGGACACCCGGTCCAAGGTGGCGATCTGCTTGGCCAACCGCACCGGGTTCCGCCCGGGCAGCACCAGGGTCGTCCCGATCTTCAGCTTGGCCGTCGCCCCCGCCGCGTAGGCCAGCCCCGTCAGGGGGTCGTCTCCGGGAAAGCTCAGCAGGTCGGCCAGCCAGATGGAGTCGAAGTGCAGCTCCTCCAGGTCTTTCACCAGCCCGCCCAGCTCCGTCCCCGACGAGGACTCCAGCCCGGCGCCGACGCCGATCCGTACCTTCACGGCTCTCGCCCCGGGAGTCGGTCGCCGCTCATCGGGCCAGGGTACCGGTTGACCCCCGCTGGTAACCTCGCCGACTTCGCCACCTTTTGCCGCCTCCGCCATCGCCCAGGAGAGTGACCCCATGGACCCCCTCGAGGCCGCCCACCAGACAACCCCCGTCATCGTCTCGCTCCCGGCCGGCTTCATGCTCGACGGCGCCACCTATCAACAGGGCGGTCAGCTCGGCTTCGACGGCGTCGACTTCTACGTCACCGGCCGCGGCGGTGCCCTGGGCGAAGTCGACGGCACCGTCGTCGCCGCCGCCTTCGTCTTCTTCAACCCCTCCTCCATCGTCCAGCGTTGGGACCGGGGCCGGGCCGTCATGGCCCCGATGGAGGCCGCCCAGGCCTTCGCCTCCTGTCTCGACACCTGGTCGGCGGCGCATCTCGGCGACGCCGTGGACTACACCCGTCTGGCCGAGCTCGAAGCAAAGCTGATCGCCGCCGCCTCCCCGGCCGGGGCACCGCTCTTCGCCGCCTGGGCCGCCCTGCCCGAGCCCAAGGAGCCGAAGGCCCTGGCCCTGCACCGCATGAACGTCCTCCGTGAATGGCGGGGGGCGATCCATGGTGCCGCCATCATCGCCTCGGCCATGGAACCCCTCGACGCGGTCATGGTCAAGACCCCGGCCATGGCCGCCCTCTTCGGCTGGACCGAACCCTTCCCCGAGCCCGACCCCCACGCGGCGGCCTGGCAAGAGGCCGAGGCGGTCACCAACCGCGCCGCGGCGCGCCCCTTCGCCGCTCTCTGCGACGCCGACCGTTGCGAGCTGGTCGAGCTCATCCTGGCCGCCCAGGCGGCGGCCACCTGACGACGGGGTCTGCTCTTCGTGCTCAGGCCTGCCCTTCGCTGTCAGGCCTGCCCGGTCAGGCCCCTTCGTTGAGCAGCGTCCTCACCTCGGCCAGGCTGGACCCCTCGTGGGGGACCACCAGCCCCGACGTCTGCAGGTCGTCGGCGGCCAGCTGCACCCCGCTGCGACGCACCTGACCGACCAGGTCGGCCAGAGAGGAGTCGAACTCCACCTCGTCCTCGCGGTCCATGGCGTCGGTCAACTGGGCGTCGAGCTGCTCGATGGCCGGCATGTCCGCCTCGGGAACGTCGTAACGGCCCTCGCCCAAAATCCGCACGATCATCAGGACCCCCCTCCCGCCGGCGCCGACGGATCGGCCGGGCCCGTACTCTCGGCTCCGGGGCTGGCGCCGGGCAGGCCGGCGGCCGGAGCCGCCGATCCCAACTCCGCCTTCAGCGCCGCCAATTCGGAATCGACCTGACCGGTCTGCGAGGTGGCGTCCAGCTGCGCCTGGATGTCGTCCTTCGCCCCCCCGAGGGCGTCGGGCAGGGCCCCGGTGTCGATCAGCTCGTCGATGGCCGCCCCCCGGGCCTGCATCTGGCTGATCTTGTCCTGGGCCCGCTGCAGCGTCATCCCGGCGTCGGTCATCGACTCCGAGATCCCCGATACCGCCTCGCCGATGCTGGCCTGCGCCTTGGAGGCCGTGTAGCTGGCCTTCAGGGTCTCCTTCTTGGTCCGGAAGGCCTCGATCTGGGTCGACAACCTGGTGGCCGTCGTCTCGAGTTGCTGTTGCTGGGCCTCGACCTGGCTGTGCTGGGTCCCGAGCTCCGTCAACTGGTCGGCCAACCCCGACCGCCGGCTCAACGCCTCCCGGGCCAGATCCTCCCGGTTCTGGGCCAGGGCCTGCTTGGCCTGGTCCTGGAGCTTGCTCGCCTGCGCCTGCAATTCGGCCGCCTGCAGCTCCAACCGCTTCTTGGCCGTGGCCACGTCGGCCAGCGCCCGCCGCACCTTCTGGAGGTTCTCGGCCTGCTTCTCGTAGGACAGGTCGAGCATGTCGGCCGGGTTCTCGGCCTTGTCGAGCGCCTTGTTGGCCTTGGCCTGGACGATCCCGGACAGCCGCTTCATCACACTGCTCATCGTGCTTGTGCCTTTCTCATGTCCGACCTCAGATCAGAGCACGCCCTGACCCGCCCGTCGAGGGCGGTCGGCCCGGCTCAGTGGGGGATCAGGCCCGATCGTCCGTAACGGTCGAATTCCTCCCGCAGACGCTCCCGGTCGGCCCCCGTCATCGCCACATACCGCGAGCCGGTCCGGTCGGGGATCCAGAAGACGGGGTCGTCGCCCTGCCAGGCCGTCCGTCGCAGAGACCCCTTGGTGATCTTCCCCGTGGCCGTCAGGGGCAGCTCGGCCATCACCCGAACGAACCGGGGCGACCATTTCGTCCCCAGGTCGGGCTGCTCGGCCAGGAACTCGGCGAACCGCACGGGATCGAATCCGGTGCCGCTCTTCAATTCCACCGCCGCCATCACCTCGTCGCCCGACCGGGGGTCGGGCACGGCGTAGACGGCGACGGCGGCCAGATCGGGGTGCCGTTCCACGATCCGTTCGATCGGCGCGGCGGCGAAGTTCTCGGAATCGACCCGCAGCCAGTCGTCACCCCGGCCGGCGAAGTAGAAGTAGCCGTCGCCGTCGCGATATCCCAGGTCCCCCGTCCAGTACCACCCGTCGTGGACCCGCTCGGCGTCACCCTCGGGGTTTTCGTAGTAGCCCTCGAAGCTCCTGGCGCTTCCCCGGTTCACGATCTCGCCGATGGCCTCGTCGGCGTTCAGCAACCGACCGGCCTCGTCGAAACGCGCCGGCGGGCACTCGCTCTTCGTCTGCGGTCGGCAGATCACGATGTCGTCGCCCGGTACCGGCAGTCCGAGCGATCCCACCGGCGTCTGCGGCGTCACGTTCAGAACGGCCCCGCCCTCGCTCGACCCGTAGCCCTCCACCAATCGGCACCCGAACCGTCGTTCGAAAGCCGCCCGGTCGGGACTCGACGCCTCGGTCCCGAACCCCTCGCGCAAGCTGTTCTCGGCGTCGTCGGCGGCCTCGGCCGTGGCCAGCACGTAGGCCAGGGCCTTCCCCACGTAGGTGAACCGCGTGGCGCCGAACCGCCGCACGTCGGCCAGGAAGCCCGAGGCGCTGAACCGCCGGGTCAACGCCACCGTCGCCCCCACCGACAGAGCCGGAGCCCACAGCGCCATGATGGCGTTGCCGTGGAACAGAGGCATCGGGCAGTAGCAGATGTCCTCACCCCGAAAGCCGTATCCGGCCGCCGCCCGACCGGCGATGGAGGCCAGCCGGCCCTGCGTGCACCGCACCGCTTTGGGATTTCCCGTCGTTCCCGAGGTGAACAGAAGCAGCAGGAGATCCGACGGCGACACCGTCTCGACCACAGCACCGTCCCCGCCTGGTGGGCTGTCACCGGCGCTCTGGTTCTCACCGGCCTGCGGGCCGTCACCGGTGGACGGGCTGTCGACGCGCAGTATCCGGTCGGCTGCCAGTCCGAGATCGAGACCGTCGAGCAGAGCCGAGCCGTTGGCGTCGGTCACCACCAGCTGACAATCGGCGAACCGGATGTCGCGCGCCAGCTCGGCGCCGCGCCGGGTGGGATTGATCCCGACCACGGTGGCACCCGACAGAGCCGCCCCGCCGAGCCAGAACAGGTACTCGGGCACGTTCTCGAGAAGGACTCCGATGTGGAACGGCCCGGCCCGCCGCAAAGTCGTGGCCCGCGCCGCGCACCGGGCGCTTTCGGCCACCACCTCCCGCCACCTCCACGACCGCTCTTCGAAGATCAGGCCCGGCCCCTCGTCCTCGGCCCGGGCCAGCAGAAGCTCGGCCACGGTGCCGGCCGGATCCGTCGTCGAGTTCGGGCGCGCGGGCACGGGGTCGCCACCTTACCGCCGACGGGATCGGGGTCCGGGTCCGAGCCTTTCCGTTGACGTTCTCGTCGGTGTCTCCTACCGTCGAAGAAGGCGAAGGGGGAACCATGCCGACGCACGCCCAAGAGCAACGGCCCACGGTCACCGATGAGGCCGTCGACGCCGTCATCGCCGCCGGCCGCACCGAGCGGCACGATCTCGTCCGGGCCGTCCAGAGTTCGACCGACGTGGCCTTCACATGGGACTACGAGCGCCACCGGGTCCCCCTGGCCAAGCTCTACGAAAAGGCCAAGCACTCCCAGTGGAACGGCTCCTGCGACCTCCCCTGGTCCACCGACGTCGACCAGCAGAGCGTGGCCCGCCAGCTCGACGGCGGGGGCCCGGCCCAGCGCTTCAGGGCGCTCTCCCAGGCGCAGGGATCGCCGCTCAAGAATTGGGGCGCCCGGGAGTGGACCCAATTCGCCGTCGAGTCGCAGAATTCGACCTTGTCCCAGATTCTCCACGGTGAGCAGGGTGCTCTCGTCTGCACGGCCAAGATCGTGGAGACCGTGCCCTGGATCGATGCCAAGTACTACGCCGCCACCCAGGTCATGGACGAGGCCCGCCACGTCGAGGTCTTTTCCCGCTACCTCGACGAGAAGCTGTCGGGCCACTATCCGATCAATCCCCATCTGCAGGCCCTCTTGGACGACATCATCAGCGACCCGCGTTGGGACATCACCTACCTGGGCATGCAGGTCATGGTGGAGGGCCTGGCCCTGGCCGTCTTCGGAGCCATCCACCAGATGACCCAGGAGCCTCTGCTCAAGAAGCTCCTCCGCTACGTCATGGCCGACGAGGCCCGCCACGTCGCCTTCGGTGTTCTCGGTCTCCAGGAGTACTACACCGAACTTTCGGGGTCCGAGCTCCGCGAACGCCAGGAGTTCGCCTACGAGGCGGCCGTCCGTCTCCGTCGCCGCTGGTTCCAACCCGACGTCTGGCAGCGCATGGGTGTCGACCCCCGGCCCGTCGTCCGGCTGATGCTCGAGTCGCCGCCGCGTGCCGAACAGGTCTTCAGCGGCATGCTCTTCTCCAAGATCGTTCCCAACTGCCGCAAACTGGGTCTCCTCGACGCCGGTGACGGTTGGCTCCGCACCCGCTTCACCGAGCTCGGGGTCATCGGCTACGAGCACGCCACCGACACCGCGGAGGACTACGCCGCCTTCGACGAGGTGGCCAAGGACAGAGCCGCTCAGGCGAGGTAGCCCCGAAGGACGGTCTGACCGGCTCTGTTCCGTACCCAGATCTCGGTGATCTTCGAGGCGGGAACGGCACAGGCCAGGTCGACCCGCACGGTCCGACCCGTCACCGTCCGGTAGGTCCCGGCGGCCCACCACGATCCGTTGCTCGTCCGCATGGAGACGGACAGGTCCTGACCACCGCGCTGGCCCGACTCCTCTATGTGGACTGCCGTTCCCCACGGCTTGGTCGTCAGCTGAGCCGACGCCTGGACACCGTTGCTCCCGTGCAGCGCCACCGTGCTCTGGCCCGGTCCGGAACCGCCCGGTGACCCGGACAGGCCGATCACCAGGGCCACGGCGGCGACCGACGCCGCGGCGGCCGCCACCAGTCCATAGCGGACACGCCGGCCCCTCTTCTCGTGCCGGGCGTCGTCGGCCAGGCGACCGAAGACGGCCCCCTGCAGGGCGAAGGGCACCTCGTGCCCGCCCAGATGGCTCGGATCGGCGGCCGGGAGGATCCGGGCCAGACCGGCCAGGTCGCCACGTTCGTCGCGACAGTCCTGGCACCCGTCGAGATGGGCGCTCAGCGCCAGACGGTCCTCGTCAGCCAGTTGGCCGACGAACTCCATGGCCACAAGGCCGTGCCACTGGTCGCACCGGTCCCTGGTCACCGGTCACCGGTCCCTGGTCACTGGTCACCGGTCATTGGTCACCGGTCATTGGTCACCGGTCATTGGTCACCGGTCATTGGTCACCGGTCATTGGTCACTGGTCCCATCCCATCTCATCGAGTGTCAGCCGCAACGACTGAAGGGCGTAGAAGAGCCGGCTGCGAACTGTCCCCTCGGGTAGGCCGAGTTCGACGGCCACCTCCCGGCCCGACCGGCCGCGGTAGTAGGTCTCCACCAGAACCTGACGGTGTTCGGGCCGAAGGCGCCGGAGCGCTTCTTCGACCTGCCACCCCACGAGAGCTCTCTCGATGTCGTCGCCCACCTGGGCCAGGTCGACGGGCAACGGACTCGTCTGGCGCAGTGCCCGCGCCCGCGCCTGGTCGATCACGATCCGCCGTTCGATGGCGAACAGCCACGTCCGCAGGGAGCCGAGCTGGGCGTCGAATCGGCTCCGGCCCCGCCAGGCCCGGATGAACGTCTCCTGCACCACCTCGTCGGCGGCACCGGCGTCGCCCAGGGAGCGCCGGGCGTATCCGTAGAGTTCGCCGCCGTGGGCCAGGAAGGCGGCCCGCAGGCCTTCCTCGTCGGCCGACTCGATCACGGGCGCGGCGCTCCAGCCCCGTCTGCCGCGATGCCCGCTGCCGTCGGCCGTGTCCCCTCCGGGAGTCGCGCCCCCTCCGGGAGTCGCCCCCCCGGTCATCGTCGCCGCGCCGCCACCCTCATCGGTCGTCCGGGCCGGGGTCAATACCCGTAGCCCCGCGACGGTGTGCTGGTCGTGGTCGTGGTCGTGGGCGCCGTGGTGCCGGAGGAGCCGGTCGACGTGGCGCTGCCGATCTTCACCACCGCCCAGGTCCCGCCGAAGCTCCTGATGCCGTTGCCATTGGTGGCGCCGGCCGTGCCGTCACCGGCGAAGGTGTAGAGGGGTCGACCGTCGTACGTCACCTGCAGGGAGCCGTCGGAGCGCGCCGTCGTGGCCAGCTTGCCCCCGGCCCCGGCCCCGGTGCCGGTGCCGCCTTCGGGGGTGACACCCGACGCCACCGTCAGCGGCGGCCAGGCCGTGGCGCAGGTTCCGCTGCACCTGCTTCTCCCGCCCGTGTCGGCGCTCAGCGTGTAGAGGGTCATGCCCGACGGGTCGACCAGGATCGTGCGACCGATCGTCGTGTTGGATTCGGCGTTCACCACCGTCTGGCCGGCGGAGGCCGGCTTCGTGGTGGCCGCCGACGGCCCGGCCGGCGACCGGGCGATCGTGGTGGGGGTCGTCGAGGCACTGGGTGACGACGAACCGCAGGCGGCGGCGATCACGCCCACCGCGGCCACCGCTCCGAGGGCTGTCAGAGATCCACCGACCTTCCGTCGGAGCGCCGGCCCCGACGTCGACGTCGCATCGGACTTCATGGGTGTCAGCCACCTCCTGAGGACGAGCCGATCGGCCCGTTGCGGGTCCGGCATCTGAGGATACGGTCGACGACGCCCGGCTGTTCACACCTTCATCACCCAAGTCTGCTCCTTCCGGATTCTCGGTCCGGTCTCGAACGGGCCCCTGTCGTCATCGACAGCCTGTGGACGATGCCTGGTGGGTCCCGCCTCGTCCGCCTCGGGGAGACTGATCGAACGCCGTCTCGCAGCCCGTGAGAGTCGGTGACCCGTCAGAGGCGAATGGACTCAGACGGCACCGGCGTCGCCTCCGACGCCCGTCGCCAACATCTTCCGCATCTTCTCCGGATAGTCGGGGAAATAGTGGCCGATCTGCTCGAGGCTGAAGTCCCGAAGGATGGAGGTGGACGGTTCGCGTTCCAACAGGAAGGCGAACGAGGCCCGGACGAGATCGGCCGCCGGGACCCCGGCGCCCCCCAGGCGGCCGGCGAGTCCGGCGGGCACCCTCACGGTGTGGATCGTCTTCACGGCGCCGTCGGTGACCACCACGGTGTAGGTCCCGCCCGACCGGTCCTCGACGGTCACCTCGGCCATGCCCGGCCACCATAACGGGCCCGGGAAGACGCCGGCCGGTCGACGCCGCCGATCGGCTCCGGAGCCGTCGGCGACGCACCGACGGGCGAGGCGCGCGACACTGGCCCGGCAACCGCAGACGACCCGCCACCGGCGGTGTCCGACCATCAGCCCCGCCGGGGCCGCAGGAGGAGACCGTGTCCGAGATCTACGACATCCCCGTCAACACCTTGCAGGGCAAGCCCTCCTCCCTCGGGGACTTCAAGGGCAAGGCCGTCCTCGTCGTGAACGTGGCCTCCCAGTGTGGCCTCACCCCGCAGTACACCGGCCTGCAGAAGCTCCAGGACACCTATGAGGGCCGCGGCTT
>Ga0307374_10012463_pt1 | contig 11913 bp, 10 predicted proteins | sample OX3MG_FD_202532 | JGI IMG/M metagenome (GOLD analysis project Ga0307374, IMG submission 202532) | Soil microbial communities from Risofladan, Vaasa, Finland - OX-3 | ecosystem: Environmental > Terrestrial > Soil > Coastal area > Acid sulfate soil | place: Finland: Risofladan, Vaasa | collected...
CAGGAAGATGCCGAACGGCAGGTTCTGTGCCGCGTAGACGAGGATCAGGCCGAGCCTGGTATCGAACAGGCCGAGGCTGACCTCTGTGGTGAGCACGGGAACCGCGGTCACCCCGAACGGGATCATGATTCCGGCGAGCACGAAGTAGTAGATGTAGCGCCGGAGCGGGAAGTCGACCCTGGCGAACGCATACCCGGCCATTGAGCACAGCGGCAGGGTCAGGATCAGCGTCCCGAGCGTGGCGATGATGCTGTTAATGAACTTCTGCCCGAGCTGCACATCGTTCCAGGCCAGGGAGAAGTTACTCCAGCGCCACACCTGCGGCAGGCCCCAGATGTTGGTGTAGAACTCGCCGAGCGACTTGAAGGACCCGAGCAGCATCCAGACCATCGGGTAGATCGTCAGCACCACCAGCACGCCCATGATGAGGTAAGTGCCCGGGCTGAAGGCAGCAATCCTGCGGCGAAGGCCCGGGCCTGGGCCTGTGCCCGGGGCGCGGGTGAGCGTGCGCGGTGGGGTGGCGGAGCCGGCGGTCACCGCAGTGGCTCCCGGCCTCTGGTCATGACGGCGAGCTGGACGGCGCCGATGATCGCCACGCCGACGAACAAGATCATGCTCATGGCGTTGGCCAGCCCGACCTCCTGCGCGCTGAACGTCGTGGAGACGATATACGTCAGTGCCACCTGGGTCGAGTTGAGCGGGCCGCCGCCGGTCATCACGTAGACCACGTCGTAGTTGGCGACGAAGGCCCCGGTCAGCGCGAGCAGGGTGCTGAACGCGATAACCGGTCGAATGGACGGGACGGTCACCCGGCGGAACGTCTGCCAGCGGCCAGCGCCGTCGATCGCCGCGGCCTCGTAGAGCTCCTTCGGCACGTTCTGCAGCGCGGCGAGGTACAGCACCATGTGGAAGCCGGTCCACTTCCAGACGTCCACCCACATGACCGACCACAGCGCCAGGTGCGGGTCGCTCAGCCATCCGGGCTCCAGGCTGCCGAGGCCGATGCTCTGCAGCAGCTTGTCAGCCAGGCCGAAGGTCGGATTGAAGATCCACGACCAGAGCACGCCGACTACGACGAAGGAGAAGATGACGGGCAGGAACCCAGCGGTCCGGAAGAACGCCCGGCCGCGCAGCTTGCGATTCAGCAGCACGGCCAGGCCAAGCCCGAGCACGTTCTTGACGATCGTGACGCCGATCGCGTACTGGAAGGTGTTGCGCAGCGACAGCAGGAAGACCGGATCCTCGAGCGCGTACTTGTAGTTCCGCAGCCCGAACCACGTCATGGTGGGCGACAGGCCATCCCACTGATACAGGCTGACGAACGCGCCGCGGAACAGCGGGTAGATCACGAAAACGACGTACAAGAGCAGCGCAGGGGCCACCATGGCCAGCCCGAAGAGCTTGCGGTTCAGGCGGCGCCCGGAGGGCCGGCGCCACGGCCGCACAGCGGAGGCCGCCAGGCCTGCTGCCGACGGCATGGCCTTCGTGGTCGTGTCCAGAACGCCTCCTCCAGGCGCACCGCTCCGGCTGCGTGAGCCTGCAGCCGGAGCGGGCGGCTCGTCCTAGTGCGTGATCTGGATGTTCGGGACCGTCGCAGGCTCGACCCGCGCCCACTGGCTCTTCGGCCAGCCGCTGAGGAAGTCGTAGGTGTAGTTCTGCTGCTGGCGAAGGGTGCTGAGCTCGGTCTGCACCGACTGAGCAGCCTGCATCGCCGTCTGGTGGTTGAAGAGCACGCCCTCGATCGCGTTCTCGACGGAGGTGGTCACCGGGCTCGGCCACATCCAGTCGAGCCAGCCGATGGTCCTGGGCAGGAAGTTCTGCCTGAGGGTCGTGGCGAGCGGGTCACTGGAGGACGGGACCGCGGCGATGGAGGGCACGGTCGGGTCGAGCGTCGCGAGGATCTTCGCTGCTTCGGGCGGGCTGGTGGCGAATTCGATGAACTGGTCCGCCTTCGGCAGGTCGGCCTTGGGGATGAAGGAGGGGATGGACAGTGCTCCTTCAGGGGCGCCGCTCGGCTGCGCGACCACACCCGGGGTGTTAACCACCAGCGGGAAGGTGAAGACGCCGATCTGGAACTTCGGCTTGGCGGCCCGGAGCAGCGGGAGCGCCCACGTCCCGTCGAACATGATCGCTGCCTTCTGCTGGATAAAGGCGGCAATGGCGCCGTTCTCGTCCGTGGCCAGCGAGGACGAGGTGAGCAGGCCATCCTTGGCGAAGTTGGCCACGTCCTGGAATGCCTGCACGGACGCCGGGCTGGTGAACTTCTGCTTGCCGTCCAGCATGGCGATCGTGTCGCTGACGGACTTGTTGCCGGATGTCTGGGCGAAGGCGTTCATGTACCACATCGGCCATTCCCAGGTGTCCTTGCCGCCCTCGACCACGGGCTGAGCGCTCGTCTTGGCCTTGATCACGCTGGCCGCGTGGACCATCTGCGCGAAAGTCTGCGGCGCGGCCAGGCCGAGCTTATGGAACAGGGTGGCGTTGTAGAAGAACACCGAGGAGCTCTCTACCGACAGCGGCACGCCCCAGATGTGGCCGCCCAGGGTGAATCGGGCCACCGTGCCCGGGCTGAACCGGCTGAGGTACGGGCTGACCATCTTGGTGAGGTCCATCAGGCTGCCGGACTTGACGAAGTCCCAGATCTCGGTGCCGTTCGTGACGATATCGACGGTCTGCCCGGCGAGATGCGCCTCGTTGAGCAGCTGGGGCACGCCCGTGAACTGTCCCTGCCAGGTTGCGACAACCGTGCAGTGGTACTTCGCCTTGAAGTCGGCGAACACCTGCTGCCAGGCGCTGGCCTCGGCCTGGGAGCTGCGCGCCTCGCCGAGCATGTGCAGTCTGCAGCCCGGGCCGGCCGCTCCGGCCGGCGCCGAGCTGCCAGATGAGATGGTTCCGTTCGAGCATGCGGCGGCGACAAGGGCGGCAGCGACGGCGATGACCACGGCAGCGGCGCGCTGGACTCGGTGCATGGGGGGCTCCTCACCTCACCGGTGCTGGCACCATGCCCCGGCAGTCCGTTCGGACGGGGTAGATACGGCTAGAGAAGGTGCATGGTGGGAACGATTCCACTCCGTTCTCATACCAATGTCAAGGACTATTTAGCGGTCGTTACTGGAAGCTTAGGTACAGCCTGTGAGACGATGCAGCCCTATGGCCAGAACGGACATGGGATCGATCCCAGAACCTGCGCGGCTCCGGGACGTGGCGGCTGCCGCGGGCGTGTCATTGTCGACCGCCTCGCGAGTCCTCTCCGGAGCCGACGGCGCATCTCCGCGGGCGGTCGCGTCCGTGCTTGCCGCCGCGAAGCGGCTGGACTACCGGCCCAACCTGATGGCGCGCGGGTTGCGCGGCAGGGCCACGGGACTGGCGGGCATCGTGATCCCCGAGATCGGCAACCCGTTCTTCGCCGAGCTCGTCGAAGCCCTGGAGTCCGCCCTGCGGGACGCGAACCTGGACATGATCCTGGCCGATTCCCGTGGCAAGGTGGACGATGAGGCCCGGCGCCTGGAGACGCTCGTTGACCGGCAAGTTGACGGCCTGATCCTCATCCCTACCGATCACCATTCCAGCGCCCAGGCCATGCGCCGGGCCGGCCTGTCGGTGCCGATCGTCCAGATCGATCGCCAGGTCGACGGGTTCCCCGCCGACTATGTCGGGGTGGACAACGCGCTAGGCATCCGGCTGGCGCTCGAGCACCTTTCCGCACAGGGCTGCCGGACGGTCGCCTTCCTGTCCGCCGAGACGTCAAGCTCCACCGGGCGGAGCCGCCTGGACGCTTTCCGGCTGACGCTGCCGCGGGTCGCCGGGCTCACTGAAGGGCCGGTGCTGCTCGGGACGTTCTCCATCGACTTCGGCCGCACCGCGGCGGGCTCTCTGACCCGATCAGGGCAGCTCCCCGACGCGATCGTATGCGGGTCCGACCTCATCGCCCTGGGTATGGTCCGGGAGTTCGGCCAGTCCGGCATCGCCATTCCCGAGACCGTCAAGATCACCGGCTTCGACGGGATCCTGTTTTCCGAGCTCTGCGATCCGCCGCTGACCACGGTCCGTCAGCCCATCCAGGCCATCGCCGCCGAGTCAGTCCGGCTGCTCCGGTCGCGGATGCAGGGTGAGACCGGCGCTGCCCGGCGCAGTGAGATCGCGCCATCGCTGATCGTCCGCAGGTCCTCGCAGCTGGCCGCGTCATGCTAGGCGCCCGGGTGGCCGTGGTCGGTAGCCTCAACGCCGACGTGACCCTGCCGGTCGAGCATCTCCCCGGTCCCGGCGAGACGGTCCTGACCCGCGGACCCGCGCACCTGGCCTTCGGCGGGAAGGGCGCGAACCAGGCCGCGGCAGCGGCGGCATTCGGCGGTCAGGTGGCCATGATCGGCCGGGTCGGGAATGACGATAACGGTCACCGGATCGTCGCGGACCTCGCCGCGCGGGGGATCGATTGCTCGGGCGTGCTCCTCACCGACGGCGAGCGGACCGGAACTGCGATGATCGCGGTCGACCGCGCCGGAGAGAACCTGATCATTGTCGACCCGGGCGCGAACAGCCGGCTCGAGCCGCGCGACGTCGCCGCAGCGCCGCTAGCTCAGACTACCGTCCTGCTGGTGCAGCTCGAGATCCCGCTGCCCGCCGTGGCGGCGGCGGTCCGGGCATCGCAGGCGCTGGTCGTGCTGAACCCGGCGCCCGCCATGCCCATCGATCCCGCGATCCTCGAATTCGTTCACGTCCTCGTGCCGAACAGATCCGAGCTCGCGGCCCTGGCAGGGGCGCGGCTGCCGGGCTCACTGGACGGGATCGCCCGGCTGGCCAGCAAGATCGCTGACGCGACCGACATCGTGGTGACCCTTGGCGAGGACGGTGCCCTGGTCGTCCCGGGCGATGGCGGCCCGGCAACCCACATCGCCGCGCCCCGCACCGACGTAACCGACGGCACCGGGGCGGGCGACTGCTTCTGCGGGTCCCTGGCCGTACTCCTCGCCGAGGGCGCTGACCTGGCCAGTGCCGCCCGGGTGGCCGTGGCGGCCGCGACCATCTCCACGACCGGCCGCGGCGCCCGGGGCCGCCTGCCGGGGCGGCCGGAAGCCGAGCAGCTGGCCGCGGGACTGCGCGGCGAGCAGGCTGACAGCTAGCTGCCGCAGGTTCATCCGAAACCGGCGTCCGATCCAGCAGACAAGGAACGCACATGGCACACACCAGCCCCGCAGCGCCCGCAGGATCGGCCGCCTTCGCCCACCCAGACGCTGCGCACAGCCCGGCGGCCTACTGGTTCTGGCACCAGCTCCCGGCAGCGGAGCAGATCCGCGAGCAGGTCGGCCAGATGCTCGACGGCGGCTACCGGTCATTCCAGATCCAGGCACGGCTGGCCTACCCGATCGCCAGCTACCTCGACGCCGAGTACCTGGCCGCGTGCCGGGTGGCGGTGCAGGAGGCCGCCCGCAGGGGAATGACCGTCGGCATCTACGACGAGTACAACTGGCAGAGCGGCCAGGCCGGCGGTCAGACCGTGCGAGGCCGCGACCAGCTCAGGGAACGGCACGTCTTCTGGTCCACGGTCCGCGCCGAGTCGCGCGAGGGGACGTACGCGGCGCGCTGCACGGTGGACCAGATCCAGTCCTCCGCCGCCGACCTCGGGCCGGCGGGCGTGGCCTGGCAGTATGACGAAGCCAGGGTGGCGTGGGCCGACTGGGAGCTGATCGCCGCGCTGGCCTACCCGGACGAGGGCATCACGGGGACCGGCCAGATCCGTGATGTCACCTCATCGGCGCGGATTGCCGACAGCAGCGAATCGGGCTGCACCGTGGAGATCGTCGGTGGCGCCGAGCTCGCCGGAGCTCAGGTCACCGCCTTCGTCGCGGCCAGGAGCGCAACCTCCCGCGTGCCGAACTACCTGCTGCCCGAGGCCGCACAGCGGTTCGTCGAGGTGGGCTACGAGCCGTTCAGGCAGGCATTCGGCGAGCATTTCGGCACGACCGTGCAGTACATCTTCTTCGACCAGCCGCACGCGACCTTTCACGACTGGCCGCAGCGGCACGGCAACCTGCGCTCGAGCCTGCCGTACGCGCCCCAGCTAGCCGACGCCTTCCGGGCCAGCACCGGGCGGAGTTTCGAAGCTGCCCTGCTGGCGCTGGTGACTGATGTAGGCCCGCACACGCGGTCGATGCGATGTGACTTCTACCAGGCGTTCACTGAGCTGGCATGCGGCAGCTACCTGGGGACTCTCGCGGCCTGGTGCCGGGAGCACGGACTCGCGCTGTCCGGCCACGAGGTACTCGGCCATGTGGGGTCCTGGCACCCGAGCCGTGCCTTCTCGACCTGGGACCTGCGGGTCAACTTCGGCCTGGACTACTTCGGCCTCGACGCTTATCGGGACCTCACCGGCGTCGACGCCCAGGACTGTGTCCCGCAGCTGAGCGCCAAGATGGGCGACTCCGTCGCGCGATCGAACGGGCGAAGCGGCTGCATCGTGGAGCAGTACATGGGCCGCGGGCCCGACGCCGGCGACACCTATGCGGGGCACTGGGGCCTCACGCTGGAGGAACTGCGCGCCCAGGCGATCCGGCTGACGCTGTCGGGGGCGCGGCAGTTCCTCTTCCACGGCTTTTACCAGACCGACGGGACCGACGGCGACACGTCGCTCTTCACCAATCCGCGGTTCGACTTCCCGCCGGGCATTAACTTCGAGCCGTGGTGGCCGTTCCACCGTGCGTTCGCTGACGAGACCGCGCGGCTGTCCGCCTTCCTCGACGACGGTGCGCCTGCGTGCGATGTCGCCGTCTTGTATCCACTGCGGACTTGCTGGGCCGAGGGCCCCGGGCACAGTTACGGAGATCACCTGGAATTCTGGGCCTCGTTTCTGGCCGAGGCGGGCTTCGGCTTCCACCTCGTCGACGAGCGCGACCTCCTGCGGGCGGAGATCAGGGACGGGCGGCTGTGCCTGCCCGGCCGGGCCTACCGGTGCCTGGTCTTGCCGTCGGCGACCATGCTCGGGTCGGCGGCCAGCGCCGCTGTGCTGCGGGACTTCGCGGCCAGCGGCGGCATGCTGGTGTCCTCCGGCCAGGTCCCCGCGTACCTTCAGAGCGGGGATGACGAGGCGCTGCGGTCCGCGTGGGGGGCGATCGCGAGCAGCCGTCCGGCGGGTCAGCACTTCGACGGCGTGCCGGACCGCGCGGCGGCCTGGCAGCTGCTGGCACCGCTGCTGCGCGATCATCCGCATGCGATCGCCGAGCCGGGGTCAGGCGGCCCGCTCTGGCAGTGGGCGGGGAACGACGCCGACGGCTGGCGTGTCGCGCTCTTCAACGACAGCGTCGCCCCTGCAAGCGTCACCATCGCGACCGGGCTGCCGGCCGTCGGCTGGCAGGAATGGGATTCCAGGACCGGCAGCTGCCCGTCGTGGCAGGACGAGGTAATGGCCGGCGGCCCGCACGTGCGGATCAGCATGCGACCCATGGAGCTGCGGCTGCTCCGGCTGCGCTCCGTGCCCGTCACCTCCGGCGGCGCGGATACTCCGGCCAGGTCGAGCCCGGCAGCCAAGCCTGACGCGCGGTCCGTGCCGCTGACCACCGGATGGACGCTGCGCATTCCCGGCCGGGCCGACGTGCCTGTACCCGTCGAGGTCAGCAGCGGCTGGGAACGGCAGGGCTTTGCTGACTACTCCGGTGTCGGGATCTACTCCTGCCAGTTCGACCTCCCGAGCGAGGGTGCCTGGCAGCTACGGCTGCCCGCTGTGCGGGCCGCCGCCCGAGTGACGCTGAACGGGCACGCCGTTGGCGGGCAGGCGTGGGCGCCGTACGAGTTCCGGCTGCCGCCGGAGCTGCTGCAGCCCACGGGCAACCACCTGGAGGTCGCGGTTTTCAGCGCCGCCGGCAACAGGTACTACGCAGGCACCCCGTACCAGGCCGCACCGGAGGCCAGCGGCCTGCTGCGTCCGCCGGTCCTGGTCGCCGCGTAGCCGTTCGCCCGCGCGGGGCAGGGGGACGGCAGCGCTCTCGGCCTCCCTGGCTGCTCCCCGGCGCACCCTGCGCGAGCGGTGCGGAGGTAATTGGGGGGGTGCTTACCATCGTCCCGTCCGTCATGCTGGCGGCTGCGCTGGTAATGCGCTCGCCAGATCGTTGATCCGCAGGGACAGCTCCAGGGTCAGGCGCTCTTCGCAGTCGCGCAGGCTCAGGCCGCTCAGCTCTTCGACCTTGGCGAGCCGGTACTGGACGGTGTGCACGTGTACGTGCATGTCCCTGGCGGTGGCGCTCATGCTCATGCCGGTCGCCAGGTATTTCCGGAGCGTGGGGAGGAGGCTGCCGCCACGCTTACGGTCGTGCGCGACGATGGCGGCCAGGCTGCGCCGGCTGAGCTCCACCGCGTCGGCGCTTGATGTCGCCCGATAATGAGCCGGTAGGCCCCGAGTGCCCCGACGTCGATGACGGTGTCTCCCGTCCACGGGCGGATCTCCAGCGCGAGCTTCGATTTCCGGTAGGCCTGCGGCACGGCCTGCGGGTCGTCGATCACCGGAGTCAGCGCGAACCTGGTGCGCCAGCCGTCATTCCGCTCCATCATGCTGGCAATCTCCCCGAAGGCAGCCGGCCAGTCAGGCAGATGCTCGCCGCGCGCGATCGACCATGCCACGATCACGTGGTCGTCGCGGATCGCGACGGTGCTGGCAGGTCCGTGTCGCTGGATGATGTCAGCAGTCACCGATCGCAGCTCGCGAAGCAGCCCGGCATGCTGGGCGCCGGTCGGCCTGCCCTTTTCCCTGACCCAGCGCATCGCGCCGACGGCCAGCCGCAATGGCGGCCGGAGTTCGTGGAACTGGGCAGCCGTCCGCGGCGCGTCGCCGTTGAGCAGCCTTTCCAGCAGGTCGGCCCGGCGCCGGAAGTCGCCTTCCTCCCGTGCCTGCTCGCGCACGAAGACCGTCGAGGCGATCAGAGCCGCGCTGTCCACCAGCGTCTCGGCCAGGCCGTCCGCCTCACCGTCGATCTGCTGCTCGAGCAGAACACAGCCGAGAGTCTCGAGTTCCGCGGTGATCGGGCTGGCGATGAAGCGATACTGCCCTGAGTCATGGGTATGGCGCTGGCGGTCCCGGCTCGCCCGCTCGAGCAGGTCGGCCACGTCCTGCCGGTGCGCCGGCCCGGCGCTGGCTGCGTCCGCGCCGGTCGGAGCGGCTGCCCGGACCCGGCCAAGGCTGTCCAGGATCATCGCCCGGCCGCAGGTGGTTCGCGCCATTCGGATACGCCTGGTGGACTGCCTGGGCCATCTGCTCGCCGAGGTAGTACCAGTCATAGGCGATGAGCGCTGAGAGAGGCTTGCCCGGGCCGATGAACATGCCTGGCCCGCCGACCCCCCACGACACGATGATCTTGTGCTGCGCGACGGCCGGGGCGAGGATGCTCGCCATCTGGGACGGGTTGATCGTCCCTCCGACGAGGAGGATGTCGGGGTTCAGCGGCAGTACGGCGTTCAGGTCGCCCTGGAGGCCGGTTGGCGAGAATTCCGAGTCGGTGATGCGCAGCAAGTGAACACCCAGGGCCTGGTATTCCTGACGGATGCCGGAGTCGATGGCCTTGTTATAGGTGACGTTGCTCCAGTCAAGGAAAACCGCAGTCAGGTGCTTGTTACAGATCGCTTTCGCCTGTGCGGGAGTAACCTTAATGCTGGACCACAGCGTGGCGGTTAGCGCTTGCGGCGCACCCATTTTGTTCGCCGTATTATTTACCGCTACCTGCGATAGCTGCGGCGTTACCGTGCTCGGATCAAGAGAGGCCGGCACGGGCCTGTTATTGAGGATCGATGAATCGAATTTGCCGCAGGCCGCCGACGAAGTGCTGCCACCGCTGGCGTTCGATCCGCCGACCGCGCATGCTGTCAATAGCAACCCTGCCGTGACGACTGTTGATAGATGGCGGATCGACCGCCGTGCTCGAGGCTTCATGCCGATCTGGTTCCTCCTCGCATACGCCCTGCTCTGGGGCCTGGGCACCGCATAATCGTGCCCGCTAGAGAAATGTCTGTGATCAACGCGGCATCCATGAGGCTGACCGGCAGCTGAACGGCATCGGGCCGTTCCTGTCGCCAGCAAGCTTCAGGGAGCTGCCATCGCAGGGACGTTGGCGCGGGTCGGTAGCGTTGACACGGGGTACGCGCTGGAACCAGCGCGAGTATGGACAATGTGCCGGGCGGTGATGGTAATAGCAGCACTGCCAAGCTCGATTTCTCATTCGGCCCGGGACGGCAATGTCGCGGGCTGGTGATTCGGACGGACGAAATTTCTGGCTGGCCATTCCAGAGACTCCCTCCCCCCAAATTTCCGGCTAAGGGTAACTGTGCTTGTCCGGGTAGCCCTCGCTGGCCAAGACTCCGCGACGCCGGGGACCACGGCGACCGCGCGGGGATGCCAGGAAGCGACCGGGTACGAAACGTTCGACACCATCCTGCTGGCGATTCGCGGCAGCGAGGATCCCGCCACTGGCATGTTCGCGGCTCTGGTCATGTCCGCGGCGCCCGCTGCCGACGGCCGCGACGCCATCGCCCGGGCACCGTCTCTTCGCGAGATCAGCGAGGTCCTGCCCGGAGCCACCGGTGGATGATCGGGTCAAGTTCGGCGCGGGAGCGCCAGCTGCGCGGAAACGCGGCGGCGGCCGGCTCGAATTCGGGGCCGTTAGCCGCTCCATACTGCTAGTTTCACGAGCTGGGGCACGTGCTCGGCGGGGTGTGGGGGGCGTGATGTCGTGATGTCGGCATTCAAGATTTCTGGCATTCGGTTCGTCCGGATAATGACGGCGGCCGGGGTGCTGGCGGCCCTCTGCGGCCTGGCTCTTACTGGCGGCCTTCCCGCTGAGCCGGCCCGCGCCGTCGTGGCTGCGGCGACGTCAAGGCTGGTCGATGAGGCTTCCTTGTCCGGGCCTCTAACCTCGTCTGCGCGTGCTGGCGTCGCCGTCACCGCCGGCCGGGGCCATCCGTTCCGCGGGGTACGCGGCTACCTCCGCAGCCGGGACGGCGTGGCGCAGGTGGCGGTCTTCGACGCGGTGACGGGCCGGACGTACCTCCTGTCGGAAGGGCCGGACACGCAGTACACCGCGAGCATCGTGAAGCCTGACATCCTGGCGTTGTGGCTCCGCCGCTACCAGCGGAGGCCCGGCACCATCCCGGCCGGCATCCCGTACTCCATCCGGTATCTCATGACGAACATGATCACGGCGAGCGACAACGTCGCCGCGACGTCGCTGTTCTACTTCGGCGGGGGCTGCGCGGCCCTCACCCGGTTCAACACGCTGATTCCGACCCGTCACACCGCGGTCGGCTGCCAGACGCCGACGTATTACGGCTGGGGCAACACGACGACCAGCGCCGCCGACCAGGTGGCGATCGTCCGCAGGATCGCCTACCCCAATCTGGTCCTGAACGACGACGCGAGAGAGTATGCCCTGCAGCTGATGGAGAGCGTCATCCCGGCCCAGCGCTGGGGCGTCACGTGCGGCCCGTGGGGAACCAACTGCGATCCCCCCGGCTTCCCCCAGCCAGTCCCGGGAGTGACCGTCGCCCTTAAGAACGGCTGGAAATTCCTGCCCACGTGCACCGCCCAGGACGACTCCTGTCCCTGGCAGGTCAACAGCATCGGCTGGGTGCGGGGCCAGGGCCGCGACTACGTTCTCGCCGTTCTGACAACTAAAGACCCGCCGGGCAAGGACACCTACGGCCTCGACTACGGGATTACTACCATCCAGGGCGTATCCCAGCGGATCTGGGCCAACCTCGCACCCTGACCCGCGGCGAAACAGACGGTTTGGCAGGTCCTCGACAGCGCCAGCGCACGGCGCCGGCCGCCTTGAGGCCGCTCGTCAACTCACGCACAACATGTCGCGCGCGCACGATCGGGGCCCCGGTTCAGGGCGGCCGGCGCGGCGGCAGGCACCGGAACTCCGGACCTGGTCGCCG
>Ga0307374_10012468_pt1 | contig 11910 bp, 6 predicted proteins | sample OX3MG_FD_202532 | JGI IMG/M metagenome (GOLD analysis project Ga0307374, IMG submission 202532) | Soil microbial communities from Risofladan, Vaasa, Finland - OX-3 | ecosystem: Environmental > Terrestrial > Soil > Coastal area > Acid sulfate soil | place: Finland: Risofladan, Vaasa | collected...
GCGTGTTCACGAGGCTGCTACCCTGATCCTTACGTTCACGTCAGCTTTGACATCCAGCTCGCGTTTGGGCGTGCACGGCGATCACCACCATTACAAGTGGTGGGCGCTGTCATGTACGAGCCTGGGGATGCTGCTCGCGGCGACCAACTCGGGCACGCTGATCATCGCGCTGCCGAACCTCGAGCGCTCGCTGCACACGAGCCTGCTGGCGCTCGTGTGGGTGATCCTCGCGTATTTGATCGCGGCCACGGTCCTGGTGCTGACAGCCGGCCGCCTGAGCGACCTGTTCGGGCGAAAGCGGGCCTATGTGGGCGGGTTTCTGCTGTTCGCGCTCGCCTCGCTCGGCGCGGGCTTCTCGACCGACGCGACCATCCTGATCCTGTGGCGCGTGCTGCAGGGCATCGGCTCGGCCTTCCTGTTCGCCAACGCCGCCGCCCTGGTCACCGACGCCTTCCCGCACGAGCAGCTCGGCCTCGCGATGGGCGCGAACACGATGGTGGCGGCCATCGGGCTGGTGCTCGGTCCCGTGCTCGGCGGCGCGCTCGTGGCGATCTCCTGGCACTGGGTGTTCTGGTTCAACGTCCCGCTCGCGCTCGCGGGCGCCGCCTGGGGCGCATTGATCCTGCGCGAGCTCTCGCGGCCCGACACGGTGCGCGGCTTCGACACGCTCGGCACGAGCGCGTTCGTGATCGGGCTGACCGGTCTCGTGCTCGGCGTCTCAAAGGGCGGGCTGTCGGGCTGGGGCAACCCGGTCGTGATCGGCGGCCTCGCCTGCGCCGCCGTGCTGCTGCCCGCGTGGATCATGATCGAGCGCCGTACGCGCGCGCCGATGCTCGACCTCTCGATGTTCTCCAACCGCCTGTTCGCCGCCGCGACCGCCGCGGCGTTCATCAACGGGCTCGCGCGCTTCGCCCTGATGTTCTTGTTCGTGTTCTACTTCCAGGGCGCCCAGTCCAACAGCGCGATCGAGGCCGGCGTCAAGCTGATCCCGCTCGCCCTGGGGATGCTCGTCGCCTCCCCCATCGCGGGCGTTTACGCCGACCGCCACGGCTCGCGCACCCTCGCGGCGCTCGGGATGCTCGTTACCGCGATGGGCCTCGCCCTGATGACGACGCTCGGGGTCCGCACCCCCTATTGGCAGTCGGCAATCTTCCTCGCGCTCGTGGGGATCGGCTCGGGCATGTTCAACAGCCCCAACACCTCAGCCATGATGGGCACCGTCCCCGCCCAGCGGCGCGGCGTCGCCGCGGGCGCGCGCACGCTGCTGCAGAACACCGGCGCCGTGCTGTCGATCGCGTTCGTGATGGCGATCGTCACCTCGGCCGTGCCGCGCTCGACGCTGTTCGCGGTCTTTTCGGGCCTCACGCGCGGCCTCTCCGAGCAGAAGCTGGCACCGTTTGTATCCAACATGCACGTCGCGCTGTGGGTGCTCGTCGCGACCTCGCTGATCGGCGCCGTCGTGTGTCTGCTGCGCCCGCGTCACGCGCCTGCCCACGTCCGCGAGCGCGAGCCTGTGAGGGATCTGTCCTATGAGCGCGCTTGACTTCAACCTCCGCCCCCACGGTCCCGGCCTCGCCGAGCACGGCCTCTACGCCCATGAGCGCGACTGAGACAACCATCCCCGCCCTGCGCATCGGCGACGTCGCCAAGCTCGCCGGCACCACCCCACGCACGATCCGCTACTACGAGGAGCTCGGCCTGCTCCCGGGCGCGCCCGAGCGGCCGGCGGGAGGACACCGCCTCTACACCCAGGCGGAGGTCGAGCGCCTGCGCGAAGTGATGCGCCTGAAGGAGCTGCTCGGCGTCTCCCTGCAGGAGCTCAAGGAGCTCCTCACGGCGGAGGAGGCCCGCGCCGCCGTGCGCGCCGAGCTTCAGCGCGAGGACGTCCCCCCCGCCCGCCGCGCCGAGCTGCTCTCGCAGGCGCTCGGCCACCTGGACCGCCAGATCGAGCTCGTCGAGCACCGCGCGTCAGAGCTCGCGAAGCTCCATGAGGAGCTGTCAGCCACTCGCCGGCGGGTGCGCCGCAAGATCCGTGACAGTGGTGCGGCACGGTGCTACACTTGACCGGTGCCGACCACCCGTCCGCGCCACACGATCACCGAGACGCCACCCGTGCAGGAGGCGCTTGACGAGCTGCGCTCCAAGCTCGGGGAGGGAGAGCGGATCGACTTCGCCGAGCTCGTGGCGCTCGGGGCGGAGGTGAAGGCGCGCCGGCTCGACATCGACGATGCGGCCAATCGCGCGGCTCGCAAAAGGGTCGCGGACATGATCCGCACGGGATCATTTCCGTGGAGGAGCGACTTCGAAGCCGCCGAGAAGGTCCACCGCTCCGGGTGGACCCCCCACGTCGAGTAGCCGTGCTGCTGCTCGACCATTCCGCCTGGTCGCGGTTCGAACAGAACATCCTCGACGAGGAGCACAAGGCGACGATCGCGGATTGGTACGAGCGACGCGAGCTGGCCACGTGCCTTCCCTTCCTGCTGGAGGCCGGCTACTCGGCGCAATCGCTGTCCGATCACACCTCGAAGATGGCGGCTCTGGACTGCCTGCCCCACGTTCCAATCACCCCCGGGATCGAGAGCCGTGCGCGCGAGGCCCAGCGCGACCTGGCGAGGATCGGCCACCACCGCCTCTCGCCGGCGGACCTCATCATCGCCGCCTGCGCCGAGAGCGAAGGCGCCGGGGTGTTGCACTACGACAGCGACTACGACATCCTCGCCGCCCGCACCACGCTGACGTTCGCCAGCGAGTGGGTTGCGCCGCCGGGAAGCCTCTGAGTCCCTGCCCGCCGGCTCAGTCGCTGTACTCCTCCCTACCGCACTCGGCGCGGGTGATCGTCGGCGGAGACCCGCAGCGAGCGCGTGATCTGCGTGCCCCGCTCGGTGAGCCTCCAGGCGTTGGGTGCGCCTCGAAGCTGCGCGTCACCTTCGCCGTTGTCGATCAACCCGACCTTCTCGAGGCGTTTGAGCAGCTTCGAGATCTGCCCCTGGTCCTCGATCCCGGCGGCCTTGCCGATCTGGCGGTTCGAGGCGCCCGGCAAGGCGGCTATGGCGCCGAGCACGCGCAGGGTGCGGTAGGTGACCCGGATCGGGAGGTCCCCGAGAGCCATCCCGTCGTGTGAGGGGATGGACGTCTCGGGGACCACCGTGGGGAGGGGTCGCTCGAGCTCGCGCCTCGCGGCGGCGGGCCCAAGGTATGGGAGGACGATCATGCTCATGAGCGGGCCCGTCAGCTCGATCAGCGGCTCTGGGCGCGCTTCCCCCGTGCGGGGAGGGGCGAGCATGCGCCCGTAGATGACGGATGTGACTGCGCCGACGACGCCCTCGCCCGTCAGGGGCGGCGGCACCTGGCCCTGCTTGGCTTCACCACGGCCCTCCTCGACGGCTGCGATGACTTGGGCGAGCACGTTCCCACGGCGCTCCAGCGCCTTGTTCCCCGCTCCGAGCGTGTCGATGACCAAGAGCCGGCCCGTAACGGGGTCATTATCAAGGAACGAGAGAAGCGCGATCAGCGCGGCCCGTATGCGCTCCCTCCACGCGCCCTGTGCCTGCCATGCGGGCACGACACGCGCGGACAGCCGCGCGATGCCGTCGTCGAGCGCGGCGAGGAAGCACTCCTCGGTGTCTTTGAACAGCTCATAGAACGTGCGGCGCGATACGCCTGCTCGCGCGACGATCGGAGTGACCGTCAGGCCCGAGGCGCCGCGCTGCGCGCACTCCGCGAACGTCGCCGCGAGGATGCGGGCGCGCTGGATCTCAGAGACGTGCTCGCGCTCGAACCCCTCGATCGCGGTATCGAGCCCGTTGCTCACCAGCCGCCCGCGCCGCGGGCCACCCGTGCCTGTGCCATCCGCGCGCGCCATCTCATTTCCTCTTGCCTTTGTGCTTGCCGGCCTTGTGGACCTTGGCTTTGGGGCAGCCCGTAACGCCGATCACGTTCGTCTCGTGGATCACCGCGCCGTTCTGGGCGGTGAGGGCGGTCGGCATGAGCAGGCCCTTGACCGTCTTGTGCACCTTGACCTTGACGGTCTTGAAGCGGCCTTTGATCTTGCGCCGCACGCGCTTGGTCGTGGTCACGACCTGCTTGGCGTTGCAGAGGTTGCCGTTGTTCGTGAGCGCCGAGTAGGGGCCCTGGGGCAGGTTCAGTTCGAAGCTTTCAAACGGCTCGTCCGGCACCGAACGGAACGTCGTGGAGGTGATGCCCTTTTTGGAGATAAACGTTTCCCCGTGCAGGTCGATCGTGATGCCGTAGCCCTGCAACACGACGATCAGTTCAGGGAACTTCGCCGCGCCGTAGCTGACGAAGTACGCCGGGCCGGTCAAGGCAACCGGGACGATCGGCGTGTGCACGACGACTGTCCCGACCCGCGAGGGGACAGGGCACCCGGCAGGGTTTGATTCGAACTGCTTTGAGGTGCAGGCCTTCTGGAGCGTCGTCAGGCGGGAGGGCATCTGGCGTGGCAGGTCGACCTTGACCGACTTGATGTTCGCGGCCGTGCCGAACGAGCCCGTGGGATAGCTGACCTTCGTGTCGAGGCTCGCACCCTGGGTGCGGCTCGTGTGGGCGTTCGTCGTGACCTTGAAGATCGGTTTGAACGCCAGCGCCTGGCACGCGGTCACGCGGAACGGCGCGTCGACGGTGACGGGATCGTTGTCGGCCGGGTTGGTGGGATCCGCGCCGCCGCCGATCACGCTCGCCGCGAACGTCCGCGGATCGCAGTTGGTCGGGTTGATCATGAAGTCGCGCTTGTCGATGTACACGCTGATGTCGCGCACGTGCACGACGATCCCGCGGATGATGTGCGGGATCTGGTTGGCGGCGCCCACGGGGATGCTCACGGCGGCCGTCACCGGGTCGATGTACAGCGGCAGGTGCACGACCACTGTGCCGAGGTCGAACGGCCCGACCTTGGCGGAGGTGATAGCCGCGATCGAGAACGGCGCGCCTTCGAACGGGCCGGCCATGTACACCTTTCCCGGAGCCCAGGCCAGCACCGAGCCGACGCCGGCGCCGACGAGCGTATGCCCGATTTCACTCGCGGCGGGGCACGAGGGTTCGGTTTCCTCCTGCCCACCGGTCTTCGTCCGCGCGAGCGCGATCTGCGCTTGCGAGCAGAACGGGACGCCCGTCAGGTCGGCGGTCAGGCCGGGGGGCAACTGCGAGGAGAAGCCCGTGATCTCCTGTTCGCCGTCGTCGCGCGTGATGCGCAGATCGAGCGGAGCGTATGCGCCCGCGTTGGGGTTTTCCGTTCCGGCCACGATGCTGGGGGCGAACGGTGGAACGCCGGCCGGGGGGCACGGGCTGCCTTCAGCGAAGCCCTGCGTGATCGAGAACGGAGGCGCGAGCACAGCAAGCGTCGTCTGCGGCTCCGACCACGGCGTCAGCGCGGTGGATGCTCGGTAATCGTTTCCGCACACGGGCGGGGTGACCAGCGGCGAGGTGGGGCCCTGGATGAACTTGAACACGAACGAGCTGAACGGGACGGGCGGCAGGCCCGGGATCGACGGCCCGTGCAGCGCGGGGACGCCTTCGAACGTGGTCACCAGCTGTCCGGTCACGGGGTCCGGGGCGACTTCGCCGGCGAGCTTGGCGATTACGCCGCGCTGCGGGAAGCGGATCACCACGTACAGCGCTATCAGCGAACCGCCGGGGTGTTCGGCCGAATGGAACGGGTTGGAGTACGGCTGCGCGAGGAACACGGTCCCCACGCCCTTTTCAGCCAGCGCCGGGGTCACGACTTCGACCGAGCCGAGCGTGGAGTCGTTGGGGCAACCCCTCGTTTCGGAGATTTCGAGCGTTTCTTCTTCGTACTCGGCCTGGGTGCATGCGCCGAGGCCGGTGCCCGCCGAGGGGTTGACGGTCATCCCTTCGGGGAGCGTCACGACCGCCTTCTTCAGCGTCGAGGTGGCGAGCCCTTCGGCGTTTTCATACGTCTGCTTGACGTTCAGACCGACGTCCAGGCCCGTCGGCGCGGAGGCGTGGATCGTCGTCGGCGCGGCCGTGAACGTGGCCGGGAAGCTGAGCACATCGCAGCCGACGATCGGGCCGAAGCGCATGCCCGTCGGCGGCGGACTTTCGCTTTCGTTCGGGTGCTGCCAGGAGGTGACGCGGAAGAGCGCTTCCAGCTGCGTGCCTTCGCCTTCGCACGACGTCGGGTTGGTGAAATAGGGCTTGGGCGGAGCCTGCGAGTCAGCGCCGAATCCGGCGCCGTCTTGACCCGGTTTGAGGCCGTCCCAACGCCAGCTGTAATGACTGGCGGCCGCGGGCACGCCCCACACCGTCAACGAGACGAAGTCCAACTCGATGAAATCCTCGTTTGTGTTGTGGAAGGCGACGGTCAGACCGTAGTCGCCGGGGCGCACCGAGACATTGCCCTGGATGAAGGCATTGCCGAGCACGACGAAGCCGAACTTTGCGACTTCGCCCGGGTTCGGTGACAGGTTGTAGACGGGGTAGGCGAGCGTCTGCTGCACGCCTTTCACCTCGGCGAGCATGATGGTTGCAACCCCGATCTGCGTGTCGACCGGGCATTCTTCCCGGTTGAACACGGAGGGAGGGCACGCGGGCGTGTCGACCAGGTCCCCGGCGAAGCCGGGGGGCTCTTCGTTGACCAGGTCCTTCGGGTCGCCCGCCAGCGAGCCGGTCTGGTTGACCGTGTTGAACGCGATCGACGTCGTGATGTCAGGGTGGGCACCCGCCTGGGTGCTGGACAGCGCGGTGGTGGCGCCTCCGGCTGAGATGCCGAAGGGCGCCGGGGCTTCGGAGATCGTCGTCGGAGCACTCAGCGACGCGTCGAGCGCGCCGCCGCCGGACACGCGCACCACGTTGCTCACCGTCGGCCCGGCTTCCGCCGCGACGTTCACCGGGTATCTCAGGATCAGCGTGTCGTCGGCGGGCACCACGCCCGTGTACGTACACGCGCGCAGCGCGCATTTGAAGTTGGCGCCGGGGGGTTCGGTATGGACGATGTCGGCGGCGAGCACGTTTTCTCCCGACGCCCCCGCCGCGGCGAGCGTCAGCCCCGCGGGCAGTTCGTCGGTAATCACGATCGGATTGGCCACAGGGCTGTCTTCGGGACAGATGACCGCCGGCAGATGCGCCTTGGACGGGCTTTCTTCCCTCGCTTGCACTTCGGCTCGAAACTGCGCTTCGGTGCAGCCGGCGGGGGCACCGCCGGTGTTCGTGACCGCCACGCGGTAGATGTCTTCGCCTACACTGCCTGGCTTGAAGTTGGTCGGGGCCGAGACCGACGTCACCGTCCACTGCGGAGCGTATTCGCCGGCCAGCGCCGGCGCCGCCGTCGAGCACCAGCCGGCGAGCGCGGTAGCACACAGGCAGATCAGACGTGTCCTTGCGGTCATCGGCCCGCCCTCCTCTTGCTGGTCTTGTTGGCCTTTGCCTTGCGCCCGTGCCTGCGCGTGCAGCGGCCGCCTCTCTTGACGAAGCCCTTCCTGCATTTCCGAGATTTGACCTTCGGCTTGGGTTTTGTCACGGGGGTGGCCGGGAGTGCGGCGAAGTTGCCGCTGCTGGCCGAAGTGAGCGTCGCGGGCGTCGGGGCGATCGGGGCCGGCGCGGGGTTCTCGCAGGCGTTGCCTTCGCACGGGCCCCTGCCGCCCGGCGCCGGGAAGCCGCCGCCGACACGCGCGTCGTAGAGGTCGCCGGATTCGTCGGTGTCCTGCGGCACAAGCCGCGCGTGGGTCCCGAAGAACACGTTGCCGGCTTCGACCGTTTCCCCACCCGACCCGACATACGAGCTGATGCCCAGGAAGAAGGACGGCGAGTTATCCGCGCCGGAGCTGATCAGGTGCACGCAACCACGCGCCAGCTCACAGCCGCCGGCGCCGAGCGCCTCCCACTCGTACACGTCCTGCGTGTGGTTCTCCGCCCCGAGCACGAGTGGGTCGGCCGAGTCGAAGAACGCGTAGGAGCCGTCGTCGGAGATCGCCCGCACCTGGCCGCCCGCCGGCGCGCCGCCGGCCGCCCCTTCGGCGAAGTGGGCGTTCGATTCCGGCGCGTCACCCGACGGATTGCAGGAGACGCACACAAGACTGCCGTCCGCCGCGGCCCGTGGTTCGTAGCTGTAGCGGTAGACCTCGCGGCAGTGTGAGTCGCGACCGTTGCCTTCCTCCGGGCAATTGTGCAGCGCGCCGACCGCTTCGAGGGTGCTGTAACCGGAGAGCTCGCTCTCGCTGGCGAACAGCAGGTAGCGGCCGTCGGGCGTCGTGTACCAGCTCAGTTCGGGTTGGGGGGAGAGGTTTTCGTTCTGGCCTTTGGAGACGTCGCGCTGGTTGACCTGGGCGACGTAGACGATCGAGTCGCCGACGGTGTCGTACCGGTAGAGGTTGCACGGATCGCTTGCTCCTCCGCCACCTCGTGTGCAACTGTCGGGCGAGGCGAGCGTGCCGTCGACCCCGCGATTGGAGGCGAGCACGCCGTTGGCCAGGAAGTACACGGCCGAGCCGTCGGCGGACAGCGCCGGCACAGAGACGACACCGCCCGCGGCGAGGCCCGATTCGCCCGCGGAGATGCGCGTCAGGCGCGCCCCTTCGGGAGCTTCGCGGTCGTACTCGTAGAGCTCGAGGTCGTGAAGGCCCTGGGCGTCCTGCGTCAGCGCGGTTTCGGTGAGAAAGAAGACCTTCGCGCCGTCTTCGGAGGCGCCGACGTAGATGTCGGGGTGGATTTCGCCGGCGGGGACCGTCACGCCCGCTTCGGGCGCGGACACTTCGACCGTGGCGCCGGCGGAGCGCACGTAGAGCTGCGGCACGTTTTCGCTCGCGCCGTTCCAGCAGCCCGGGCCGTCGTTTTGGGCATGGGGGTCAGGGGCGGTGAAGAAGATCGTCGAACCGTCGGCGGAGACGGCGTTGTGACGCTGACCCCCACTGCCACTGGCTTCCACCGGGACGTCCGCCTGCTTCCCGCCGAGCTCCGCGCCGCACTGGAAGGGCTCGCCGGCTTCGTCGATGCTCGCCAGCCCAAGCGCCCCGTTCGTGTATTCGTACAGCGCTTGGCTGCCTTCGTCCTGCGCGGCGTCTTCGGGAAGAAGCCCGTGATCGGGACTTTCGAGGATCACGCGGCCGAGGTCGCGCGAGGCGCCGACGACTTCGCTGTAGGCCACGACGTTGCCGTTGACACGCAGGCCGTTGGCGAGATCGATAGCTTCCGAGCTGATCTGCGCGTAGGGACCGCCGGGGGCGCCGAGCAGGTTGAGTTTTAGCGACCCGCCGACGCTGGCGGCGGAGCCCGACAGGTCGGCGAACTCGACCTGCGCGAAGTCCCGCGGGTCGAACACGGGGTTGACGAGGGCCTGGACGCCCAGCGACGGCGAGGCAAGCGGCGTGTAGGCCCAACCGGCGCCCGTACGCCGGAAGACGTACAGGTTTTGCGACGGACCGGCGAACGAGCCGAACCCGGCGTGCGCTTCGAACAGGAATTCGTTGCCGTTATCTGCGGGGTACCCGACGTTGAATGCGTTGTTGAAGTGATTGTGTTCGACCGCACCCTCGGCGAACATGTCTTCGGCGCCACCCTTGTCCGGCGGCGTCAGCAGCTCGTAGGTGCGCCCGTCGGGCAGGCCTTCGCCGGTAGCCGGCAGCGTCGTGAACGCTCCTTCGCCCCCGACGGTCGTTTCGGCCTGACCTTCGACTTCGTTTGTGGCGATCACCCGAAACGCGTACGCCGTGCCCGCGTGCAACGGTCCGATCTGCCGCACGACGCTCACGTCGGCGCCGCCGGTCGGACCGCCCGAGCCGATTTCGGCGTCGGTTGCCGGCGCGCTCACCCACGTGCTCCCGTCCGAACTGTACTCGAAGCGGTAGGACGTGGCCGCGCCGAGCGGTGCGATCTGCGCCTGCAGGTCGGCGTATGCAGAGGAGACGTTCGTCGCCGAGCCGGCGTCGATGCGAGGAGCGTGCGGCGCCGTGAACGCGAGCGCTTCGGTTTGCGCACTGCCGCCACTGGCGCCCGCTGTCGTCGCGGTCAAGCGGTAGCGGTAGGTCGTGCCCGAGGTCAGGCCGGCAAGGTCGGCGTGGACGGGCTGCGGTTCGATGCCGGCCGCTATTTCGCTCGCGCCCGGGACGCATTGCGCCACGTTGGCGCCAACGAACCCTTTCGCTTCGTAGGCGACCTGGGTAACATATTCAAAGCTGCACGCGCTCAGTTTTTCCCCTTCGGGATCGACCGTGCCGCTCACCGTCGCTTCGGTGCGCTTCAGCCCAGACACTTCGGCCAGCTTCAGAGCGGGCAGGACGTGGTGGATACCGTAAACCTCGATCGCCTTCTCCGCAGGATCGGCCAGATACAGATTGCCGCTTGCGTCAAATGCCATTTCTTCGGCGCCGCCAAGGAGTGTGCCGGGCGCGGCTTCAGTTATCTGTTCGACGTATCGCCCTGACGATGCGAACACATCGATCGCGCCCTTGCGTCCTTCTTCCCTAGAAGTGATCGAGACGAGCACCTGCCCGGTCACCGGATCGACCGCCACACCCGTAAGACCGGCTGTATTTGCTCCCCAACCCGAGCGGTTTGCTCCCAGGCCAGGGTTTTCTTCGCCTGTGAACGCGCGCACGAAAACGCCTTCGGGATTGAACTCAACGACCGCGCCCCCCGGCTTCCCCGACCCTTCAGGATTGTACGTCCTGTCCATCGCATAGATGTTGCCTTCGCCATCCACTGTGATGGCGGTCGGAGCATCTTGATTGGCCCCGTTGAGAAACGGTTCCCCCGGTATGCCGCTGACTTCGTTGCCTTTTATGTACCCGCATTTGTCGATTTCGCACTGGTTCGCGCCTACGAAATCAACCGGTTCCCCTTTGGTGTTGAACTTCTTGATCGATCTGGTATTGACATCCGTAACGTACACGGTGCATTCAGAGAGAGAACAGCGGGAGGCGTCCAGCGGATCGCCTGAGTTGTCGACCGCGACGTGAGCGGGTGAGCCGAATTTCTGAGATCCGAACACGCCGGCCGGCGCAAGGGGTTCTCCGGCTTCATCGAAGACTTCGACATACGGTGGGTTGGCACCCACGCTATTATCACCCGTGACATAGACATGCCCAGTCAAGCCTTCGATCGCCAAGTCGCCTGGAATGGTCTTGTCCTCTTTCAATGCGACCGTCTTCACGAACATGCCCGAGGAATCGAACTCGTCGAGTGAACGGGGCGCGACCTGATCGGCGACCCACAGGTCGCCTTGTTTATCGACCGCCACCCCGCCAACCGACTGTCGCCCTTCGGATGGAAAGGGGACGACCGCGCCACCCGGGCCGGTGGGGGTGCCCGTAATCTGGCGTAGGAACGCCCTCGAGCCGGCCAGGGCCGACGCCGGGGCGAGCAGAGCTACAGCGACGACCATCGCCACGACGCACAAGAGATCATGGATCGGCCTGTCTGATTTGGGAAATCTCATCGCCTGCTCCGCTTTCGTAGTTGAGCTTCGGTTGCGGCTGCTCGATCGCGACGGCCCGGAGGACGCGTACGCCGTCCGGGCCGCCTGACCGATTCGGGTGTGGCTATCTCGGGCAGTGCGTACTCACGACCCCGCCGGTGCGGTCACCGCCCACGTCCCATAGCCGATGTGTAGCGGTTCTGTGATCGCCTGGAAGATCATTGCGGCGCCAGTTGTGCCGGTTCCGTTGGCAGCGGTGCTGGTCTCGACTTCTTCAAACGTCGCACCCGGGTTCGCGATTGCGACAGTGGCCGTTTCGCTGCCTGCATTTGACTGGACGTTGAAAGCCGTCGCCTGATAGACGCAGAGGTTGCCCGGATTGGCCTTCGGTTTCTTGGCCGTTCCCGGGCACGCCGTCACCGTTTCGCCCGGTCCGACATAATGCGTCGCCGATTCCGCCAGTGCCGTGGCGAGCGGGATGTTGAATTGGACCGTCGTGATGATCGGCCCTTCGTTGCTGGTCGAGA
>Ga0307374_10012470_pt1 | contig 11907 bp, 8 predicted proteins | sample OX3MG_FD_202532 | JGI IMG/M metagenome (GOLD analysis project Ga0307374, IMG submission 202532) | Soil microbial communities from Risofladan, Vaasa, Finland - OX-3 | ecosystem: Environmental > Terrestrial > Soil > Coastal area > Acid sulfate soil | place: Finland: Risofladan, Vaasa | collected...
CACCGCACGTGGAGCGGTTCGAGCAGCGAGTGCCGCGCGGGACCGAGGTGCTGCTCGTGAACTACCAGCGTCTCGCGGCCCGCTACGCACCGATCGCCGCTTGGGTGCAGGAGCAGCCCTGCCACGTCATCCTCGACGAAGCGCACCGGATGAAGCGCGGACGGAACGGCGAATGGGGATCGGCATGTCTGCGCCTCGCACATCTGGCGGTGCGGCGCGACATCCTCACAGGCACACCGGCACCTCAGCATCCAAACGACTTCACAGCGCTGCTCGACTTCGTCTGGCCGCACCAAGCGACAAGGATCCTGCCGCGCGGAGCACGCCAGGCAGATCCACCGCCAGACGTCATGGCGGACGTCTCGCGCCGACTGCAGCCGCTGTTCGCACGCACGAAGAAGGACGAGCTCGGCCTCGACGATCCGATCCTCAAAGTCGAAGTCGTGCACATGAAGCCGCTGCAGTCTGAGATCTACGACGCATTGCGGACGCGGATGACTCGCGCGATCCGTGCCTCCGCGCGCGAACGCGCCACCTTCGGCGATATGGGATCCGTCGTGATGTACATGCTCGAAGCCGCGACCAATCCGGCGCTTCTTGCGACAGCAATCGGCGGCCAGCCATCGACCACGCGGTGGCCGCCACAAGCGGTCCCGGCCGACTCATCTCTTTCCGATCGCGTCCTGCACTACGCGGAACACGAAGTCCCGCGCAAGTTCGAGGTGCTTGCCGCCATGGTCGCCGAGAACGCCGCCGACGACCGCAAGACCCTTATCTGGTCCAACTTTGTCGCGAACCTGCGCGAGCTCGGCGAACGCATCCTCGCGCCATACAACCCGGCCATCGTCCACGGCAGCGTTCCGTCCGGCGACTACCCCGAAGAAGTCATCACCCGCGAGCGCGAGCTGCGCCGCTTCCGGACCGACTCGAGCTGCCAGGTGCTGATCGCGAACCCGGCCGCGATGTCCGAGGGCGTCAGCCTGCACCACGAATGCCACGACGCCATCTATCTCGATCGAACCTTCAACGCAGGCCAATACCTGCAGTCAATCGACCGCATCCACCGACTCGGACTCGCCCCTGGCACCGATACCCGGATCACATTCCTCGTCAGCGCCGGCACGATCGACGAAACAGTTGACGATCGCGTCAAAGTAAAGGCAGAGCGACTCTCGGAGATGCTCTCTGACCCGAACCTCGTGACGATGGCGCTGCCCGATGAGGAGGCATACGGCAATTGGGTCGACGCCGACGACCTCGACGCGCTATTCGCTCACCTCGGTGTCGCCGGCGTCTAAGCCGCCCGTCTGGGCTGGCCCAGACGGGATACCAACTGCACACGTGGCGCGTGCAGCGGTGCACGTCGCCGCGGTCATTGACGAGAGCGGATCGCGCGTGGTCGACGCCGACGAGTCGTACTGGCGTCGAGCGACGGGCGGCCTGTACGCACCCCCAGATCTAAGGCTTGGACAGCGGATGCTCATCGACGTCGGGCTCGTCGAGGAGCGTGACGGAATGCTCTACCCCACTCCGCAGCTTCGGCAGCTCGTCGAACGGGCTGACGATGATGGCGCCGCCTCTCTAGCACTCTGGGCGGCTGAGCAGGCAGTTGACCCGGCCGTGCCTCCGCCGTCTGAAGCCGCGTTGTCGGCGACGCTCGAGGAGCTGGTTGACGATCCAGCTCGCCGCGAACAGATGCTGATTGCGCTTGGCCGGCGCTTCGATGCTGCCCACCAGCGCCTGCTCGGCGAGATCGGCGAAGAACTCGTTCTAACGGCCGCCCGTGCGGAGCTGCAGAGGCTCGGCTACCCGGCCCTCGCCGCAAGAGTACGTCGGATCAGCCTCGAGACTGATCAAGCAGGCTACGACATCACCGCCCCTCGGATCATTGGGTCACCGCGACTGCTCGAGGTAAAGGCCACAGCCGTTTCGGCGGGGGCCGAGATCAGCGTCCACCTCAGCCGCAACGAGTTCAAAACAGGCATCCGATACAGCGACTGGTCGCTCGTGATCTGTCGGATCACCGACATTCCCGCCAGAGCGGGCGAGATCATCGGCTGGAGCACGGCGGCAGCGCTCGGCGGCTTGACGCCGACAGACGGCGAGCACGGCCGGTGGGAGAGCGCACTGCTGACTCTTGACGTCAATTCCCTGCTTCCAGGGCTTCCGCCAACGGCCTAGAGGACGCTCTACAGAATGTCGGCGAACCCGCCGAGTCCGTAAGCACGAGTAGATTTGCCCGCATGCAGCTTCGGCAGGTGACGATCGAGCGCTTTCGTGCGATCGAGGCCCTGACTCTCACGCCTGGGCCGCGGAATGTGCTCCTCGGACCGCAGAATGCGGGTAAGAGCTCCGTTCTTGAGGCTCTTGACCTTCTTCTTCATCACGGGATCGGACGGCCGCGCCCTGCGCCAACCGACTCGGCGATCGCCGCCTACCCCGACCGTGTCGTGGCGGCCGCACACATCACTGCGCCCCGGCTTGCGAACGGCGTCTTCGTGATGACGGCACACCAGGCGAAGGGCAAGGAGTTCGACACGGTGATCCTCGCTAATCCGCTCGAGCGGCACTACCCGGACACCGCGGAGGGCCGGCGGCTGTTCTACGTCGCGGTCACGCGTGCGACGTCGCGCTGGGTTATCGTCGCGCCGGACGCGAACGCCACCCCGCTCCTTCAGACGCTCGGGATCTGAAGCCTTCGGTCGCGGTAACGCATCGGCGTCATTCTTCGTCGGCCGGCAAAGTTCTCGCTCGTCTTTTCAGAGGAGACCTCTGTGTCCGCCACGTGGCCGGCGTTGGCTCCATCTCCCTGTATAAATCAAGCAACGTCCTTCGTGCCGCGCCCCGGGGGTCCAACATCACCGGTGCTCGCCGGGACGGATCCCTTAGGGCGCAGTTATTTGGCTGCAGCTGCTTGGCCCGTTCGGCCGAGCAAGCGCGTCAACGCCCGTTCAAATTCTTCGTCGACATCCGGGGCGCCACTGCACGCGTGGGCCACTTCGTGGAGGAGGGTGCCCACGAACTGCTCTGGGCGTTCCAACTGATCACGCTTGATGATGATCCGTTTCGTTTCTTCATCCCAGACGCCTGCGGCCTCGTTGTCATCGTGGGCATCGATGCGCATGGTCTGAGACACGAGCACCTCGCGGACGCGCTTCGCCTCTACGCGGACCAACTCTAGTACGGGCGTGGCCAATGCAAGGACAGCTCGCTCGCTCTCTGTCAGTTCCGCGGGATCGACGAACTCAAATTGGAAGCTCTGGTTCCATTCGACGCGATACTCATTGAGATCGCGAAGCGGGTTCCCGTCGATGTCTTCGAGCTTTGGGAGTTTCACAGCGACGGTCTCGGGGACGACGACGACGCGGTAGCCGTCGTTACGGGCGCGCGCGAGTAGCCCAGCGCTCATGTAGACCTGGTCGGCCGTGACGAACACGACCTTTTCGTGTGCGTTGAGCACTTTGCAGGCGTGGAGGCTTACGTCAAGCCAGGTCGTCTCGTCGTGGTTCCTGCCGCTCGCAAAACTCGCCAGATCTGCAGCGAGCGCGTCCGCAACACTTGGCGAGGAGCAAGCGAGAAGGATCGCCTTGACGCGATCGGAGTACGCCTGTCGACCGACGTTGCTGCGTTCACGGTTCAGGGCTGCGCGAAGAGCCTTGGTCAGGGACGTGATGTTGTAGCTGAAGAGGAAGTTCGGTTCCTCGGCAACCCGAAGGCCGTTGACGTAGATCCGTGCCGACTTCCCTTCGCGCTGCAGGACCGATCCGTATCGAGTGGGCTCCAGTTCGACGTCGCCGGAGTACTTGAGGAAGAAGCCCTTCGCGGTATCAACATCCTCTCGCTTGAGTCCGGAGAGGATGAACTCCGTGCCGACCATCTCGCTATCGGCTGGGTCCTCGACAACGGCGTGGAGTGTCAGGATGTCGTCGAAGCCGTGCTTAGCGACGCTGTCGATGGTGATATCCGAGTGCTTGCTGCGGATCACAACGGTGACGCGGTGCCGGTCGAAGGTCGCCATCGCGTCCTTCAAACCCACGCCGAACTTTCCGATGACCAAGTTTGGCTTGGCGAGTTTCTCGGCGTCTTCGTTTTGCGTGAAGTGCTCGTATCGAAGTCCTCGCCCGAAGTCGCGTACGTGCCAGCTTCCTGAATCGGTTTCGAAGATCTCGGGTTCGGCGGTGTTTGTGAGCGCCTGCTCGTCGAGTGCATTCGCGATGATTTCGCGAAGAGCCTCGCTAACGGTCCAGTGTTCCAGGACCCGCTGGATGTTCAGGTCGAAGTAGCGCCTACTCATCTTGTTCTCGAGCGTTGTGCACGGACAGTCTCGCTTTCGCCTTTTCAAGCCGTGTGATCAGCTCTGGCGGCATAGAGCCCGGCGCAGAGGTTTGCCGGGCGTAGCGCTCAAGGATGTCCATCTCGCCTTGTGGATTCCCTTGCTTGCGGTAGCTGATCGCAAGTTGCTCGTAATACCAGGGCGCCACTCCCCACTTCTCCGCCCGAGCTTCAGCTTCAGTCGCGTCGACCAACTCGAGAAGTAGCCGCTCGGCTTCGAGCTCGAGCCCTGAGCGGCGTAGGACCTTGACGTCCTCGACGTATTCGGTGTAGTGCCGACCGCGAACGAACCCACGTGCCGAAGAGGTGCTGTCGTTTTGGGGCACCTCGTCCTCAAACCTCGGCGGCCGCGGCTTCGACAAGAAGAGACTCGCGGTCTTCGTCGTCGAGCCATTCGGCGCTCGAGCCCTCCGGGTCTGGACGCACCTGGAGGATGCGTTCGATTCGTTGGGCGATTGCTGGTACGTGGCTGACGATGAGGATCATCTGTCCGCTTTGCGCGCGTAGCTCGAGCGCGTTGATTGCTTCGTCGAGTGCGTTCGGGTCGAGGGCGCCGAACCCCTCGTCGAGGTAGAGGCTGCCGATCCGGCCGCCGCTGCGGGCTGCGATTTCGGCCATCCCGAGTGCGAGTGACAGGCTGGCCATGAAGCCTTCGCCGCCTGAGAGCGTTCTCGGGTTGCGGGCGATGCCTGTGCGGCCGTCGATGATCGTAAAGTCGGCGGCGAAGCGATAGCGGGCGCCGGTCATGCCCGCGAAGATCTCGGACGCGACGACGAGGAGTAGTTGTTGGCGGCGCCCGACCAGCCATTTGATGAACTGGCCATCGCCGAGCAGTCGGGCGACCTCTTCGAGTGATTCGCGACGACCCCGTAGCTTGTCGATCTGCGTGTCAAGCAGCGCCACCTTTGGGAGTTGGTCGATCGCCTTGTCCCGTTCCTTCTCGGCCGCGAGGAGGCGAGCACGCCAGGTGTTCAGCTCGCCTGCAAGTTCTGCGCTGGTCGTGATCGGTCCTTCGACGACGTCGTTTGCGGCCCGGAGAGTCTCCTCGGCGGCTTTGGTCGCCTTGCTGCTTGCCAGTTGTTCGTCGGTCACTCTTGCGCGTAGGGCCTGAGCGATGTCCAGGGCGAGCTTGCTGATGTCTTTCACCCAGGCGACGTGTTCGGCGAGCGTTCCTGCCTCGGTTGGCTGCGTCGGCGCTTTCCCCATGGGTTGAAGCTCGCGAATCTTCGATCCGATCTCGCGTGCGTGGTTAGCGGCCTCGCGGCGTGGGTTGTCGATCTCCTCCGTCCGCTTCTTCGCGAGGGCCACAAGCCGGTTGTCGAGTTGCTCGATCTCCCTGTTCTTGGTCCTGATGCTGTCGTGCAGCATCTGAACCCCTTTGAGCTTCGCCGCGCAAGCGTCGCCGGCCGCGGCCAGGGCTTCTTGAGTGTCGGCACCTGGCTTGATGTCTGTGGGTAGGCCGGCGAGGGCAGAAGCCTGTCTCTCACGCTCGCGGCCGATCCGCTCCGCTTCGGTGTCGAGTTGCTGCTGACGGTCGACGCATGTCTGGGCGCGCTGTTGCAAGCCGTCCGAGGCGCTGTCGATGCGCGCCTTCGTAATCGTTAGGGCACGGTCTGCTGTTTCGTGCGCGGACTTGGCTTGCTCGGCTGCGCGTCGGATCGCGACAAGAAGATCGGTGTCGTCGAGAGCGAGGTCGATCCTCCCAATCCGGCCTTCCGCTTCGCGTCGAGCTTGCGTGGCTTTCTCAGTTTCAAGGTCACTCGTTGCGCGGAGGCCGACGAGTTGGGTGGCGAGTGTCTCTACATTCGCGACTGCTTTGTTCGCAGCGGCAGCAGAATCGTCGGCAGCCTTGCGCAGACGCGTTGCTTCCGTCTCGGCGCCTTTGAGGGCGGCCGGCGCAACCGGAGGCGTGTAATCGTCAGGTAGTTCACGTCGGCAGATTGGACACGACTCGCCTGCGTGAAGATCAGCAGCGAGGTGTGCGACCTGGTGTTCTCTTTGAGCTGCCTCGAGGGTCGTCTGAGCGCCGCCGGCCGCCATTTTGTCGGTCGTCGCCTGAGCTGTCGCTTCGTCTGCCAGAGTGCTGGCCGCCGTCAGCTGTTTCTCGTGTTCGGTGACTGCGCCCGCCGCGCCGAGCGCTTTCTCTTCAGCGGTTCGCAAGTGGCGAAGGGCGTCGGTGGCGTCGGTCAGCAGGGCGCTCGTCTGCTCCGCACTCGTTTTCAGCGTGCCGATGTTCTCGGTGCTGCTCGTAAGTTGCGCGACCTGCTTTGCGTGCTCTTCGGTGTCCTTCTCAAGAGCACGCTGCTGCGCTGCGAGTGCTTCCCGACCTGTTTTGAGCGTCTCTTCATCCGCGGCGAGAGCCGGGAGCGTCGTCTTAGCGGTGTCGAGGACGTGCTGCGCAGCCGAGAGCGTCTCGACGGTGATGCCCGCTGTCGCAGCTTCGTCGATAGTTGCTTGCGCCCGATCGCGCTCAGTAACGTGGCTCGTACGCTTGTCGCGGACCTCGTCTTCCTCCTCTGCGATTGCGCGCTCGATTTCGGGGATGCCGTCAAGAGACGGAATCGCGTTTGTCGCGGTCTCGAGCGCATCTGCTTGCTCGCGTGCGACCTTGGCCGCGGTGTCTAGTTCGCCCGCACGAACGATGAACCCGTCGTGTTGTCCCTTGAGGTCATCGAGTTTTCCGATCGTCTGAGTGGAACGATCGACTTCGGACGTCGCTTCTGCCAGTGTCGCTTCTGGGTTAGGGAGCAGGTGGGATCGCTCGCCCTGCTTCGTCTCGAGCATCGGTTCGACCTGCTCGCGGCGGACGCGCGTCGCGAGGTCTCGGATCTCGTCAAGTTCGTCGAGGCGAAACACGCCTTTCAGGATTCCGGCTCGCTCGCCGGGGCTCGCCATCAGCAGCGTTTGGAAGCGGCCCTGTGGGAGCAGCACCGCGGTGAGAAACTGGTCGAAATCGAGGCCGATGACCTCCTCGATCGCCGCGTTCACCGCTCGCTCGCCTTCGGCAGCCGGATGTGCCGCCGGATTGGTCAGGCAGCTGAGTTTGTGTACCGAGGGCGGGTAGTTGCTCCGCGAGGTCGATCGGGTCGCCCGCCACCTCTCTCCGTTGGCGTCGAAGTCGAGCGTCACGCTCATCGTTTTGGCGTCTGACGAGATCAGCGAGCCGACGCCACGTTTGTCGTAGGTCGAGCCGTTGTAGAGGGCGTAGACGATCCCCTCGAGAATCGAGCTTTTGCCGGCACCAGTGGGGCCGATTACAGCAGCCAGATCGACACCTTCGAACCGGAGCTCGCGTTCGGTCTTCCATGAGCGGAGCCCGACCATCTGTAGCCGGACGGGCTTCACGAGATCGCCGCTTTGGTCTCGCCCATCGCGGGCTCGTCCGGCTCGCGGAGCTCCGGGAGTTCGGGCGCCCCGGCGCTGTCTTGTAGGAGAGCGAACGATTCGAGCACGCCTTGGACGGTGCTGCTCTGGACGCCGCGGCCGGCGAGGTACTCGGCGAATAGCTCCGAGACGGAGGCTTCGGTCTCTGCTGGGAGGTCTTGAAGTTGCAGGCCTGTCTGTTGCTGCGCGGCGCAGACCTCGGTCACGTCGAGCAGGACCGCCTCTGGTAGTAGCTCCTGCACCTGTAGGGCGAGCTCGCGCGCGGGTTCTTCGGTGTGGACGATGACTTGGCACAGCGCGCTGCCCACTCCTTCGCACAGGCCCGTTAGCTCTTCGAGTGTTCCCTCGAAGCGCCGAAGCGGGCGCCGGATCGTGTAAGCGTGCTCGACGATCGTCGCTGGCCGGGCGGGGTCCGCTTCGACGAGGACGCAGACCTTCTCGTCATGTTCCTCGCCGAAATCAAGGGGAATTGGGGAGCCGGCGTAGCGGCCGGTGACCGAGGCTTGCGGTAGCGCTTGGTAGCGGTGGATGTGTCCGAAGGCTGCGTACGAGACTGGTGGGAGCGTCGACGCGTGCGCCGCGTAGCCGTCTGAGACGGTGTACGGCCGCTCTGAGTTCGTGACTTGGGCTCCTGCTACGTGCAGGTGCGCCGCGAACACCAGGATGTCACGATCGGGCTGCGCGCCATCGTTGAGACCGTCGGCTAGCACTGTGGTGATCGCGCGCAGGCGGTCGGCGTATGACGCCGTCCATGTGCTCGGATCCTCAAACGTCCGCACCATCCGATGTGCGGAGATGAAGGGGACCGGGGCGAGCCGGATTCGTTGCTGACTCTTCGTGTCGAAGTCGAGGATGCCGCCGTCGGCGGGTGTCTTGACGACGTCGACGAAATGAATGCGGCCGGGGGCGAGGATGCCTCCGAGGAACTTCAGCAGCTGTGGCGAGTCATGGTTGCCGGCGAGTACGACGACCGGGGATATCTCGGCGAGCCGCCGCAGGGTGTCACAAGCAATCTGCAGATCGTCAACCGCCGGACGGGGACCGTCGAAGAGGTCGCCGGCGTGAACGACCAGGTCGGGTGAGAACTCGCGGGCGGCCTCCACCGTCTGCTCGAGAACATCTGCGAGATCTTCGCGCCTCGGCGTATTGCCGTTCATGCGCCCGAGATGCCAGTCCGAGACGTGCAGCAACCGCATCAGTCGATCTCCTCGCCCTGGGCGAGCCGCATTGCCTCGCCGGCGCGCTGCGCGTCAGCTGCGGGATCGGCGCTGCCAGCTTCGGCGACGTTCGTCGCAAACGGCGGGAACGGGAAGCGGATCGGGATCGGTGCGGGCACGATTGGCTGATCCACCACCATCGTCCCCGGTAGGAAGCGCGCCGCTCGCACGCGCAGCTCCGGCGTCAGGAACCGGTACTCGGCAGCCTCGCCCGCATCGAGGCGGCCTGCGACCTTGAGCGAGGCATTGCGGACGATCGCGGGTTCGACGTCGAGCGCCGACTGTTGTGCGCCGATCAGCAGCACGCCGAGCGACCGTCCGCGCTCAGCAACATCGACGAGCAGTTCCTTGATTGGGCTATGACCGTCGCGTGGTGCGTACTTGTTCAGCTCGTCGAGCAGGATGAAGCGCAGCGGCTCTCGGCCCGTTCCCTGCTTCGAGTCAAAGATCTCGGTCAGGAGAGCACCGACGACGAAGCGCTGCGCTGCCTCATGCAGCGAGTGGATGTCGACGACGGTCAGGTGACGACTCAGCTGGACCCGTGGCAGCCGTTCGCCGACAAGGTGGCCCATCCTCGGCGCGAGAGCCATCAGCCGACGCACGAACGCCGACAGCGTTCCCGGTTGGGCACCGGCGTGCCAATCCAGATCGCCGCCCGCAGGGTCACATCGAGCGGCGACCAGTTCGATCAGGTCATGAAAGTCACGGATGACGGTGCCGTCAGCGTCGCTTCGCGGCTGACGGCCGGCTTCAACGACTCGTTCGAAGGTGTAGCCGGTGCCGCTGGGTGGCGCCGCCACCACGACCGCGCCGCTCCCGTCCTGATGAGGGTAGGCGTGCCGGGCGAGCTGAACGCGTACACGCTGCTCGACAAATCCGACCTGGGTGCGCCGATCCTCGTCTTCCGTGAAGCAGAAGCGGAGCAAGCCGAGGCGGATGAAATCCCACGGAGTCCACCCGTACGCCCTGACCTCACTGTGCGCACGGCTCGTGATGTCCGGGACAATCGCGGCCTGATTGCCGCGCTGGCGCGGAACGAAGATCTCGACGTTGGTGAACGGCCCAGGCGAGGGGACGCCGAGCGCAGCCCAGCGAGTACGGCTGTCCGCGTCGAAGCGCGAGTTCGGCCGATCAAGGTGCAGCAGATCCTCTCCCTTGGCGTTGAAAACGAGCGCGCGAGTGTTCGGGGCGTGCGCGCCGAGAAGCTGACGGCCAGCTTCGGTCTCGAGCAGCAGGTAGAGCAGAAAGGTCGCGTACGACGTCTTGGTGGCGACACCGGAGATGCCGCTGATGTTGACGTGGCCACCCTGCTGCCCGGACATGAACGCCCAGTCTGCGTACACCGGCTCGCCGGACTGGTCGAGCCCAACGGCCAGACGCTGCTCCATCTGATCGGCAAACAGCGCAGCGTCACGTGTCGCGCCGGCCGCACGTCGGACGACGGACCCAGGCGAAGGCGCGATCCACAACTCCGGGATCGTCCGGAGCACCTGTACAACAACGCGGCGGACGCGCTCGCCGGGCTGCGTCTGTTCAAGCGCGATCCGCGCGGTATCAGTCGCCCACTGCGCACCTTCGAAGTACCCGCTCTGCTCAATGACGATGCCGTAATGGCTCACGGTGCGGCCGTCAGGAAGCTCATCCGTCAAGCAGACCAAGTCATCGAGTTGCACGACGGCGTCGTCGCTGAGGCATACGACGAAGCGGTCGGTTGTAGCCGGAATCGACCCGTCGACCAAACCCACGACGGGCGCATCGGTTAGGGCGTCAGGTGGGACGGACGAGGTCTCGCTCATGAACTTCCTTCCAGGATCGTGTCTGTCTGGGGCTGTCGAAGCGACCGTGCGGATTCACGCACGGCCATCGCCGCCTGTCGCGGATGACCAAGGCGCCGGCGCAGCTGCTCTTCGAGCGCACCGATGGGCTGAAGGTTCTGCGGCGCACGCGGGTCGATGTGGCGGATGCCGGCGAACCGTGGCAGCGTCGCGGTTAGCTGGTCGGCGACCCGTTGAACTTCCGTGAAGCCAGCGCTCTGCGGGAACTCGAGCCTGGCGATTCCGTGCCAAGGGCCGTGGTTCGTCTTACGCTCGACCAGCCGGAGATAGCAGCTGTAGCGGTCTGAGATCACGAACAAGGGGCTGCGCTGACCGCCACCGAGCGTGGCGATCTTGCCCTGCTCGTCCGCGGCAAGCAGCGGACGATGATGGGTCTTGACGTAGCCGCAAACGGGAAGATCGGTTGAGCGTACGAAGCTGAGCGGGCCGTCGCAGACCACTGTCCAGCCGTCGCTCGCGAGCTGCTCGGCGAGCTGTCCTTCGCTCTGACGCATCCGCCGCTGTAGCTCGCGCAGTGGCGCATCGTGATCGTTGTCCGCAATGGATGCGCTCAGCCAGCGGTAACCGCCGCGCACATCCGGCAGGTCAGCGATATAGCCGGAACCCCAGATGACGAGCCGGGTCGTCTCAACGTGGTCGCAGCGCATGGCTCCGTGCTCGCACAATGCGGCGCCGCGCGCGTGAGCACCGGCGACACCGTGGGCGAGTGCGCCGCTCGCCATGTCGTCGAGATAGAGGTACGCGTCGCCGCGGCGGACGCCGTCAACAAACGCGAGTCGCTCGGGCCGCGCCGCTTCTTCTGGCGAGATCGCGAACGATTCCGATTGCTCGACGATTTCGGCCGTCGCATCCTCGGGTAGATCGGTATCGATGTGCAGCGGCGTGCCGTAATGCGCCTGCCATTCCTCGACATAGACCTGCTGCTCCATCATGCATCTTCCTCTTGGATCCGGTCTCTCGCAGACGACGGGAGCGTCGTGTGCCTCTGCCAAATGGTTGCACCATGATCGGACGGACTGGATCAACTGGCTTACTCAACTGTCTGCGCCAGTTGCTCCGTCCGATCGAGTATCTAGGTTCTCTTCCGTGAAGCTTGGACCGGCATTGTCTGACGATTTCAAGGAGACGGCCGCTGCCGA
>Ga0307374_10012473_pt1 | contig 11907 bp, 8 predicted proteins | sample OX3MG_FD_202532 | JGI IMG/M metagenome (GOLD analysis project Ga0307374, IMG submission 202532) | Soil microbial communities from Risofladan, Vaasa, Finland - OX-3 | ecosystem: Environmental > Terrestrial > Soil > Coastal area > Acid sulfate soil | place: Finland: Risofladan, Vaasa | collected...
GGTAACCAGCAGCTTACTGACGAGTGAATTGATCCGCTCGACCTCCTGGAGCGCGAGCTGGGAGAAGCCTTCGCGAAACTCAATGTCGGTGTATTTGTCGGGTAAAAGCTGGCAGAACGTCTTGATGGAGGCGAGTGGGTTTCGGATCTCATGCGCCAAAGTGGCTGCAAAGCGGCTCACCGCCGAAAGCCGGTCGGCGCGCAAACGCTCGTCCTCCAGCCGGCGAAGAACGCTGATGTCACGCACCACAATAAGCGCCGATTCAGCCTCCCCGCGGTCAGCGACGAACGGGCAGATAGAGGCTACAACCGGCGTGGTGACGCCCGCGGCATTGAGCAGGTCAAACTCCATATTGGTTGTTTCCTGAAGCGTCCGGAATACTCCGGCCACACCCGATCGTAGGATTGCAGGAAGAACAATCTGGCCGGTACGAGAGGGGAACATCCGCCTCGCCGAATCATTGGCCACAATTGGCGTCCCATCCAACGCAACGGTGCAGACGGCGCTGTCCAGATGCGCCAGCATGGCCTGCGTATACTGCTCCCGGCTCCGGATCTCCTGGTACAGTTGAGCGTTGCGAAGCGCAATGGCCGCCTGGTTTGCGAGTGTCGAAAGCAGCGCAATATCCTCGTCAGTGAATACGGTCCCAGCGCGTTTCGGGCCCACGAGGAGGATGCCAACAAGCTCCCCGGAAAGTCGAAGTGGAACCGCTACGTCGGCGTTCAGGGCCTTCATATTCGCAGCGATTTCCTGCGCAGTCCGACTCACCTCGTTCTGCTGCTCCTCCTCACGGACGAGAGCGTGCCCCGCGCGCATTGCTTCGAGGAGCGCAGTCCCTACAAGCGGGCAGTTGATCTCGTCATCCGTAACGATTTCCCATTCCTCATGGCGTGCGATGGCAAGCTCCGCGTGCTCAACCTGCATCAACTCGATCACCGAACGCGCCACGTGTTCCCGGAGGTTCCGGAGATCCAGCACCGACGCCATCTCCTGGCTCACCCTACGCAGCGTCTTGGGGTAATCGTAGGTTCTTCGCGCAAAGAGAATGTTAACGGACTTTTGTAAGAACTGGTAGAGCGGCTGGAAGGCGATCGCGAGCAGCATCGCGACCACTGCTTGCGCCGCGGTCGCCCGAACACCTAAGTATCGTGTGGCCGCGTTGTCTACCGCGACGATAGTCGCCACGAAGAGCAGCCCGAGCGCGGTGATCGTAAGAACGTACGCGACGCTCTTGCGAATCACCCAGCGGATGTCGACCAGCCGGAATTGGGCGATGGCGTAGCCCGAGAAAATGACGAAGAAGGGGCTCGCGGTGGGTCCCACTTCCTGATACTGCGAGTTGTGCAAAAAGAGTGGGAAGACCAGGTTGGTGGTGATTCCTACCGCAAGGGAGAGAGACATCCCGAGCAGCATGTACTGCACCTGATGACGAGCGAGACCGCTGGTTCTTCGCAGCCGCTGAACCGCCGAGCCTAAAAAGTAAAGCGCCGAAAGGCAAAAATAGGCGGAGGCGACGGTGAATAATGGTCCGTAGACGGGTACCCATTCCCCCGTTCCCGAGCGGTGATTCCCGATGACAAAGGCGCCGGTCGGCGCCATCGCGGCGAGGATGATGCCGGAGAATACGAAAGTTTTGAGGATCGGGCCCGGTCGATGCGACGCGCCGGGAAAAAGCGCCCCGAACCAGACAAGGCTCGCCGCGATCAGATTGCTGCCAACGAACACCGCGTCACCCGCGTTTGCGGCGGCTGCTTCGGTGCCTGAAAGATTCACCGCTACGATGGCGGCGACCCAGAGACTTGTTGACAGCGCCACGAAGGCGAAGGCGCGCTGGACCCCGCCGCGTGGGGATCGCGCGAGCACGAACAGTCCGAGACCGGCGTTCAGGACGGCGGCGGTAATCGTAGCTGAGTGTGTAAAGTTCACCGAAGCGTCAATGCATTCTGACCGCGCAGGTTCTGAGCGGGCAAACGCCCTCTGCCCGTGAACTGAGCCATCGTGGCGGTGTCGTGGATGGGCGCGCCGAGAGCCAACACCGTGCAGGTTCGACTCAAGGATCGTGAAAAGACGAGGAGTCGACGCAGCCGGCTTGGCCGCGATCGGCCGGGAACACAGTCAAGCGCGCACTCGGGGTCGGCCCGCTCATAGTTAATTGTCGGCGGCGCTTCCTGATACTTCAGGGCCAGCGAACCGGCCAGCACCTGCATCATGCTCGCGGCCGATAGCGGGTGGCCTAGCATCGATTGGATCGCGGGGCAGGGGATATGGTATGCATGCTCCCCGAGCGCCGCGATAATCGCCTTTGCATCCGCAACATCCAATGGCGGCAGCCCGGGCGCCAGCGGGAATACTGCGTCCACGTCCTCCGCTGCGAGCCCTGCGTCACGGAGCGCGCGGCGAATCGCGGTTTCGCCGGCGTCGCCGGCTGGCATCCTAAAAAAGTCTCCCTGTTCGCCGGCGCTCCCGTATCCCAGGATCTCCGCGTAGATTGGCGCCGAACGCTGCCGGGCGCTTTCCATGCTTTCAATCACGACGGCGCCGGCGGCTTCACTGATTGCGCTCCCGTTGTGCCGGTAATCGAACGGCCGCGGGGACGGCATATCGGGGGAGATGCCGTGGGTGGCGCACAGCACGCCGAAGGTAAACGGAATCAATGAGGTATCACTGCATCCCACGATGACAGCGTCGGCGGTTCCAAGCTCGATTTGCTGCCTCCCCCACGCCACTACGTCCATGCCACTGGTGCAGCCTGAAGAGATGCTCGCCTTCGGCCCATCCAGGCCGAGAACCTGGCATACGGCCGACGTGGCCGTATGCGTTCCGAATGTTGAAGGCGTGCGCGGATCGAGGCCGGCGGGGCCGTGCTTCTCAAACGCCGGAACCTCGTTGGTCAACAGCTCGTTGACGCCGCCGATGCTCGAGGCAAAGCATGAGCCAATACGGCGGCCGGACGAGATGTTAAGGCCGGCGTCTTCCGCAGCCATTCTCGCCGCGGCCGTGGCATATTGCGCGAAGAGTGGAAGACGTCGCGCGTCTCGCGCGTCCATGTAGCGTTTAGTCTCAAAATCCTGTACTTCTCCCGCCATTTTAACGGGAAAAGGGCCTGCGTCAAAGCGCGTGATGGGTCGGATTCCCGAGCGGCCCGAAACGAGAGACTTCCAGAATTCTTCTCTGCCAAGTCCAATCGGAGTTACCGCTCCGATGCCCGTGATAACGGCACGGCGCTTCATCAGTCTGAGCTCCCTTCATACCGGCTCAACGTGATTCGCATCCTACTCACCGTCCAGGGCGCCGCAGTAATGTACTATCACCAGCACTCATCGACCGGGAATCGCCCCGGCGGCGCCTTGAATTCTTGGTGCCGGCGCGGCAGTCGAAGCCGAATCGCGGCTTCCACCACCGGCGTTGCCCATTGTGTGCCGGCGCCTATCGCCAGCTCGTCCAGAATCCGATCCGGATGGAGAGCGCCGCGATAAACCCGATCGGAGCTCATCGCGTCGATCGCGTCGGCCACCGCCAGAACAGAAGCCAGGGGCGAGATGGCGCCGCCCGACAATCCCTGGGGATAGCCTTTGCCATCCGGCCGCTCATGATGCTCCAGCACACCGGGCACCGCCGGGACGAGCACGGGAACCGCCGAGATAATATCGGCCCCAATCCGCGGATGGGTCTTCATCTCCAACCACTCTTCGGGCGTTAGCTTGCCCTCTTTGCGCAGCACGGTTTCAGGCACGCCGATTTTGCCGATATCGTGAATAAGCCCCGCAAGTCGTACCGTCCGGAGCTGATCGGCCGACATCCCCAGTTCCTCGCCCAGCGCCAGCCCCATCATGGAGACACGAATCGAATGCTCGCGTGTATAGATATCCTTGGCGTCGATGGCTAGAATTAGAGCCACCACCGTGCCCGAGTGATTCGATTGCATCTGAGCGCGGTACTGCGTGACCGCCTTCGTCAGCGCCTCGTTCGCTTTTTGGAGCGATTGTACCCGTTTGGTGTCGTCGTGCAGGGCTGCGGTGCGAGCCACCAGTTCACGCACCACGTGACGGACGCTGTTGCAGTCGAACGGCTTTGTGAGATAGTCGGCCGCGCCAAGCTGCATCGCCAGGCGCGCGGTTTCAAGACTCGCATAAGCGGTGATCATGGCGACCTGCGCGGTCTGATCGATAGCGCGGATCGCTCGCAGCGCTTCAATTCCATCCGCTCGGCCCAGCCGGATGTCGAGCAGGACAGCGTCCGGATGGCTCTCGCGAACAACAGCGGCAGCAGCATCACCCGTTTCCGCGGTGAGGACTCTGAATTCGTCCTTCAGAATCATCCGCAGAGCTTCACGAGGTCCGCACTCATCGTCGACAACAAGAACGGTCGGCATTAAAGGTCGTTCCTCCAGATATCACCCACAGGTGGCATGGAGCCAGCCTGGCAATCGTATTCTATCAACAAATCGCACCCGGTGAGAGGAAATGCATGGTTGAATGACTTCTTCGGTTCAGAAAAGGCGTCGTTCGCCTACCCGTCAGGTCCGCTCAACACGTTTTCAGTTTTCTGCCGGCGGGTACACGATCATTACTTCAGTCAAAAAACCCATTCGGGCGTCGGCCGCGAATTTCGCCGGCGACATCCGCAGCAGCGGCGACATCCGCAGCAGTGGCGACATCATAAGCAGTGCGATGAGCAGAGAGGGGCGCACAGTAACGCTGCCGGGCTGACTAATCGGAGCACGACGGAATGCACGGAATCTATTAATTCTGTGACGCCGGCGCCCATCAGGCAGGCGCTCTCCCGGCGATTGCGCGCTCCTCCCCTTCCAATAATCGCCCCAACGCGCGGATTAATGGAGTCCTTCTTCGTTTTCTTTTTGATTGTGTCCGGTTCGGCGACGCTAACCTTTGATGCCGGTCAACGCGATTCCCTGGATGAATTGCCGCTGTGTAAAGAAGAAGAGTATGATGACAGGCGCCACCACAATGGCCGAGGCGGCCATTAAGAGATTCCATTCCGTTCCGCCATGCTGGCTCTGGTAAAACTGCAAACCGAGGCTGAGCGTGAATGTCTTCTGATCCATGAGGTAAATCAGAGGCCCCAAAAAATCGTTCCACGTCGACATAAACTGGAAGAGCGCCACCACGGCAAGCGCCGGCTTTGCCAACGGCAGGATAATCTGCCTGAAGATCTGCCATTCGCTGCAGCCATCGACCCGCGCCGCATCAGAGAGCTCAAATGGAATCGTCAGGAAGAACTGCCGGAGGAGAAAGATGTTGAAGGCGCCTCCGAACCATGCGGGGACCCAGAGAGGCCGGAATGTCCCGATCCAACCTAGCGTCCGGAATAGCGCATATAGAGGCACCATCGTGACCGGGAACGGGATCATCATCGTCGCGAGCGTGGTGTAAAAGAGGATGTTGCGCCCCGGCCAGTTTACCCGCGAGAATCCGTAGGCGATGAGCGCGTTCGACACCACCGTTCCCGCAACCGTCAGCACGCACAGGATAAGGGTGTTTCGCCCGTAAACCAGAAACGGGATGTAGCCGAGCTTATTGCTCCCATACATGATCGCGGCCGGATAATTCTGCCACTCCCATTTTGATGGAATCCAGACAGGCGGCAGCCGCATCGTCTCGGTAATCGGTTTGAGCGAGGTCAGGATCATCCAAACGAGCGGCATCAGGAAGATGATGGAACCCAGCACGAGAACGACGTGGATCATGATTGTCGTTCCCAGCCGGCGGCGCTGCGTCATGATTCAGGATCCTCCGTAGTAGACGCGCCGCGAAGAGAGCCGGACGGCCAGCATCGTCAGTCCCAGAATCATGAAGAACATGATCCAGCCCATGGCGCAGGCGTAGCCCATCTTAAGGTAAACGAAGGCGTTATCGTAAAGATACATCGTATAGAAATAGGTGGAATGGACCGGGCTGCCCCCGGGGAACATCACATAGGGCAGAGTGAATATCTGCAGCGTCCCTATAATCCCCATGATAAGGTTGAACAGAATGACCGGCGAGAGCATGGGCAGGGTGACGTGCCAGGTCTTTCCCCACCACCCGGCCCCATCCAACTCTGCGGCTTCGTAGAGCGTTTGCGGCACGTCCTGGAGGCCCGCTAAATAGATCACCATGGCGTTGCCAACGGTCCAGAGACCTGTAAGCACCAGCGCCGGCTTGCTCCAGGTCGGGTCGCTTAGCCACTGCGGCTGTGGGACGTGGCAGAACTTCAGGAACTCGTTGAGCAGCCCGTAATCACCGTTGAAGATCCAGAGCCAGAGTATCCCCAGCGCCACCGCCGGAACCAGTGAAGGAACAAAGAAAATGGTGCGGTAGATAGTCATCCCACGCACCTTGGCGTTCAACAGCAGCGCCAGCGCCAGCGCAAGTATCATCCCGAAAGGAAGCGCGAGAGCCGCGTAATAAAACGTATTCTCGAGCGACGTCCAGAAAAGCGGATCGTGGCGGACAAGGTCAATGTAGTTGCGCGCGCCGATCCAAACGGGCCGGGTGAGCACGTTGTAATCGCAAAAGCTGTAGTAGCCGGACATGGCGATGGGGTACGCCATGAAAACCGAAAACCCGATGATCCAGGGTGAAATGAACGCCAGGCCGGTCAGAAGCTCGCGGCGTGAGTGGCCCTTCACTTTTGGCCCTTTCGGCGGCGCTCGAGATCCAGGTACTCCTCCAGTTTTGGCTGCATCCGCTGCTGTACGTCATCCAGAGCCTGTTTGGGACTCTTGATGTCGAGCGACACACTCTCGAAAGCGTTGTTCAGCTCGTCGTTGTATTGGGACCAGATTCCGGTTTGTGGTGTCGCCACCACGTTTTTGCCAAGCGTGAGGTCTCGAAACAGTCGGATATAGGGATTGGGATGATGCTTCCAGAACCAGGGGCTGACCTTTATGAGCGGTGTGAACTTGCGCTGGCCCATGCAGAGCATTTCCATTCCCTGCTGCGATTCCACGTATCGAATGAACTGGAAAGCCGCGGCCGGATGCCTTGCGCCCCGGGGAATGCAGAGCACGTCCTCATCGGCGATCGTCATATTCTTGAGGTCGGGGCGATCGGCGGGATAGGGAAATGGCGCAACGCCCCACTTGAGATTCGGGGCGAACTTCGTAATGAAATTGTACATCCATACACCCTGCAGCTCCATGGCCACTTTGCCCGTCATGAAGGCGTTCTGGGGAGAGGAGAAGTTCCCAAAGCCGCTCCGGAACGTCTGCACCGCCTGCGGACCGTATTTTTTCGAGAACGCCTGCACCCACGTGAATCCGCGAATATTCTCGGGCGAATTGGCCGTCAACCGGTCGCGTCCATTCCAGAGATGGCCGCCAAACCAGTCTCCCCAGGCCCAGTTCCACCAGCCTGGCTCTGCAGGCAGAAAGCCGGCGATCACGATCTTGCCATTCTCCCGGATGGTGAGCGCGTCCGCGTACTTCGTCAGCTCTTCCAGTGTTCGCGGGGGCCGGGTGGGGTCGAGACCGGCGGCCCGCAGCCGGCCGGCGTAACGAGCGAAAATGGCTTTGTTCCAATGGAGCGCGACTGAAGCGGGAGTGCTTGGCAGCGCGTACACATGCCCTTTATAAAAGCCGATGTTCCAGAACGCCGGGATATACTGCGACTTATTGATGCCATACTTCTTGCAGTACGAATCGAGCGGTATAACGGCGTTATCGTCGGCGTAAACAGGCACGTTGGGACCGTACAGGCCGGCGACGTCGGGCGGGATGCCGCCGGAAGCGGCGACCAGGACCTTCTGATCGATTTGACTCATCGTCAGATAGTCAACCCATATCTTGTTCTGGGAGCGGTTGAATCGATCCACCACGTCTTGCATCGCCTGGGCTTCAAAATCGGTCCATTTTTCCCAGTAGGTGACGTGGATGCGCCCCTTTCCACTGGTGACCGACGGTACGCCAAACGGAACCACGGCGCTCCCCACTCTGGAGAGCGCGTCGGGTCGCGGCATCATGTTAGAAGTGATCGCTTCGCTATAAAAGACCACTCCCAGCAGCAGGAGCACGGCGACCGGCCCGACGGATTTTCTGACGAGGGCTAAGAATGCTTCAGACTCGTGGGCATCCAAGGACACGGGCAGCTCCGGTACATACGAGGACAGTTGGAGGGAATTGTGACGCCGCTATTGTACCAGATTCCCGCGAACGCGTCGAGCGCGCCTGCGGCCAACTCGCGGCATAGAAGAGGCGATGAGCGCCTGGCGCAGATGGCGGAAGTGGCGAAATGACTTATCCCCCCAAGGAATTCACTGTTCTACCGACCATCGGAGCACGGTCAGGCTTAAGGGTGGAAACCGGTACTGGATGGTTCCCGAACGGATGCGTCGGCGGGAGCGGACGACGGAGATCCGGTTTGGTTCGTCGAAGCTGTTGGTGGCGTCCGGCTCGCCGGCGTGGCGCCGGTCACCCAGTGTCCAGACATCAACGTCCCGATTCCCGCCTCCGGATGCCGATATGTCCAGCGTCCGGGTAATCGGCGCCAGCATGTCGTTCACAGCAAAGACGGTCACACTCTTCCCGTCCGGCGAGATAGTGGCGCTCATGTCCGGCGCCATGTCCGGGGGCAGGTCGCTCTCGATGACGAGCGGACGATCGCCGGCCAGCGAGGCGTAAACCTGCTGCGCATAATAGGTTGGGGTAAGATACAGTCGGTGGTTGTCGGTCTGCAGGATGCCGGAACAGAAGCTGTTGGTGAGATTCGAGCGGTTGGCGATCTCCACCAGGTCACATTCCCGGTGAAGGAGGTTCTGGTACCGGCTGCAGGCCAGCGCGTTCGCCAGGGTCCAGAGTTTGGCGCGTCCCAGCCCGAAATCTCCTGCCGTGGTGTTCCACTCGGTGACGGCTATTTTGATCTGATGGGCCGGCGATTCCGCCGCGATCATCCCCCGCACGGCCTCAAGCTGCGCGCGTGTCCCTGCCAGGTCGGCGACGTCGTACTGATGCGGGCAGGTGTAGTCCAGCAAGCTGCCGGCGTTCCGGAGAGACCCGGGCGTGGGAAAAGAAGAGAGCAGTTGGATGGAGGGATCCGCAGCTTTCATAGCGCGGCAGAACGCCGCGAGCTGAACATCATAATCTGCGCTCTGAACCTCGTTGCCGACCTGCCAGTACCGGATATGGTACGGTTCCGGGTGACCGCCGGCCGCTCTGAGCTTTCCCAATGGGGATCCGGCGGCGCCGTTGAAGTACTCTACCTCCGCAGCCGCATCCTCGGGAGTGCGGCCCGTGAACCGGACGCAAATCAGAGGCTCGGCGCCAATGTTCCGGATCAACTGCACGATCTCCTCCAGGCCGGGCCCGGTGGGCTGCAATCCGCCCCAGGCGTGAAACGGCCGGCGGTGGTCCGGGTCGCCGATAGTATCGCGCCAGTTGAAGTACTCGACGGCGCTCCCGCCAAAGCGGATGATGCCCGGCTTCAGCGCGCGCAGCGCCTGCACCACGTCTGGCCGCCACCCGCCGATGGCGTTCTCCGGCATCAGCGAGGCGTTATCCAGATAGAGTGTTCCCGGTCCCTGGAATTCAATACATAGCGTCGCATGTGTGCTGCTCGCCCGGGCATGGAGCCTGGCCCGGAGCTTCCGCCATGCGGTGTCGGGATGCAGAAGATCCTGGGCGAGGATGCGCCGGCCATCGCTCAGGCGGACGCGCACCGGTCCCCGGACACCTTCTTGCCGCAGGTAAATGGAGAAGTCACAGGCGACCGTCCTGTCCACGGCAATGCCATCCTGCGCTATGCCGACCGTACACGGTTCGCTTCCCTCCACGGCGATCTTCTGGGAGACAGCGCCGCTCACCGGGTCCTGCGCATCCTTGCTGTACTCGGCGCGATTCACTTCGCCGGATGGATACCACGGATTCTCCTGGAAGTCCGTCTCCTTCCGGAACACCACGTCATACGGCGAGAGCCCTTCAAAACTGCCATCGTACAGCTTTTCCGCCCACATCCCGGGCACCAGGTTGCAGAGGTACTCAATGAACTGCCCGTACTGGAATGGGCTGATTCGTCCGCTTTTCAGCGGTCGCAGGGTAATCCGAGCAGGATACATGGCCGGGTCCACCTCCTTCAGGTTCAGGTCGGAGAACCAGGCCGTGCCGGTCCCTCGACCGAAGCCCACGAAAAAAACGGCGATTCGGGCCCGCCCATCGGACGGAGCCGCGAAGGGAACCTGGATCGGCGTCCACTCGGTGTCCCCGCCATGGCTGATCCCGGTGGTGATCACCCCTGCGCCCCCAGGATGCTGGACCTGCAGCGTGCCATAGACGCCAGAACCGCGCGGATCCAGGCCGCGGGTGCGCACCCAACCGGTGAGCATGTACCACTTTCCGGGTCGGAGCCTCACCTCCTGGCCCAGCGCCGTATCCGAGGGCTCGTCGGCTCGGAACCGGAGGGATGGGCGGCCCAGGTGTAGAACGGCGCCATCCAGCCGGATCTCCGCCGGCGCGCCATACGTCCGGACTTCCCATCCCGACAGCAGAGGAATCGCCTGGAAGTCCCCATTGATGAGCGGACCTCCTCCCACGGTGTCCGGCGGCTGCAGTGCGGTCGGCGCCGCGACGGACGCCGCTCCGACGAGCAGGAGAGAAAGGACTGCAGGGATGGAGAGAAGGTGCATGGGTTTGAACATGAGTCTCCTGCCTGGAGGCAGACTCGTCGGACTGCTGGTTGCGAACGGCGGGTTTCATAAGAAGCCCCGCCGGAGCAATGAAGATCCGGATAGATTATACACCCCTGCATCCGGAGGACGAAGAGGACCCCCGGAAGGAATTCCTGGACCAGGAGATGACGAACGCGTCGCGAGCCGCGGGGGACCAGGAACCTGCTCGTACCGAACGTAATGAGGGCTTCGCTGGCGAGGGGCCGGCGAGGGCGGCGGCACGTCCGTTCTCATGACAGGTCATGTTAAATCAGATAACGTATCCCTCGAATACGTTAAAAAAGTATGTAATTATTTAACACGTTCTGCGACATTGGGAGTAAATCAGAACTCTAGTGACCTTGCCGCTATAGCGCTCTGGAGTCTGCTCCAAGTCCATGCAGGAGCACTCAAGGTTGGGCGCGAGACGTCTGCCCAGAAAGAAGCTGCCACAGGGTTCGGTTGACGTAGTACTTCTCTTTGCCTTCGGCAACCATGTCTAGCAACCCCAGGCTTTCGAGCTTTCGGAGGTAAGTGGATGCTGTCTGCCGGGTCACACCGCACGCGTCCTGGACAAACCGAATTTTGCAGTACGGTCTGCGGAAGATCTCTTCTATCAGTTCTTTTGAGTAGATGCCTGGCGCTTCCACGCGGACTCGCTCGACCGCGGCATCGATGAGTTTTTGGATTCCCGAGATCTTTTCCCGTGTATCTCGCGCGGTGGACTCGACAGCATCGAGCATATATATCAGCCAGCTTTCCCAGGCATTTTGTTCCGTAACCTTTCTGAGTCCCTGATAGTACTCATTTTTGTTTCGAATGATGTAGCCACTCAAGTAGAGTATCGGGAGCTCGAGGAGGCCAGCATGAATAAGGAAGAGGATACAGAGAATGCGTCCTGTCCGCCCGTTGCCGTCGGTAAACGGATGGATAGCCTCGAACTGGTAGTGCAGCACTGCAAGCTTGACGAGCGGATCAAGGTCATTGGACCCATGGATGAAGTTCTCAAGGTTTGCCAATTTGGCGCGCAGTCGATTCTCTCCATCGGGCGGGGTATAGATGACGTTTCCGGCTGAGCTCTGGATTCGGGTCCCTGGATTCCTGCGGATTTGCGCGTCGACCTGACGGATAATGGAGGCTATTTCAATAAACATATTCGTCGAGAGTGGGCGAGTCCGAAGCATCTCATATCCCGTCCACAGCGCCTCACGATAGCGAACCACCTCTCTGGCTTCGGAGCTCGCCATCGGATCGTGTTCCAGCGCGCGG
>Ga0307374_10012474_pt1 | contig 11907 bp, 9 predicted proteins | sample OX3MG_FD_202532 | JGI IMG/M metagenome (GOLD analysis project Ga0307374, IMG submission 202532) | Soil microbial communities from Risofladan, Vaasa, Finland - OX-3 | ecosystem: Environmental > Terrestrial > Soil > Coastal area > Acid sulfate soil | place: Finland: Risofladan, Vaasa | collected...
TCCTTCAAAATGGCTTTGGCCAGGGCCTGCTGCCGCTCCGCCATGGCGGGAAACGAAAGCGTCGCGGGGGCTTCGGAAACTCCCAGAATCACGCCGGTATCCTGCACGGGGAAAAAGCCCTTGGGTATGACCAGGAACAGGAAAATCGTCAGAACCAGAGTTCCGAAGGTAATCACCAGCGTGGCCGGCTGATGTTTCAGCACGAACCTCAGGATGGCGGCGTACCGGTCGATAATCCAGTTGAGGGAATCTTCGGACACCTTGTAGAACCAGGTTTTTTCCGATTGCTTCTGGTGGTGCAGAATCTTCGAGCACATCATCGGCGTGAGCGTCAGGGACACCACCGCCGAAACCAGGATCGTCACGCTGAGCGTGACCGCGAATTCCCGGAACAGCCGCCCCACGACGTCCTGCATGAACAGCAGCGGGATTAGCACGGCGATCAGCGATACGGTGAGCGAAAGAATCGTGAATCCAATCTGCTCGGAGCCCTTCAAGGCGGCCTGGAGAGGCGGGTCTCCCTCTTCAATGTAACGGGTGATGTTTTCAATCATCACGATGGCGTCATCGACGACAAAGCCGGTGGAAATCGTAAGCGCCATCAGCGATAAATTGTCCAGGCTGTAGCCCAGCAGATACATCACTCCAAAGGTGCCCACCAGCGATAGCGGAACGGCCACGCTGGGAATCGCGGTTGCCGCCAGGCTGCGCAGGAACAAAAAGATCACGAGCACAACCAGCGCCACGGTCAGCATCAACTCGAACTGCACGTCCGCCACCGAAGCGCGAATCGTGGTCGTGCGGTCGGTCAGAATGTCCACATGGACCGAAGAGGGCAACGACGCTTTCAATTGCGGCAGCAGATTCTGGATGCGGTCCACCACGTTGATGATGTTCGCGCCGGGCTGCCTCTGAATGTTGACGATCACGGCGGGTTTGTCGTTCTCCCACGCCGCCTGCTTCACGTTCTCCGCGCTGTCGATCACGTTGGCGACATCCTCGACCCGCACGGGAGCGCCGTTCTTGTAACTGATGACGATGGGCTTGTAGGACGCGCTGGTGAGCAACTGGTCATTCGCCCAAATCGTGAACGCCTGCCGCGGGCCGTCCAGATTGCCTTTGGCCTGGTTGACGTTCGCCTGACCCAGGGCCGTGCGCAAATCCTCCAGGCTCAAACCATAGGAGGCCAGCGCCGTGGGATTCGCCTGAATGCGCACCGCGGGCTTTTGGCCGCCGCTGATGCTCACCAGGCCCACGCCGGGAAGTTGCGCAATTTTCTGCGAGAGGACCGTATCGGCCATGTCCTCGAGCTTGGTCAGCGGCAATGAATCGGAAGTCAGCGCCAGCGTGAGAACGGGCGTATCGGCCGGATTCGTCTTGCTGTAAATCGGCGGATTCGGCAGGTTCGCGGGAAGGAACGTGGTGGCGGCATTGATGGCCGCCTGCACCTGCTGTTCGGCCACGTCAATATTCAGATCCAGAACGAATTGCAGCGTGATCAGCGACGCCCCGAACGAGCTGGTCGACGTCATCTGATTCAGACCCGGCACCTGTCCAAATTGCCGCTCCAGCGGCGTGGTGACCGAGGAAGCCATCACCGTGGGACTTGCTCCCGGATAAAAGGTGAGGACCTGAATCGTGGGATAGTCAACCTGGGGAAGCGCGGAAACCGGAAGCTGCCGGTAAGCCACGGCTCCGGCCAGCAGAATCCCCGCCATCAATAGAGACGTGGCGACAGGACGAAGAATAAATGGCTTGGAGGGATTCATTAGCTTTGCTTTCCCGGCTGTTTACGCTTTGCCGGGTTTCGCTGTCCGGAATCCGCGTTCGGAACACCGGCAGCGCCATTCGGCGAAGAGCTATGCGCTTCCACGGCAGAGCCATCCTGCAAGCGGTCCTGTCCATCCACCACCACTTGATCGCCTTCGGCGACTCCGCTGGCAATCAGGGAAATATTGCCCTGCGTCAAATCCACCTTCACGGGCTGCAGACGGGCATGGCCGTTCTTCACGGTGTACACGTAGGTGCCCTGCGTTCCGCGTTGAATCGCGGCCAAGGGAATCACGATGGCGTCTTTGCGCACGGTCAGCATCAGGCGGATGTTCACAAACTGGTTGGGCCAGAGCGAAAGATCGTGATTGTCAAACACGGCTTTCAATCGAACCGTGCCGGTGGTGGGATCAATCTGGTTGTCAATGGTGACCAGCTTGCCCGTGGCCAGCTTGGTCTGATCGTCGCGGCTGTAGGCCTCGACCGCCAATTGTTCGTTCTTCATGTGCCGGATAACTTCCTGGAGGCTGTCTTCAGGCAGCGTAAAGAGCGTGGCGATGGGCTGGACTTGCGTGATCACCACCAGGCCATTCGGGTCGGTCGCGCGAATCATGTTGCCCTGGTCCACCAGGCGCAACCCCACCCGGCCGCTTAACGGCGCAGTAATTTTGCAATAGACCAGCTGTAATTTTTCGTTGTCGATCTGGGCCTGATCGGCGCGGACCGCACCCTCGAGTTGCCCTACCATGGCGTTCTGCGTATCCACCTGCTGCTGGGCGACAACGCCTTCCTTATGCAACTGGTCATAGCGCGAGTAATCTACGCGGGCATTATTCAGCTGGGCCTGGTCCCGGAAGAGTTGACCTTGCATCTGCTCCAATGCCACCTGGTAAGGGCGCGGGTCAATCTCGGCGAGCAGTTCGCCCTCATGCACAAACTGGCCCTCTTTGAAGTGAACTTTTTGAAGCTGACCGTCCACCCGGCTCTTCACGGTTACTGTGTTGAATGGCGTAACCGATCCCAGCCCCGAAAGATAGTAGGGAACATTCTCTTTAATAGCCGGCGCGACAGCCACCGACACCGGCCCGAGCGAAAAACCCCTGCCGCGCGGCGCTGGCGCCGCTTTGCTCTCCCCCGAGTCGGAGGACTTATAGTAAAAGTATCCCCCGCCAACCAGCACCATGATGATGAGAAACCACACCCAGCCTCTCTTCTTTTTTGGCTGGCCGGACTCATTGCCAAGAGGATTTAATTCCGTCGGAGATTGCGACCCGCTGTCTTGTGAGGGATTGGAAATAGCCATAGTTATCCTGTCATTTCGTGTGGATCAAATCTGCCCAATACATTGACGTATCCGGGCCAGCCTGGGTTTCGCCCGAGCCTGTTAATTTCAAATGGGATTGCCCCCCGACAGCTCCGTCACAGAGGCGCGTAAATCCTGTGCGTGAAATGCCAAATAATTGCGAGGCAACAGCGAAGCGGTTCGTGACCAAATCTGGTAGCGATACCGGGATTCGAACCCGGATTTTGGCCTTGAGAGGGCCACGTCCTAACCCTTAGACGATATCGCCATATCGAGCCACACTCGCAGGACAATTCAAACGCGGCAAAAGCGCATTCGACTTGGAACGCCAAGCATTGCTCGCCGATTATTAAGTTTCGCATGGAGACACCTGTGGCGCAAGCCATGGCTATGCCGGACGACTCCTGCCCACCCTGAATTTTAAATTAAAGCCCGGGCCGTCCGCGCAAAGGCAAAAAAACAAGGGCGAAAAGGCAAAGGCAAAAGGCAAAGGCGCACAGGCTGAAGCCTGTGCCACTGGGGGGGTAGGTAGCACAGGCTTCAGCCTGTGTGGGGTGCTGTTCCGGTGCTGTGTCGCGATGAAGGCAAGTATCGCTATGGGGAGCAAGTATCGCGGCGCGGGGAGTTTGAGTGACGCAACCGCTGTGCGCCAGGTGCGCATCAGGCGGCAGTGCCTCCGGCCTGGCTATTGCGCCTGTGTCGCGGAGGACGGCGCGCCGCTTGCTGACGCGGGAGCCGGGGCGGAAACGGGCGCAGGGGCAGGGGCGGAGGCAACTGCAGCTTTCGGCCCAAAATTTTTGGCCAGATACTGAACCAGCGTATCGATCTTGTCCGTAGGAATATCCGCGCCGCGATCGATCATGGTCATCACAGTGTCTTTCCAATCCTTCAGATTCATGTGAGCCGTGGTCAGACTTGAAAGCGCGTGGCAGGACTGGCAGTTTTGCGTCGCGATATCCTTGCCGTCGCCCGCGGGCAATTCCACTGCCTTGGGCGGTTCGGGCGCGGGCGGCATGGCAACCGCCGAGGGAGCCGCGGTAGCGGCGGCTGGAGGTGCTTGCGCGTCGGCGGACGCAGGTGCGCTATGCGGCCCAAAATTTTTGGCCAGATACTGAACCAATGTATCGATCTTGTCCGCCGGGACATCCGCGCCGTTATCGATCATGGTCTGCACTGTGTCTTTCCAATCAGCCGCGCTCTTGTGTGTTTTTGGCAGAATTTTGAGCGTGTGGCAGTCCTGGCAGTTTTTCAATACGATGGCCTTGCCTGCGCCCTCCGGCAAGTCCACCTTGGGCTGCAGGGGTTGCGGCGGTGCGGGCGCGGCGGATTCATTCTGAGCAAGCCCCACCGAAGGCGCAGCTAAAATTCCCACACCCGCCAAAAACGCAAGCGAGACGATTAGCACGGCATGACGCGCGGAAATCCAACTCTGTATGCGCACTGCTCAATGCCCCCGGCGCCTGTCTAAATGGCGTGACAACTTCTGACGGTTTCCATTGCTTCCCAAAACATCGAAAAAAAGTCGTATCCCTTGCAATACGCCAATCGCTTTTGCCCGGCCAAACGGAATGTCCATCGGTACATCGATAGCGGTTATACGCGCCATTTTCGTATATAGGTCCGGGGGGAATCAAGAGTCACCGCCGCGGCGGGCGGCCCTCAGGGACGTCTAGGAACGGACGCCATTCTGGTGAACGTACTGGATGACTTCCACGTCGGAGATTGCGATCAGACCTTGCTGAACCATTCTATCCAGTTGCGGCAGCAGTTGCGCGATTTTTTCCTCGGAATCGATGACGCTGACCATGACGGGCGCGTCGGAAGAAAACGACAGCAGGTGCGAGCGGTGAATCAAGGTACTGGCGCCGTAGCCTTCGATCCCGCGAAACACCGTGGCGCCGGCAATGTCCATCTCCCTGCATTTTTCCACGATGGCGCGGTAGAGCGGCTTTTCATTCCATTTATCGTTTTCCCCGAAATGGATGCGCAGCATTCTGGCTTTTCCTTCGATCTTCATTTTGCCCCCCCGCCGCCTTTGCCTGCGGGTAGAGCGTCATGCGTGTACTTGATAATGTCCACGTCGGAAAGGACCACCAGTCCCTGCTTGATCATGTCTTCCAGAACCGGAATAAACGCGCGCAGCTTCTCCTCGGTTTCCACAATCGAAAGCACCACGGGGCGATCGTGGGAAAGGTTCAAAGCCCTTTCCTGGTGAATTCTGCGGTTGGCCCCATAGCCGAGAATTCCATGATAAACAGTCACTCCGGCAATTTCGTTGGCGCGCAAGCCCTCCACCAGCGCCTGATACAGGGGTTTGTCGTGCCACTTGTCGTTTTCGCCGATATAAATGCGCATCAACTTCGCTTTGCCCTCGCGCTTGGCGGGCAGGGCGCGAACCTCAGGCTCGCCCTGCGCGGGAGCCTCGGCGGGCTTCACAATCACCGTGTCCTGCAACTCAATCAGGCCACTTTCAACCATTTCGCGCAGCTTCGGAAGGATTTCGTCAATTTTCTGCTGCGATTCGATGAACTCAATCTTGACGGGCAGGTTTTCGGTAAGGCGCAGGATTCGCGAGGTATGCATCTTGTGGTCGGCGCCGAAACCCGCAATGCCGCGCATCACCGAAGCGCCGGCGACGCCGCGGTAAAATAAATAATCCAGAACCGCCGCATAGAGCGCGTGACCTTGATACTGCTGATCCTCGCCCACGTATATGGTCACCTTCCTGGCCGGCCCCTGTGTCAGCATTTTCCCTCCTCAACTTCTCCGCCGAAATGTCGCAAAGTTATTGCCCGGAAATATTCAGAAATCCCGCCCCGCGATTCCCGCCGCCACGCATCGGGGCCCGGTAACCTATCCGCGCTTATCCCAAGCTGCGCCCCGTGATCACGCCCAGCCAAACGGCGATGAACCCGAGAGTAACGCTCAGGATGACGTTCAGGAAAGCGAAGAGGATCTCGCCATCGCGCAGCGTCTGAAACGTTTCCAGCTCGAACGTGGAAAATGTCGTATACGCACCGATGAAACCGATAGGAATCAGGTAGCGCCAGCTGGCGTCCCAGTGGGTCTTTTCCGCAAGCACGGTGATCACCAGTCCAATCAGGAATGATCCCGAAATGTTGATGACAAATGTGCCGTACGGGAAACGCGTTCCCATGCGGTTGCTGATATACCCGCCCAGCCAGAAGCGGGCGATGGCCCCTAGAAATCCCCCGAGCCCCACCATCCAGTATTTGTTCATTCGAGTTCTCGCATCCCGCTTCTGTCCGCCCGAATTATGGAAGCGCCACCCGCATCCTGCAAGGTCCTGCGCAGAAATACGGGATTTACGCACCTGCCCCCGGGCAGTTTGCGCCTACAAGCCTGCCTTCTTAATATTTCTGATATTTCCGGATCTTTGCCGGACGCATGACCCCGCGACAAGATCCTTGTCAGGAGTCATCATCTGTCCGGCCAAAAGGACAGCGGTTATACGGCGAACTCCATCGCCTTTGCTCATCATAACGGGGAACCAAAAGAAGTCAATCCACTTCGGTACCCCCGTGTTCCGCGGAAGTAATTTCATGCATGAGGTACTGAATGCGTGTCCGGCCTTGGATAGACCTGGTGCTTGGCCGGCACAATGCGCCGATAGACCCGGATCGAAAAAAAACGGTTCCGGCAGGGAGCGCAGCGGTAGGTGGGAATATGAAGCAGGCGGAACAGCCAGGCAAATGCTCCCATCCCGTACTCGCTGGAAATGCGCTGCAGATCCATATTGCCGCACTTTCCACAGTGCACGAATCCAACATAGCGAATGGGAGCGGCCCAGGCATAGAACCGAAAATTGCAGTCTTCGCATCGCCAGGGCCGCAGGAGGGCGAGCCCCATCAGCTGGTCCTTCACGCCGCTTCTGCGTGAGCGCCGAGGGCTATCGCTATGACAAACCGGACAAATCACTCCCTGCCCCCTGGAAATTCTCTTCAGAGAATATGCGAGGCTTGGCCGGCAGGCAAGTTCCATCTATTTCCCCCGCCGCGCAGTACCCTGCCGTGTAGAATAGGCGACGAGGTGCAGGATGGCGGACTATACAGCGGAGCATGCGCGCGCGGGTATCAAGACGAAACTTCCGGAACTGGAAACCTGGCCAAACCAGTTTCCCGGGTGCCGCATCGTGACGCGCTTTCCCGAATACACTTCGGTATGCCCGAAAACCGGGTTGCCCGATTACGGCACCATCACCATCGAGTACGAACCAAAAAAATCCTGCGTCGAACTGAAATCCCTGAAAATGTATTTGCTGGCGTATCGCGATCTCGGAATTTTTTATGAAAACGCGGTCAACCGCATGCTGCGGGACATCCGTTCCGCCATTCACCCGGCGTGGTGCGTGGTGCGCGGAGAGTTCACTCCCAGAGGCGGACTGACCACCATGGTGGAAGCGCGCTGGCCGAGGAACGTTCGCGGCCACAAGGGATAGACAACCTGCGGCGGCTTGGTGATAATCGCAGGCTGAGCGCGGCTGGCCCTGGCTCTGCTGCCCCCCACGCCGCGCGCCCCGGCAGCGGGGTCCATCCGGCGGGCAAGATGGAAAGGGTGCAGCCAGTTTGGAACTGGCCGCCAAGGAGAAACGATGAGTATTTCCCCGAATGTTCCTGAACCGAAGGAATCAAAAGAAACCTATGTGTACGACACGGCGAGCACGCCGCGCTGGATCATGGTCGTATTTATCGTGGCTTTTGCCTTGATCGGCTACGTGCTCTACGCCGGCAATGCCGCGCGGACCAAGCTGGAGACCGATCTCAGCAAGGCGAATTCCAAGGACGCGGTCATGTCCGCAGAGATCGATCAGACGAATTCGACCGTCGCCGACCTCAAGGGCCAGCTGGAAGTGACCACGCAGAAGCTTGGATTCACTCAGGCGGAATTGGCGCAGGCGCGCGCCCTCGCGCAGCACATACGCCAATCGCAGAAAGAATCCGATGAAAAGCTCACCGCGCAAATCGGCATGGTGAAGCAGGACGCGGACACGAAGATCGGCGCCGTGAGCACGGATTTGAGCGGTGCAAAGACCGACATCAACGCAACCAAGCAGGATCTGGAAGCCACCAAGGCCAAACTCACCAGCACCGTCGGCGATATGGGCGTGCAAAGCGGCCTGATTGCGCGCAACCAGGAAGAACTCGAGCAACTGAAGCGCCAGGGCGAACGCAACATCTATGAAGTGCACCTCACCAAATCCAAAAGGCCCACGCGCGTCGGCCCCATTATGCTCCGGCTGACGAAAACCAATGCCAAGAAGTACATGTACACGATGATCGTGGTCGCTGACGACAAGACGATTGAGAAAAAAAACAGAACGGCGGACGAACCCGTACAGTTTTACGTGCGTGGTGTTCCCCGGCCTTACGAAATCGTCATCTTTGACGTGACAAAAAATAAAATCAACGGCTACCTGTCCACTCCAAAGGACGCCGGCCTGCCGCGCGCGAAATAATCTTTCCGTGGCGCAGGTATCCGCCTGCGCCACAAACATCCCTCCTGCAGGCCCTGCTGAAGTAAAACTGTCGCGAGAATTATGAACCCGTATGGGAGGATGCGTCCGGAGGAGATGCGTCTGGACGCGGTTGGAACACATAGCGGAGTGAGGCTTTACGACTCGAAGCTTTTGAGAATCGTAGCCATTTCGTACAGGCGCCGGTCCACCTTGGCATAGACCGTGTCAGGTTCGAACGCCCCGTTGGAATCGCGGCGCCCGGCTCTCACGCCGGTGAGGATTTCAATGCCCTGCTCCACGGTGGAGATCGGCAAAACATGAAACTTCCCTGCGCGGACAGCTTCGATCACGTCGTCACGCAGCATCAGATCCTCGATATTCTCGGCGGGTATCATCACGCCCTGGCGCCCCGTTAACCCCGATTTCACGCGGCAAACGTCGAAAAATCCTTCGATCTTCTGATTGACGCCGCCAATCGGCTGGATGTCTCCCTGCTGGCTCACCGAACCGGTTACGGCAATGTCCTGGCGTATGGGCAGCCCGGAGAGCGCGGAAAGCAGGGCGTAAATTTCCGTGGAACTCGCGCTATCGCCGTCGACGCCGCTGTAAGACTGTTCGAAGCAAATGCTCGCCGCCAGCGAGAGCGGCTTATCCTGCGCGAACCTGGTTCGCAAGTATCCGGCAATGATCTGCATGCCCTTGTCATGGAAGCGGCCGCTCAGGTTGGCTTCCCGCTCGACGTTGATCAGTCCCGCCTTGCCCAGAGCCGCGGAAGCGGTGATGCGCACCGGCTTGCCGAACATGTAGCCGCCGATTTCCAGAACGCTCAGGCCGTTGATCTGCCCGACGCACACGCCATCAGTTTCGATCAACAGCGTCCCCTCTTCGATCATTTCCCGGATCTTGGTTTCGGTAAGGTTGTGCCGCTCGATACGCGCTTCGCGCGCGCGGCGAACATGAGATGCGCCCACGATGGGCGCGCTTTCCTGGCGGGCGATGTAGGCGGCCTCGCGCGCCAAGTCGGCCAATTCCGGGAATCGGGCGGTCACCTTGTTGCGGCGCCCGGCCTGGCGCACGCCGTATTCCAGCATGCTGGCAACGGCCGTGCGGTCGAATGGACCGATGGATTCCTGCTCGGAAAGCTGGCGCAGGCGGCCTCCATACTGCCGCACGACCGCGTCGCTCATCACCATTTCCTCGTCGAATTCGACGCGCACCTTGAAAATTTTACGGAAGTCTTCCTCGTACTCGTACAACATTTCGTACATGTGGCGGTCGCCGATCAGAATGATCTTCACGTCGATATCGACGGGCTCGGGCTTGAGGGCCGAAGTTCCGAACGGAAAAAACATTTCCAGCGGCTGAATTTCAAGTTTTCCGTGGTTCAACATGCGCTTGAGCGTCCGCCAGACGCCGGCTTCGGTAATGGCGTCCATCGCGTACATCACCAGGAACCCGCCATCGGCGCGAAGCGTCGACCCGGGACGCAAATCCATGAAATCCGAATTCCATCCCCCGCGCGCATCGTAGCTGCGCTGGATGGTGCCGAACAGGTTGGTATAGGTCGGCGTGGTTTCAAAAATGACGGGCGAACCATCCTCGTTATTGTGCGCGAGCAGCACGTTGACCCCGTATACGCGGAACGGGTCGCGCTCCACGGGACCCGAACGCGAACTATTGTCCGGCGGCGGCCCTGCCGGATCCTCTTCTCCCTCGCGCTCCTTGAACGGTTCGAGGTTGTCGAGAATGTTGTGGCGCACTTCTTCCAAATATTCGGCCACCAGATCGCCCGAATATTTTTCCTTGAGTTCCTCGATGAATCCGTCGACCAGGACGGAGGCGGCTTCCTGTTCGAGGTAGCTCAGTTCGCTGGCCAGTTCGCGGGAAAGCGTCAGCGTTTTCCGGTAGACGACGGTGAATTCCTGCCGGAACTGCTCGTACTTGCGTTCCAGGTCTTCGGCGACCACCGTCTCCAGTTTGCCCTCATGCACCATCTTGGGCACGTCCTCGATCGGCACCATCTGCCCTTCGAGGACCGGAAAAATCTCCGGCAGCGCAACCGCGCCAACCTGCATGTGGCCCAGCGCAAACTGTTCGCGCGCAATGCGCCGCGTGAAATCGTCCATCAGTTCTTTTTCGCGCACCGTGAAACGATCCACGATGCGGCCTTTTTGCCGCTGGAAGGGTTCGCCCTCGAACACCTGTGGAATTCTGCGGCGCAAGAACTCAATGCCGCTTTGCACATCTTTCTTGAAGTTGTTGGCCTGCCCGCGCGGCAGCGCCAGCAGGCGCGGGCGGTCCGGACTTTTGAAATTGTTGACGTAGCAGCGGTCCAGCGACACCTTTGCGGGGGGATGAATCTGATTGATCACGTGCGTGATCGTGCCGGCCCGGCTGGTTCCCGCAAGGCCGCAGACAAAAATATTGTATCCCGGGGCGCTCAGTTCCACACCCAGTTTCAAGGCGCGGAAGGCGCGTTCCTGGCCGACCAGATCCGTCACCAGTTCGGCTTCGGCCGTGGTTTCAAACGGAATGCTCGCGGGATCACAGCTCCAGCGCAGTTTTTCGGGCGGCAATCCGGTAAACAAGCTCATGTGATTCACAGCCATTTTGAAACCTTCGCAGCCTCCGGCGCGCTACTCTAGCACAGGCGTGACAGCCGGTGCAGGGGCCGCGCGCGAACAATTTCCACGGCCTGCACGCCTTCGGTTCCACCGTTTCTTTGTGAAACCTGCCCGCGAGGCTTCGATGCGCTTCGCGAGGCGATGGGACTTTACCGCCCCGCCAGGGCTGAGGTCCCCTGTGCCGCTTCCTTGCCTGAATACACATCCAGGACGCCCACAGCCGTGGCGACAACGATCGGCCCGAGTACGATGCCGAGCACGCCGAACACCGCGATCCCTCCAAGCACGCCGATGAAAATCAGCAACCCGTTCAGCGAAGCGCGGTCACCGAGCAGCACCGGGCGCAGGATATTGTCGATGGTCGAGCCGATTCCCCCGCAAATCACAACCAGGATCACTGCGCGCCCGGCATGGCCGGTAGAAAATAGCCAGATCGTCGCGGGAACCCATACCGGCCACGCACCGACAACGGGAAGCAGAGACAAGAAGGCCATCAGCACGCCCCAGAATACGGGCGAACCCACTCCCACAATCGCGAATGCCGTGCCGCAAACCAGCCCCTGAATCGCCGCGATCACCAGGCTCGTAGTGACGCTGGCGAAAATCAAGTCGCGCGCACCATGCAGCATTCTTTCGCGCATGGATTCCTCGAACGGCAGGAAAAGCCGGAAGCGGCTCAAAATGGCGTCGCCATCGCGGAGAAAATAAAATAACGCAAACAGCATCACGAAGAT
>Ga0307374_10012475_pt1 | contig 11907 bp, 6 predicted proteins | sample OX3MG_FD_202532 | JGI IMG/M metagenome (GOLD analysis project Ga0307374, IMG submission 202532) | Soil microbial communities from Risofladan, Vaasa, Finland - OX-3 | ecosystem: Environmental > Terrestrial > Soil > Coastal area > Acid sulfate soil | place: Finland: Risofladan, Vaasa | collected...
TCACGGTCACCGGAGCCCCGACCATAACCGCTCCCGACCAGGCGATACCCGCGCCCTGGGAGCCGGTCACCGTTCCCGAACTCGCCGATGCAGAACCCGGCACGTAGGTAGCGTCACCGGTCACACCGGTCAGTGAGTCAGTGAATGAGGCCAACGGGTACGCGTCGGTGCCCGTGTTCGTCACCGCCACGGTGTACGTCACGGTGTCACCGGGTTTGGCAGTGGACTCGCTGGCCATTTTGGTGATGGCCAGGCCACACTCCGCTCCGGTAGCGGACTCGTTGAAAGTGACCATGCCCGAGCTGTTCCCACTCGGGCCGTCGGTGACGGCGCCATTGGTGGTGACCGCGTTGGCCACGTTGGAGACGGCGGTGGGTGCGATGCAGGTGGGGGGAATCTGGGTCTGGTAGCAGACCTGAGCGGGGTCCCCGGTGTAGAGCACGTTGAATGAGGCATTCGGAGCGCCATGGAGATTGATCAACGTGACGCTGACGTGCAGGGTCGCGGTGTTCCCGGTCGTGGGGATCCCGGAGAGATCGACCGTCTGCGTGGTGTTGGGTTCGACGAGGTTGGTGAACCCGGGGACCGGATTGCCCGCCGAGTCAGTGATGTTGACCGTGGCCGAGGTGTAGTTCGCGCTGGTGACGCCGACGAGATTGAGTGCCTGCCACGACGTCACATGGCCGGTTCCGCCGTCGCAGTAGAAGCTGGACGGGGACACGGTCAACTGCCCGCTGGCATCCGAGCAGTTGGCATTGCCGGTAGTGGCGTTGAAGAACTGGATCACCCCGGCATCGCCGTTCTCGGCCATGCAGTCGGTGGTACCCAACACCGGGGCGATGCTGTAGGGCCGGACATCAGTGGCCGACGTGACCAGCGGGGTGAAGCCGGCGCATGCGGCCCCCGTGGAGAAGTCGTAGCAGGTGTAGGTCGAGGTCGTCGGGTTGTAGTACGGGATGTAGACCTTGGTCCCTTTGACCCCGACCTGGCCGAGCCCCTGGTCGGAGATCGCCCCCGTGCCGGCCGGCTCAGCCGGGTACGGGTCGGTGATGAAGGTGCCGGTCGCCAATGAGAAGCAAACGAGCACGCTGGTGGTGACGACCGTCGAGTTCGCGGTGCACACCCCGGTGACGACCCCGGCTGTGCTGAGGATCGGCAGGACGGTGGTGTTCTGGAGCCCGCCGCCACCGGTCGGGAGGTAGTTGCTCACCGAGGTCGGCGGATTCACGCCTCCCACGCCGGTGAAGGTGTTGAGGGCCACCCACCCTGCCCCGGCGCAGGGGGCGTTGGTGGTGGTATCGACGCAGGACAAATACTGCGGGATGTTGCCGCCGGTGTTGTTGTCGGCGGTGAATTTGGTGAACAGATAGCGGTTGTCGAAGCTCACCACCTGGCTCCCGGACATGGTGCTGTCGGTGCCGTTCTCGGCGGCGGTATTGGCCACGTAGCCGGGGTAGGCCACTACCGAGGCGGCCGCTCCGGTGCAAGCGGTGTTGGTGGCCATGTTCAGGCAGTCAACCCGTCCGGCGTAGTCGAGGATGTAGAAATTGTTTCCGATGGCTGTCCCGCCCGAGGCGATTGGTCGCTGGATGGTCGACCCCGGGGACGTCCCGAGCGGCACGAATCCGCACGAGGTGTTGTTGGTCAGGTCGACGCACTGGGTACCGAAGGCGCCGGTGCCTGTCTGGGTTCCGTTCCCGAAGGTCGCCGCGTAGAAGAGGTGTCCGTTGGCCTGGTCGACGACGCTGGTGTTGGAGCTCGCCGACCACGTCGGCGCGTTGGCAGCGATCTCGGGAGCCGTGCCGGTGCCGCTACCGGGGGTGAGCGCGGTTCCGGCCACGTTCGAGATCCACGCCCCGGGCGAGGCTCCTGACGAGAAGACGCCGGAGCAACGGGCCCCAGTTGCCAGCACATGGCAGTCGAGCTCAGCTTCCCGGGCGCCGTGAGCCGGGTAGGTGGCATGGAACTCGTTGTAGACGTTGCCCTGGTAGAACACCGGGTTGAACCCGTCACCCGAAGACGCTCCCGCCGAGATCTGGCTCGGGGCGACCAGGTTCAACGACAGCCCGGTTCCGGGCGCGGTCACATCGGTACCGGTGGCGCCGACGGCGTTGACCCCGCTGGGCGGTTCGGCGGTGGAATACGTGGACCCGCCGTCGGTCGACCACTTCGGGGTGAAGCCGGGCGGCGCCTGCAGCGACCCCGCGACGTACGTCTGGTTTCCGGTCACCGGGTCGGTGAGATTGGCGGTCGCCACCCCGCCCGTATTGTTTTGGTAGTTCAGCACCCACTTCAGAGTGTCGCCGGGCTGTGCCACCCCGGGCGTGCCCACGATGGCCGTCGACGGGTTGGTGGCGTCGGTACCGGTCTTGGTGAAGTTGGAGATAGTGGTGTTGCCGGCACCTGTAGGAGGCGAGTCCACCGCGGTCGTGACCACAAGACTGGAGCCCAGGGTGAACAGCACCATCAACAGGGTGCCGGCCAGCCGGAAGCGGAGATGCCGAGGGCGGTCCGCTCTGGGCCTGGCGTTCACATTGCGCTCGGCGTTGTTGGTGACCGCCAGCGCATTCGCCAATTTCGAGGCGACGACCGGCAATACCGCGGTGCATAACAGGGTGAAGAGAACGACGAAGAAAGCCTTGCGGCCGGTGGACCTGTGATGCACTTCGGAACCGCTCCCCCGCCACGAGCCGAGCCCGAGTGTCCGAGCTGCCCGTAGGCGCGCCATACGGCGTCACAGCAAACAATATCGTCCCATAGTTCGGCACAACTTCAATGTCTTCACTGTTGGTGGCAACTTGCCCACCTTCAGTGGTTGCCGGTGGACTCGTTGCCACGGGCGGGCGATTCGTGCCAGTTCATCACAAACCACGACCGGGTCGCGGCGTGACGGAATCCGGCCGGCTCGTCCCGCGAAGCCCCGGATCAGGCCAGGTTCTCGCCGCCGAAGATCTCCGAGACCGAGGTGTCCTCGAACACCGCCCCGATGGCATCGGAGATCAACTTGGCCACCGACAGCACCTCGAGCTTGTCGAACTGGTGCTCGGTCGGGATGGGCAAGGTGTTGGTGACCACCACTTTGGTCAGGGCGGAGTTCTTCAACCGATCCACCGCCGGGTCGGACAGCACCGCATGGGTGGCCATGCACCACACCTCGGCCGCCCCCCGCTCGATGAGCAGATCAGCGGCGGCCACGATGGTCCCGGCGGTGTCGATCATGTCGTCGATCAACACGCACCGCCGCCCGGATACGTCACCCACCACCTGGAGAGCCTCGACCTCACCGGCGGTACCACTCGGCCTCCGCTTGTGGACCACGGCCAGATCCGACGACAGGTGCTGGCTGAACCGCTCGGCCACCTTCACCCGGCCGGCATCGGGGGCGACCACGACCAGGTCGTTGGTGCCCTGGGCCCGCAGGTAGTCCACCAGCACCGGCGCCGCGGTCAGGTGGTCGAAGGGGACGTCGAAGAATCCCTGGATCTGACCGGAGTGGAGATCCACGCTGACCACTCGGTCAGCACCGGCCACCGACAGCATGTCGGCTACCAGCTTGGCGGTGATCGGTTCGCGTCCGGTGGCCTTCCGGTCCTGTCGTGAGTACCCGTAATAGGGAGCCACCGCGGTGATCCGTTTGGCCGACGCCCGCTTGGCGGCGTCGATCATGATCAGGTGCTCCATGATCGAGTCGTTCACCGGGCCGCAGTGGGTCTGGATGATGAACACGTCGCTGCCCCGCATCGACTTGCCGTACCGGCAGTGGATCTCGCCGTTGGAGAACTCCCGCAGGTTGGCCTCGCCGAGTTCCACGTCCAACTGGTCGGCGATCTCCCGGGCCAACTCCGGATGCGATCGTCCGGAGACCAACTCGATGCGCCGGCGGGGAGTGAATTCCATTGGTCTGACGCTATCGCGCCGGATCCACCCGGTCGCCGTCCGGCTCCGTGTCCTGCCCCGCCGCACCCTCGGTGCCGGGTCCCACCTCGGTGATCCCGCCGGCGGCCACCACCGAACCGGCGGCCACCTCGGTTCCCTCGGCCAGGACGGCGAAGGGCCCGACCTTGGCGTCCCGCCCGATCACCGATCGGCGGCAGACACTGGCCATCACCACCGCACCCTCTTCGACGGTGGTGTCGACCAGATGGGAATTCGGGCCGATCTCGGCATGTTCGGCAATCTCGCAGGCGCCCTGCAAGATCACTCCCGGCAGCAGCACCACGTCGGTGGCCAGCTGCACGTCGGCGTCGATGTAGGTGCGCTCCGGATCCCACATGGTCACCCCCCGCCGCATCCAGCGCTCGTTGATCCGATCGCGCAGTTCGGCCTCGGCGATGGCCAACTGGGCCCGGTCGTTGACCCCGGCCACCTCCATGGTGTCGACCACCACCATCGACCCCACGTTGTGCCCGGCCTCGTAGAGCACCTCCACCACATCGGTGAGGTAGTACTCCCCCTGGGCATTGGCCGGGCTCAACCGGCGCAACGAGGGGGCGAGCACACTCCGGCGGAAGCAGTAGATCGAGGTGTTGACCTCCTTCACCTCGAGCTCCTCGTCGGTGGCGTCGGCGTGCTCCACCACCCGGGCCACGCTGTCGTTACGGCCGCGGACCACCCGCCCGTACCCGGCCGGCTCGTCGAGCTCGGCGGTCAGCAGCGTCGCCGCCGCCTCGGAGTCGCGGTGGGCCCGGACCAGGCGGGCCAAGGTGGTCGGCCGCAGCAACGGGGTGTCTCCGGGGAGCACCACCACGTCGCTCTCCTCGTCACCCTCGTCGTCGGGGAGCCCGGTCAGGGCCACAGACATCGCGTCCCCGGTGCCCCGCTGCTCCACCTGCTCGACGAACTCGATGGCCATGCCCGCCGGCGCGTGCTCGACCAGCGTCTTGGTCACCCACTCCGCCCGGTGGCCCACCACCACCACCACCCGGGTGACCGACAACTCGGCCAGGGAGTCGAGGACGTGCAACACCATCGGCCGGCCGCACAACCGGTGCAGCGGCTTGGGGCGGGCCGACTTCATCCGGGTGCCTTCACCGGCGGCCAGCACCACCGCGGTGAGCGGGCGTGATGATCCGCCGGCTGCCGGCCTGGCCGTGGCTTGGTTGGCCTCGGTGGCATCGTCGTCGGAGCCCCATTCATCGGGATACGACTGGGGAAACGTGCGAATCACCATGGGAAGCCCTCCGGAGACATCATCGGCACCGCGTGTTGGACGCCACCTTGTTCATTCGGCCTATTCTTCCCACGTCCGGAGGGTGAATGCAGCACATCCTTTCCAACCGACATAAAACCCTAGGTAGACACCATGCCCACCCTCGCCACCACCATCGATGTGACCTCGGACGCCTACCGGGCCAATCGGGATGCCCTCGAGGCGGCAGTGGCCATGGTCGACGAGCAGCTGGCCATCGCCCGGGCCGGCGGCGGCGAGCAATACGTGGAGCGCCATCGCCAACGGGGCAAGCTGCCGGCCCGCGAACGGATCGAACTGCTCCTCGACCGGGACACCGCTTTCCTCGAGCTCTGTCCGCTGGCCGGCTGGGGCAGCGAGTTCACCGTGGGTGCCTCCTCGATCACCGGGATCGGGGTGGTGGAGGGGGTGGAGTGCTTCATCTCGGCCAACGATCCCACCATCCGGGGCGGGGCCATGAACCCGTTCACCTTCAAGAAGGGGGCCAGGGGCTCGGACATCGCCCAGGCCAACCGGCTCCCCACCATCAACCTGGTGGAGTCGGGAGGGGCCGATCTCCCCTCCCAGGCAGAACTCTTCATCCCCGGGGGACGGGCGTTCCGGGACCTCACCCGTCGGTCGGCGATGGGGTTACCCAACGTAGCGCTGGTCTTCGGCAACTCCACCGCCGGCGGCGCCTACGTCCCCGGCATGAGCGACTACATCGTGATGATCGAGGAACGCTCGAAGGTCTTCCTCGGTGGCCCCCCGCTGGTGAAGATGGCCACCGGCGAGGAGTCCGACGACGAGGAACTGGGCGGGGCGTCGATGCACGCCCGGGTGTCGGGCCTGGCCGACGCGCTGGCCGTCGACGAGGCCGACGCCATCCGGCTGGGCCGCCAGATCGTGAGCCGGCTCAACTGGCGGAAACGGGGGGCCGGGCCCAGCCATCCCGCCGACCCCCCCGTCCACGATCCCGATGAACTGCTCGGCATCGCCTCCGCCGACCCCAAGGTCCCCTTCGACCCCCGGGAGGTCCTGGCCCGGGTGGTGGACGGCTCCCGGTTCGACGAGTTCAAGCCCCTCTACGGGTCCAGCCTGGTCACCGGGTGGGCGTCGATCCACGGCTACCCGGTGGGCATTCTGGCCAACCACCGGGGCGTGCTGTTCTCCCAGGAGGCTCACAAGGCGACCCAGTTCATCCAGCTGGCCAACCAGATCGACGTCCCGCTCGTCTTTCTGCAGAACACCACCGGGTACATGGTGGGCAAGGAGTACGAGCAGGCGGGGATCATCAAGCACGGGGCCATGATGATCAACGCGGTGACCAACTCGTCGGTCCCCCACCTCACCGTCAACATCGGCGCCTCCTACGGCGCCGGCAACTACGGCATGTGCGGCCGGGCCTACGATCCCCGGTTCCTGTTCGCCTGGCCCAACGCCCGCTCGGCGGTCATGGGCCCCGCCCAACTGGCCGGGGTGCTGTCCATCGTCGCCCGCCAGTCGGCCGCGGCCAAAGGGGCCCCGTTCGACGAGGAGGCCGACGCCGCCATGCGGGAGATGGTGGAGGCCCAGATCGAGGCCGAGTCCTTGCCCCTGTTCCTCACCGCCCGCCTCTACGACGACGGCATCATCGACCCCCGCGACACCCGGAGCGTGCTGGGCATCTGTCTTTCGGTGATCGCCAACCAACCCATCGAGGGCACCCGTGGCTACGGCGTGTTCCGGATGTGAGGGTGGACTCCTGATGGCCTCCATCACCCCGATCCGTGCCCTGCTGGTCGCCAATCGCGGCGAGATCGCCCGGCGCATCATGCGGACGGCCCGCGCCATGGGCATCACCACGGTGGCCGTCTACTCCGACGCCGATGCCGACAGCCCCCACGTGGCCGAAGCCGACCTCGCCGTGCGGTTGCCCGGCGTATCTCCGGCTGACACCTATCTGCGGGTCGACCTCATCCTGGATGCCGCCTCCCGGTGCGCCGCCGACGCCGTCCACCCGGGCTACGGCTTCCTGTCGGAGTCGGGTACCGCGGCTCGGGCGGTCACCGGGGCCGGCCTCATCTGGGTGGGGCCGTCGGCCGACGCCATCGACGCCATGGGCTCGAAGGTCCTCTCCAAGGAGATGATGCGCGACGCCGGGGTGCCGACCCTCCCGTCGATCACCGTGGTCGACGACGGGCTCCCCTCCCCCAAGGAGGTCGAAGCGCTGGGCTGGCCCCTTCTGGTCAAGGCCTCGGCCGGCGGCGGCGGGCGAGGCATGCGGGTGGTCGCTGGCCCCGACGATCTGGCCGAGGCCCTGGCCGGGGCCCGCCGAGAGGCGCTGTCCGCCTTCGGGGACGGCACCGTGTTCCTGGAGCGCTACCTGATCGACCCGCGCCATATAGAGGTACAGATACTCGCCGACCAACACGGGGAGACGGTGGCCCTGTTCGAGCGCGAGTGCAGCATCCAGCGCCGGCATCAGAAGATCATCGAGGAGGCACCCTCGCCGGTGGTCACCCCCGCGCTGCGGGCCCGCCTCACCCAGGCCGCACTGAACGCGGCCCGGGCGGTCGGCTATGTCAATGCCGGCACCGTGGAGTTCGTCCTCGACGCCGGCGGCGAACCCTCTTTCCTCGAGATGAACACCCGGCTGCAAGTGGAGCACCCCGTGACCGAGGCCGTCACCGGTCTCGACCTGGTGCGGCTCCAGCTGTTGATCGCCATGGGCGAGCCGTTGCCCGCCGAGGTCCACGCCGCGGTGGCGGCCGGTCCGGCCGGCCACGCCATCGAGGTCCGCCTCTATGCCGAGGACCCGGGGTCAGGATGGATGCCGTCCACCGGCACCCTCCACCGCTTCGAGATCTCGACGGCCAGCCCGGGGGTCAGGATCGACAGCGGGGTGGAGTCCGGCAGCGTGGTCAGCCCCCACTACGACCCGATGCTGGCCAAAGTCATCGTCCACGCCCCGACCCGGGACGAGGCCGCCTCCGCCCTGGCCACCACTCTGGCCGACTCCCCTATCCACGGAGTCACCACCAATCGCGACCTGCTGGTGCGGACCCTGCGCCACCCGGGTTTCCGGTCGGGTGATACCGACACCGGCTTCCTCGATCGTTTCGACACCCTCACCGCACCATTGGCCGACCACACGGCTACCAGACGCCACGCCCTGGCCGCCGCCCTGGCCGCCCAGGCGGGGCGCCGGTCCGCGGCCCGGGTGCAGCCGTCCGTCCCCTCCGGGTACCGCAACAGCCCGTCGGTGCTGCAGACCTCCACCTTCGACTCCGCTATCGGGGTGTTGACGGTGGGCTACCTGTTCGACCGGTTCGACCTCACCGGACGGCGGCTGTCCCGGTTGGAGATCGATGGCGCCCCGGTCGATGTCGGTGTCGAGTCGATGACCCCGCAGATGGTCACCCTGACCATCGGGGGCGTCACCCGCCGCTATGACGTAGAGAGAGTGTCGGCTACCTCGTTCGTCGACGGTCCCGACGGGGCATCGGTGTTGGTCGAGCACGACCGGTTCCCTGACCCCGGGGGCCATGTGGCTCCGGGTTCCTCGCTGGCGCCGATGCCCGGCGGGGTGGTCCGGGTGGCGGTAGAAGTTGGCGATGAAGTGAAACCGGGCCAGCTGCTGGTGGTGCTCGAAGCCATGAAGATGGAGCATGCCGTCCACGCTGCCGCCGCCGGCAAGGTCAGCGAAGTGAGCGTGTCGGTGGGCGATCAGGTCGAGACCGGCCGGGTGCTGGTGGTGGTGGAGGGTCCGGAAGCGTGACCGCGCCGGTGCGCATCGCCAACTGCTCGGGCTTCTACGGCGACCGCCTGTCGGCGGCCCGGGAGATGGTCGACGGCGGCCCCATCGACTTCCTCACCGGGGACTGGCTGGCCGAGCTGACCATGCTCATCCTCTGGAAGGGTCGCCAACGCGACGCCACCAAGGGATGGGCCCGCACCTTTCTCACCCAGATGGAAGAGGTGCTGGGCACCTGCGCCGACCGCGGCATCAAAGTGGTCACCAACGCCGGCGGCCTCAACCCTGCCGGCCTGGCCGAGCAGGTCAGGCTGTTGGCCGACAAGCTCGGGTTGGCGGTGTCGGTGGCCCATGTCGAAGGCGACGACCTGATGCCCCGCATCGAGAAGGGGCAGTTCGAGGGGAACCCCCTCACCCACCTCGACACCGGCCAACCCCTGGCCGACACCACCGGTGAAGTGGTCACCGCCAACGCCTACCTCGGGGCCTGGCCCATCGTCGAGGCCCTCTCCGGCGGCGCCGACGTGGTCATCTGTCCCCGGATCACCGACGCCTCGCTGGTGGTGGGCCCGGCGGCCTGGCACCACGGATGGTCTATGACCGACTGGGACCGCCTGGCCGGGGCGGTGGCGGCCGGCCACGTCATCGAGTGCGGGCCACAGACCACCGGGGGCAACTACGCGTTCTTCACCGAGGTTCCCGGGCTCGAGCACCCGGGCTTCCCGATCGCCGAGGTGGCCGAGGACGGGTCGTCGGTCATCACCAAGCACCCCGGGACCGGGGGCGAGGTGTCGATCGGCACCGTCACCGCCCAGTTGCTCTACGAGATCGCCGGGCCCGACTACCCCAATACCGACGTGGTGGCCCGGTTCGACACCCTGGAGTTGGCCGACGACGGCCCCGACCGGGTACGGATCTCCGGTATCCAGGGAGACCCGGCCCCCGAGGACATCAAGGTTTCCATCAACCTGCTGGGCGGTTGGCGCAACACCATGACCTTCGTCCTCACCGGGTTGGACATCGAAGCCAAAGCCGAGATCACCCTGGCCGCCCTGGCCGCCAAACTCGGGGGCCCCGAGGGGTTCGCCGAGTACGACACCCGGCTCATCCGTACCGACAAACCGGATGCGCCGAGCAACGCCGAAGCCTCGGCCCAGCTCCGGGTCACCGTGAAGGACCCCGACGCCGACCGGGTGGGAAGGGCGTTCTCGGACGCTGCCACCGAGCTGGCCCTGGCCGGCTATCCGGGCTTCCATCTGACCTCCCCGCCCACCATAGGGACCGCCTACGGGGTCTATTGGCCCGCGCTGGTCCGGGCCGATCTGGTGGTTCCCGAAGTGGTGGCCGCCGACGGCACCCGGGTGGCGGTGCCCCACACTGCCTACCTAGCCGGTCGCCCGCAGAGCGATACCGGTGCCGGTGTCAGTGCTCCGGAACAACCGGCAATCGCCGACCCAACGGCCGGCGATGCGATCGAGCAGGTGCCGCTCGGGACCATCATCGGGGCGCGCTCGGGCGACAAGGGGGGGAACGCCAATGTCGGGTTGTGGGCCCGGTCGGATGCCGCCTGGGCATGGCTCGACTCCTACCTCACTGAGGAGCGGTTCCGGGGCCTGCTTCCCGAGGCCGGCGATCTGGCCGTCCGGCGGTACCGGTTCCCCAACCTGCGGGCCTTAAACTTCGTGGTGGTAGGCCTGTTGGGAGAAGGGGTGGCTTCCTCCACCCGACCCGACCCCCAGGCCAAGAGCCTGGGTGAGTACCTTCGGAGCCGGTTGGTCGACATCCCGGCCCGCCTCTTGCCTCAGGGCCATACGCCTCACCACTCAAGGGAGTAATCCGGTGGACTTCAAGCAATCCGACGAGCACGTGATGCTGCGGGAGGCGGTCAGTGCCATCGCCAGCAAGTTCGGCCACGAGTACTACGTGGCCAAGGCCCGGTCCGACGGGCGCACCACCGAGCTGTGGGACGCGGTCGGCGAGGCCGGGTTCCTCGGGGTCAATGTGCCCGAGGAGTACGGCGGGGGCGGGGGCGGCATCACCGAACTGGCCATGGTCACCGAGGAGCTGGCCGCCGCCGGCTGCCCGCTACTGATCATGGTGGTGTCTCCGGCCATCTGCGCCACCATCATCGCCAAATTCGGGACCGAGGCCCAAAAGCAGAGCTGGCTGCCGCGGTTCGCCACCGGCGAGCTGAAGATGGCCTTCGCCATCACCGAGCCCGACGCCGGATCCAACTCCCACAACCTGTCCCTCACCGCCACCAAGGACGGGGACATCTACCGGCTCAACGGTTCGAAGTACTACATCTCGGGAGTGGACGAGGCCCAGGCGATGCTGGTGGTCACCCGGTCGGGCATCGACCCCGATACCGGTCGGGGAAAGCTGTCGCTGTTCGTGGTCGACACCGACACCCCGGGTCTCGACAAGCAGGTCCTCCCGGTGGAGATCACCGCCCCCGAGAAGCAGTACACCCTGTTCTTCGACAACGTCCAGGTCGAGGCCGATCGGCTCATCGGCGAGGAGGGCGAGGGACTGCGCCAGGTGTTCTTCGGGCTCAACCCCGAGCGCATCCTGTCGGCCTCCATCGCCAACGGCATCAGCCGGTATGTGCTGGACAAGGCGGCCCTCTACGCCCGCGAGCGCCAGGTGTGGGGCACCCCGATCGGGCGGCACCAGGGGATCTCCCATCCGTTGGCCAAGGCCAAGATCGAAGTCGAGCTGGCCCGGCTGATGACCGACAAGGCGGCCTGGCTGTGCGACTTCGCCGGCAACACCCCCGAAGCCGGGGAGGCGGCCAACATGGCCAAGTACGCGGCGGCCGAGGCCACTCTGGCCGCGCTGGACCAGGCCATCCAGACCCACGGGGGCAACGGCATGTCCTCCGAGTACGGCATCGCCGATCTCTGGGGCATGGCCCGGCTCCTCCGCATCGCCCCGGTCAGCCGGGAGATGATCCTCAACTTCGTGGCCCAGCACTCGTTGGGACTGCCGAAGTCGTACTGAG
>Ga0307374_10012476_pt1 | contig 11906 bp, 11 predicted proteins | sample OX3MG_FD_202532 | JGI IMG/M metagenome (GOLD analysis project Ga0307374, IMG submission 202532) | Soil microbial communities from Risofladan, Vaasa, Finland - OX-3 | ecosystem: Environmental > Terrestrial > Soil > Coastal area > Acid sulfate soil | place: Finland: Risofladan, Vaasa | collected...
GCCCTCGCCGGCTTCGATAATCATGCTTCTCGAGGACGCCGCCGAGTCAGCGGGGCGAGGTATCACCAAGAGGCTGTAGCAGCCTTATTGCAACTACACCGCCTAGGATAGCAGCTGAGGGGACAGCACGTCGCCTGGTTCTCTCGAGTTTGCTCGCCCGGACATCAGGGAACCGCGACTGCCGATCGGGGGAGTCGGCGGCCCGCCCGCCAGCCGTAGGGCCACGACAAGGCCCGTGAGCTCCAGATTCAGGGCCACGACGCCCGCGCAGTCCGACCGCTTCCTCGTGCCCTGTGGGCGGGGCCGGAGTGAAGAGTTCAGCCTGGGCTGACCGTAGCCCGATGACAACGTCGCCGGGTTAGAAGAAGGTCAGTGCCGCATTGGCCACTATCACGGTGCAGAGGTACCCCTGCCGTGGTCGCGCGACGACGAGGGCCTTCGAGGACCGCCTGAAGACCGCCGAAGGGGGCGGTGCCGAGCCCGAGCAGAGCGCTCCGGCCGATGGGCTCTCCGATGATCGCGATGTGGACTCCGCCGATGAGGCCCGTCTGACCGGCCTCACCCACCTCCAGCTTTGGAGGCGAAGCCCGAGGTGACCGGCAATAAAGGCGACCGATGCTGCTCGTGGGAGGCTATCTCCGCTGACCGCTTGATGGCGGTCGCGATCGGGTCGAGCCCATCCAGCAGGCACTCCCGCCAGAAGTCTTCAATCTGGAAGGTGGCAACCACCCCCGTCTCGTCGCGCACCTCTTGAGTTGCGAGGTCGACGGTGATCTGGTACCCGTCCCGCTGGCGCGTGCGGTCTCTCACGCGGGCCACCGCGGCCGCTGGGAGCGCGACTGGCAGAAGGCCGTTCTGGTAGGCGTTGGTCGCAAAGATGTCAGCGAAGGAAGGTGCGATCACGGCCCGGACGCCATATCCGAGCAGCGCCCACGCGGCATGTTCCCGGGATGAGCCACAACCGAAGTTCTGGCCGGTGATCAGGATGCTCGCGCCCCGGTAGGCTAGATCATTGAGCTCGAAATCGTCGCGGGGCGCGCCCACCTCATCGTACCGCCAGGCAAAGAAGCAGGATTCTCCGTAACCGTCCTTCTCGGTGCGCTTCAGGAACTGCTTGGGGATTATCTGGTCGGTGTCAACGTCGTCCCGGCTCAGCGTGGCGCAGAGGCCTTGGTGAACCTTGAAAGCTTCCATATGGGTCTCCGAATCAGCTGGCTGAGGTGGAGGCGAGCCGCCTCACATCGACAAAGTGGCCGTGCAGGGCGGCGGCCGCTGCCATCGCGGGGCTCACCAGGTGGGTCCTTCCCCCCGCGCCCTGTCGGCCCTCGAAGTTGCGGTTGGAGGTCGAGGCACAGCGTTCGCCAGGCAAGAGGGTGTCTGGGTTCATCCCTAGGCACATGGAGCATCCCGCCTCCAGCCACTCGAAGCCGGCGTCCCGGAAGACTCTGTCCAAGCCCTCCGCCTCAGCGGCACGCTTCACCGTTCCCGATCCAGGGACCACCATCGCCCTGACTCCCGCGTGGACCCTGTTGCCGACGGCGATGGCGGCCGCGGCGCGCAGGTCCTCCAGCCGACTGTTCGTGCAGGATCCGATGAAGACCCGGTCGATGGCGATGTCCTCGATCGCGGTCCCTTCGGTCAGTCCCATGTAGGCCAGCGCGCGCGCGGTCGCGTCTCTGGTCGACTCATCGGGACATTCGTCGAGGTGAGGGACCCTGCCGGTGACCGCAGCGACCATGGCGGGGTTGGTTCCCCAGGTCACAAACGGGGCGAGTTCGGCCGCTTGAATCTCCTCCTGACGATCGAAAGTGGCGCCGGGATCCGTGGCGAAGTTGAGCCAGCGCTCAGCGGCGCGGTCGAAAGCGGGTCCCTCCGGGACTGCCGGCCGGCCCTCCAAATACCTCACGGTGGTCTCATCTGGGGAGATCATCCCCGCTCTCGCTCCCGCTTCGATAGTCATGTTGCAGAGGGTCATCCGACCTTCCATGGAGAGGTTCCTGACGACGCTTCCAGTGTATTCAACGACCGACCCCCGCCCGCCCGCGACGCCCAGCCGGCCGATGACGCCCAGCGCCACATCCTTGGCCGTCACCCCCTTCGGCAGTTCGCCCTCGATCTTCACCTCCATGGTGGGAGAAGGGGCCTGCCACAGGCACTGGGTGGCTAGAACCTGCTCCACTTCGGAGGTGCCGATGCCGAACGCCAGCGCCCCGAACGCTCCATGGGTGGCGGTGTGGGAGTCGCCGCAGACTACGGTCATTCCGGGCTGGGTCAGTCCCAACTCCGGCCCGATCACGTGCACGATCCCCTGGCGAGCATGATGCAGGTCGAAGAGTGGTATCTCGGCGGCGGCGCAGTTCTCGCTCAGCTGGCGCAGTTGCTCGCGGCCGACCGGGTCGGGGGTGGGCCTGCTTCTTTCCCAGGTGGGGACGAGGTGGTCCATGACCGCCATCGTGAGGTCGGGGCGGCGGACCTGGCGTCCCATGGCTCGCAAGCCCGCGAAGGCCTGAGGGGAGGTGACCTCGTGGACCAGATGCAGGTCCACATATAGGAGGATTCGCTCCAGTGGATTACCGCTGACGCGGTGGGAGTCCCAGATCTTCTGATAGGCCGTGCGGGGAGTGCCCGCCGACGATGCTGGCGGAGTGGTCTCAGCGGTGATGGCCTCGTCCTCCTTGTTCATGCGCTTGTGGAAAGTCTGTTCGTCACCGCGGCGTGGCGCGCCGCCCACTCGTAGCTGTCGACCAGCGCCATCGACGAAGCCCGCAGGATGTTGCTGGAGCAACCGACCGTCGTCCAGGTGCGATCTCCGTCGCTGGAGTCGATCCCGACCCGGACCGTGGCCGCCGTGCCTCGGTCGCCGTCGATCACCCGGACCCGGTAGTCGACGAGGCGCACGTCTGCGAGGAAGGGGAAGTGGGGGACAAGGGCGCGACGAATGGCCCCGTCCAGCGCCTCCACCGGGCCCGTTCCCTCAGCGGCGGTGTGCACCAGCGCTCCGGTCACTCGCACCTTGACGCTCGCCTGAACCCCGGTGACCGCTTCGATAGAGTCCCTCACCTGCTCGTGGGCTACTACGAGCATTTCGCACAGCTCGAAGGGAGGGACGTCTTCAGGCAGGGTCCGAGCGACCAGCAGCTCGAATGACGCGTCCGCGTCCTCAAACGCCCACCCGGCCACCTCCAATCGCTTCAGCTGCTCTACCACTGCTTGCCCCGCCTCGCGGTCGAGCGGGTCTAGTCCCATGTCCTTGAGCTTGGCGGCGACATTGCTCCGCCCGCTCTGATCGGAGACCACGGTCCGCATCCGGTTTCCAACCATCTCCGGGTCGATGTGCTGATATGCCATCGGGTCCCGGGAAATCCCTTGGGCATGGAGCCCAGCCTTGTGCAGGAAGGCGGCTGAGCCCAGATACGGGCGCTGGGGGTCCGGCAGCCGATTGAGCAGCGAATCCAGCAGCTGGGACACCGACACCAGCTCCGCCATCTGCTCAGGATCCAGCACGCCAAGCCCCATCTTGATCTGCAGGTTCGCCGCCACGATCAGGAGGTCAGCATTCCCGCATCGCTCCCCGGTTCCGTTCAAGGTCCCTTGGACCATGCGCGCGCCGGCGCGCACCGCGGCGAGTGAAGCCGCAGTCGCTGTCCCTGTGTCATTGTGGCAGTGGATTCCCACACAGTCACCGAGCAGCTCCCGGGCCGCCGACGTGGCGCTCGCGATCTCCTCCGGCAGCCGGCCGCCGTTGGTGTCGCAAAGGACGATCCAACTCGCCCCGGCGCCACGGGCGGTGTCCAGCACCCGCAGCGCATATTCAGCGTCCGCCGCGTGGCCATCGAAGAAGTGCTCAGCGTCGAAGACAACCTCGCGACCTTCGCCAACTGCCACCTCGATTGAGTCGGCCACCATGCGGAGGTTCTCTGTCGGGGTAGTTCTGAGGACGGTCTCCACCTGCCAACGGGAGGTCTTCCCCACCAGGGTGACAACCGGGGTCTCAGCCGCCAGTGTCGCTCCCAGAACGGGGTCCTGTTTAGCTGCTGAGTTGGCTCGGCAGGTGGACCCGAAGGCGGCGAGGCGAGCGCGTCGCAGTGGCCGCGCCCGCAGCTCGTCGAAGACGCCGGTGTCGCGGGGGTTGGCGCCGGGCCACCCGGCCTCTATGTAGGGGATCCCAAGCAGGTCGACCCGCCGCGCGATGCGAAGCTTTTGCTCGATGCTGAGCTGCATGCCGAACCCCTGCATCCCATCGCGCAGGGTGGTGTCGTAGAGCACTACCGGCGCGGACTTAGCATCTCGGGCGGGCCGTGGTTCGCTCATGCGGACACCAGACTGGCGAGTCTCTCGATGACGGCAGCCGTTACCGTCTCTGTGCCGACCACCCCCCCCATGTCCGGCGTTAGCGGCCCGTTGGCGATCACGCTACCGACGGCCTTCTCGACCGCACCGGCGAGATCCTCGCGGCGCAGGGTCAGTCGCAGCAACATCGCAACCGTCGCGATCGCCCCCAACGGGTTGGCAACCCCTCGGCCCGCGATGTCGGGAGCTGATCCGTGCACCGGCTCGTAGAGCCATGGCCCCTCGCCGCCACCGCTGGCCGACGGCAGCACTCCCAGGGTCCCCACTAGAGCCGCCGCCTCGTCGGTCAGGATGTCCCCCATCAGGTTCTCGGTGACGACCACATCGAACTGACGAGGATCGAGTAGTAGCCTGAGCGCGAAGCTGTCGACCAGGCAGTGCTCCAGTTCCACATCAGGGTACTCGCGCCCCACCTCCGTCAGCACGTCCCGCCAGAGGGCGGATGTGGCCAGGACATTGGCCTTGTCGACGGAGCTGAGATGCCGCCGACGTTGCCTCGCCAGCCCGAATGCAACATGCGCGACTCGACGGATCTCCGTCTCCCCGTACTCAATCGTGTCCACTCCCCTCCGGCGCGGCGCAGTTCCGCCCACTCCGCGCGGGCGGCCGAAGTACGCTCCGCCGGTCAGCTCTCTCACGAAGAGGAGGTCCGTGTCCAGTAAGCGGTCGTCTCGCAGCGGGCTGTGGCGCTCTCCACCGGGCCAGACCTTGACCGGACGCAGGTTCGCGAAGACTCCAAGGCCGCTTCTCAGCCCCAGCAGGCCGGCCTCCGGGCGCACTTCGGCGGTGTCCCACCGGGGGCCCCCGACAGCGCCCAACAAAACCGCGTCGGCCGCCCTGGCCGCATCGAGGCTCGCCTTCGGCAGGGGGTCCTGACCTTGGTCTAGAGCGGCTCCACCGATGGCATGCTCCGCCACCTCTAGCGCGACCCCGGAGTCGACCAGCGCCCGCTCCAGAACCCGTAACGCAGCCGAAGTCACCTCCGGGCCCACTCCATCTCCCGGTAGGGTGACCAGCCTAATAGTCTTGGCAGCGGCGCTCATGTGGCCACGGAACCCAGCGGCGGCTGGTGCAACGTGAGCTCGCCAACTATGCGCATGAGCGCCTCGTCCTCAACCTCCTTGGTGGAGTCCGCGACCTCCAGGAACCGTTGCCACAGAGCTGGCATCTGACCATCGGGGACTTGGATCCCGATCCGATCCAGCCGATGGACCAGGGCGTGGCGTCCGGAGCGTGCAGTCAAGACGATCTGGGTCTCCCCAGCGCCCACGTCCTCCGCCGACATGATCTCGTAGGTGGAGCGCTCGCGCAGCACCCCGTGCTGGTGGACCCCCGAGGCATGAGCGAAGGCGTTGGTGCCCACCACCGGCTTGTTGGGCGGCACCACCATCCCGGTCAGCGCCGAGACCATTCGGCTGGTGGGCCCCAGCTCGGTGGCGCGGAGATTGTCTCGGAGGTGCAAGGTGGGTCGACGGACCCGCAGGGCCATCACTACCTCCTCGATGGCCGCGTTGCCGGCACGCTCTCCGATTCCGTTGATACATCCCTCCACCCTGCGGGCGCCGGCGGCGATGCCCGCCAGCGAGTTGGCGGTGGCCAGGCCCAGGTCGTCGTGGCAGTGAACACTCACCAGTACCTTGTCCATTCCCGAAACTTCCCGGCGGATCGTGGCGACGATCTCGGCCATCTCCGAGGGCAGACAGTACCCGGTGGTGTCCGGGAGGTTGATCACGGAAGCGCCGGCCTGGACGGCCACCTCGACCACGGAACAGAGGTAGTCGAGGTCCGCACGGCCCGCGTCCTCCGGGGAGAACTGAACCCACGGACAGCGCTCTCGGGCGTAGGCCACCGACTCCGCAGTCCGGGCGAGGACGGTGGCTCGGTCAAGTCCCAGCTTCTTGATGATGTGGACGTCGGACACGCCGATGAAGACATGGATCAGTGGCCTCTGAGCGTCGCGGACTGCCTCAAAGACGGCGTCGATGTCCCCGCGGTGGGCGCGGGCGAGTCCCGTCACCGATGGTCCTTCCACCTCCCGGGCTATCTGCTGGACTGCCTCGAAGTCCCCAGGGGAGGAGGCGGGGAAACCCGCCTCGATCACATCCACGCCGAGCTTGGCGAGCTGGTGCGCAATCTCCAGCTTGTCCGAGGGGTGAAGAGTCGCTCCCGGTGACTGCTCACCGTCGCGCAGAGTGGTGTCGAAGAACTCCACCAGCTCCCCGGATGTCTCGAGCGCCGGGGTTTGTGCCTCGTCGGAGGCTGGCCGACCGTCAGCGGTCATGAGGCTACCTCCGATACCGGGCGTACCGAGTCTTCAGCGGCAGCTGCCTGCTGACCGGGATCGGCGCTCGCTGCCTTGGGGACCGCTGCCACCGGGTGAATCCAGGACATCTGCGCTCGGAGCCGCTGGCCCACCTCCTCGATTGGATGGGTCCGAGCCGTCTCGCGCTGCGCGAGGAACCCTTTCCGGCCGGAGCGGTTCTCGTCGATCCAGTGCTCGGCGAAGCTGCCGTCTTGGATGCGGCCGAGGATCCCCCGCATCTGCTCTTTGACGTGCTCGTCGATGACCACCGGCCCACTGGTGTAGTCCCCGTACTCAGCGGTGTCGCTGACGCTGTACCTCATGAGGGACAACCCTCCTTGATAGATGAGGTCGACGATGAGCTTCAGCTCGTGGAGACATTCGAAGTAGGCGAGCTCGGGCTGATACCCCGCCTGCGTGAGCGTCTCGAAAGCCGCAGTTATCAGGGCGGCCACCCCCCCACAGAGCACCGCCTGCTCGCCAAACAGATCGGTCTCTGTCTCCTCTCGGAATGTGGTTTCCAGGACGCCAGCCTTGGTGCTGCCCAGTCCCCGGGCGTACGCCAGGGACCTCTCCCGAGCGTGCCCGGTCGAATCCTGCTGAATCGCGAGCAGCGCTGGGCAGCCGATCTCGTCTCTGAAGCAGCTCCGCACCATGTGCCCCGGGGCTTTGGGGGCGACCATCGCCACGTCGCACCCCCGAGGAGGGAACACGGTGCCATAGTGGATGGAGAAGCCGTGGGCGAAGAGAAGGAGGCAGCCGGGCTTGAGCGCCTCCGTGAGGCCGGAGGCGAATAGTGCGGCCTGGTCATGGTCCGGGATGAGCACCATGACCACATCCGCATCCTGGACGGCGGCAACCGGGTCCAGGACCTCAAAGCCGTCGGCCATGGCCTGGGTACGGCTCGCGCTGCCGGGCCTCAAGCCCACCCGCACGGGGTATCCGCTGTCGCGTAGGTTCTGCGCATGCGCGTGGCCCTGACTGCCATAGCCGAGGATGGTGATCTTGGCGCCGGCCAGCGCTGCGGGGTCCGCGTCGGAGTCGTAGTAGATCTTCATTGATGTCATCTCCACTCTCGGGGCGTGTTGCTGCTTTGGTCCGCGGACAAAGGGTCACCCGACCCGAGTCCGATCGGTCGGCTGAGAATCCAGTCGACCAGAGGAAGTTGGCGAAGGCGCTCCAACGCTGCCTCCACCACTTCGGGGGTGCCCGAGAGCGCAGCCAAAAGCGACCGCTCGTCACGGCGGACGACCTCTGCATTGCAGCTCTCGAGGAGTTCCGCGGTGGCGGGGTCATCCGCCTCCGCTGGAATCTCCACCAGCGCGGTCACCCACTCCAAAGGGTGCGAGCCGGTCAGATCCTCCACGCTGACAACGTCGATGAGCTTGGCCAGCTGTTTGGCCACCTGATCTGCAGGTTGCGAGCCGTGCTCGACCTGCAGCCAGAGAGAAAGCGTTCCGGGGTCCGCGTTCTGGCCCACGGAGCAGCTGAGCAGTCGCAGCCCTCGCCTTCCCAAGCAGTTGGTGACCCGTTGCAGCACACCGGAGCGGTCCTCGACCCGGACCCGCACCAGGCGTATGAAGGGGTCCCGGAGCGCCCGCGTGACATCGCGACTGTCGGAGCTGTCGGACCTGAAGGCCGTATCTCGGGAAGCCGCGGTCATGGGCACTCCACGAAGTCGGCCAGTCCCTTGCCGAAGGGCACGATGGGGTAGATGTTGGCCTCAGGGTCAATCCGGCAGTCCACCAAGGCGGGCCCGGGGTAGTTGACCGCCTCCTGCAGCGCGTCCTCTACCTCAGCAAGTGTCCGGGCGACTCGACCGAAGCAGCCGAAGGCACGGGCCAGCAGTTCGAAGTCGGGGATCACCGTGTGGTCCACCTGCGAGCGAACGCCGCCGTAGAAGTCGTCCTGGAACTGCCGCACCATACCCAGCTGGCCGTTGTTCAAGATCACCACCTTGACGGGCAGCTCCGCCTCGATGGCGGTTGCCAGCTCTTGAAAGGTCATCACAAACCCGCCCTCGCCGCAGATGGCGAAGACCCTCTGTTCAGGGCGGGCTGCCTGGGCTCCAAGAGCCGCCGGTAGGGCGAACCCCATCGTCCCAGCCCCACCAGAATTGAGGAAGAGCCCAGGCGAATCCCCTGTCCACGAGGTGGCCGCCCACATCTGGTTCAAACCCACATCGGCCACCACCACGTCATCCGCCCTGCGATGGCGGTAGCAGGCTGCCAGAACCTCCTGGGGTTGCAGCAGCCCGTTATGGGGGTGGCGAAGTGGATGTCGACGCCGCCACCCGCTGACCGCGGCCCTCCATTCGGGTCTAGCCGTCGGCGGCGTCTGCTCGAGCAGAGCTTCCATCACCTCGCGGGCGTCGCCGGCTATCTGACAGTCGGCCGCGACCGTCTTGCCGAGCTCGGCGGGGTCGATGTTGACATGGATGATGTGCTCCGCTTCGGGCGCGAAGAGGTCCATTCGGCAGGTGACTCGGTCGTCCGCTCGCATTCCCACCATCACCAAACAGTCGCAGTTGCTGACGGCCTTGTTGCAGTAGCCGGTCCCCATGAACCCCACCAGCCCAAGCGAGAGGGGATGGGTCGTGGGGAAGACCCCGGTCCCCAGGAGGGTGGTACCCACGGGGGCGTCACAGGCCTCTGCGAGCTGGACCAGAGCGGCCTCAGCCCCTGAGATCGCCACTCCTCTCCCGGCCAGGATCATCGGTCGCTGCGCTCTGGCGAGGTGCCCTGCTGCCTCGGCCAGAAGTCTCGAATCGGGAAAGGCAGGAGCACGATGGGGACGAAGGCGAGCGATCTTGGACTCTGACCCATCCACCATCTGCTGCTGCACGTCCTTGGGAATGTCAATCAGAACCGCTCCCGGGCGGCCCGTCCGGGCGACGTGGAACGCCTCCCTGACGACTGCCGGCAGATCCCTGGCATCATGGACCTGATAGCTGTGCTTGGTGACGGACAGGGTCGAGCCGATCACGTCCGATTCCTGGAACGCATCGGTTCCAATCGTGGCGGTCGCCACCTGACCGGTTATCGCGACCACCGGCACGGAGTCGAAGTGGGCGGTCGCAAGCCCCGTGATCAGGTTCAGTGCTCCCGGACCGGAGGTCGCCAGGCAGACCCCAACCCTGCCCGAGGTGCGGGCATAGCCATCCGCCATGTGGGCTGCGCCCTGCTCGTGGCGCACCAGGACGTGGCGGATGGGGGAGTTGGGGAGGTGTTGGTAGATGGGTAGATTCGCTCCCCCCGGCAGGCCAAAGATCACCTCGACGCCTTCGCGTGCGAGCGATTCGAGCAGGATCTCAGCTCCGCAGAGGGGTGCTGCTACGGTCTGCTCTTCTTGGTCGTCGTAGCCGAGGTCGGCCAGGGATGCACTCATGGTCTGCTATCAGTCCGCGCCGTAGGCGCGGCCGATCGCGGAGGTGATGGCGGCATCGGCTGCGATCTGGCGCATCGGGCGAGGGGCGGCCGTCGCCGTGTGTTGCCGCACCCAGTTCCGGGCTGCCTCGTCGAGTTCGATATCGGTCGGGTAGCGGCCGGAGGCGCTGGCGTCAAAGGAGTCGGGCCTCATCGCGTCGGACATCTTGGGTCTCCTACTTCTTCTGGTTATCCAGGTGGTCGATGGATTGGACGATTTGTTTGCGGCTACAAAAAAAGCCCCCCGGGGTTACCCGGGGGGCTTGCAGCTTCGTCAATGCGCAGACGTTAGCTGACCAGCCCTCCTGTAATTAGGACTACTAGAGCCAGGTGGCTGTCGGCGGCCAGCAAGTCACGGATCTGCGAAGTCAAGATGGCTCGTATTTATACCAGCCCACCACCGCGGTGTCAAGTTCGCGGGCCGTCGCTGTTGTAGTTCAGCGATTCTGACCGCACTTAACAGTTCAGGGACTTTGTCGCTGGGATAGTGGAAAGGGCTTACGCCAGGGGTGATTTCGGGACGGTCTTTGGTCTCCGCGGGTACATGGCCGGCTACTACTGTGGGGACCCTCAGACGAAAGCCGGGCGAAAAGGACCAATGCGGATAAGCCACCCCACGCTGGCGGGGCCCTGTGCATCTAAACTGGGTGGTGGGGCTAAGGCGCCGGCCCGCACCATCTGCGGGCGTGTCCAGCGTGTCGCTGAGGTCCCCTAGGGACGACGTCCTGTGAAGCAGAGGAATCTGGTCTGCGGGTCAGCGCCGGGTGGCGGGTCTACCTCGGGACCGAACCCCCCGGGGACCCGCATCTGCTCGCCCCGTGGCGCTAGGTAGGCGTAGGCCGCGGCCACCGCCTCAGGGTCCAGCCCCTCGTCCAGACCCGTCGCTCGAGCCAGGTCCCAGGTGTGAACCAGAGTGTCAGCACACAGCAGGGTCGCCACCAGCTCCGCGAAACTCATGTGGCCGGCACGCGTCTGTACTTCGACGCCGGACAGCCCAGAGTCGTCCAGAGCGGCGGCGACAAGGTCCGATGCTTGGTGCCAGGCGGTGGGCGGATCGTCGTGAACGGTTCCTTGCCGAAGCTCGGGACGCACCATGGATGCGACGTTTCGATGCACCAAGGCGGAGTGAGCGACCACCGCTCTAGCGCTCCACTCGTCGCATGGGCTGGGGGCATCCCAGCGGTTCTCGGGCACGGCGTCCAAGCGCGAGCGAAAACCAGCGGCTACTCGCGAGTAACGGGTGCTTTCCTCAGACATCCTCCCAACTTAGGCAGGCAGTCCCCCTTCGGTCAAGCCAGCTCACGGCCGGGTAGTGGGTCAGTTTCAATTGGCCCGGCCCTCGCGACGCGCTACACTTGCCCCATGCCTAGGCGCTCAAGGAAGCCTGCGGACCTGAACCGGATGGCCGCCGGCATCATGGACGAGGCCACCGACGAGGACCGCGACCCCTACGAGGGGAAAAACCCCGCCGCCGTGGAGCTGGGCAGGCTGGGGGGCCAGAAGGGCGGGAAGGCCAGGGCGGCCAAGCTCACGCCCGAGCAGCGGTCGGAGATCGCCAGGAAGGCGGCCGTAGCTAGGTGGGGTAAGAGCGGGGAGCAATAGGCCACTTCCAGCGTCTCTGCAACTCCAAGCGACTCTAAGCGGGGCGTAGCCGAGGGCCTTGGGACCGAAGTCGCCATGAGGGAAGACCGCGGTGGCATGGGCGTTGTGGTGGAAGCCGCGCCCGAGTGGCTCCCGTCGGGGCCGGTGCCTGAGTGGGGTCGGGTAGGGTTGCGCACTGGTGCCCTGGCCGGGTGTCGAGGTGACAGCGACCTGGGGAGCACCCCCCT
>Ga0307374_10012477_pt1 | contig 11906 bp, 12 predicted proteins | sample OX3MG_FD_202532 | JGI IMG/M metagenome (GOLD analysis project Ga0307374, IMG submission 202532) | Soil microbial communities from Risofladan, Vaasa, Finland - OX-3 | ecosystem: Environmental > Terrestrial > Soil > Coastal area > Acid sulfate soil | place: Finland: Risofladan, Vaasa | collected...
GAGTCTAAGAGACTCTCCAAGTAACAAGCCTTATCAAGAGTGCGTTTGCCAACAGAAATTAGCATTTATCATGAAGAGTCACCTCCGACTTCTTGTTCCGTTCCTTATTTGTGCCGTCGCCCTAGGCGCCCCGCTGTCTTTGGCTTATGGTGCGGGCCCGATCACAGGCGTCGCAACCAGTTGCGGCGGGATCGCTTCGTGCACGTTCTCTCTCTCAGACGGTAGTGGCGGCACTGGAACCTTGACGGCTTCGGCCGGCGTTGGGGGATACGTGGGTCAGTCTCCTCTGCCCTTCTCGGGCGGCTACGTCAGTTTCCAACTTCCAGGAGAGGCTCAGGTGACCTACGCCTACGGCGTGTACAGCGGCGAAGCAGTGCTGCAGAGCGGCACCGGGTCCACCTATCAAACCACAGGAACGTTCTACGCGATCGACGTGAACACCGGCCTGGTGGTCACCGGGACGACGGTCACGGTCGTAACCATCACCGGGCACAGCGGGCGAGGTGGGGGTAACACCTACACTCTGAACAGCGGCTCGGTTTCGATCACTGGGTCGACTCCGCACACGACGACCATGACTCTCAGCTGCAGCCCAACTCCAACCGCCGTCGAGGCCCAGACCTTCTGTACGGCCACGGTGACAGACACGGATACTGGCACCCCGGTGCCGCCATCCGGCCCAGTCACGTTTACCAGTAGCAGCAGTGCGGGGATCTTCAGTTCGACAAGTTGCTCTCCCTATGGGACCGGCGCGACCGCGAGTTGTGCGGTAAGTTATACACCTGCCTCCGGGACTGAGGGCACCCAGACGATAACCGCCAGCTATCTTGGCGACAGCTTCCATCTTGGAAGCCCCGCCGCCAGCTTCGCGATAACAGTTGGGAAGCGCAGCACGTCTATCAGCATGTATTGCTCTTCTCCGTACAAGATCAACACGCGAACTACGTGCACGGTCACGGTGTTGGACGCCAGCCCGGGTTACCCGCTCCAACCTTCGGGAAACGTGAATTTTGCGAGCAACCACGCGGGCAGGTTCTCATCCAAGGCTTGCTCCCTCAATGAGAATAATGATATTGTGACCTGCTCCGTAAGTTTCACACCAACCCGAACCGGTTCCTACACACTGAAGGCGACCTATGGCGGCGACTCCGACTACCTTGGAAGCACAACCTCGCAGACTTTCAAGGTGGCTTGACGGGTCAGAGAAGATTGCTTCTTCAGTAAGCCCCAGCTCATGCCGTGACGTAGACGCTGTCGTTCTGAATTAGGACCCCGAGCTCGGGGAGAGGGGCGGGAGGCGGACCGCCCGTGACAGCGCCTGTGTTTGGATTGTAGGTGCCACCGTGGCAGGGGCACGATATGGCAGAACCGGAGTATTGGACGGTGCAGGGGGCGTGCGTGCATGTAGCGCTGAAGGCCTTCCATTGTCCGGCCGAGTTCACGAGGATCGACAGTCCGCGCGAGGGGTGGTTGAAATAGGCCGAAGTTCGCCCGGAGAGAGCGCTCAGAGGCGTCACGAGTACATAGCCGGGAGGGGCGGGTTGGCTGGTCGAGCTCGACGCCTGTGAGGAGCTTGAGGCCGATTGCTGGCTTGTCGAGACTTGCTGCGTCTGCTGTCCCGAGACGTATTCTGTGACCGTGACTGTCTGTAAATCGGTGACCGTCTGAGTCGTTGATTCGGAGGCGGGGGGTGGCTGACCCGTGTTTTCGGTGCTACTCCCGGTCGCGTTCGCGCCGCTCTGCGGCAGCTTCTGGACAAGTTCCCATGAGGTCACGAGCCCCGTCACCAGGATGCCGGAGGCAGCAAGCATCCGGCGCAGGAACTCTCTTCGGTTTAGGCTCAATTTTGGTCATCTCTCAATGGCCCGGGACTTGGGTACGGCGCGGTTGAGATGGTACGTCGCATTTGCGACCATGAGGATCAGGGTCGTTCCCAAGATGATCTCCGCCAGAAGGAGCGGGATGTTCACACTGGCTGTGGCGGCGTGAACCATTATCAGCCCGACAAGCATGGACGAAAGGGCTCCGTGAAAGAACAGAGAGTCTCGGAGCCTTTCGAGGAACGCAGTCCCTGTGAGCCATGTCGCGGCTGCGACCGCGACTGAAACGTACCCCAAGTCCATCGAGACTGAGATCGGAGGCGTGAACAGGTACGCGACGTGGACTAGGAGGAAGACCCCCGCGAGGGCTGAGATCGCGACATGGGCGCCCCTTATTGCGGCAATGTTCTTCGTGACCTTCAGCAGCTTCGAACGGAGCAGCATGAATATCGAGGAGAGCCCGATTAGGATCAGGGCCAGGAACCCCGTCACATCGCCAATCGAGATGCCTCCGATCGAGATCGCTGGGAGCGTCGCTGCCAACCCGCCCATGTGTTTGGCCCCCCGGTCTCACCTGCACCTATGACTTTGCGTCAGCCATGCAGCCGGGTCAATCGTCCCCGCCGTGGCCGCCGGATCCGCTGCCTCCGGCGCCGCTGTCATCGCTGCCACCGTCGTCGTGACTCGTCGAGTTTGATCCGGACTGCGAGCCCGACACCAGAAGCGACCCGCTCGCAGAACTTGTCGAGTTTTGCGCCGTGGAAGTCGACGAGGTCGACACGGAGGTCGAGCCCGACGCAGACGTAGAAGACGGCGCCGCGGTCGACGTCACTGTCACCGTCGACGTCCTGTGGACTGTCGTCTCCGACACGCTCCCGACGTTGGTGCCGTTCCCCATACCACCATTCGCCGCGCCCAAGGGTGATAAGAGGACCGGTGCGCCCCCGATTGAGGAAGGCGCGCCACCGCTGAAAGCGTGGGTTGCCACCACGACCGAGCCCACCCCTGCGAGGAGGACAAGGATCATCACGGAAATGACCGATAGCTTCTGAATCATGACCTGTCGTCTTTCATTCATCATTTAACCCCCGAGTTCCTGGAATCTCGATTTCTGTGGAATTCTTTCTTGGGAAGCGCTGCGCTTCCAATTATTGCAAGAGCTCGTCCGCCGCCCCAGGCTGGACCGTGATAGGCTAATCTCGTCGCGTGGTCCGATCGGCCCTCAGAAGCAACAGGCAAACCCGCTCTGGGTAAAAGCCGGGCGGGCATGTTTGGAGCCGCACTCGATCCAACGCAACTTCACGGCTCAATCGAAGCAAATCCTTGTCCACGGGAAACTGGTTGAAGCAATCAGACTGCGTTATCGAGCGCCAATAGAGCTGAGCAACGTCGCCTGGAAGAATTCCAGTGCAAGGTGGCTTCGTTGACAGTCAGGGCGGACGTCGGTGCTTTCCGCGGTCAGTCGTCTTCTTCGTCGTTTTCCGCTGCAGGCTCATCATCTTCGCGCACCCGTTTGATTGGCGCCGGGGGTTGGACGTCCGGCACGGCATCCTTCATGGCGTCCCTACGTGCTCTCGCCGATCCGCCGCCCTTTCTTCGTTTGGACTTGTCCCCCACGCGCGATACGCTCATGTCTGTCTGACCTTGTCCGGCAATACTTAAGGTTCGTCAGCCGCCCCAACGGCTCGGGAATCCGAGTGAACCCGGCCATCGAGGGACGCCGCCGAGCGCGACCGATCCAACGGTCACGTCCGAGAGACGGACGACCACGCTTCCAGTCGGGCGCCGCTACGCGGCGAAGATTCCCTCTTCCACAACGTACTTCTTGCGCGCCAAATCCATGAGATTCCTCGTGAACGCGATTCCATAGATCGCCACGACGATGGCGAAGAGCAGCGAGACATATGCGGCCGCGGCGACTTGGCCGTTGGCCATGTTCGAAGATATGTAATACATCATCCCGAACTTGACCTGGAGGCCGTTCGGAGCGACCGTCGGCGCGATGTTGGGCCAATACTCACCTATCGCGATTCCGGCCCACGCGCTGTTTATCGTGCTCGAGAGTCCGGTGATCATGTAGGGGAGGGTCGCGGGAAGTATCACGCGCCTCATCCTCGTCAGGAACGGCAGCCTGTAGTTCCGCGTCACTTCCACGAATTCCGAAGGTATCGCCTGCACGCCTATCCAAAAATCGAAAAAGACGTAGTAGAAGCAGCTGAGGAAACCGAGGACGAAGATGTAGACCTCGGTGTAGAGAGAGGGGAGTACGTGTTCGAGGAAGGGAAGGGTGGCTATGAATATGAGTGGGAAGTACGTGGGCGACGGGAAAGCAGCGAGGACCTGGACCACTGGAAGGGCCGCGTCGCCCGTCCTGCGGTGCGTCGCAAGCACATACCCGACCGTGACTGCCAGGGCGAGCGAGGCGAGCGCAATGAGGCTCACGCGGAGGTAGTCCGCTCCCACGTACTCGAGGAGCTGTGGAGTCTCCCTGAAGAACCCATACCAAGTCTGGGCCGAGACCGAAGCCGCAAGTGTCGCAGACCCATAGAGCACCAACGCTAGCACGGCAACCGCTATCGATGTCCCTGCATACTTCGTAATCCTCGCCCTCCACACGCTGCCAACCTCGGTTTGTCCTTCGCGCGGGTTCGCCCTCAGCCTCGAGGCGTATCCTCGGAAGACGTTTGTCTGGTTGCGGAACGCGCGCCAGGGGCTGGTCACAAGCCTGCCGCGCCACCTCCCTGCATGCCGTTTTATCACGCCTGGCGTGTCGACTCCGAACTTCGCGAGGGCCCACCGGCTAAGGCGCGAGAGGGCTGCGGTGACGACGATCACCGCCACAGCAATCGATATCAGACAGTAGTATACCCCGGTGTAATCTCCAGATATTGTGTACTGGGTGATCAGAGTACCTATCCCGAACGTGGAGCACGTCCCGCCAGGACACAGACTGGCGGTTGCCGCCCCCGCGGTGAACACCTCGCTAACCGAGATGTAGAAGAAGGCGTCCGCGAAACTAGAGAAGATGTTCGAGGTGACCCTCGGGATGGAGTGGGGGACGAAGAGCGTGGTCATCTTCTTCCAAAAGCTGAGGTTGTAGTTATCCGAGACCTCCACGAGATGGAGCGGGACGGTCTTGAAGGCTTGGTAGATGCCGATCCACACGTTCCACGCGACGGCATCGAAGACCAGGAAGTCGACAGCAAGCTCGACGCCTATGGGACCATGAAACGTCAGGACGAACGCCACGAGGACCAGGGGGAGGAAGCCTATCACCGGAATCGACTCAAAGACGTTGACCAGCGGGACGTACACGTTCTCGAACCTCCTGCTCTTGATCGCGGCGTAGGCGAGCAGGTGTCCGGTAAAGACCGCGAGCGCTATGAGTAGGAATATGCGTCCGACCGTCGCCAGCGTCGCGAGCGGAATCGTAAGGTCCATCGGCGGCTCACGACTTCGCCTTCTTCAGGTTTAGACCTTTGTATAGCTCGTCGACGCAGTCGAGAAATCCCGGATCCCTCTCGATCCTGGGTCTCGGCAGGTCGATCTTCACGATGTCCACGATCATCGCGGGGGTGCTGTTCATGATGTACACCCTGTCCGCCAACTGGACGACCTCGTGTAGGTTGTGCGAGACGAGAACCGCAGACTTCAACGTCGTCGCCGGGTTGAAGACAAGGTCGTAGACCTCCTTCCTGATCTCGTTGGCGGTCAGTTCGTCCAGGTGGACGAAGGGCTCGTCGAGGAGCAGCACCTCGGGAGAGGCTGCGAGCGCCCTGGCTATCGCGACTCTCTGGCGCATCCCTCCGCTCATCTCCTTTGGATAGTAGCCCTCGAACCCCTGGAGTCCCACGACGCTGAGCATCTTCTTGCAGTGCGCGACCGCTTCCTGCTCGTCCATCCCGGTTCCTGCCAGAACGAGCCTCACGTTGTCCAACGCCGTCATCCAAGGAAAGGTCGCGATGGACTGGTGGACGAGGGAGATCTTCGGTGACGGACGGCTCACCTCAACTCCATCGAGGAAGACCTTCCCTGCAGCCTGGGGGATGAGTTGCGCCAGGACCCGCAGCAGCGTGGACTTGCCCGTCCCGGTCGGGCCCACCACTGCGATGAACTCATCCACTTTCGTGAAGAGGTTTATGTCTGCAAAGACAGGTTTCGTCGCACCTGGATAGCTGTATGCAAGGTCCCGCCCCTCCAGCACCGTGGACCCTTTTGTCTCTGGTCCTGCCATGGACGACTCTGAGGCCAAGTAAATCGCGCTGCGTTTTAACCCTCGGGCGAAGCGGCGATACGTATATAGGCGTATCCCCTCCCCCCGGATGCCATAATTGGCAACCCATAAGAGAGCGGAAGTTGCGAGGCGGGTAGCGAGGATTCACGGCCACGTCCATGCGATCAATGAAATGCTTGACGAAGGCAGATCGTATACTGAGATAGTGCACCAAATAGTGGCGGTGAGGTCGGCCCTCGACAGCGTCATCCAGGTCATCGTGGACGATTTGGTGGAAGACTGCGTCACAAAGGCTGAGAAGAAGGAACCCCTTGCGGACAGCCTGGAGGAACTGCAGCAGGTCGTCGCCAAGATAAGATGAAGATTGGAGGCTGATTGAGGTTGGCGCGAGTTAAGGACGTCATGACTACGAGCGTCCCGCGAATAAGCGGTTCGGCCACGGTCTTGGAGGCCGCTGAGGTGATGAATCGGGCAAACTCAACAGGCATCGCGGTGGTCGACAAGGAGAATCGAGTCGTAGGTCTCATCACGGCTGTGCGGTTGCTGAGGGAGTTCTACGCTCTGAACAGGAAGCCTGAGGACGTGAACGCGAGTCAGGTCATGGGCCCCTTCTACCGGATTGGCCCGAACGTCTCAACAAAGGAGGCGGCCAGGAAGATCCTGGCGAACAACATCACAAGGCTCGGCGTATTCGAGGGCGAGGAGTTCCTTGGCTGGGTCTCGCTCACGGACCTGACGCGGGAGTTCAGCAGGAAGAGGCTGATTGATGCGCTGAAATCGCACGAAGAGACTGAAGACACGGAATTCCTGTGCCCGAACTGTCGGGGTGCGTTCCTGAGCAGGGTCAAGAACGAGGAAGGCGAAATCCAACGGTGGGCCTGTCCCAACTGCGGGTACGCTCTTTAGATTTCGGTGCTTGAGAATGACCGAAAATGGCGCGGTCGAATCAGACGAGCCCGGGCACGGGAACACAAGGGCCGATCTTGTCAGGCTCTCGATCATGGCCATTGCGGCGGTCTCCAGCGGGATCGGGATCTCGCTAGGGGTCCTTCCGTTCGAAGTCGTCGCGGTGGCGGCCACCCTCCTCGGGGGGTACCCGGTCTACAAGGAAACCCTCCAATCGCTCCGGGACGGCCACGTCAACATGGAGGTCTCGATGACCGTCGCCATCTTCGCGTCGCTGATCTTGGGGCAGTTCACGGTCTCCGTGGTGATCACCTTCTTCGTCCTCCTCTCGGAGTACATCGAGACCTATGCCGTGGACAAGGGGAGACAGACCATCACCATCCTGGAGAGGTCTGCGCCCAAGCTGGCCCTCGTCAGGCGAGGGGGAGAGGAAGTGGAGGTTGACGCGAGCTCTTTGGCGCCGAACGACGTGGTCATCGTCAGGCACGGCGAGCGCGTGCCGGTCGACGGGACGATCGTCGTCGGGTCCGCCTTCTTGAACCAGTCTTCCATAACTGGCGAGTCGGCGAGGGTCGAGAAGAGCGCCGGAGCTCTAGTCTATGCGGGAAGCGTGAACGAATCAGGGTTGATTGAGGTGCGCACCGAGAAGGTCGGGACCGAGACCGTGTTCGGCAAGATCATAAAGCTGGTCGAGGATGCTGAGAACAGGAAGGCGCCGATTCAGAAGCTGTCCGACAGGCTTGCGACCTGGCTGGTAGAGTTTGCCGTCGGGTTCGCATTCCTCACGCTTCTGGTCACGAGAGACGTCACCTCGACCCTCTCGGTCGTGGTCGTCGCAGGTGCCTGCGGAGTGGCGGCCGGCACCCCTCTCGCGATAGTCGCCATTATGGGAAAGGCCGCGAAGAAGGGCGCCATCGTGAAGGGCGGGGCATACATCGAAGAGATGAGCAGGGTCGACACGGTGGTGATAGACAAGACGGGGACACTCACCTTCGGCGAACCTGCGGTCACGGACGTGGTCGGCTTCGACGGCTGCAAGGAGAGGCATGTGCTGGAATACGCGGCATTGGCGGAGAGGTACTCCAACCACCCTTTGGCGAGGGCGATCATGCGGAAGGCGGCCGAATCGGGGATCAAGCTCTCCGAGGTGGCGCCACCGGCTTCATCAAGCTACATCGCCGGAAAGGGCATCGTCTGCCAGCACAATGGAAGCCAGATAATCGTGGGAAACGACACTCTGATGGCAGAGAAGAGGGTCCAGCAACCAAGTACCAGCGAGGAGTTATCTCTGTCGGAGCGCCTCTCCAAAGGCAAGTCTACCGTGCTGGTCGCCTACCAGGGTAGGGTGTGTGGGATGATAGCCGTCGCCGACAAGGTGAGGGGAGAGAGCAGGAGGGCGATCGAAGACCTGAAGGGGATGGGGATACGCACGGTCATGCTGACCGGCGACAACAGGGCGGTCGCTCAGGAGGTAGGAAAGGAGGTCGGGATCGACGAGGTTCACGCGGAGCTCCTCCCTGAGGACAAGGTCTCCATCGTGGAGAAGCTTGTGGCGGCCGGCCACCACGTTGCGATGGTTGGAGACGGCATCAATGACGCACCTGCGCTGGCCCGCGCAAGCGTGGGGATAGGAATGGGGGCGGGGACGGACGTCGCGATAGAGGAAGCGGACATCGTGCTGATGACCAACGACCTTCAAAAGATTGCAGACGTCGCCAGGATGAGCAGGAAGGCGTATCGCACTATAATGGTGAACTTCTACGGGACCGTGACGGTGGACGGCATCGGCGTCACCCTCGCGTTCCTCGGCCTCCTGAACCCCTTGTTGGCGGCGGGGATACACGTCACATCCGAGCTGATCTTCATCCTCAACTCAGCCAAGCTAATCAGATGAAGCCCCGTATCAAGAGACACGAGGGGTCGCCGAAGTGGGTCGAGCCTCTAGTCACGCCGCAGGTCGCCAAGGAATTCGGACCGACCGAGTCGTGGACACCCGAGGAGCTCAGCGCGCCCACTATGGGCGCAAGTTGCTACACTCCGCCACAAGTGTTCGTGCAGATGTACCACGCACTGATGCTGGTGTCGTTGGCAGTCACGGCCAACGGCCGAGTGATGTTACCATCGCCCCAGTGGGAGAACAATACGTCGTGAGTGGAGCCATGGCAGAGGTCGCAGTCCGAGGGATAGAGGTAATACGTAGCAGAGGGGTTGAGCCCAGTGAACGTGAGCCCGTTCTCGTTCGAAAACCCGGTCCCCACGATAGTCCCGTTCGAGCCATACAGCGCGACATACATCGAAGCTCCTGGACCCGTGCCAAGATTGCATACCAATGCAAAGCAGGGTGCCCAGTTTGACTGGGGCGTTCTGTGGTCGTAGATCGTTATCGTCCCATTGTTTTCAATGACGGCCCCGCTGCAGTCGTACACGGCTGTGAACGAGAGCGCCGCGCCCGTCGCGGCGAACGTCACCGGGTCGCTTACTGCCCCGTCAGACCAGTGGCTGAAGGCGCAGTTGCCGTAGGCGTACACCTGCAAGGAGTACCCGGGCCCGCCCGCAGCCAGGAACGTCGAGGTGGTCACTCCAGTCGCCACGACGGCCTCGCCCTGGGCGTTGAACGGACCAAAGTAGGCCGCATGGAAGACGGTGTAGTAGTCGCTCGGAAGGGCCTGGCCGAACTGGTTCACCGCGCTCACCGTCACGCTGGACGAAGAAGGTGCCTGGGCGTGGGCGGCCTCCAGAGGGGCAACCGCCATCACCGTGAGGGCCAAGAGCGGGAGTATCACCAAGAGGCCGAGGAGACGGGCTGACCCGTGACCGTTTTCGCTCGAGCCAATCCGTTGCAAAGACGACATGTCGAAGACAGCAGACCTCCGAGGCTCTTGTGAATGTCTGCCCCTTCCTATGTATCGTTGCTATGTATCGTTGCTAGGGTATTGTCGGTGCCTTCCGGCCCGCGGCTTGAGGGCGACCGCAGACCCGCGCCCGGATGATGAATCAAGCAGACGGAGGAGCCTTGGCCTCACCGGCGCTCAGGATTCGGAAGATGGCGTCAGGCGTGGCGGGAGCCACGCTCACTTCTCAAGTTCCCAGCTGAGAGTGCGTGGTTCAACGCATTGATGACCGTCGCATACGCGCGGTTCGTACCGCTCTCCCCACGCCTCTTTGGCGCAGTCCAGGGTGACCGTGGACGGGTTCGTTTCGCGAAAGACTTGGACATAGCTTTGACACGCGAACGAAATTATAGGCCTTTTTGCCGCACAATGCTCATGGGCGAGCTGCCAGGAAAACCGCCCGACACAGCGCTGCGCCCGCAGCTCCGGTTCTTCGACGCGGTGGCGACAGGGCTAGCAGCGATCCTCGGCGCCGGCATCTTCGCCGTCATAGCGCCCGCGGCGAAGATAGCGGGCCCGGCTCTGCTCGTCTCCTTCGTCATCGGAGCCTTCGTTGCGCTCTGCAACGCGCTCTCCTCAACCCAGCTGGCCGCCGTGCTCCCGCGCGCAGGAGGGACTTACACTTTCGGAAGGAGGATGATGGGTCCCTGGTGGGGATTCTCGGCGGGATGGATGTTCCTGGTCGCAAACACGGTCGGCCCCGGTGCGATAGCGCTCGCCTTCGGGGGATACCTCAACGCGGTGGTAGGTGCCGTGCCGGTGCGGACCGCCGCCGTCGTCGCGGCGCTGGCCATGACGGCCCTGAACGCAGCCGGCATGCGCCGCTCGGTCCGTGTGACCGACGTGGTAGTCGTGCTGTCTGTCCTCTCCCTACTGGCGGTGGTCGTAATCGGCCTTCCCGGGGCCCGCGCGTCCAACCTGACGCCGTTCGCGCCAAGCGGAGTGGCCGGGATCTTGCAAGCCACCGGCCTGCTCTTCTTCGCCTACACCGGCTACAGCCGCATCGCCACCCTCGTCGAAGAGGTGCACAATCCGAGGCACACCATCCCCCGCGCGACGTTGATCGCTTTGGGCACGGCCACCATCCTCTATCTGCTCGTTGCGACAACGGTGCTCGCCGTCCTCGGGGCGTCGCGCCTATCCCAATCCTCCTCCCCCCTGGAGGAGACGATGGCCACGGTGGGGAGCGGCTTCGGGGTGGCAGTGGTCGCGGCGGGCGCGCTGCTGACCACCTTCAACGAGGGCCTCTCTGACCTTGTCGGGGTATCCCGCGTCGCCTTCGCGATGGGGCGGGAGTCCGACCTCCCTTCGGGGCTGGCCCGACTCGGCCCAGGGCAGAATCCATGGCGCAGCGTCGTCTTCGTCGGGGTCGTCTCCATCCTGGTCGCAGCGTTCGCCCCATTCTACGTAGCGGTGGCGGTCTCCAGTTTCGGGACGCTGCTGTATTACGTGGTGGCCAACCTCTCCGCCCTGCGGCTCGCCAAGGATCAGAGGATGTTCCCGTGGGTGCTCGCGGTGGCCGGTCTGGTCGGATGCCTTCTCCTCGCCTTCGCCCTCGCTCCGGAGGACGTGGGCATTGGCGTTGCCATCCTCCTCGTCGGCCTCGTCTTCCGCACCTTGCGCCTTGGCGTGATGAGAAGGCGCGAAAAGAAGGATGGAAGCTGACGAGCCGGATTCTCGAAAGCCCTCAGGAGATGCAATCTTCCCGTCTTAGAAGCCTATACTCAAGCATCAGATTTTCATGAAGAAGTTCTCTGGGTGGTCCAGAGTGTGGTCCCTCTTCTTGTGAGTTGTGCCGCATCGCCTTAGGTGTCTTGAATACCTCTGCGCGCTGATCATCTTCCCACACTTGGGGCACGTTGGCATAGTCTCCTATCGCCGCGAAAGCAGAGTTGACCCCTCCGGAATAATAACTTAGCGCTCCTTCATTCCAACTATGTTATCCTGAAATCATTTCCTCCCTCTGTCCTTAAGAGAGTTCACAACCTGCTTAGGACATCTCGACTGGGCGAGTTTTGGAGGTCGATATGGAGCAAGTACGGACATGCGATGCTG
>Ga0307374_10012480_pt1 | contig 11906 bp, 10 predicted proteins | sample OX3MG_FD_202532 | JGI IMG/M metagenome (GOLD analysis project Ga0307374, IMG submission 202532) | Soil microbial communities from Risofladan, Vaasa, Finland - OX-3 | ecosystem: Environmental > Terrestrial > Soil > Coastal area > Acid sulfate soil | place: Finland: Risofladan, Vaasa | collected...
GCGCCTCGGTCGGTTTTCAGGAAGCGCGCCAGTTCGGCTCCGGCGTCACGCAAGAGCCGTGGACCACGCAACTGGATTATAACGCCGGCCTCACCTTTAAGGGTGAGCAGGACACGACCGGCGTCCTCGTATCGCGCAACGACTTTCCCTTCGGCAACGGCACCGAGGCCCTGATGACCGGCTTCACCCTCACCGAAACGCACGAACTCAACAAGCTGATTGCCCTGCAAGGCGGCGCCAGCTATCAATTCGCCGACTACCAGTCGAGCTTCACCGGCGCGCTCGAGACGCTGGCTGGCGGCAACGGCGGCCTTATCTATCACGCGACCGACCGGCTCGATGTCGATGCCAATTACCAATACCGGCGCGAGACGTTGACCGGCGGGGCCGGCCACGCCGACGACCATACGGTGACGCTGGGCCTCGTGTATCGCCCCAAGGCATGGACGATGTGATGGACGAACTTTCGCTCGCCGATTACCTGGCCATCTTCAAGCGGCGGAAAAAATATTTCCTGCTGACCTTCGCCGCACTGATGGCGGCGTCGGCGGCGTTCGCGTTGTCGTGGTCGAATTACCGTTCGACGGCGACGGTCGAGATCGAACAGCCGGAGATTAATTCCGACGTGACCATTCCGACCAACATCAACCCGGCCGACGTGATGGGAACGCTGGCCGATTTGCGGATCGGCAAGATCGAGCAGCGAGTCACCGCGCCCGCCTCGCTGATCGACATCATCGACAAATTCGATCTCTATCCCGACGCGCGGCGGTTGCTGCCGATGGAAAGCGTCGCCGACCGCATGCGCGGCAAAATCCGCCTGAATTTGATCGGCAGCACGGTTGCCAATCCCGAAGCGGCCCAGAAAGTGCCGGTGTCGCAACTGTCGGCCAGCGCCTTCACCCTCAGCTTCGATTACAACAACCCGCAAACCGCCCAGGAGGTCACCAACGAATTGGTCACCCGCTTTCTCGACGAGGACATGAGGCAGCGGCGCGACGAAGCCGAGGCGACCTCGGTTTTCCTCGGCCAGCAAATCACGGCGCTGGGCGCCTCGATGGCCGACCAGGAAAAGAAGATCGCCGCCTTCGAGCAGGTACACGGCTTTTCCGGACCCGACGCCTTGATGTTCGACCGGCAGGCGGCCGAAACCACGGCGTTCAACCTGCAAGGCCTCGACAGCCAGGTCGCCACCAACGAAGGCACCGAGGGCAACCTGCGCGCGCAGCTTGCCACCGTCGATCCCTATTCGCGCGTGATCGCCGACGGGCAGGTGCTGACCACGCCGGCCATCCAGTTAAAGGCGCTCGAGGCGCGTTACGCCACGCTGACCGCCGAATACGGCCCCGAATATCCCGACGTGCTGAAGACCCACGACCAGATCGAGGCCCTGCGCAAGGAAACCGGCCTTCATCATGTCAACGATAGCGCGCAACTAAAGGCGCAAATCGAAAGCATCCGCACCAACCTCAAAGCCGCGCGCAAATCCTATGGGCCCAGGGATCCCGATGTGGTTTCGCTCCGGCAGCAGCTTGAAAAGCTCCAGCACCGGCTGGCCGATACCGGCAAGGGCCAAATGGCCGCTGATGGCATCAAGGAAGACGCCGACAATCCCGCCTATCTCGAACTGGTCGCGCAATTACGGGCGGCCGAGGCCCAGCACAAATCCCTGCTCGCCCAGCGCACAGGGTTGTCCGCCGAGCAGGCCAAATACCAGGAAGCGGTCGCCAGGAATCCCGGGCTTGAGCAGCAGATGGCCGAGCTGACGCGCGATTACGAAAACGCCCAATTGCGTTATCGCCAGCTCAAGGAACGCAAAATGCTGGCCGACATGAAGGTGCAGATGATCGAGCAACACAAGGGCGAGCGCCTTTCCGTCATCAACCCGCCGACCTTGCCGGCCAAGACTCATCCGTCGCGCCTTATGTTGTTGATCGCCGGTTTCGTTCTTTCGGTCCTCGGCGGGATCGGCGCGGTGGTGCTGGTGCAGTCGATCAATCAAGGCGTGCTGGGCACGCGGCATTTGGCCGTCCTCGTCGGCGTGCCGCCGCTGGTCGCCATTCCTCATATCTCCACGGCGATCGAGGTCGGCCGCACCCGCCAGCGCCGGCCTTATTTGGTCGGCGGCGCAGCGGCGTTGGCGATTATCGGCGCGATTACGTTTAATTTCTTCGTGATGCCGTTCGACGTGCTGGGCACGCTGTTGATGCAGCGGTTCGGGTCATTCTAAGGAGCGGAAACGAAATGGACAGGCTGGAAAAAGCGCTCGAAAAGGCCCGGCAGGAAAGGGTTGGCAACGTCGCGGTCGCCGCGTGGGGGCACGCCGCCCCGCGGCGGGCCGAGGCGCCGCTTCTTCCGGTCGTGATGCCGACCCTGACGCCGGCCGAGGACGTGGTTCTGGAGCAGCACCGAATCCTCGCCCATCACGCGCGCCGCCCGGAAGCGGATATTTTTCGCATCCTGCGCACGCAGGTGCTGCACATTATGAACAAGTCGGGTTACCGTACACTCGCCATCACCAGCCCCCATTACGGCGACGGCAAGACCACCATCGCCCTTAACCTTGCGCTCAGCATCGCGCTCGACCTCAAGCAAACGGTGCTGGTCGCGGACCTCGATTTGCGCAAGCCCAATCTTTACGAATTTCTCGGCCTCGATCCGGCGACCGGCCTTACTAACCATTTGCTGCACGACAAGCCGTTGCGCGAGTGCCTCGTGCGGATGTCGTTCGAGCGGCTGAGCGTACTGCCGGCCGGCCCGGCGCTCGATCATTCGTCGGAAGTTCTCGGCTCGCCCAAAATGGCTGCCGTCGCGCATGAACTCAAAACCCGCTATGCCGACCGTTTCATTATCTACGACATGCCGCCGGTGCTGGCGCAGGACGATTCGATCGCCTTTTTGCCGCATGTCGATGCGGCGCTGGTGGTGGTGTTGGATAACGTCACACGCACCGGCGACCTTAAGCGTTGCCTCGATGCGCTCGGCAACGCCAATGTGATCGGCACCGTCCTTAACGACTGCACGAGTGGCTAGACGCCCCCGGACAACGGGCCAAGGAAAGGCCGCGCAAAAATGACGGCGGGAATTTCTGCCGCGCCCTCGCACCCCGCGACCCGCCGACAGGCACTGGTGGCGATAACCGCGGCGGCGTTCATTTTGCTGATCCCGGTTCTGCTGAACGGGTTTCCGTTCGTATTCCCCGATTCCGGCGATTACCTGGTCTTCACGCCGCACCTCTACCGAAGCCCTTACTACGGCCTATTTATCTTTTTCTTTCATTGGAATCGTTTCATCTGGGCGACGGTCGTCGCGCAAGCCTTGATCGTCGGCCATTTGCTGTGGCTGACGCTGGCCCTGCACGGCGTTCGCCGGCTGTCCCCCGCCGCCATCGCCCTTGCCGCGCTCCTGTGCGTCTTTTCGAGCTTGCCCTTTTTCGTCGGCTTCATCATGGCCGATTTGTTTACCGCAATCATGTTTATCGTCATGTATCTGATCGGTTTTCATTACGCAGAACTGTCGCCGCCGCTGCGGTTCTATCTGATCCTGCTTGGCGCGGTGGCGATGGCTGCGCATGTCGCCAATCTGGCAATGGCAATCGCGCTGTTGTGCCCGATGACCGTATTGCTGTTTTGGTGCCGCATTCCCCGCGCCGAGATCCTTAAACGCCTCGGCATCCTTGCCGTTCCCATCGGCCTGACGACGGCGGCCGTCCTGTTGTTCAATATCGCTATTTTCGGGGTCTTATCATTGGCGCCGGCCGCGCCCGATTTTCTTCTGGCCAACCTGATCGAGAGCGGCCCGGCGCGCGTTTATCTCGACAAAGCCTGCCCGCAAGCCGGTTACAAAATCTGCGCCTATGCCGGCCGGCTGCCGAAGACGGCGGAAGAATTGCTGTGGTCGTCCGGCATTTTCGGCAAGCTGGGCAGCTTCGCCGGCATGCGCGAAGAAGCGCGGCGCATCGTCGCCGCGACCCTCGATCGGTACCCGGCCGAAGTCGCCCGCGTCACGGCGGCGCATTTCGTCGCCGGCCTGACGGCGCACGAACCGGCGGCCGAATTCCGCGCCGCCAACCAGGTTCCGTCGATGACCGGGCTATTGCGCATCAAATTCGGGCCGCGGACGGCCAACGCTTACCTTGCCAGCGCCGAAATGCGCGACACCATCCCGCATGCCCTGATCCGCCGCATTGACGATGTCGCCGTCCCGGTTTTCTTTTTTGCGCTGGTTGGGCTTGGGCTCTATGCCGCATGGCGCGGCCGGCGGCGGGAGGCCAGTCTGGCGACCGTCGTCGTGTGCGCCGTGCTCGGCGACACCTTGCTCTGCACGGCTCTTTCCGGGGTGCATGATCGCTATCAGGCGCGCGTGACGTGGCTTTTGCCGCTGGCGGTCTTTGTTATCGGTTTCGCTCTCGCAACCGGTGCTGCTCGAAAAATGACATCCGAGAGGAATCTTCGTGAATCATTCTCCAAACGGCACTCGCAAGGAGCATGAGTTCCTGGTTCTCGATGGCTTGCGTGGCTTTGCTGCTATTTCGGTAATGATATTCCATTATACCGGCTCCTTATCCCATTACGCATGGCGTTGGCCACTGCATGCGTTTCTCGCGGTCGATTTCTTCTTCGTCCTCAGCGGCTTCGTCATCGCCCATGCTTATGGAATAAGACTGGCATCCGGCCGGCAATTCATCGGCGAATTCATGACGCGGCGGCTGATCCGGCTTTATCCGCTATATCTGGTCGGTCTATCGTTGCTGATGGCCGCGCTGGCCGCCAAGGCGGCGCTAGGCGGGTTGACGGTTTCCTCGATCCCGCGCTTCTATACTTATGCGTGCGGTCTCTTCTTTCTTCCCTCACCGCCTTCCTTGCTGACGGGAAATCCCGCCTATGCCAATGTCTTTCCGCTCGATACCCCGGCTTGGACGCTTTCCCTCGAAATCGGCATCAATCTTGTTTACGCCCTGCTATGCCGATATCTAACGACTCCGCGCCTTGCGGTGCTTGTTTTCCTGAATGGAATAGGACTTACCGTTGCCGTATGGTTGAACCACAAATTCGACATCGGCTGGAATTGGCCGAGTTATGCAGGCGGTTGGGCACGCGTTTTCTGGTCGTTTTTCGCTGGCGTTTTACTGTACCGGGTTTTTTGCCTGTTTGAGGCAAGGAATCACAAGCATTTTAATCCTTGGGTCGGTGTGCTGCTGGCGCTGATTCTAATCGTTATTTTCTCGATCCATCGCGTATATGAAAAATACGATCTGCTTGTCGGCGTCCTTTTGTCCCCGCTTGCGGTTCTGATCGGTGCCCGCACCGCCATCTGGCACCCACTGCATCGGGTTTATGCATGGCTGGGACGGACCTCCTACGCGCTTTACATCCTACATTCCCCGCTTTTGTGGGTGTTCATATATATAAGCAAACATCTTTATGTCGATCCTTTCCGGCATAGTGAGGCATTGGTGCCTGTTTTTGCCTTTTTGTCGCTCCTTATCGCCTCGATGCTCGATATCGTTTACGATATGCCCGTGCGGTCATTCTTGACGCACAGGCTAAACAGCCGGTTACCGGCACAGGGTGTTGCATGACGCGCAAATTTTATCCCATCCTCGCCCTGGGCTTTTTTCTCGCCGCCTGCGCGTCGCACGCCAGCGCCGACGACGCCAAGGGCTTCCGCGATTCCTTTCGCTGGATCGATCCGGCGCGCTGGTACATCTCCAGCGGCTGGGCCAATGGCAGTTTTCAATCCTGCGAATGGTGGAAGGGCGCGGTGGCGGCCGGCGATGGCGGCATGAGTTTGCGGCTCGGTACGCCGGGCGGCACTTTGCGCCCCGTCAGTTGCCCCGAGATTCACACCAAGACGCATCTCGGCTATGGGCTTTTCGAGGCGCGCATGCGCACGGCGGCGGGATCGGGCCTCAATACCGCGTTCTTTACCTATATCGGCCCGCCGACCGGCTCGCCCGAATGGAACGAGATCGATTTCGAATTTCTCGGCAAGGACCCGCATACCGTCCAGCTCAACTATTACGTCAAGGGCAAGCCGCAACTGGGCAAGATCATTCGGCTCGGCTTCGATGCCTCGAAACAATTTCACGATTACGCCTTCGATTGGACGCCCAAGGAAATCCGCTGGTACGTGGATGGCAAGCAGGTTTACGCGACGCCGGCCGGTGTCCGGCTGCCTTATATCCCGGCGCCGCTTTATTTCAGCCTGTGGTCGGGCGCGAAAAGCGAAAACGCCTGGATGGGACCGTTCCATTACAGCCAGCCGGTGACCGCAACGGTCGCGTGGGCAGCCTATACGCCGATCGACGCGCCGTGCCGTTTTCCGCAATCCCTGAAATGCAAAAAATAACCCGGCATGACACAGGACGGTTCCCCCACAATCCTGATGTTGGCGCATGACTTGTCCGATGCGGCCGTCGCGCGCCGCGCCGCCATGCTGCGGGCGGGCGGGGCCAATGTGCGGCTGGCCGGCTTTCGCCGCGCGCCGGAACCAATCGCCGCTGTCGCCGGCATTCCGGCCTCCGATCTGGGCCGCACCTATAATGCCGGCTTTATCCGGCGCATCGGCGCGGTGTTGCGCGAAGTTTTGCGGTTACGCCGGCGGCAGGGCTTGTTCGCCGGCGTGGATGTAATCCTCGCGCGCAACCTGGAGATGCTGGCAATTGCCGCGCGCGGGCAAAGCCTGTGCGACCCAAAACCACCCATCGTTTATGAATGCCTCGATATTCATCGCCTGCTTGTGCGGCGCAATTTTATCGGCGGCCTGTTGCGCGCGCTGGAAGGCTGGCTGGCGCAGCGCGCGGCGTTGCTGCTCACCAGTTCGCCGGCTTTTGTCGAAAATTATTTCAAGCCCCTGTCAAAAGTGCGCTTGCCGGTACGGCTGGCGGAGAACAAGCTTCTCGATGTCGATGATGTCCTGCCCCATGTGCCGGCGCGCCGGCCGGGGCCGCCATGGGTGATCGGCTGGTTCGGCATCATCCGCTGCCGCAAAAGCCTGCGTCTCTTGTCGGAACTGGCGCGCGCGGGCAACGGCACGGTCGAGGTTGTCATTCGTGGCCGTCCCGCACTCGATATTTTTCCCGATTTCGAGCGGGACATTGCCGGCGTTCCCCATTTGCGCTTTCCCGGCCCTTATAAAAATCCCGGCGACCTCGCCGCCATTTATGGCGGCATCCATTTCAACTGGGCTATCGACATGTTCGAGGAAGGGCTTAATTCGTCGTGGCTGCTACCCAACCGGCTTTACGAGGGCGGCGCGTTCGGCGCGGTACCGATCGCGGAGGCCTCGGTCGAAACCGGGCGCTTTGCCATGCATCATAAAATCGGCGTCACGCTGGCCAAGCCGTTGGCGCAAAGCCTCGCGGTTTTTTTTGCCGAACTGACGCCGGCGCATTTTGTCTTATACGAACAAGCATTGCGCGCCATGCCGCGCGAGACATGGGTGAATGACAGAGGGGATTGCCGGGCGCTGGTCGCTTGCCTAAATTCCCTGCGTGGAGCGAAACATGGCTGAACGCGTGCTGGCCGTTATTCCCTGTTTCAATGAGGAATCGCATATCGAAAAGCTGGCACGCCGGTTGCTGGCCGCCGCGCAGGATTTACCGATGCGCATCGCCATCGCCGACGGCGACAGCACCGACCGCACGCCGGAGATCGCCCAAAAGTTGGCGCATGAAAACACCAACCTGCTTTACCTGAAAAATCCCAAGCGGCGGCAGGCGGCGGGCGTCAACCTGGCGGCCGCGACCTATGGCGCGGACGCCGAATTCCTGATTCGCATCGACGCGCATGCCGATTATCCGCGCGATTATTGCCAAACTTTGGTGCAGGAGGCGCAACAAACCGGTGCCGACGCGGTCGCTGTCCGCATGATCACCGCCGGCGACGGCTGGTTCCAGCGCGCGGTTTCGGCGGTGCAGAATTCGCGGCTCGGCCATGGCGGCGCTCTCCACCGAACGGCCGGCGGCGACGGCCAATGGGTCGATCACGGCCATCACGCCTTGATAAGGCTCGACGCCTTCCGCGCCGTCGGTGGCTACGATGCGTCTTTCTCGCATAACGAGGACGCCGAATTCGATACGCGCCTTGTGCGCGCCGGGCGCAAAATCTGGCTCAGCGGCAAGACCGCCGCGATTTATTACCCGCGTTCCTCGCCCGTCGCCCTGTTTCGCCAATATATGAGACATGGCGAAGGCCGCGCGCGGCATATCTTGAAACATCGCGTGCGGCCGAAATGGCGCCAACTGTTACCGGCTCTCGTCTTGCCGACGGGGCTGCTGGCCTTGCTGGGCCTGTTTCATGGGCCGGCGGCATGGCCGCTGGCCGCGTGGATCGTGTTTTGCCTCGGCTATGGCATCGCGCTCGGCGTCAGGGCCAAAGACACGGCGATCGGGCTACTGGCCGGTTTCGCCGCGATGATCATGCATGTCGGCTGGTCGTGCGGATTCTGGCGAGGTATCGTGAAATCGTTTTTCGGGAGTTATGCCTGTGAACGGTGATGCCGCGCCCGCCGTCGATATTTGCGTTTGCACCCATCGCCGGCCCCAGGTTATGGACACGCTGCGTTCACTGGCGCGGCTCGAGCTCAAGCCGGGCCGCGCGATCCGCGTTATCGTCGCCGACAATGACGATGTGCCGACCGCGCATGAAAAGATCGAAGCGACGGCGCGCGCAACCGGGTTGAACCTGATTTATATCCACGCGCCGGCTCATAATATTTCCGTCGCGCGCAACGCCTGCCTCGATGCCGCGACGGCGCCGCTGTTGGCCTTCATCGACGATGACGAAACCGCCGCTCCCGGCTGGCTCGAAGCGCTAATCGCCACGATGGAACGGGAACAAGCGGCGGCAGTGCTGGGCCCGGTGCAGGCGCTTTACGACCCGGCCCATCCCGCATGGATGCAGAAGGGAGATTTTCATTCAATCGGGCCGGTTTGGGTCGGCGGCGAAATTATCACCGGCTATGCCGGCAATCTTCTTCTGCGCCGCGATGCGCCGTCTTTGCGCGATTTGCGGTTTCGCGAGGCGCTAGGCCGCAGCGGCGGCGAGGACACTCTGTTCCTTGCAAGCCTCCATCACGCCGGCGGCAAGATCGCTTTCGCGCCGGACGCGGTGGTGGCGGAAAAAGTCGCGCCGGAGCGCGCGCGCTGGCGATGGCTGCTGCAGCGTCATTTCCGTTCGGGCCAGACGCATGGGCTGTTGCTTCTGGAGCGCGACGGTGGGCGATTTTTGCAGCGCGCCCGGCATATCGCGCTGGCGGCAGGCAAAGCTTGCTATTGTTTGGCGATGGTCCCCCTGCAAAGCCTAAATACGCCCAAGGTCGCTTCCTGGTTCCTGCGCGGGATTATGCATCTTGGTGTTGTCGCCCGCCTTTGCGGCATCCGCGAACCCATCCAGTACGGAAACGCGGCATGAGCGGCGCGCCCGACATATCCGTCATCGTCGCGGCCCACAATGTCGGGCCCTATATCGCGCGCGCGGTGATGAGCGCGCTGGGGCAGGACGGCGTCGCGGTCGAAGTGATCGTGGTCGATGACGGTTCGACCGACAGCACCCGCGCGGCTTTGTCACGCATTGCCGATCCGCGCGTCAGGCGCGTCGATCTGCCGGAAAATCGCGGCCCCGGCGCGGCGCGCAACGCTGGCATCGCGCACGCAACCGCGCCGTGGATCGCGATCCTCGACGGCGACGACGCGTTCGCGTCCGGACGCCTCGCGCGTTGCCTCGCCCGCGCGCGGTTGCTGAGCGCCGACATCGTGGTGGATAACATCGAGGTGCGACGCGAAGCCGACGACGCGCGTTTCCCGATGTTTGTACCGCGAAAATTCGCCCGCATGGAAGCACTCGATCTTGCGCGCTTTATCGCCGGCAATGTTTTTTTCCGCGGCGGTTATTCGCTCGGTTATCTCAAGCCGGTTTTTTCGATGGACTTCCTGCGCCGCAATAAAATCGCCTACGATTCTTCCTTGCGCATCGGCGAAGATTATCTGTTTATGTGCGAAGCCCTGGCCTGCGGCGCGCGATGTGCCCTCGAGCCCTCGATCGGTTATCTTTATACCGCGCGCAAGGGTTCGACCTCACACCGGATTTCGTCCGGCGATATCGAACGCATCATCGAAGGTGACCGCGCCTTTCTCGCCCGGCACAAACTCGATCCGAAAGCGGCGAAAGTGCAAAAACGCCGCGCCGCCAGCCTCGGCGAAGCGCACGCCTTCGCGCAACTGGTCGCGGCCATCAAGCAGCGCGACGCCACCGCCGCGCTGCGCGCTTTCGCCGCTCATCCGCTGGCCGCACGGCATTTGCGGGAGGCGGCGTGGGTAAGGATGAAGCGCCCGTTCGCAAAAGCGAAGCGGAGAACCAGTCATGGCTGAAACCATGGAGGACTTGCTGAAGCGCAAAACCGCCTTGCTCTTCTACAAAGAATATGAACGCGATTCCTATTTTCAGGGCGACCGCTATTTAAAGCGGATTCTGCGTCCGCTCTATCACCGGGCGCATAGCCGCCAGAAAAAATCCGGTTTTGCCGTATCGTTCGATCTGATGCGGCGCGCGCTGACAAAGGCCGGTTGCGATGTGCGCGTCAACGATCATCGCGCCGCGCGGCGGCATCCCGACTACCCCGTCGGCCTGGTCGGTTTCCCGTGTTTGCTCGACCATTGGCAATTACCGAACCCGGCGGTGCTGGGGCCATCGCTTTACGATCATCCGATGCTGGCGCCGGCTCTCTTCGACGATAAGCGTTTTAAAAAATACGCGGTGCTGGCACCGTGGACGATGGAGATGTTTCGGCCGGTTTACGGCGAGCGTTGCTTCGCGTGGTTTGCCGGCATCGATCTCGATGAGTGGCCCGATCTGAGCGGCGAACCGAAGACCTGCGATTTTCTTGTCTATGACAAAATCCGTTGGCATCACGATGAAAAAAGTAAAACTCTGTTGCAACCTGTTTTGCGCGCGCTCGACACAAGAGGCCTAACCTATCGTCTCTTGCGCTACAAAAGATATGACCACGCGATGTATAGGAAATTTCTAGCTTGCACGCGCGGCTTGCTGTTTCTCTGCGAACACGAAACGCAAGGCCTTGCCTATCAGGAAGCGATGGCTTCAAATCTGCCGGTTCTGGCATGGAACAACGGTTTCTGGGCCGATCCGTTATGGAAAAAATTCGCGGCCGCGCCGCCGCCGGCATCCTCGGTGCCGTTTTTCTCGGCCGCCTGCGGCGAAACGTTCAGCGACCCGTCGCAATTCGAGTCCGCCCTCGACCGCTTCATGAACAAACGTTTATCCTATCGGCCGCGCGATTACGTTGCGGCAAACCTCTCCATGGAAACATCGGCGAAAATCTATGCCGGCGAATATTTCAAGCTGATCGGAACCGCATGAAAAATCTCGCCCTCACAAGCCCCGGCGTACGACCGGTGTTCCGGCAACAGCCGAAAGCCGGTTATCCGCAATTGCGGCCTCTTTATGCGGTGCCGTCGGTGGCGGCGACGGTCGTTATCATGGCTTATTCGGGATTGTTCGGCCTGTGGCCGATCTTGCTGTTCTATGCTTTGTGGCTACCGCGGACTTTCTACAAAGGCCGCTTCATTCTGAGGCTTTCGCGCGAGATGATCATGCCGGCGGCCCTCGGCATCTATAGCCTGATGTCGGTGCTGTGGTCGCAATATCCCACCATCACCGCGCGCGCGGGGCTTGAATTTCTTTCAATGCTGGCCTGCACGTTCATCATGGCGCGGCTGGTCGATGGCCGGTCGTTGCGGCGCGGCTTGATCGCCGGCGTCGTCATCGTGATGGCCGCGACCCTGATCGACGGCCATTACGGCGGCGATCCTTTCACCAAGGTCTATGCCTTGATCGGCCTGTTCGGCTCGAAAAACCAGGTCGGGTTTTTCGCCGAAATTGGCA
>Ga0307374_10012481_pt1 | contig 11904 bp, 9 predicted proteins | sample OX3MG_FD_202532 | JGI IMG/M metagenome (GOLD analysis project Ga0307374, IMG submission 202532) | Soil microbial communities from Risofladan, Vaasa, Finland - OX-3 | ecosystem: Environmental > Terrestrial > Soil > Coastal area > Acid sulfate soil | place: Finland: Risofladan, Vaasa | collected...
GAGTGGGTGGGCCGCATCTGCCCACCGTCAGGCACCCGGCCGAGGTCAAAGGGTCAATGAACGTGTCGCCCATGACAGTGCTCTTCATGCCGGAGTCCGCATACGGACCCACCAACAACTGCATCGGCATCGGCCGCGTCCTGCAACGACGCGGGCACCGTGTTGTCTTCGCGGCCGAGGCCTCGTGGAAAGGCAGGCTTGCCGCGCTCGGTTTCGAGGAAGCGCTTGTCGACCTCGCCCCGCCGGCGGCGGATCCCGAAACCCAGGACGCGGGCCAGTTCTGGAAGGAGTTCATTCGCGACACCGCCCAGGAGTTCCGGCGGCCGACGATCGAACAGCTCGAGACCTTCATGGCGCCGACGTGGCAGGCGCTCATCGACGGGGCGAGGTTCTGCGAGCCTCAGCTTCGCGGGATCATCGCCGATGTCAGGCCGGACATCGTGGTCCAGGACAACGTGGTGTGCTTTCCAGCACTGCTGACGTCAGGGGCGCCGTACGTCCGGATCGTCTCGTGCAACCCACTCGAGATGCGTGGGCCGGATGTCCCGCCACCCTATTCGGGCCTCGGGAGCGACGACGTCACCGAGTGGAGGGCGTTTCGCAACGAGTACGACCGGACGCATCGTCCCGTCTGGGAACCGTTCAACGAGTGGGTGCAGGAGCAGGGCACGCCGTCCCTTCCGGACCTCGAGTTCATCCACACGTCCGCCCTCATGAATCTCTACGTGTATCCGGAGGCGCTCGATTACGTCGACCGGCGCCCGTTGGAGGCAACGTGGCACCGAATCGACTCGAGCGTGCGGGAAACGGACGGCACATTCGAGCTGCCCGTCGCGGTGCGCGATCGCGGCGACGGATCAGCGCTCATCTACCTTTCGCTCGGATCGCTTGGAAGCGCGGATGTGGACCTGATGCGGCGCCTGATCGATGTGCTCGGACGCACACCGCATCGCTACATCGTCTCGAGGGGCCCGCGTCACGCCGAATATGAGCTCGCGCCCAACATGTGGGGCGCGGAACTCGTCCCGCAGACGCGCGTCATTCCGCTGGTCGATGTGGTGATCACTCACGGCGGCAATAACACCGTCACGGAGACTCTCCATTTCGGGAAGCCGATGATCCTGCTGCCGTTGTTCTGGGATCAGCACGACAACGCCCAGCGTGTGCACGAGGCCGGGTTCGGGGTCCGCCTCGATACCTACAGCTTCACCGACGCGCAGATGGGTGAGGCCCTGGATCGGCTCCTGCGCGACCACTCGCTGCGAGCCCGCCTCGACGAGATCGGCACGACAATCCGTGGCCGGAACGGTGTCGCGGCGGCGGCCACGCTCATCGAAGCCGCCGTCGCTCGGCGGTGACCAGCCTCGGCGCCCTGACGCGCCTCGCCGGGGGTGCGCCGGCCCTTTGGTGTTGCCGGAGAGCGCCCTCTACCCGTCGACCAGCAAGCCCTTCAACGGTCCGAGCAGTCGCGCGGAGCGCCGGGAGACGGCCGGGAGGCGACGCAACGGATGCCGGTTCGACGGAGGAGCGGCGAGCGCACGGCGCCACTCTGTCTCGATCACCTGGAGTGGATCGCGGCCGGTGCAATCCTTCGCCAGGTGTTCGCTCCACAACTGTTCACGGACTCTTCGGGCCAGGGTCGCGTCGTCAGTGACGAGGTTCACCTCCGTGTCGTTGAAGAGCGAATGCTCGTTGAGATTCGCCGATCCGACGGTGAGCCATTCGTCATCGATGATCCCCACCTTCGCGTGGACGTAGACGCCGGGCCGCTCCCGCCCGGCGGTGCCCACGGTGCCGAAGAGCAAGCGGTTGTTTCGGTCCGCGGCCTTCAAGATGCTGAGCTGACCGCGGGTGTCGTCATTCCCGTTGTTCGGATGTCGCGGCAGCACCATGATCAGACGGAACCCCTCCGTCGGTGGCCGATTCAGTTTCTCCTGGAGCAGAGCGACGATCTCCGTGCTCCACAGGAACTGATTCTCGAGATAGATCAAGCGCTTCGCGCGACGAATGGCGCCGGAATATGCCTCGAGGAGGCTGAAGTCGCCTTTGGGAAGAGCGGCATACGTCTTCTCCGGGACCGTGCGAATGATCTGCACACGGCTGGAGCCCGCCGGGGCTGGGACGGTCGTCGTCGGTAGCGACTCACCCGTCGTCGCGGTCCATCGCATGGCGAAATGCGCGGCGACGTCCGCAACCGCGGGCCCGGTCAGCGACGCCGCAACATCGTGCCACCCGAGCTGCGTCGTCTTGTCGTGTGGCGGCCCGTCGAACCGGTCACCCGCAAGATCGGTCAGATCGATACCCCCGACGAACGCGAGCGTTCCGTCGACGATGATGAGCTTCTCGTGGTGGCAGTGCATCGGACGGTTCTTGCGGTCGAGTGCGCCTCGGATGCGCGTGCCGCGCACCAACCTGTCCATGAGCTGCTTCGCCTCGGGACGAGACGGGTGCATCACCGGCACCGGCGCACCGGCCCAGACGAGCACGCGCACATCGACACGGGTGGCCGCCTCGGCGAGAAGCTGCCGCAGCGTGACCAGCTCGGGGGTGCGTTCCATCGCAAAGTCCGGATTCACCGTCCACCCCGCCACGTGCACGAACGACCGCGCACCGCGCACCGCGGCGGCCATCGCGGGGAGTGCCGCCGCTCCATCGATGTGAACGTCAACCTGATTGCCCTCGCTGGGGCGGGTTCCGCTGCCCCACCCCGAGCTGCCGTGCAGTGCTCGATCCCAGCCCAGACGCTTCAGGCGACGGATGTGGTGACGCCGGTTGGCACCGTCGATCGTCTCCCCGATCTGTCCGTCGACGGCGGAGAGGAGTTCGCTGATCATGCGGTTCTCGACGGTGTGGCATCGAGAGCCGGCCGCCGCAGGCGACCGATCGAGAGGCTCAGACATGTCCACGCGATGCCGAGCAGGAGGCCTCCCACGACGTCACTCGGCCAGTGAGCGCCGACGTAGATCCGGCTCAGCGCTGTCGCCGCCACGAAGACTGCCGCGAGCAACCAGCACGCTGCGTAGAGCGGTGTCGGGAGCTTGCGAGCCAGGAGGATCATCGCCAGGACGCTCAGCCAGACAAAGAACCCGACATGCCCGCTCGGGTAGCCGTATCCGATCGTCTTGGAGGTGATGTGCGCGACGCCGGCCGGCCGCGGCCGGCGGATGATGATGTTCACCACGTTGTACACGACGGCGTAGACGGCGGAGAACACCACGAGCGGCGTCGCGCGACGGCGCAGGATGAACGTGAGCACGATCACCGCAACGCCCACGCCAATGCCGACGAACCCGGCGAACCCCGACACGAAGGTGTTGAACCATCCGAACCATGCACCGTTGATCGACTGGACCGCGACCTCGATCGGGCGATCGAAGAAGAACGGCGCCGGGTGAACCGCGACGAGCACCGAGAGGGCTGTGAACAGCACTCCGGCCACGATCGCGACCATCATCAGCGTCCAGTTGATGTCGCCAACGAGGCGATGGAGCCTCGACGACGAGGCGGCGGCCTGCTGCGCTCGAGCGCGCGAATGGACGACCACATGAGCCATAATGAAACATTATAGCGTTGTTATCATGTTGACCGTCAACCGGCGGGCTGCCGTATGAGCACGAGCGCGGGTGATCCCGCGCTGAACGAGGGCACGCCCGCCGCACGCGAGATCATCGCCGGCGAGCCCGGCCCCGCGGCACGCCGCTGGCTGGGACCGGTCGCGCTGATCTCATTCGTTCTGTTCGTGGTGCTCACGGTCCTCGTGGCGAGCGGTGCGACTCGAGCAGGGTTCGATCTCCCGGTCGAACGCGCGATGCAACAGGTACCGTGGGGTCCGCTCACCTACTGGATGACGCTGACCAACGTGACCGGCGGCCTCATCCAGGACCTCTTCGGTGCTGCCGTCGTCATCGCACTCTTCCTGTGGGACCGGCGAGCAGGCTGGTTGATGGCGCTGGGCGCGTTCGGCAGCCTGATCGACCAGATCGTCAAGGTGTCGATCGCGCGTCACCGACCCACCGCGGATCTGGTGACCGTCCTCAATCGGTCGAACGGGTACAGCTACCCGAGCGGGCACGCATTGTTCTTCACCTGGCTGGCTTTCATGCTCGCTGTGGCGATATCGCCGCATGTCGCGCCTCGCTGGCGAGTGGTGACATGGGCCTTGGCGGCCTTCGTGATTGTTTCTGTCTGCATTGGCCGGATCTGGGCAGGTGCGCACTGGCCCACGGATGTGATCGCAGGGTTTCTCCTCGGCCTCACGTGGTCGGCCTTCATCCTCTGGCTCCCGGAGCGCTGGCTGCCGCAACCCAGCCGTCGCTGGAACCCGCTGCGGTGGCGAACGTCGCGGCGGTCGCACGCATGACCAGCAGGGCCTCCACGCGCACTCGGCGTCACAGTCCACGGCGCGCGGCCGCGGTGAGGTCGACATCACGGCACGCCGAGCATGACGCCAAGAAGGTGGTCACCAACCCGTGGGTCGAGCGCACCGCGCGTCTCGGGTACGTGGTGCGTGGGTTGCTCTACGGCACCATGGGCGTCCTCGCCCTCGGGCTGGCAGCCGGCCTCGACTCCGGGAGCACCGATCCGCGCGGTGCACTCGCACTCCTCGGTGGGAACGCGATTGGGCGTGTGTTCCTGCTCGTGGTGGTTGTCGCGCTCCTCGGCTACGCGGGCTGGGGTTTGATCCGCGCCGTCTACGACCCGCTCCATCGCGGGGACAGTCCCCCGGAGATCGCGGCTCGCATCGGATTCGCCTGGAGCGGGCTCACGTACGGCGCGCTTGCTGTGTTCGCGGCAGGTCTCCTGCTCGGAGGATCGAAGAGCGATAGCGGAGACGCGGTCCAGAAGCTCGTGGCATGGGGTCTCCTGCAGCCCGCCGGCGGCGCCATCGTCACCATCGCAGGCGGTGTCGCTCTTCTCGGAGGCATCGGACAGTTCGTGAACGCGTACGCGGCCGGCTTCCGCAAGGACTTGAAACGCAACACGATGACCCGGGCCGAGCAGGTGACCGTCGACAGCCTCGGACGTTTCGGCATGGTTGCGAGGGGTGTCATCTTCTGCGTCGTCGGGATCTTTGTCATCACCGCGGGGCTCCGCCACGACGCAGGCGACGCGCACAGCTTCGGGCCCGCATTCGAGGCGGTCGCGCGAGAGCCGTTCGGTCACGTGCTGCTGGCGGTTGTGGCTCTCGGCTTCATCGCGCTCGGCCTCCACTCGTGCGCGAACGCTCGCTGGGCACGGATGCCGGGCAGGTGATGATCGCGCGTGCCGCGCCGGGCGGCGCTGACGTGATGCGACCGAGACGCGCGTTCATGGACGTCGGCCTTGGATCCTGAAGCTGCCGCCGCACTCGGCGTTTCGCTGACCAACCTCGACGACCCGCTCTTCGACGGAGCCGGCGCGACGAAGCGCGACCTCATCAACTACCTCGACGCCGTCGCCGATCGGATCCTCCCGGTGCTGGCCGACCGACCGCTCTCGGTGATCCGTGTGCATCGGGGTCAGGAAGCCTTCATGCAGAAGAACCTGCCGTCGTACACACCGGCCTGGGTGCAGCGTGTGACGATGTGGGCCGAGTCGTCGAAGCGCGAGGTGACGTACGCGCTCTGCAATGACCGCCGGACACTGATCTGGTTCGGGAATCAGCGTGCCGTCGAGTATCACCCCGCGCTCATACGGATCGACGAGCCGGAACACATGACGCATCTCGTGCTCGACATCGATCCTCCGCACGCCGATGCGTTTGCCGAGGCCGTGCGCGCCGCATGCGTTGTGCACCAGGTTCTTGTCGACGAGGGCCTCGACGCCGTCATCAAGACGAGCGGCGCAAAGGGGCTGCACATCTTCGTGCCGATCGACACCAGCGTGTCCATCGATGCGGCCGCGGCGGCTGCTCGGGCGATCGCCGCTCGTGCCGAGCGACTGGATCCTGATGCGGTCACCAGCGCCTTCATGAAGGAGGACCGCGACGGCAAGGTGTTCGTCGACGCCACCCGCGTCGGCGGTGCGACCGTCGCGGCCGCGTACAGCCCGCGTGTCCGGCCGGGCACGCCGGTGTCCTTTCCGGTGGACTGGGATGCGCTGGATGACATCTCGCCGGCGGACTTCACGGTGCTGACCGCTCTCCACCACCTCGGCGACGACGATCGCTGGACGTCGCGGATGTCGCATCCCCAGGCGCTCAGCGCTGCGCTCGTCGAGGAGGGGCGGACCATCCCGGTCGGTCGAGTCCAGGCCATGCGCGAGGGGAAGCGGAGGGCGCGGGAGGGTCGATGATCCGGCCGTGGCGCGACCGGAGGTCCCCGTGGCAGCTGTCTTGCTTATACTGATACTATCATCAGTATTGATAGTCACCAGCTACGGCTGACCTAGCCAGGGGGTCGATTCGGAGATGGACGTGTTGGACGAAGCAGTGGCACGCGCCGAGATCACATGGGTCACGGACCCGGAGATGCTCCTGCCCGGTGAGGACCCGGCATCCGGTGAGATTCGTCACGCCATTCACTGGATCCGGATCTACGGCGAGTTGATCGGCATGACCAGCGCCCTGTTGGAGCGATCGGAGCCGACGGTGCGCGACATGCATGAGGACGCCGCCCATGAGGCAGGCGGGACCCAGAAGGTCCTGCGTGCACAGCGTCAGCAGTATCAGGCGCGATACGACTTCTGGCGCGACCGTGCGACTGCCCTGAGCTCGCACAACGGTTAGGTCCGCGGCGGCGCGGGTTTCCGCACTGAGCGACGTCGTGCTCGCCGGCTGCATTCGGGACGTCGCATGATCCTCGAGGGCGTCGTCTTCTTCGCGCTGCTCCTGGCGACGACGCTGGTTGTTGCGGTGCTGCCACGGACGATGACCGCGCACGCATGGCTGGCGATTCCGTGCTGCCTGCTCGCACTTGCGGGAGCCGGCGCGGCGTTCCTTGCGATCGAGCACGACGAACCGGGCATGACCACGCTCGCGATCGTCGCGGTCGTCCTTGTTCTCGTCATGCGGATCGCGCAGCGGCGGTGGAGCTTCGTCGGCGTCCAGCTCTTCGTCGCGGTCACCGCGGCGGCGCTCTGCTACCTCGCGTACGCCTTTCTCCAGACGTTCTTCGGGCGGCTGCCGGCCCTCGCCGTCGTCCTGTCGATCCCGCTGCTGCTGCTCGAGATTCTCGCACTCGGCCTGTCGGTGTCCTTCACGTTCGAGATCTGCGACGTGCTCTCGCGCCGAGCGCGTCAGCGCGTGATCCCGCCGCTGACGCGGGAGCCTTGGGTCGCCCTGCAGGTGCCCACGTACAACGAGCCGGTCGAGGTCGTGGGACCGACACTCCAGTCACTGGCCAAGCTCGACTACCAGAACGTGCTGGTCCAGGTCGTCGACAACAACACGTCCGATCCCGCGCTCTGGAAGCCGCTCGAGGAGCTGTGCCGGCAGCTCGGACCGCGGTTCTCCTTCGTGCATCTCGAGGACTGGCCGGGATTCAAAGCGGGAGCGCTCAACGAAGCGACGCCGCAGCTGCCCCCAGAGGTTGAGATCCTCGGGATCGTCGACGCCGACTACCAGGTGCATCCGCAGTGGCTGCGCAACACGATCGGCTACTTCGACGATCCGACGGTCGCGTTCATGCAGACGTCGCAGCACTATCGCGAGTGGAAGGACAACGCTTATCTGCGCGGCCTCTTCTACAGCTTCCGCTACTTCTTCGACATCACGATGATCGCGCGCAGCCACCGCAACGCGATCATCTTCTGCGGGACGATGGGGCTGATCCGGCGGTCGGCGTTCAACGAGATCGGCGGCTGGAACCAGGAGTGCATCACCGAGGACGCCGAGGCGTCGCTGCGCATGCTCGGCGCGGGCTATCGCGGTGTCTACGACGCGGCCGCGTACGGCGAGGGGTTGATGCCGCTCGACTTCGACGGCCTCAAGAAGCAGCGGTTCCGCTGGGCGCTCGGCGGCATCCAGATCCTCAAGTTTCACTGGCGCGAGATGGTGCCGTTCGCGAAGCATCGGATGCGTCTGACGTTTGCGCAACGCGTCCATTACCTGCTCGGGAGTGTGCAGTGGTTCGCCGAGGCGCTCACGGCCACATTCACGGTGCTGTTGCTGGCAACGGCGCTCGCGATATCGCTGCACGAGCGGCTCCCGGTCCGGCAGCTGACCGGTGCCGTGCTGGTGGTGCCGCTGGCGTTTGCGGGGACGGGGATCCTGCGCGCGGTGTGGGCCATGCGGCGCGCGTGTCACGCCGGCACCAGGGACGCGCTCAACGCGCTGCGCGTGTGGTTCGCGCTGTCGTGGGTCGTGACGCTCGCCTGTGTGCGTGGTCTCGTGCAGCAGCATGCGGAGTTCCTCCGTACGGCCAAGAGCAAGGATGGTCGCTCGCTGCTCGGCGCGCTCCGGGCGTCGCGTGCGGAGACGGTGCTGATGGTCGCCGGCGTCGCCGGTGCGGCGGCGATGCTGGTGCGCTCGCCGAGCGCGGCGAGCATCGTGCTGGCGGTGCTGCTCCTCTTCGAAGCCTTCGTGTACTCCAACGCACCGTGGGCGAGCCTGGCGGCCGAGGGCATCATCCTCACGCCGGAGCGACGTGCCTACGCGCAGTCGCCGCAGAACACCGGCGACCGGCCGGTGCGCCGCCGGCCACTGGCCGCACCCCTTGCGGGCGCCGGCATCGCCGCGAGTGTGGCGGCGGTGGCGTTCGTCGTGCTCGCGTCGCCGAGCCAGAACACGCCCTTCGGCGGGCCGCAGGCCGACCTGCCGCGGATCGGGAATCTCGTCCCGAACGTCAAGCTGGGACCGATCCCGGATGTGACGCCATCGCCGAGCGCGTCACCGTCGCCATCGCCGAGCGCGTCGGCAACACCGTCGCCGACCGCTTCAGTTTCGCCGTCGCCGACCGTGTCACCGACGGCCGCTCCGACCCCGACGCCTGGGCCGACCCCCACCCCGACGCCGGCGTCGCCGACACTTACGCCGTCTCCCTGATCGAGCTGAGGCGCATGCCTCGCGAGTCTTCCGGGGACAAAGCATCGACCGGATATCTCGCATATCGATCCAGCCGGCGAACCTCGTCCTCGAGGAGGACGTCAGACCCTCAGCGCTCCGCTAGGCTCGGATCACGACGATGCTGACAGCCTGGATCAAGCGCTTCGAGGCGCTCCCGCCGATCGTGACCGATGGCGCGCTGGCGCTCCTGCTGATGGTCAGCGCCGACGTTGCGGCGTATCAGGATGCCGGAAAGCTCACCGCGCTCCAGGTGGTCGTGATCGCGCTCATCACGCTGCCCGTCGCAACGCGCCGTCTGTTCCCCGCCACGGTCACGACCGTGATCGGTGCGGCGCTCATCATCAATCTCCTTCTCGGATTCACGAATTCGTTCATCGAGAACTTCGCAGTGCTGGTGGCCTTGTACACGTTGTATGCGTCAGTCGGCGCCGAGTGGCGGGTCGTCGCCGTGAGCGGGCTCCTCGTGATCGGCCTGATCACCGGCGTCACACTCGGTTGGCGTAACGAAGGGCGGGTGTACCTCGCCGACATCGGCTACAACGCGATCATCTTCGCTCTGCCGGTGATCCTCGGCTACGGTGTCCGCACTCGGCGTGCCTACGTCGGGCAGCTGCACGAGCAGTCGCGACTGCGTGCGCGCGAGGCCGCGGCCGGCGAGCGCACCGCGATCGCACGCGAGCTGCACGACGTGATCGCCCACAGCGTCAGCGTCATGGTGCTGCAGGCAGCGGCCGGCGGACGGATCGCTCGCCGGGATCCCGCGGGCGCGGCAGCGACATTCGAGGTCATCGAACAGACCGGTCGCGACGCGCTCGCCGACATGCGCCGCGTTGTCGGCGTGCTCAAGGACGACCGTGCGGAGGATATGGCGCTGTCGCCGCAGCCGAGTCTCGGCCAACTCGATGCACTGGTCGAGCAGGTCCGGCAGGCGGGTGTGAACGTTCATGTGCGTGTCGATGGCGCGCAGCGCCCGCTCGCACCCGGAGTCGAACTCTCCGCGTACCGGATCGTGCAGGAATCACTGACCAATGTGCTGCGACACTCGGGGGCGAGCGACGCCGAGGTCGCGATCCGCTATGGGGGCAACGACCTCACGGTCGAGGTGACCGACAACGGACACAACGGCGCGACCCAGAAGGGAGAGGGGAACGGGCTCACCGGGATGCGCGAGCGGGTGGCGCTGTTGAACGGCGACTTTGCCGCCGGCGACACCACCCAGGGCTTCAGAGTCTCGGCGCGCCTGCCGCTCGAAGCACCGACCGGATGATCGCCGTCCTGATCGTCGACGACCAGCCGCTGGTGCGCACGGGGCTCCGCACGCTTCTCGAAGAGGAGTCGGACATCGCCGTTGTGGGTGATGCGGCCGACGGCGAGGAGGCGGTGCGTGCTGTTGCCGCGCTCGCCCCCCACGTCGTGCTCATGGATATTCGCATGCCCGTGCTCGACGGGCTCGAGGCAACGCGACGGATCATCACGAGCGGGTCTGCCGCGCGGGTCGTGATCCTGACGACGTTCGACCTGGACGCCTACGTCTTCGAGGCGCTGCGTGCGGGTGCATCCGGATTCCTGCTGAAGGACGCGCCGAGCGATGAGATCGTGCGTGCGGTGCGGATCGCGGCGGGCGGTGAGGCATTGCTCGCGCCGTCGGTGACGCGGCGCTTGATCGAGCGCTTCAGCGGGCATGCGCCGCGTGCCGAGGCACCGCGCGTTCGCGAGCTCACGGAGCGTGAGCGGGAGGTTCTGCTGCTCGTCGCGCGCGGGCTCAGCAACGCCGAGATCGCCCAGCAACTCTTCCTCGGTGAGACGACGGTGAAGACACATGTCGCTCACATCCTCGACAAGCTCGAGGTGCGCGACCGCGTGCAGGCTGTCGTGCTTGCGTACGAGTCCGGATTGGTGACGCCCTTCCTGCAGTAGGAAGAGCCGAATCTCATCCGTGCGGATGACGGGGAATCACTCCTACGGCTGACGCTCGGCGACCAGCTGCACGCAGACGATCGATGCACCGGACACCGGGAACGGGACATCGAGGATCGAGCATGAGCGAGCACCGGCCGCTGACGATACACACGAGTGCCGAGGCCGCCGTGCTCACGGCGCCCGCGCGCGCGTCCTCGCCTGAGGCAGCGCAGCAACCCTCGATGACACGCGGCCGGCCACGCCGGCATACGGAGCGTTGGGTGGTCGGTGGTATCGCGCTGGCCGTCCTGGCCTTGCACTTGGCGACCAACGGCCTCTACGGCTTCCAACGCGATGAGATGTACTACCTCGACAGCGCGCGGCACCTGGCGTGGGGGTTCGTCGACTACCCGCCACTCACGCCGACGATCGCCAGGGTGAGCCTGCTGTTCTTCGGTCCCACCAACGTCTGGGGGCTGCGACTCTGGCCGAGCCTCGCCGGCGCCGTGATGGTGGTGCTCGGTGCGCAGATCGCGCACGAGCTCGGTGGCGGCCGGACGGCGCGCATTCTCGCCGCGATCGGCGCCGCCACGAGTCCGGTGCTGCTCGGCGCGAACTGGCTCTTTCAGACGGTCACGTTCGACCAGCTGATGTGGCTCGTCTGCATATGGATCTTCGCGCGCCTGCTGCGGACGGGAGATCGCCGGCTCTGGCTTGCGCTCGGCTCAGCGGTTGGAATCGGACTCGAGACCAAGTACACGATCGTCGCCCTCGTCGCAGGGCTGATGCTCGCCGTCGCCGTGACCCCGTTGCGCCGGCATCTGCGCACCCCCTGGCCGTGGCTCGGAGTCCTCGCCGCCGGCATGATCTTCCTGCCGAACGTGGTCTGGCAGATCGCGAACGGATGGCCGTCGGTGGCATTCACGCTCGCGCATCCCGTGGCGCAGTCCGGCGACTTCGGACCGTTCGCGTTCCTCTCGGAACAGCTTCCGCTCATCGGCCCCCTCGCCATCCCGTTGTGG
>Ga0307374_10012484_pt1 | contig 11900 bp, 7 predicted proteins | sample OX3MG_FD_202532 | JGI IMG/M metagenome (GOLD analysis project Ga0307374, IMG submission 202532) | Soil microbial communities from Risofladan, Vaasa, Finland - OX-3 | ecosystem: Environmental > Terrestrial > Soil > Coastal area > Acid sulfate soil | place: Finland: Risofladan, Vaasa | collected...
GAATTCGGCGGCCCGGAAAATCTCCGCCTGGAAAAAGTCGACGATCTTAAACCCGGCCCCGGTCAAATCGTGGTGCGAATACGCGCCGCAGGAGTGAATCCCGTTGACACCTATATGCGCGCGGGAACGTACCCGAGAAAACCGGCCTTGCCGTACACTCCGGGAACGGATGGCGCCGGAATCGTGGAATCGGTGGGCGAAGGCGTGAAGCGATTCGCCGTCGGCGCTCGCGTCTATACGTCGGGAAGCCTAACCGGCACCTACGCTGAACAGGCGCTTTGTGACGAGCAAAGCGTGTTCCCGCTTCCAGCGAACGCATCGTTCGCGCAAGGCGCGGCCATGCACGTCCCCTACGGAACCGCCTACCGCGGCCTGTTTCATCGAGCAGCGGCGAAGCCCGGAGAAGTCGTCCTGGTGCATGGAGCGAGCGGCGGAGTGGGAATCGCTGCCGTACAACTGGCGCGCGCGGCTGGTCTGCGAGTGATTGGCACGGCCGGTTCGGATCGCGGCAAAAAGCTCGCTTTGGCGGAGGGGGCGCACGAGGTGCTCGACCACAAATCTCCCAGCCACTTCGATCAAGCGCTGACGCTCACCGACGGACGCGGATTCGACGTAATCATCGAACTGCTGGCGAACGTTAATCTGGCTCGCGATCTCACGATTCTGGCCCCCAAAGGGCGCGTAGTGGTGATCGGCAACCGCGGCACGATCGAAATCAATCCGCGCGACGCGATGATGCGCGACGCCTCGATCCTGGGCATGAGCCTTTGGAATGCCACGCCCGACGATCTGTTCAGCATTCATTCGGCGCTGGTCGCTGGACTTGAAAACCAAACTCTTCGCCCGGTGATTGGCCAAGAGATTCGGCTGGCCGACGCGGCGCGCGCGCACGTAGCGGTGATGGAAGCGGGCGCGTACGGCAAGATCGTCCTGATCCCGTGAAGTACGCGTGACGCATTCCGCTGAAGTATTGCCAAAGCAGGACCAGCGTGCAACGATCTGTTGCAGCGCCGATGCTGGTTGCAGCCGCGCTGGCGTCCGCGCACGATCCCGATCACGTCCGGACCATCTCGCTCGAATTCTTAATGCAGAGTTAATCGTGGCACCCGCGGGACTGGAGCAATCAGCATGATTTGGGCGGTCGTCATCGGCGCGCTGATTATTCTGACCGTGCTCTGGGAGGCGTTCGAGACGGTCGTTTTGCCTCGGCGCGTCACCCGCCGGTTTCGCATGACCGTGGTTTTCTACCGCTGCACGTGGGCGCCCTGGAAGTTTATCGCCCATCACATTCGCAAGATTTCGCGACGCGAGACGTTTCTCAGCTTTTATGGACCGCTTTCGCTGCTTTTCTTGTTTATCTTCTGGGCGGTTGGGTTGATTTTTGGATTCGGGCTCCTTTTCTACAGCGAGGCGCGAGTCGATGTGGCCACGGCAAAATTCACCTCCGCGTTGTATCTGAGCGGTACCACGCTCTTCACTCTGGGAATCGGCGACGTGGTGCCGCACACGGCCGCCGGACGCTTTTTAGTCGTTGCGGAAAGCGGGCTCGGGTTCGGCTTTCTCGCCTTAGTGCTGAGTTATTTGCCGGTGGTCTATCAGGCATTCTCGCGGCGCGAGGTAAACATCGTTCTACTCGATGCGCGCGCCGGTTCGCCCCCCACCGCAGCAGAGCTTCTGCGCCGCCACGTTGGCCCCAGCGGAGTCGAGTCGCTTTTCCAACTTCTGCGCGATTGGGAACGCTCCTCGGCGGAAATTCTGGAAAGCCACATCTCGTATCCCGCAGTGGCGTATTTTCGCTCGCAGCACAACAACGAGTCCTGGCTAAGCGCTCTTACCGCAATGTTGGATTTGACCGCCCTGTTGCTTTCGTCCACCATCGAATCGGAACTTCGCCAAGCGCGCCTGACTTTCGCCATGTGCCGCCACACGGTCGTGGACCTCGCGCAGCTTTTTCGCACTCCACCCCACGGTTTGGAAATCGATCGTCTGCCGTCCGCGGATTTCGACCGATTGCGCGCCCAGCTGGAAACAACCGGTTTCCAGGTCCGCGAACGGCAGGCCGCCGAACGGAAGCTCTCCGAACTCCGCAAAATGTACGAACCCTACCTTCATGTGCTCTCGCTTTACCTCTACATGCCAGTGCCGCCCTGGATTTTGGCCAAGGAAGTTACCGATAACTGGCGCACCAGCGCCTGGGGACGGATTTCTGGTTTCGCGGCAACCGGCGCGTCCGAGGCAGACGATCACGACTAGGATTGGCAAGGCGAGCCAAATTGGCCGATTTTGAGGTGCATTTTCGGCACTCGCGCAACCCGGCCGTGGAAATCGCTATGCTATAATTTTCGTTGTGCTGGCCATAAAGCCCGCTTATACGCCCTGGAGAGACGCGATGAGCCTCCCGAAAACCGACAAGATCTGGTGTAACGGCAAGTTTGTTCCGTGGGACGACGCGAAAATCCACGTGCTTTCTCATGTGGTGAGCTACGGATCCGCGGTTTTCGAAGGGGTGCGCTGCTACGAAACAGCAAATGGCTCGGCGGTGTTCCGGCTGACCGAGCACATGAAGCGGCTCGTCAACTCCGCGCACATTTACCGCATGGACGTGCCCTTCAACGTCGATGGGCTTTCCCAGGCAGTGCTCGATCTGGTTCGCGTGAATAAGCTGAACGCCTGCTACATCCGTCCGATCGTTCTCCGCGGTTACGAGGACGTGGGCGTCGATCCGCGCACCTGCCCGGTTGACGTTTACATGGCCTGCTGGGATTGGGGAAAGTATCTCGGAGCGGAGGCGCTGCGCGACGGCGTCGATGTTTGCGTCAGCTCTTGGAACCGGCCCGCGCCCAACACCTTGCCGCAGATGGCCAAGGCCGCCGCCAACTACATGAATTCGCAGCTCATCAAGATGGAAGCGAAAATCAATGGCTACGCCGAAGGCATCGCCCTGGACGTGAATGGACACGTGAGCGAAGGTTCCGGCGAAAATATCTTCGTGGTCATGAATGGCACCCTAGCGACTCCGCCGCTGGCCAATTCAGCGCTTCCCGGCATCACGCGCAATACGATCATGACGCTCTGCAAGGACCTCGGCATTCCCGTGGCCGAGCAGGTGATTCCACGCGAGATGCTGTATATCGCCGACGAGGTGTTCTTCTGCGGAACCGCGGCGGAGATCACGCCGTTGCGCTCCGTGGACCGCATCAAAATAGGCTCTGGCGCGCGAGGACCGATCACCTCCCGCATTCAGGAAGAGTTCTTCGCCATCATCACTGGAAAGCGGCCGGACAGGCACGGATGGCTCTCGCCGGTCGGCGTTCCAAGCGGCGCGGCCATTCGCTAAACACGTCCTCACAGATCAGGTGTCCGCGCTCCGGAAGAGCCTGCGTCACACCGGAGAATCTTTGTGGGTCATGGCTTTCAGCCGTGGCATAAAGAACGGAAAAATCAAAGTGGCTTTAGCTGCTGAAGCTCCCGTTTTTCCGTTATTACAGAGCCCCTATAGGACCGCCCCATGCCCCATTTCGTGTCAAATCAACGGTCGTGTCTCAGTTCGAGTCCCACCGGCCTATAGCGCTAATCCTCGGTATGTGGCATGCTGTGCAGCATGGGGAATAAAGACGCAAGAAAACCAGAGAAAAAGAAGCCCAAGCAGAGCAAGCCGAAGCGCGGAGACTTCAATGAGGCTGCATTTCGTGTAGTCCAAGAATCAACAAAAGACCGCACCTAGTTCACGCCATCTCTCTCGCCTCCATCCGTAGGAAACGATCCCCTGATTAGCTTCAGGTAATTAATTAAGCTGATGGTAGCGTGGGCACCCGGAACACGCGGCGCAGCGACCGCGTTTGAATTCATGCACGACGTAGCGAAGCGTCTCGCGCATCGCGTGCAGCTAACGACAGATGGCCCTCGCGTCTACTTGAACGCGGTAGAGGGTGCCTTCGGGTCTGACGTTGATTGCGCGATGTTGGTCAAGATTTATGGAAATGATTCCAAATCAGAGACGCGCTACAGTCCGGCAGAGTGCATTGACTGTAAGCCGCGACTGATCCAACCTGTACCACTACCAGCCTAAGTAGTTTTTTGACTCATCCGCAGGATTCCAGTAGAATTCGCGCGTTCAATGAGCGCTCTTTTGCGCGCTAACCTCAGCAATCATGGATTCCCGTGCATAGTTTTCTGCAGAAGTTCGCCGCTGAACTGATCGGTACGTTCGGAGTGGTGTTCCTGGCAACCGGCGCGATTTGCGCTGACCAATATCTCGCCGCCACAAGCCAGGGACGTCTCGGCCTTCTCGGCATCGCTCTAGCATACGGATTGGCGTACGCCGTGATGGTCTCCGCTCTCGGACACATCTCTGGAGGCCACTTCAACCCTGCCGTCACGGTCGGATACTGGGTCACGCGACGGGTTGGCACCGTGCAAGCCGTCAGCTTCTGCATCGCGCAGGTAGTTGGCAGCATCGTCGCAGCGTATCTTCTGTCCTCGTTAATGCCCGACGCCGGTTGGCGCACACGCGCTCTTGGCTCGATCACCCCTGACCTTTCGCCAGATATCACGCGCGGCCAGGGCATGGCCATCGAAGCCGTCGTAACGTTTCTGTTTGTTTTCGTTATTTTCGCCACGGCCGTTGATGCCAAGCGCGCCTTGCGGAAGTTTTCGGGACTTGCCTCAGGCCTCACTCTCGCGGCGGGTGTGCTGGTAGCGGCTCCCTTCACCGGCGGCTCTATGAATCCCGCGCGCACGCTCGGCCCTGCAATTGCTACTCACCATTGGGAAAACCACGGAGTCTATTGGGTGGGTCCGCTGTTAGGGGCCGTCATCGCCGCCATACTGTATGATCGGCTCTTTCTCCGCGATCAGCCGCCTGGAAGCCCGATATCTTCTCCGGCCGCGAGCGGCGCCGAATTACCCGTTTCAGCTGACCACGCCCGGTAACGAAGTTCCCGTCCCCGTTGCGCCCCTAGAAATCGCTGCGGCTGGAGTTCTTGTCGCATGCTAGCACGCGTGCTAGTTTGGTTTGAATCCATCGACTTCGAACTGAGGGCTCCTTTACATGGCCATCGTCATCGACGATCTTCTGCGCCGTGCCGTTGAAAACCGATCCTCCGACTTACACCTCAAAGTCGGCAATCACCCATACCTTCGCGTTGACGGAGTGCTGTCGCCGATTGCGGACGTGTCGCGCATCACCCCGGAAGAAATGCTGTCGATGGCCTTCAGCATGATGACCAACCGGCAGAAGCAGAAGTTCAAGGAAACGGCCGAGTTGGATATGGCTTACGGCGTCGCTGGGCTGGGGCGGTTCCGCGTCAACGTATTCCAGCAACGCGGCAACGTTGGCATGGTGCTGCGCGTAATTCCCACCAAAATCCGCACCATCGAGGAATTGGAACTTCCGCGAGTTATCGCGCAGATCTGCGAAGAGCAGCGCGGCCTGATCCTCTGCACCGGGACCACCGGTTCCGGTAAATCCACCACGCTGGCCGCGATGATCGATCGCATGAACTCGCTGCGCCCCGAGCACATCATCACCATCGAGGACCCGATCGAGTACCTCCATCGCGACAAAAAGGGCTTCATCAACCAACGGGAAGTGGAAGTTGACACAGCATCTTTTTCGACAGCTCTTCGCGCCGCGCTGCGCCAGGACCCCGACGTCGTTCTGGTCGGCGAAATGCGCGACCTGGAAACCATTTCCACCGCCCTGCTGGCCGCCGAGACCGGCCACTTGGTGCTTTCGACTTTGCACACTCTGGACGCCACCGAGACCATTCAGCGCATCATCGCCGTGTTTCCTCCGCCGGAGCAAAAGCAGATTCGCTTACAACTGGCATCCACGCTGAAAGCCGTGGTCAGCCAACGCCTGGTGCGCAAGAGCGACGGCCAAGGACGCGTGCCGGCCGTCGAGGTAATGGTCACCACCGGATACATTCGCGACTGCATCATGAATCCCGACAAAACCCGCATGATTCGCGACGCAATCGCCGCCGGAACCAGCCAATACGGCATGCAGACCTTCGATCAGTCCCTGTTTGATCTCTACTCGCGCAACCTCATCACCATCGAGGAAGCTCTGACGCGCGCCTCCAATCCGGACGATTTCCGCCTGCGCGTGCAGGGCATTCGCTCCTCTGCCGATGCCGCACGCGAGGAAATGGAGCGCTCGATGAATGAATTCGAGCGCCTCGGCGACCGCCGCTAGGCCGTCCGCCTAAGGCCGGCGTAACGCGCTTTCAATAGCAATCCAGACAGTTTTTCAGACGCGAGCCGCCCGACGAGCAGCTACCTAGCCCGAAAGCCCGGCCGCAGCGGGATTAAATATCGCCACGTAGACCAGGATCAGCGTGAGGGCAATCATGATAATGCTCATGCCCCAGGCAATCACGTTGAATGCCACAGAATTGGTATGCTCCCCCATCAAGTCGCGACGATTGATCAGCAGTAAAATGAAAATCAGCACTACCGGCAGCCAAATGCCGTTGGCGACCTGCGAGTAAATGAGGATTTTCCACAGCGGCGCCTTGGGGATCAGGATGATTCCGGCGCCGACCACAATCAGCAAGGTGTACAGCGAATAGAACGTGGGAGCTTCCTTGAATTTGCGGTCCAGTCCAGCCTCGAATCCCAGCCCTTCGCAAATGACGTGCGCCGTCGAAAGCGGCAGAATCGAAGCCGCGAACAGGGACGCATTCAGCAGCCCAAAAGCGAATAGCCATCCCGCCCATTTCCCTGCCAATGGGATCAGGGCCTGCGCCGCCTCCCCTGCGCTCGAAATATTCGTAAGTCCGTGAACGTTCAGCGTCGCCGCACAAGCGACGATGATGAAAAACACAATGACCATGCACGAGATGCTGCCCACCAGGACGTCCATCCGCGCGTGCTTATACTGGCGCGGCCCCACGCGCTTTTCGACGAACCCCGCCTGCAGATAAAAGAATTGCCAGGGCGCAATCGTGGTGCCGATCAAGCCGATCAGCATCAACATGTAAGGCGTACTGAAGTGAATGGTCGGTATCACCGTCTCGCGCGCCGCCAGCATCCAATCCGGCTTGGCGAAAAACGTAGACAAGATGTAAGAAACGTAGAAACCGCAGGCCACCAGGAAGATCTTTTCCACGCCGCGGTACGTCCCATAAACCACCAGCAGCCACACCGCGATAGCCGCCAAAGGCACCGAAATATATTTGCTCACGTGGAGCACCTGCGAAGCCTCAGCAACGCCGGAAAACTCCGCCACCGTGTTCGCCAAATCCACAAACAGCGCGGCCACCATCACGAAAAAAGTCGACCGGAAACCGAATTCCTCGCGAATCAGGTCCGACAGGCCCTTGCCGGTCACAACGCCCATGCGTGCGCACATCTCTTCGCTGACGTACAGCGCAATGGTCATGGGAATCAGCGACCACAGCAGCGTGTACCCAAACTGCGCGCCCGCCGACGTATACGTGCTGATCCCGCCCGCGTCGTTATCGACGTTGGAGGTGATCAGCCCCGGGCCAACGACAGCCAGGAACAGGGCGATGCGCCGGCGCCACGGCCGCGTTTTGCGGTTGAACTCTTTCCCGCGCTGCGTCAGGCGCGAGAAATTCTCCGTCAATGCTCCCCACGTGTTCAAAATCTCCCCTACCCGTTTTCAGGAAAATCTCTAGTGCGGCGGTGCTTACAATTTTGCCTGCATGCGGCTTACCACGTCGTCCACGGTGATCGCGCCGATCGGGCAATTCTCGCCGTTCACGATCACCAAACTCCGCAAATTGTACTTGTCGAAAAGCTCGAAAACTTCCTTCTCGTCCGCATCAGGCTTCAGACAAAGCAGCGGCTCCGATGCGATCTCGACCATCCTCTGCTCGCCATTGGCCAGCAGCAAGTGCGCGATCGGTACGGTACCGGCTAGCTGCGCGTCACGATTAATCAGCACGATGTTGTCCAGCTGGTCGGCCGGAATCTCGTGAAAACGTATGTGATCCACTACCTCGCCGCGCGTGGCATCCTCACCAACCACCACGATTTCCGTGGTCATCATGCCGCCGGCGGTGTTCTCGTCGAAGCGCAACAGCTCTTCCACCTCCTGCGCTTCGCGGTCATCCATTTCTCCCAGCACCTCGCGCGACGTATCCGGCTCCAGGTTTTGGATCAGGTCGGCGGCCGCGTCAGGGCTCATTTCCTCGAGAATATCCGCGGCCTTTTCGGGATCGAATTTTTCCACCACCTGTCTTTGCAGCCGCTTATCCAACTCCGCCAGCGTCTCCGCCGCGCTGCCCTCATCCAGCGAGCCCATGATGGACTGCCGCTCGTCCGGCGAAAGCTCTTCCATGATATCGGCCAGGTCGGCAGGATGGAGTTTCGCCAGCTTGTCGCTCGAAAGCCGCAATTTCACGCGCCGTAGCGGGTCGGGCTCGATCAGGTTCACGAATTCCCAGCGAATATTGCGCGGCGGCAGCTTCGATTGGATGCGGCGAATGGCCATCGGCGGCACCACACCCTGCAACATCCTCCGCACCGCCGCCGGCAGCCCCACGTCCACCTGAAAAATCCGCAGCTCCGTGTTTCCGTTGATTCGCTGATCGGCCAAATCCACGTCGTTCACGCGCACCACTTTTCGCCCGTTGGTGTCGATGATCTGCTGGTCCAGCAGGTCTTTTCCTACCGCTAACCACGCTTCGTTGGGATGGTACAGCTCCAGCGCCGATTCATCGGTGGTCAGCTTCACGCGCCCCGGCGTCACCGATTCGATTTGATCGTATCGCGCCACCAGCGGCCGGTATTTTCCGCGGCTGAGCATCAACCGCGACACCCGGTTCGGCTGCTCTGCCGGGACCACGAACATCTCCTTCACCCGGCCCACAAAATTGCCGTACGAATCGTAGGTCTCGGCCCCCAGAACTTCTGTCGCGTGAAGCATCTCCAGCTCCTTTGCCGCCTGGCCCGTGCACCGCTGGACCGCTCAGCCCGTCCGCTGACTTCCCGGCCACCCTGATAGCTCCATTTGCGCGAATCCAGGCACAAAAAAAGCCCGTGACCGGCGCCCCATCCGGCCACGGGCAGAAGTCTCACTGCCCCAAGGCTATTTCAGGCCGGGCCTCGCTCTTCTATCCCCGCCGGTCGGACGGAAACCGCGGTCAACACCGCGCAGGAAAACACATCGCCCGAGCGGCGAACTAAAAACCGTACCGCCAGGGTGGTCGCTTCCAGGATCCGTATTGGACGAACGCTTCATTCCCCTGAGTGCGCTTGTTCCCTCAGTTTGACTAGTAAATGTAGATGCTGCTTTTGTCAAGCAAAGACTGCCTTGTTAGCGGATTTTCACGTGCGAAACAGCATATTCTTTGGAATTTTCCCGCGCCGCCTGCAATCGGCCGCGTACAAATCCCAGTAGGTGCCTCGAATGTATTCGCCCGGATCCAATTCCAGTTGCCGGGCCGCTCGATCGATTGCCTGCCGGCCGCCCTCTATTTCTAGGAATGCGCCAACCGGCGTCTCATCGAGGCAGATCTGCAGCCCGCACAGGCGAAACGCGCTGCGGTACTTTTCATATCGAAAGCCCGGGCGAAAGCCGAGCGATCGCAGAGTCCGATCCCAGCTCTCAGGTCTGCCAATCGCCATTTCGGTTTCAAGCTTCTCTTTGTACCGGGACTTCTCGCCCGCCGGTGCGGGAGCTTTGAAAGTCGTGAACGCCCGCCTATGGCCGGCTTTTACCGCGCCGGATGCCGCAGGCGTCTCGATTCGGATGCGCAACAGCCGCCCGGTACGCCGAAAATACGTGTCGGGCGTGTCGTACAGTGTATTCCGTTCGTGCACCCGTCCTTCGGCAATTGCGCCAAGCCGCTGAAGCTTCGCAATCGCACCCGGGATGTCGCGCACGCGCAGCTTGATCTCGATCTCGCGTTTAGTACGCGCGCGCAGCTTCATCCGCCGAGTATAACCCACCACCTAACGTCTCTCGCCGCTCGGCACACGAACGCTGTTGCCAAATTGTCGCGGCAGCCAGCATAATCGTTTCCCTGCCGCCTCGTATTGCGCGCGTTCCATGAACGAACCTGCTACACCGCTGATGCAGCAGTACCACGCCGTCAAGAAGCAGCATCCCACGGCGCTGCTGCTCTTCCGCCTGGGCGACTTTTACGAACTGTTCTATGACGACGCGGTTCTCGCTTCGCGCGTCCTGCAAATCACGCTGACCGCGCGCAACAAAGAAAAGGGCCAAGCCGTGCCCATGTGCGGTGTTCCTTATCATGCCGCGGAAAACTACATCGCCCGACTGATCCGCGCAGGCCTAAAAGTGGCCATTTGCGAGCAGATGGAAGTGCCCGGGCCAGGGAAAAAGATCGTGCGCCGCGAAGTGATCCGCGTCCTGACGCCTGGAACAGCCACGGGCGCATCACTCCTTGAGCCGAAGGAGAACGTTTTCCTTGCGGCTGTGGCTCGTTCCAATGGCAACCGCCGCGGCGATCGCGCGAGCGAGCCGAATGAGCCAGCCGTGGGGCTCGCCTACATCGACGTGTCCACTGGCGAATTCCGAGCCACGGAGTTCCTCGGTGAAAAAGCGGAAACCAGGCTGCGCGACGAGCTCGACATCTTGCATCCCCGCGAAATCCTGCTTCCCCGGCCCGCCACGCTCTTTCCCGAAGCCGCACCGACGGAGCTCAATGGAGTGGACGCCGTCGAAACCCGCCTCGACGACTGGATCTTCGAATCCACCTATGCCGCGCGCAAACTCGAACAGCAATTCCGGGTGGCCGCCCTCGACGGCTTCGGCCTCGCCGGCCACCCGCTGGCCACTGCCGCCGCTGGCGCAATCGTCCATTACCTCGGAGAAACCTCCGCAATCAGCGCGCAACGGCCTGAGGACACGGCGGTGCAGCCGAGCCTGCGTCCGGCGGGCGCCGGACTCGAACATCTGGATCGCATCGCCTACTACGACCAGCAAAGCGCCATGCTGCTCGATCAAGTCACCGTGCGCAATTTGGAGCTGGTCGAGCCGTCCTCAGGCGACGACGTATCTGCCACCCTGCTGAAAGCTCTGGACGAAACCTGCACCGGCATGGGCGCGCGATTGCTCCGAGCCTGGATATTGCGCCCGGAAATCGCGCTGCAAGAGATAGACGACCGGCTCGATGCCGTCGCCGCGCTGAAATCGCAAACCATTGCCCGCGAAGAAATCCGCAAGCAGCTCGAAGCCATTCTCGACCTGGAACGCCTCACCAGCCGGATTACCCTCGGAGTCGCCACTCCTCGCGATCTGCTGGCCCTGCGCCAGACGCTAGAGCAGGTCCCGGTGATCCGTTCCCTGCTGCCCGCTTGCATGGCTGCGGCGGCCAGCGCGGCTATATCCGATTCCACTACGGCCGCAACCATCGCCAAGCCCAGGGCGGCGCGTCTCGCCCTCATTCGCGAGCAGATGGACGAACTCGCCGACGTGCGCGACCTAATCGCTCGCGGCATTGCCGACGAGCCGCCGGCCGTGCTGAACGAGCCGGGCGTGATCCGCCGCGGATTCAACTCTGAATTGGACGAGCTGCGCGAGCTCATGAAAACCGGCAGGCAAATCATCGCCGCCATGGAAGATCGCGAACGCAAACGCACCGGCATCGCTTCGCTGAAAATCCGCTACAACCAGGTCTTCGGCTACTACATGGAAGTTTCCAAGCCGAATCTGCCTCTGGTGCCCGCCGATTACGAGCGCAAGCAAACGCTCGTGAACGCAGAGCGCTTCACCACGGCGGAATTAAAAGGCCACGAGCGCAAAGTCCTCTCCGCCGAAGAACGCGTGCTCGAAATCGAGCGCCGGCTGTACGTCGAAATCCGTGAGTCGATCGCCCGCGAAGCGGCCCGCCTGCGCCGCACCGCCGCAGCCATCGCGCAAATCGACGTCCTCGTCAATTTCGCTCATCTGGCCGCGTCGC
>Ga0307374_10012485_pt1 | contig 11900 bp, 14 predicted proteins | sample OX3MG_FD_202532 | JGI IMG/M metagenome (GOLD analysis project Ga0307374, IMG submission 202532) | Soil microbial communities from Risofladan, Vaasa, Finland - OX-3 | ecosystem: Environmental > Terrestrial > Soil > Coastal area > Acid sulfate soil | place: Finland: Risofladan, Vaasa | collected...
TCTCGTTTTGAGTCTCCATCCGGCGCCGAACGAGCGCCCCGCGCCGAACCACAGCTCGGCGCGGGCGCCTAGTGTGGTAATCCACAAATGGCGATGCATTCACACTGGTCGCGTTTGCGACTTTTTCCCCAAGAAAAGTCGCAGCCCGCTTGCAAGGAAGCCAATCATTTCCACTGGGGCACTACACTAGGAGCGCAGCCCATGGCGGATAAAAACGTAGGTGTTTTCGGCCTCTACGCAACCTATGAGGGGATGCAGAGCGGCGCCGCCGCGCTGGAGGCCGCGGGCTTTCGGGCGACGGATGTGGCGGCGTTGGTGCCGGAGAATCACGGCACCAAGGACTTGGCCCATGAAAAGCGCAGCAATGCCGCCGAAGGGTTCATGAGCGGGGCGATCGTCGGGGGAATCATGGGCGGCGGGTTGGGCTGGCTGTTTGCCAGCCACGTGATCGGGCTTGCCACAATGGAGCCGCTGGTGGATGCCGGGATTCTGGTGGCGATGCTGGCCGGAGTCGGCGCCCTGGGCGTGGCGGGGAGCGTGGTCGGAGCCCTCGTCGGTTTGGGCGGCCCGAAATACGAAGCCGTGCGGTATGAAGGATATCGGAAGAGCGGCGGGCCTGCTGGTGTCGGTCCACTGCGACAATCGGGAATGGCAGAAGCGCGCCAAGCAGGCGCTGCGGCAGACCGGGGCGGAAGGGGTGGCTGCGGCGCGGGAAGCGGGAGCGGGTTTTGAGAACGATCAGGTTCTGGCGCCAGCGGTGACCGGCGGCACCCCGGAAGCCTAAGGGGGGCCACGGTAATGTTCAATTGTGCTGGTGTGCTTTGGATCGTCGCCGTCGTCGCCGCCCTTCTGGGGTTCACCGGCATGGCCGGCGAGGAGTCGGGAACGGCGAAGGTCGTCTCCGGCATTTTCGTGGTGCTGTTCCTGGCCACCTTGGCGATTGGGCGCCGGTGTCCCCCTCTCTTTCGCAAATCGCGGGGATCGCGCCGTTTTCCCTGCGGGCAAAGTTGGCGCGAAAAGGCCGCGAAATTCCGCGGGGCGGCCCGCCCCCGGGGGACGAATTCGGCGCGGCCCCAGCGAGGCGCGAGCAAGCCGCCCGGCGCCGTTACAGCGGGGCGGCTCACAAGCGGGACGCGCGCCGCAGGCGCGCTGGGGCCGGTGCCAGCCATTAGCTATTTGTTTAGTGTTCGCCCAGCAGCTTGAGCGCCAGCGTGGTCATGGCAGTGACGCCGGTTTCAATCGTCGGAGCGGGCAGGGGCTCGAACAAATTGGAGTGCAGCGAGGGCAGCGGGATGCCAGTGCGCTGGCTGGCGGCGATCTTGGCCGGGTCGACCGCGCCCAGCGAGTAGAAAAACACCGGGATCTTGCGGGGGTCGCTGGTTGCCTGCAGGCCGAGGTAGCCGAAGTCCTCGCTGGCCATGATCGGCGGCAGCTTTTCCACGTTGGCGGCCCCGAAGGTGCGGGTGAGCACCGCCGAGAGGCGCTGGGCCAGCGCGGGGTCGTTGTAGAGCGCCGGGGTGTACTCGTAAGTCTCGATCTGGGGCGGCTGGTCCTTGGGCAATCCGTCGGCCAGCGCGATGCCGTCCGCCATGCGCCGAATTGAGGCCAGGATGCGCTGCCGGACTTCTTCTTTATAGGTACGAACCGTGAGCAGCAGCGTGGCCGAGGCGGGGATGATGTTGTTCTTGGTGCCCGCCTGGATGGAGCCCACCGTCACCACCGCCTGGTCGAAGGGCGAGGTCTCGCGGCTGACAATCGCCTGCAGCGCCAGCACCAATTCGGCGGCGGCGACCACCGGATCTTTGCTGTCTTCGGGCAGCGAGCCGTGGGCGCTCACCCCGTGCAGGGTCACCTTCACCGAGGTGGCGCTGGCCATGGCGAAGCCGGGGGTGTAGCCCAGCTTGCCGGCCGCCAGCTCGGCGTTGTCGTGCAGCGCGATCGCCAGGTCGGGCTTGGGGAAGCGGGTGTAGAGGCCGTCATCGAGCATGGCTTTGGCGCCGTTGATGGTCTCTTCCGCCGGCTGGCCAATCAGCTCCAGGGTCCCGTGCCACTCCGACTTGAGCCGCATCAGCGCGGCGGCGGTGCCCAGCAGCACCGTCATGTGGATGTCGTGGCCGCAGGCGTGCATCACGCCGACTGTTTGTCCCGAGTCGTCCTTGGCAATGACACGGCTCGCCCAGGGGAGCGGGGTGACCTCGGTCACCGGCAGCGCGTCCAGCTCGCTGCGCACCAACAGCGTCGGCCCCGGTCCGTTCTTGAGGTTCGCCACCACGCCGTAGCCGGTCCATTCCGGATGCCCGGCGTACTTGCCGACGTGGTCGGTGACGGTGTAGCCCATCGCGCGCAGTTGGCCCGCGACCAAGGCCGAGGTCTTGGCCTCCTGGTGCGACAGCTCCGGCGCCTCATGAATTTGCTTGTAGGTAGCCACCAGCCCCGGCAGTTCCTGTTGCGCCAGGCGGGCAGGCGTAGGCTGCTGCGCCCCCGCCGCCAAGGCAAAAACCAAGATCGCAAAATAGGTTCGCAAGTTCGTTCCTCCCTGCTTCAACCAGCAACCAGCAACTGCCGGCGGCGACGCCGCCGGCCTAGTGCAGTCCCACCGAATCCCGCACCGACGCGATGAGCTTGGCCGGATCGTAGGCCTTGCCCTGCTTGTAGACGGTGAGCACGTTCTCGATGTCGCTGATCTTCTGGCTGGGGTCGCCGCGCACCACCACCAGGTCGGCCTGCTTGCCGGCGGCGATCGAGCCGACGCGGTTGGCGATGCCAAGGTAGCGGGCGCCGTTCTGGGTATAGATCTGCACCGCCTGCACCGGGGTGAAGCCAGCCTCGACCAGCAGCTCCATCTCGCGCTGGTCGCCGTAGCCGGCGACGATGCCGCCGCCGCCGGTGGGATCGAGGCCGGCCAGCAGCAGTCCGCCCTGCTGGGCGAAGCTGTGCTCGAACTCCTCTTCTTTGTGGAACAGCACCGGCCACACCGAGTGCGGGTCGCTGGCGGCGCGCACCCGGCTCTCCAGGTACTGCACCCGCGCCTCGGGGGTGAGCACGTCCATCACGCGGCGCTGCAGCGGCGGCCGGTTGGGCACGAAGGTCTCGAAGATGTCCAGGGTCGAGGTCACGGCCACGTGGTGCTGGATCAGGTCGTGGATGGTGGCTTGGACCTGGGGGCCGGCGATGTCGAGCTTCACGTTGGTGGCGAAGGTGACGGGCTGGGGCGGGCACTGGTCGCGCTGCTTGCCGGGGACGAATTCGGTGTCCACCACAAAGCCGTGTTCGAGGTCGTCAATGCCCAGCGCGGCGGCCTCTTGGAAGCCCACCGAGCAGAGGTGGCCGGTGAGCTTCTGGTGCAGGGCGTGGGCGGCGGCGATGGCGGCGGCCAGCTCGTCGTGGGTGATGTGCATGTAGGCCTTGTAGTTGTCGGCGCCGACGCTGGCCCAATAATTGACGAAGGCGCGGGCCTCGGCGGCGTCCTTGAGCGGATGCAACTGCAGGCCGATGGGCGGGTAGCCCTCCAGATAGGGGGCGGTGGGGAAGATCTCGGGACCGGGCACGCGCCCAGAGTCAATCGCCGCCTTGAGGTTGAGGTCGGCGTAGCCCTCGATGCTGCCGGTGGTGCGGATGGTCGTGACCCCGTTGGCCAGGTAGAGGCGGGGAAAGCTGTAAGCCTGCTCGCCGTAGAGGCCGTTGCCTTCGGGATAGAACATGTGCTCGTGCATGCCCACCAGCCCGGGCAGCACCGTGTCGCCCGCCAGATTGCGCACTTGCGCGCCAGCGGGAATGGCGACCGTGCCCGCCGCCCCCACCGCGGCGATGTGCCCGTTGGCAATGATTACAGTCTGGTCGGCGCGCGCCGGCGCGCCGGTGCCGTCAATGACCCGGACGTGGGTGAGGGCGATGGCTGGGCCCTGCGCGGCCGCAGCGGTCAGCAGGAGGCAGAAGGCGGTCAGGAGGCGCATGCAGGTGAGTGTACACCGGCTGCAGCCGGCCGGCGCCCCCTCGTCCCCGGCGGCGCCTTTTCATGGGTATGCCTGTAATGATATGCTTATATGCATGCGGACCACGCTGGAGCTTCCCCAGCCCCTCTGGCAGGCCGCCAAGGAGCGGGCCGCCCGCCAAGGCAGCACCTTGACGGCGGTGGTCGAGGCGGCGCTGCGGGCCTATCTGGGCGCGCCACCGGCGCGGCCCCGGCATCGGCTGCGTTGGCGCACGGAGTCCGGCACCTTGTTGCCGGGCGTGGATCCGGACAGCCGAAGCTCCCTGTACGACGTCCTGGGCGACCGCGAGTGATTGCTCTCGACACCAACATTCTGGTGCATGCCCGGCGCGAGGAGATGCCGCACCATCGCCCGGCGCAGCGCGCGCTGCTCGCGCTCGCCTCGGGGAACGAGCCCTGGGCCATCCCCTGGCCCTGCCTTTACGAGTTTGTGCGCGTGGTGACCCATCCCCGCGTTTTCCGTCCGCCTTCGCGGCTGACGGAAGTGCTGGAAGACCTCGAGAGCCTTTTCCAGGCCCCCACGCTGCATCTGCTCGGCGAGGGAGCGCGGCACCGCGCCGGGATGCTCCAGGCTCTGCGCTCGGGCGCTGCCAGCGGCAATCTGGCCCATGACGCGCATATCGCGGCCCTGGCCGTCGAGCATGGGGTCAGCGAGTTGTGGACCCTCGATCGCGACTTCGCCCGCTTCCCGGGGCTGGTGGCGCGCAATCCCTTCACTTGATCCCTGGTTCTACGGCGGCCCTCAACGCCGTAGGCCGCTCCGCCGTCGCTTACAATTGGTCAGTGAGCGCAAAAACACTGGACGGCAGGGCGGTGGCGGCGGCGATACGGGCCGAGGTGGCGGAGCGGGTGCGCGCCTTCGGCGACCGGCCGCCGGGGCTGGCGGTGATCCTGGCCGGCCACGACCCGGCGTCGGAGGTCTACGTTCGCGGCAAGATTCGGGCCTGCGAGGAGCTGGGCATCCACTCGGAGCAGCTCCTGCCGCCGGCCGAGGTCTCGACCGCCGAGCTGCTGGCGCTGGTCGAGGCGCTTAATGCAAGCGACCAGATTGACGGCATCCTGGTGCAACTTCCGCTGCCGCCGCAGGTGGATGCGGGGGCGGTGCTGCTGGCGGTGTCGCCGGAAAAAGACGTGGACGGCTTCCATCCGGTGAATCTGGGGCGTCTGGTGACGCAGCGCCCCGGGCCGGTGCCCTGCACCCCGGCGGGCATCATCCAACTGCTGAAGCGCAACGACATCGCCATTGCCGGCAAGGAAGCCGTGGTGGTGGGGCGCAGCGACATTGTGGGCAAGCCGCTGGCGCTGCTGCTGCTGCACGAGCACGCCACCGTGACCATCGCCCACTCGCGCACCCGCAACCTCGAGCAAGTCTGCCAGCGGGCGGAGCTGCTGTTCGCCGCCGTGGGCAAGGCGGCGATGCTGAACGAGCGGCATATCCACCCGGGAGCGGTGGTGGTGGATGTCGGCGTGAATCGCTTGACGCGCGCCGAAGACGTCGAGCGCTACTTTCCCGGCAACGCCAAGCGGCGGGAGGAGTTCGAGCGCCGCGGCAGCACCCTGATCGGCGATGTGGACCCGCGCGCCGCCTGCGCCCTGGCCTCGGCGTTCACGCCGGTCCCGGGCGGGGTGGGGCCGCTGACCATTGCTATGCTGATGGCAAATACAGTCGCCGCCGCCGAGCGGCGGCGACGTGGACAGTGGACAGTGGACAGTAAAGAGGGACCAGGGTGATTCGACTAGCCATCACGGGCGGACTCTGCAGCGGCAAGAGCACCGTGGCCGCCATCCTGCGCCATCATGGCTGCCCCGTGGTGGACGCCGACGCGATCGGGCACCGGCTGCTGCAAGGCGAGGCCAAGGCGGCGCTGGTGGAGCAGTTTGGCCAAAACATCCTCACTCCCAGCGGGGCGATCAGCCCGGTGCGGCTGGCCAACTTGGCCTTCGCCCCCGGCGCCGACGAGGCGCTGCAGGCGCTCAACCGCATTCTCCACCCGCCCATCGTGGCGGCGGCCATGGCCGAGTTGCGCCAGTGGGAGCAGGAAGGCCTGCCCATGGCGGGGGTGGAGGCGGCGCTGTTGATCGAGGTCAACCGTTTGGAGGGCTTTGACCGCGTGGTGGTGGTGGTGGCCGAGGTCGAGACCCGCATTCAGCGCTTCATGGCCCGCACCGGCGGCACGCGCGAGCAGGCGGAGGCGCGCATCGCCCGGCAAATGCCGGACGCGGAGAAAATCAAGCGCGCCCACTTCGTGGTGAACAACAACGGCACGCTGGCGGAGACCGAGCGCCAGGTCGAGGAGATGCTGGCGCACCTGCGCGCCGAGGTAGTCATATGAAGATGCGGACGGTGCTGGCGCTGGCCATGGTTCTGGCCGGGGCCTTCTGGTTCTATGCGGCTTCGCGCTCCGGCGCGGTCTATCCACCCTTTTTGAACAGCGTCCTGCCGCTCGGCACCGGCCGCGCGGTGGCGCTGGCGGAGGCGCCGCCGCAGACCAGCTTCGGGTCGGAGGAGACGCGCGACATCTCCATCTACAAGCGCGTCTCGCCCTCGGTGGTCAACGTCACCTCGCAGATCATCCAATACGACCTGTTGTGGGGGCCGGTGCCGGCCTCGGGCCAGGGCTCGGGCTTCTTCATCAACCGCGACGGCTACATCCTCACCAACTATCACGTCATCGCCGGCGCGCGCCGGCTGACCGTGACCTGGACGCCCAAAAAAGACCAGTCGCGCCAGTTTCCCGCTACCGTGGTGGGCAGCGCCCCCGAGCTCGACCTGGCGGTGATCAAGATCGCCGCCACCAGCCTGCCGCCGGTGATGCTGGGCGACAGCGCCAACCTGCAGGTGGGGCAGCGGGTGCTGGCCATCGGCAACCCCTACGGGCTGCCGGGCACCATGACCCAGGGCATCATCAGCTCCATCCGCTCAGTGCGCGAGGGGCAGCAGGAGAACGGCCGCCCCGGCGCCGACATCGAGGGCGCCATCCAGACCGACGCGCCCATCAACCCCGGCAACAGCGGCGGCCCGCTGCTCAACTCGCTGGGCGAGGTCATTGGGATTGACACCATGATCTACTCCCAGACCGGCTCCAACATCGGCATCGGCTTCGCCATCCCCATCAACAGCGCCAAGGCGGTGTTGCAGCAGTTGATCACGACCGGCCGGGTGCAGACCATCTCGCTCGGGGTACAGAGCTTCCCGGTCTCGCCCGACGTGGCCCAGCAGTTGGGGCTGAGCGTCAACCACGGCCTGATGGTGCTGGGGGTGCGGCCGGGCAGCTTGGCCGAGCGCGCCGGCCTGCAAGTGGGCAACCAGCCCGGCTACATCGGCAACACCCCCGTGCGCTTCGGCGGCGACATCATCCTCGCCGCCAACGGCGAGCCCCTGCAAGACCAAGGCCAGCTCAGCAACATCCTCTTGCTGCAGAAGCCCGGCAGCACGGTGACGCTGACGGTCCTGCGGAATGGCCGGCAGGTGCAGGTGCCGATCACTCTCGGGACGGAGCGGTGACATCCAACTAGTGAACAGTGGCACCGGCCACTAGTGAACAGTGGACAGTGGACAGTGAACAGTGGAACGCGGTTCGTGCCCTTCGCGGTCGCTGATCCCGGCCGGTCACTGTTCACTAGTTTGCTCACCGCCCCCCGGCGCGGTCGCCAATTCCGCCGCAAGATCCGCACCCACTGTCCACTGTCCACTGTCCACTGTTCACTGTTCACTCGTTGTTCGGACCGTGATCTGCCCCATCAGCCGCTCCACATCTTCACGGCGCACCTCCCCGCACTCCTTGGTGAGGACGTTGGCGGCGCCACAGGCGGCGGCGAGGCGGAGCATCTGCTCGGGGGGGCTGTGGCGGGCGAGGGAGGCGGCGAGGCCGGCGACGGCGGCGTCGCCCGAGCCCACCGAGTTGACCCGGGTCAGGGCGGGCGAGTGGGCGTGCCAGACCTGGCCCTCGAGCCAGGCCCAGAGGCCGGCGGCGCCGTCGGAGACCACCGGCATGGCGACGCCGCAGGCGGAGAAGTGTTCGAGCACCCGGGCGAGGTCGTCGGCGCGGGCCAGGGCGTGGCCCACCGCCGCCTCGGCCTCGCGCCGGTTGGGCTTGATCATGGCCGCGCCCGGCTGCGGGCGGGCGGCGAGCAGGGCGCGCAGGTGGACGCGGCTGGTGTCCACGATCACCGGACAGTGACCGCCGCAGTCGGCCAGCAGTTGCACGTAGATGTCGTCGGGGCAGCCCGGGGGCACGCTGCCGCTGAGCACCACCACCTGGGCGCGCGCCGCGGCGGCGCGCAGCTTGGCGCGCAGGGCGGCGATGGCTTCGGCGCTGACCGGCGCGCCCGGCTCGACCACCTCGGTCTCGGTCCCGTCGGCCTCGACCAGCACGAAGGCGGTGCGGGTCAGGCCGGGGACGGCCACCGGGTCGGCGTGGATGCCCTCGCGCGCGACCTCCCGCAGGATGTAGTCGCCGGTGAAGCCGCCGAAAAAGCCCAGCAGCTCGACCTCTTCGCCGAGCACGCGCAGCACGCCGGCGACGTTGATGGCCTTGCCGCCGGCCGAGGCGATCACTTCTTCGGCCTCGAGATGCTCGCCGCGCCGCAGCGCCGGCAGCCGCAGGTACTTGTCCACCGCCGGGTTCAGCGAAACCGCACAGATCATTTCTGGGAACCGTCGCGTCTATAATAAGGGAATCGCATGCCGCCTCCGCCAACTTCCGCCGCCCCGCCGCCACCCACCCAAAGCCTGCCGGGGGTGAAACACCTGATTGCCGTCGGCAGCGGCAAGGGCGGGGTGGGCAAGACCACGGTGGCGGTCAACTTGGCGCTGGCCTTGGCCGAGCTGGGGCAACTGGTGGGCCTGCTCGATGCCGACGTCTACGGGCCCAACGTGCCGCTGATGATGGGGCGCAGCGAGATGCCGGTGGTGGGCGAGGGCAACATGATTGCGCCGCTGAGCCAGTACGGGGTGCGGTTCATGTCCATGGGTCTGGTCAACCCCGGCGACAAGCCGGTGATCTGGCGCGGCCCCATGCTGCACAGCGCCATGCAGCAGTTCTTGCGGCAAGTGAGTTGGGGCGATCTGGACTGCCTGCTGATTGACCTTCCCCCCGGCACCGGCGACATCGTGCTCAGCCTGGCGCAAAGCGTCCCGCTGAGCGGCGCCGTGGTGGTGACCACCCCGTCGGATGTGTCGCTGCAGGACGGGCGCAAGGCGCTCAACATGTTCCAGCAGCTCCGCGTTCCGGTGCTGGGCGTGGTCGAGAACATGAGCACCTTCACCTGCCCCCACTGCCACCAGGCGGTGGATATCTTCAGCCACGGCGGCGGCGCGATGACGGCGGAGAAGTTCGGGGTGCCCTTCCTGGGGGCGCTGCCGCTGGATCCGGCCGTCCGCCAGGGCGGCGACCAGGGCAAGCCGGTGGCGCTGGAGGGGCCGGAGAGCGAGCGCGCCCGCCCCTACTATGACGTTGCCCGGCGCCTGCTGGCCTCGCTGCGCGCGGCCGCCGGCGACGGCGATATACTGCACGTGCGGGCGTAGCAACAGGGAACAGGGACGCATGGAAGAGAGAGAGTTCTTCAACGAAACCGTCGAGGCGAAAAAGGCCAAGCTGACCTGCCCACACTGCCGCAGCGAGGCCGAGTACGCGGTCAACTGGGTGGTGCGGCGCAAGAAGCCGGCCCCGCCCGCCCGCGCCGACGCCACCGACCGCGCCCGCTTCGCCAAGCTCAGCAGCTATATGGTGCGGCGCGACGACAAGATCGCCTGCGTCAACCCCCGCTGCCGAAAAACCTTCGAGATCTCGGGCCTGCAAACGGTGGTATCGCTGTAGGGCGCGGCGGCCGCGCCGTCTACCCCAGTCGCTTCAGAAGCTGTATCTGCCCGGCGTGGTAGGCCGCATGGCAGGTGATGCCCAACACCAGGTCGAAGATCTCCGGCTGGCTGAGGGCGGGTTTCACCCGTCCGGCTTCGATGTCTTCCACCAGCGCGACCAGACGGTGCTGTTGTTCCTCCAACTCCGCCTGCACCCGCGGCCAATCCAGGCCGCTGGCGCCGGGCAGCGGCGTGAAGTCCTCGCCGGGGGCGACAAAGGGTTCGATTTCCGTGCCTAGAATGCGGCCGCGCACCGAGTGCACATAAAACGCATGGTGCAGCGCCAGCTCGGCGATGTTGTGTCGCTCCGGCGCCGGCCGCCAGTAGGCGAGCTCGGCCGTGACATCGGCCACAGCTTGCAGCATATTCGGGCCGTGCCAGGCGCTGGGTCCGTAGCCCTCGTCCAAGATTCGTTTCCAGGTATTCATGGCCGCCTCCGTTTCGCCAGAAATTCTGCCTCGACCTTCCAGGTTGCCCCGTCGGGCTGCAGCGCGTCCCCGATCCAGCGGAAGGAATCGGGCGCGATCTCGGTGAAGCGCCAGCGCGTCGGGGTGCCATCCGGCCGCGCGCCGACCTGGACAATGTCGTCGCCGCTGCGCCGGCCGATCTGCTCCTCGCGGTGGCCGGTCGCCGGGTTGATCCAGGTGATGTGCCAGGCCTGGAGCTGCGGGTCCCAGACGCGCAGCGTGGTGCCGTACATGTTGCGCGCCGGGTCCAAGCTAAGCTGGCGGCGCGCTCCCGGCGCGGCGGCATGATCCAGACGTCTTGCACGGCGCGGCCCTCCAGCACCCACCCAAATTGCGCCTCGCCCCGCAACCCGGTCGCGCCACGGTACGAGACCACCTCCAGATCCCAATCGCCGATCAGCCATCCGTAGACGTCCGCCGCCGCCGGGATGTCGGGGGATCGGCCTGGAGCGCAGAGCGCGTCCGGAAACGAAGGGTGTGTAGCCATGCGGCACCTCCATGCTTGTTATACTGCGATGCAAGGCGGAAAGACTTGGGGAAACTTGCCACCACAATCTTGGCTCGCGGCCCGGGCTGGAGCGCTGCGGAGGCGGTCTGCGACCTGGGGCCGCGCGACCGCCCCTACGAGGAGCAGCACAACGCCGCGGCGATCGGCGTGGTGGTCGCGGGCAGCTTCCAGTACCGCTCCGCCCAAGGCTCGGAGCTGCTGGCGCCGGGCTCGATGCTGCTGGGCAGTCCGGGCCGCCGCTACGAGTGCCGCCACGAGCACGGCGTGGGCGACCGCTGCCTGGACTTCGAGTACGATCCCGAGTTTCTGGAGCGCGCGGGCCTCGACGGCCGCTTCGGCGTGCAGCGACTCCCGCCGCTGGCCGCCTTGGCAACCTTGGTTCTAGAAGCCACGCTGGCGGCCGCGGCCCCGGCGCCTGCGGCGGCATGGGGAGAGCTGACGCTGCGGATGGCCGCCGCCGTCTTCGAACTGGTTGGGTCGCGCCAGCGCGGCGGCCGCGCCCCCAGCGCCGCCGATGTACGTCGCGTCTCGCTGGCGCTGCGCGCTGTCGAGGCGCATTTGGCCGAGCCGCTGCCGCTTGGACAACTCGCCGCCTCGGTGGGCATGAGCGCCTTCCACTTCCTGCGGGTCTTCCGCCAAGTGGTCGGGGTCACCCCGCACCAATACGTGCGGCGCGCCCGCCTGCGCGCGGCCGCCGTGCGCCTGCGCTCCAGCGCCGCCCCGGTGCAACAAGTGGCGCTCGATGCCGGCTTCGGCGACCTCTCCAACTTCATCCACGCCTTCGCGGCGGAATTCGGGCGGAGCCCGCGGGGCTATCGCGCGGCTGCCGCCGCGCGATAGCCCCGCACTCAGCACTCGGCATGCAGCAGGTTCCCGCAGGCTGCGCGAGTGGGGGAGGCGCTTGGCGGCTGCCCACTCCAGGCCCCAAGCGACCGCGCCACGTGGGGGGCTACCCCGAGCTCTGCTTTGCTCTTGCAAACTGCAAGCGCAAAACCAAGCGCTCCCCAAGTCGCGGGGGTCGCGCCGCTTTGCCTGCTGGCAAAATCGGCGCGAAAGGCTGCGAAATTCCGCAGG
>Ga0307374_10012486_pt1 | contig 11900 bp, 10 predicted proteins | sample OX3MG_FD_202532 | JGI IMG/M metagenome (GOLD analysis project Ga0307374, IMG submission 202532) | Soil microbial communities from Risofladan, Vaasa, Finland - OX-3 | ecosystem: Environmental > Terrestrial > Soil > Coastal area > Acid sulfate soil | place: Finland: Risofladan, Vaasa | collected...
CAGCCAAGGTCGAAGGCTGGCGGCCTGTCCGATCGTCGTTGAAGCGAGACTGGCGGGTGATGCGGTAGAGGCCCTCATCACGCCGCTAGGCTTGTAGCGTTGAGATTTTCCCGAAATGGTAACAGGAACGTTCGGCGGGAGTCATAGGCTGAGGCAGTCAGCGATTGCCGTTTCATTTTCGGGACACCATGCGGCGAGACGTGGAGGATTTTGCGACGGTTCGCGGTGGGCCACATGAATTGCCGGCTGAAGCTAGACCCGCGAGGCCGTCTGGCGCGATCGCGACGGAGGCGGGGCAGCAAATGGCTGGTCGGTGACCGAGTACGCGTTTAGGGTACACTATTAAAGGCGAGGTACGAAGGTCATGACGCATGGAGAGCTGATTCTCGAGTGCCTGCGAGTCGGGCTGGACGGCGAAAAAGTCGACTACGAGTGGGACAAACGGAATGGTCAATCGGTGCTTGTCAAATTCGAGGACGGCAAGCGAGTTCAGGTTACTGTTCAGGAAGTGCGACAAATGTGAACCCACGACCCGATAACTTGGCTCTTGAAAAGCTGGAATAATCTGGCAGGCCCGAGAACGGAGAACACGGACGGCGGGATTTTCCCGCCTGATGCATAGATGACAACATTGCCCATGAAGTCCGGCGAACCGATTCCGGTTATTGATCTGTTCGCGGGACCGGGCGGTTTGAACGAGGGGTTCTCGTCCGTGCGTCGTCACGGCCAACGCGCGTTTGAAGTGCGTTTGTCGATAGAGCGGGATTTCTACGCCCATCGAACGCTCGAGCTGCGAAGTTTCTTCCGAAAGCTGCAATTAGGGAGAGTACCTGAAGCCTATTACGATTATCTTCGGCGTGCCGAAGATCCCGAGGAGCTCCGCCGCAAGGAACTGTTCGCGAAGTTTCCGGACGAGGCGGTGCGGGCCACAGGGGAAGCCTGGTTGACAGAGCTGGGCAGGGAAGACCCCCGGAAAGTTCATCAGCGGCTATCTCAAGCCCTGGGTCGAGCGACTGATTGGGTCCTGATCGGCGGGCCACCGTGTCAGGCGTATTCGCTGGTGGGCCGGGCGCGGAACAGAGGAAAACCGAACTACGTTCCGGAGGAAGACGAGAGACAGACCCTCTATCTGGAGTACATCCAAGTGGTCGCTGACCATCTCCCGGCCGTATTCGTAATGGAGAATGTCAAAGGCCTGTTGTCAGCGACGCTGAATGACAAACGGATCTTTCAGAAAATAGTCGAGGACCTGCACTTTCCTGAGAAGGCTCTGGAACGGGCCGGAAGACCGGTAACCGCGCGGAGCCGACACCGCCAAGTTTCTCGCCGCTATCGTGTTGTTTCACTGGTCGATCGCTCTCTGTTCGGGGAACACGACGTCCGACGTTTTGTTGTGCGAATGGAAGATCACGGCATTCCGCAGGCCCGCCACAGGGTGATCCTGCTGGGGGTGCGAGAGGATTTACAACCGGTCAATCCCGGAATTCTACGGATCGAGAGTCCGGTGCCTGCGTCGCGCGTGATCGATCAGCTGCCGCGTCTGCGCAGTGGACTATCCCGCGAGAACGACAACTTCGACGCGTGGGCCGGTACAATCCTGAATATTTTCGACCGCGGATGGTATCGGAGGCTCGCAAGCCGAAATGGCAGCCTTCATTCCGAGCTCGTCAGAGCGGCGGAGAATGTGAGACAACCGCGAGCGGATCGTGGTGGCGAGTTTCTCGCGTGCGATCCTCTTTGCGACTACGAGCCGGGTTGGTTTCTGGACGGACGAATGGAGGGTCTTTGTCATCACGCGACGAGATCGCACATTGCATCCGATCTACAGCGCTATCTGTACGCGTCCTGCTTCGCAAGGGCGTATGGCCGCTCGCCGTCTCTTAGTGACTTCCCTGCCGAGCTTCTACCCCACCATGAAAATGTACAGGACGCGCTTGGCGGAAGTCTTTTCGCTGATCGGTTCCGGGTGCAGCTTCGCAATCGCCCGGCAACAACAATAACGAGTCATATTGGCAAGGACGGCCATTATTACATTCACTACGATCCTACGCAGTGCAGGAGCCTGACTGTGCGCGAGGCGGCAAGGATTCAAACCTTCCCGGACAACTATTTCTTTTGCGGGCCCAGGACTTCTCAATACGGGCAGGTCGGCAATGCTGTACCGCCGTTGCTCGCTGTTCAAGTCGCAGAGATAGTAAGCAAGATTTTCAAGGACAGCGGGCTAGCGAGTTGAAATGGACAGGATTTCAAAGGAACGGCGCAGCTGGAATATGTCTCGCATCCAAGCCGAGAACACCTCTCCTGAAAAGCGCGTCCGTTCAGCTCTTCATCGTTTGGGGTTCCGTTTTCGGCTGCACCAGAAAGCCCTTCCCGGAAAGCCGGATATTGTCCTTCCCCGACTCAAGACCGCAATTCTCGTTCACGGATGCTTTTGGCATAGGCATCCGGGTTGCACGCTTGCCTACGTTCCTAAGAGCAGCTTGGCGTTCTGGCGAAAGAAGTTTGACGAAAATGTCGCCCGAGATCGGCGTGTGTGTGGAGAGCTTCGCAAATCAGGACAACATGTGGTGGTGATTTGGGAGTGTCAAACTAGGGACTCTGCTCGCCTAGCGGCACGCCTCGAGCGCGCATTTTCCCGATCGCACTTCGCAAATCCCAATGCGAAGGCCAAAGACTCCGTGGATGTCACGCGCCGCGCGAAACTCACCTGACGTGCTAAGGCTGGGACGGCAATGCTGATGGGTGTATCTGTCATGGGTCTAGCTTAAAACCCTCACCCTCAAGTCTCCCCATGATCTCCAATAGTCGAATGCTTTGCGCTTCTGTGGGAATCCACTTTGGCAATTTTTCTCCCACAAACAGTATACCAGATTCGTCGCGCGTCAGTAGAGACTTACTCGCTCCCCACACACGCATTCGTTTCCAAAACTCGGCTCCCCGCTCCAAAACGGTCTTCTGTGCTTCGATGCCGGCGTCCACCCTCTGCTGAGCCTTTGCGTCTTTTAGTTCAGATCGAACTTCCTCAATACTGACAAGCTCTCTTTTCATTTCCGGCAATAAAGGTATGTCTAGCTCTGCGACGCGCTGCCAGCAGAGTTCCTTTTTGCACCATTCTGTCACGTTCTGGAACTGTATGATTGGATTGACGATAACTTTGAATACCTCAGCCGCGAGGAGAGCGATTTGAGCCTGAAGCGTAGAAGAAATTTCCTGCCTAGCCCAAATTGCTTTCAGATCCAGGAGGTTCCTCGCAGCCTTTTTGCCGATCAGGTCGACCATCTTTGCCACCGTGTAAGTGACGATGTTCGCGCGATATCCGCCTTCATACCACGCCGAATCGCTGACAAGCTTCGCCGTGTCCTTGAAGAGGATAGCCTTGGCAACTGCTTGTCGAAAAAACTCTTCGTTAAACTGAGCTTCGTCAGCGTCCCAACGACTGTTCACCCACTCGGCGAAGGCTAGGAAGTTCTTTTGCGCGCCTTGGCTCACCTTGTGGGGCATTCCGAGCCAGCTGTTCTCGAACTTGGCGAGATCGGTCTTCGTCAATACTTGTTCTCGCGGATTTTGCTGCTGGAAGCGACGTTTTTCAGCCGCGCTGAGATTCGTTTGCTCGTTCAGGTACTGACCTCTTGCTCGCTCATAGAACCAATGGGTTTCGTGCTGCATGCCGGAAGTAGTTGGCGCCCAAAGCCTCCTTGAGATTTGCTCTATTCGGACATGAAACGGATGGTTTGCGAAAAAATCTGCATCACTGACTTTGTTCTGTGTGTTCGCGAATCTCGATATCTGTGGAATCACTGCCTCCGCCTTTTCGGGCGGTACGACGGAAAGCTTCATTTGAACGAAGATATGAGCGAGTTCAGCAGACTCGTCGCGCCTCGCCGCTGAGAGCGAAGCTGTGGTCTGGCCCCCGTTCACGATCTGTAGATCTGAGGCCGTTCGCAGGCGAAGCCCGGCGGCGGAAGATTTGACTTCAACGCTCGTGGCGGTTGCTGCTATTCCGTTATTGTAGGCAAAGAACATCGTCGGTTCATTGAGTATCGATGATCGAATGCCTTTGTTGACCTTTCCTCGAGTTGAAAGAAATGAGCGTACATTGCCTTCAAGAAGGCGGCTGCCGTAACGATCGTATATGCTTGCGAGAGCTTTGCCTGGCAACACACACAAATAGGCGCCGTACTCTGTCGAGTCTACGCTTGCTGCCAGACACGGAATGCCGCCCGGACAGAACTCCTCGAACTCAACCCTGAGCTCGTCCCTCCCGAGCTTCGACTCTGCAATCCTATGGAAGCGGGCAATGTCCCAAATATGAAATTCGACGGGTGCGCTACCTATCTTCGCTTCGGGCAGCTCTTTGATGCGTCCGCTCAGCACGGAATCAGTAACAAGGAAGCATCGAAAGCGCGTAATCGAGTCCTTCTGCGTGTGCAACGTTTGCGCGAGACCTTGCGGGGCGGAACTCGGTTCAAGAACAGCATGCAATCGGCCGTTCAGAGCGTCCTCGGCAAATGCCTGTAGCCTTGCGAAAAGCGTGTTTGCCTCGGTTAGCGTTAGGGTCTCCATCTCGTCGGTGCCATTGACATTCGCGACGAGTAACCTCGCTGATCCATCGACCTCGTCGAAGGAGTATGCGTCGACGAGTAACGATCGATTCCGTGAGCCAGTTCCCTTGTAGCAGCACAACTCGTAGTCCGAGAGTTCAGCCGCCTCGATCAGCGCCTCCGCGGCCACTGTAACAAAAGCCTCGCGAAGAAACGTCTTTTCGGCTTCGGCTGTCGCTCGGACATTCTCAAGAAACTCTTTTCGGAATTCTTCTAGGTTCACGATTGTTTACTCAGAGATTTTCGATTTCGAACGGCGTGCAGTCCTTCATCCAAATTTCATATGACGCACGCGCGACACCGGGAGGCGCCGAATTCCTTGTCATTCTCGGAAAATGATCGACGACCGCAAATTGCCTGATTCCAACGCACACAAATTTCGTCTCAGCGTATATCGGGAGGTCCTGATAACCAGCGGCTACCAATCGGGTCTCGAACACTTCGCTGGCATCAGGATCTTCAGCGAGGGTCGCGCGGATTCTCGCCACGAGTTCCGTCAGTGAGACAGCTTGATGGGTGCCGGTCGTCGCCGTGTCGAGGGTTACAAGAACCAGTGAAAGAGATCCTTCCGATACATCGAGTTGTTCTAAGGAAGAGATCGAAATCGTTTGAGCACCACTCCGCACCGCTTTGATTTCAAATGCCGTCGATCCCAATCTGAAATCCTGATCTGCGTCGAGAGGCCCGAGCCATCCTTCCACTGCGAACTTTTTGGGAAAGCCGATTAGAACGAAGCGCTCCAGAAAACACAGCTCTCCTACGAGCCCTCTAATGGAACTATCATCCAAGATGCCTTTGCCGGTTCTGTCGAACATCTGTTGCCATCGTCGCAGGCGAGCGATGATATGTTTGGCGGCTGCGGGTCCATCTTTCAGGTCTCTCGACGAATCGATTAGGTCGCTGCACAGATAGGCGAAGGGCGTCAGTAGCGAAGAATCCTTTAGCCGGACAAGCAGTGCCCAGCGGCCATCGTGCCTGCGATTCAGTGCGACCTCGAGCCCCCGGAACTGAACAGAGGGGCGCGCCTCTGAAGACGTTAGCAACATCAGCAGTCGGTCGCCCGACGCATCGACCCCCAAGTACAAGTCGAGTGGATGGAACTCATCCACCCTTTGAAAGGATGGTTCACCGGGTCCGGGCTGAAGATGACTCCATCGTTCAATCAGATCCGACGGCATCGTCATTGTCATCATCCTCCGTCTCGAAGAGATTTCGCAGTTCGACGAGGTTGACCCGATATTTAACCTTCTTTGCCTGATCGCCATCGTCGAACATCGGGAAACTCAGCCCCAACGCTATTACTGGGCGCCCAACTTTCAAACAACTCTCTTCGTGTACAATGGGCTCCTTTCCCGGTTCGGCTGACTCCTCGACGCGTTCAAACGGTTCCAGAGCATGGATCAGGAGTAGAGGCCTTTCTCGGTACATTCGAAAGTATTTATCCGCCACCCGGGACGTAGAATCCCAAGGCTTCTTGATGGGTTTGCCAGATGATAAGGCTTCTTCCGCTGCTGACTGAGCTGCTTGTTTTGCAGCTTCCGTCGCGTCTTTGCTTTGTTCGTCCGTCAACCCTTCCTGTTCAATTCCCGGAGCGCCGACTTTGCGTCGTGCCCCGGACACTAAGATTCCCGCGGCCTCACGGTCGAATACTACGTTCCTCCGTTGGGGACGGAATTCGAATCCCCATCGATTCTGTGACGCCTCGCCGCCGTTGGGTACGACAACGTCCCAGGTCTTCAGCCGGTCAACGGTGGTACTCTCAAGAAACTCACCCAGATCCCTACCTTGAAAGGTCGTATTGAGCGGATGCGCTTCAAAGCGCCTTATGAGATTTGCAACGATGTAAGCAGGCACGCGCTTCCACAGATTGTTTTTGAGAGGAGAGACCTCACGTGCGATTCTGGCGCTCTGTACTTCCTGAAAAAATGTCGCGACCGCTTGCGCATTGGCTTCCAGCGCTTCCTGAGTCGTCCGCAACATTGAAGTCTCGATGCCCTGGCCACTTACTGAAATCGTTCGAATGATTTCCTGGGAATTCCGCATTTTGTTTCTTGCGGTAACCAGCAAAGAATCTGGATGGCTTCTCACCTTCAAACCGAAGTCTCGTGGTGTCAGTCCTAGACCGCGCATTCTCCGGACTTCTTGTCGCAGTTCCTCCGCGGATTCGGTGATGTGCCGGTACCACGATGTCGCCTCCTCAGACAGCCATATTCTGCAAAGATCTTCGTAACCGTCTCGATAGCCGAACCAACGGCCCATCTGGAGGAGCGTGTCGTACATCATCGAATTGCGGTAGAAGTAACTGATCATGAGGCCTTCAAGAGTCAGACCCCTTGAAAGGCTGTTCCCACCGACAGCAACCACACGTAGACCAGCTTCAGCATTTACGGCATAATCGAGACTCGCGGCGCCGGTCCGCTGATTTACCGCTTTGACAGTGATCGGCAGGGCTGCTTCCTTCAGTGCGTTTTGTATCTCGATCCACGAGTACCCGGTATCTTTGTACTCGAGCTCCCAAGCCGCTTTGAGCAGCCTCATAGATGACTTCTTCAGCGCATCCTCCGGCGGAAGCCTGCTGTAGTTCCGAATCGAGGCTTGAAGGCTTCGCAATTCCTGATCTATCAGCGTGGTCACAGCCTCTTGTACGTCCGTGAACCGACTCACGTTCACGAGCATTGAACGATGCGTAGGTCCTTCACCCCGCAAGTCCCGAACCGCATTCGCGAGAACAAAAATGCGTAGCCCCATTAGGAGGCTCTTGGGTAACTCCCTGACCTGCAACGACGGTTTGTGTCGAGCTGGGAAAGACTCTTCGCCGTCCGAAATCGTTCGTAGACTTTCAACACGAGGAGGATCTGCAAAGATACCCTGAGGACCTAGATAATTAGAAGGAGGATCGAGAACGTATAGAAAATCTCTCGGGAACAGGTCATCGCCCCGCATTTCATCATCGGTCTCTGGGTTTATGAAAATATTGGCGAACGGCGTCGCGGTGAATCCTACATAACTACTTCTTGAAAATAGCTTCAGCAAAGAGCGAATCCGTGCGTTAATTTTTGTGGGTATATCCGGATCAGCACTCGTGTTGATGGACGCGTTGTCCGCTTCATCATCAATGAGAAGCATCGGGCTCGCTATGGAACCATCTTGATCCAAATTAAGCGCTTTCAGCCAGTCCTCGAGATTTTGAAGGATTCGATAGTTCTTCTTGAGAACTAAGAGAATCGGGGCATTGAATGAGTTCAGTTTGAATCCCAGAGCGTTCACAAGTGCGCTCCTGAAGTCAGTGCTCCGGGACGTAAACACACCGACGGCAAGGTTAGGATTAATTTCGCCAACGCCCAAATATCGTTTGCTACGGTTCTTTGAGAGCACGCCTGAGCTATCTACTCCAACGAATCCTTCGTCGAGTCTCTCCTGAGTCTGGCGTCTGAGATTCTCCAAAGTACCGGTCAAAAGAATGATGAGCCGATAGCCGGCATCTGCAGATTTGCAACATAGGGCAGTATAAGTCGCTGTCTTGCCAGACTGGACCTCGCCGATAACAAGTCCCTTTCGGCGCCATGGTCCCTCGGTCATCGGATTCCCTAGCGAGTCCAGAATCTCGTCGGTTACCCGTTCCAGCGTAGATACCACCGAAGGAGGCCATTCTCTTCTGCCCAAAAAGATCTGATAGCGATCCCAATACGCGGGCTCTATTTCCGCTCTGCGAGCGTTTAACCACGGCACGTGATCCTTTTCGACGAGTTTCGTGCCAAGGTCCATTTTTATCTGCAATCGGGAATGCAGACGTTTCAAGAGTACCTCAAATTCATCGTCGGAGACCGGGAGCGCCAACCTGAAGCGTTCGGCAAGAGCCCTCAGAGTAACTTCATCTTGGACGCTATCAGGTGGAAGCGTGACCAGAATGGCTCTCTCGATGTTAAGGGCGTTGTCGGATGTCATCAGTCAGCCTCGCTATAACGCGTTCTGCAATCTCAGGTTTCAGGCAGAAAGGCTCTACAAATTTAAGCTTAGCCAATATAGCGTCAGCCCCTCCCACTTCTTTCTCATACGCAGCGACAAGAGGTCTGGCTATTTCATAAAGGACGTCCTCATCTAAACCAGCATCCTGACTCAGTGCAGCACGGGATTGGGCCAAATCGGCATATAGCGCATCGAGTGGAAGAGATGCCTCAATAGTTTCGAGTAGCCCCGAGAGAAGCGACAATTCTTCTTCGGAAAGTTTCGACGACAAAGTAGCGACCAATGGATGTTCGCGGTTGATGCGATACGCGACACCCTCCCGACCCTCGATCTTATCCCAAGCGTAGAAAAGGCGGCGGTCCACCGACGTCCGGCCTCGATACGTGTAAACCCTACGGCTTCCTTCTGCGATTTTATCCACGATTCGTGATAGGGCACTACGAACAGCCTTTGGAGGTATAGCGACAGACTTCTTAATGTCGATGCTCCAGAGATGGTCTAGGCTATTTGGAATGTCTACCCGGACACGTGCCAGCTTCGTAAGTTCGCCGATGGCGATGAGTCGAAACCAAGTGCCATGCAATAGGAGACGGCGGCTACGGTAAATGTAAAACCCTTGGTCACGGAACAGGTCCTTTTCACCACCCGCAAGAACGATATCCTTCCTAGAAAGTTTTGTGGGATGTGGCAGAATAAACGCTTGAACGGATATGCTCGCTCCCTCGACAATGATCTTTTCTTCAGGCAATGCTTGCGTTGCTCGATTTCCGACCAAGAAGGGGTCCTGCGGTTCAATTGGATCGTTGTTGATGGTGATGAGAAGCTTCCCTTGACCAAATTCTCCGACGATAAACCGATGGAAAATAAGTCCAAGGTGATGTCGGGCCTGGTCAATGCCTTCTTCGACTGCGTCGACAATGGAACCATGTCCTGCTGCTAGTCGATCGAATGATTCCCAGAGAACCAAGGTCCCATGTTCAGCCTGGGCGAGTAGGCCGACACATGGCAGGCTCGCCAGTTGTTTCGTCTCAAGCACTTCCAGGATCCAATCCTGTCTCCGTTCGACGAGATCGAGATCCCAGCGGCGCCCCGACAAGACCCGGTCCTTTAGCGACACGACGGTAAGTCGTCGGCACTGAGACAGAGATGCCGTCTTTAGACCGAGCCCAAATCGTCCTAAATCAGATCCGGAGCGAACCGCGAGCGGGTTTGTGCTGCCATGACGCATTGCCGATGTCAGATCATCAGGAGCGAGGCCATGACCATTATCTAGGATCCCGATGTAAGAGCAGTCGGGCGGAAAGTTGATCGCTACAGTGCTTGCGCCCGCTGAGATGCTGTTGTCCAGCAAATCAGCCAGCGCAGATTCGAATGAATAGCCAACTGCGCGCATGGATTCGACCAGCGCAGGCGCGAAGGGAGGAAGGTTAATTTCACTCATTCGAGAGCCTTAAAATAGCGCCGAATTCCGACTACCTGACATCTTCTTTTCGACGAGGCCTTCAAGCCAACCGCTAGTTTACTCATGTTTGCACATCCCTTCTGCTTGCTAACACGCCCAAATAGGGATGTCTAGAGGTAAGAAACAACCATAAGACATGTCACCGCTAGTTCTATATGTCGTTACGCGTGCGCGAAGGACGCTCTCGTTCCAGCCCGCATCGATGGAATTGATCTCGAATGAGCGCGCTTCAGCAAAGGCTTCAGACCCCGAAGGGCAGGGCCAGAATCTCTCTCCAGAAGCCCGGTTCCGACAAGCTGGGGACGAATTCTCAGCAACCCGAAACGAGCTTACGCGGGAAGCGGGTGTTCCATCTCAGCTGCGGAGGCGCATATGTATGGAAGCCAGCGGCCCTCGCGCCCGGGGAATTAGTCCTAGATGGAAGGACTGACGGATGACAAAGGAACAAAGGTGCTTAGAAGGCGACGAACCATTATGAGGCTCGCCGCAAAGGCACAGTCACGTGAACACATCTTTAGTGGCGTGTGAGGCTTTGGCGACACTCATGCTGCATAGATGGATGGGTAGCTGGGGCGTGTGAATGCCGGATAGGCTTTCTTCGGCGACGACCTCACTCTCGGACGTGACGGGCTCTTGCCCGATCAGTGGGCCCTCCGACATTGGTTCTCTGGCGGCCGCCAAGCTCACTTGTTTCATTCCCTCGGAAAAGGCGCGTTCGGCTTCGTCATCTTCACCAGCCCGCTCGAATTTGCGTACCCGCGCCATTATCCGTTGTCCCCTCAAGGAAAGGCTTACATCTACCAGCCGCGTAACTTGCACCGGCCACACGCGCGGCATTCCTGTGTGCTTCAGATACTCGCGGGCTGCGGAGGCGGGGATGTTCATTCCGCGAATTCGGGTGTCCAAATCCCCGAACCGGAGGACGCTGCTTCCGCTATGCTCGGCGCTCTTTGATCGCGTCTTTTCAGCCGAAGCTTTTTTCATACTGGCCCCAAGCTTCGTCAATGTCGACGAATTGCCGACCAGGCTCCACGCATCTGCGCAGCCAATTGTCGAAGTCGAGCCTCCGATAGTAAGCGGCATCTAGGGAGCCGAGCTCAGATCGCTCGGCGAACCGCAAATCATCCATTCCCTTCAGTTCGTTGATCAACTCGACGATGCTTTTCATTGACGTTCCTCCGCTAACACGCCATCGGCTAGGCGGCACGCCTCCGCCCCGGCCCGGCGATATAAGATGCGACTTCGTTTCGGCTGGCACCCATTCTTATGAGAGACCGAACCATGAGATCTATGCTCACAGAGGGCTCCGCCGCCTCGATCTTCGCTACTCGGGATTGGCTCGACCCAAGCAATCGACCAAGCTGCTCCTGGGTCATTCTTCGTCGCGTCCTCTCTTCCTTCACGGCCTTCGCCAGCCCCAGTTTCAGCTCAATAATGGCCGCCTCTTCGTCGCTCAGGCCGAGAAATTCCGCCGCGCCGCCGACTCTCCATCCTGCGGATTCGAGCCGTTTTCTCTTGCGCTTTTCCATTAATAATCACCTACCCAACGATTTCGTCGTACCGCCTCAAACGCGCCTTGCATCGCTCAATGACTGGGGATGGTGTCTGCCTAGTCTTCTTGCTGAACGCGTCTACGATCACGATGGCGTCGCTGTCGATTCGATAAATTACTCGCCAAGCTTCGTCGCGGTCCAGGACCCTGAGTTCATGGCATCCGCTTCCAATGGAAGGCATCGGTCGGGAACGCGGTAGAGAAATCAGTTCACCCCGTTGCAGACGCCTCAACAACACTCCTGCTTCTGTCCGAGCCTCCTTGGAGAAGGGCGGCGTCTTGATCTCGGCATGTAGCCAGACCAGCGGTTTATCGGGGG
>Ga0307374_10012489_pt1 | contig 11897 bp, 15 predicted proteins | sample OX3MG_FD_202532 | JGI IMG/M metagenome (GOLD analysis project Ga0307374, IMG submission 202532) | Soil microbial communities from Risofladan, Vaasa, Finland - OX-3 | ecosystem: Environmental > Terrestrial > Soil > Coastal area > Acid sulfate soil | place: Finland: Risofladan, Vaasa | collected...
ACCCGCAAAAGCAGTGCGAGCGCATCCGGCCCCTTCGTCTGATATGTAGGGACGCGCCCAAACGAGCGTCCGTTTCAGCATAAAAATTGCGGAGCCGTTTGCTTTCCGCTTTCTCACGCCGCGTTTGCCGTTTATAATGGTGAAAGCGGGCGAGTCGGGTGATCGCTGGTTCGTTCATCGCAAGGTGAACGGGCTGGAGGAAAGTCCGGACTCCGCCGTTTTGAAACGGTTAGGGCAACGCGCCTGATAACGTCAGGGGGCGGAAGCAGAAACGCTTCGGCTACGGAAAGTGCCACAGAAAATAGACCGCCGGTGAGGATCGCGCCTCGGCGGCCGGCAAGAGGCAAAACCTCTCGCGGGCCAGTTTGGGCGCCGCACAGGTAAGGGTGAAAAGGTGGGGTAAGAGCCCACCGCTCCGGTGGCAACATCGGAGGCACGGCAAACCCCGCGTGGAGCAAGGCCAAATAGGAGGGAAGAGCTGGCCCAGCTCGTTGAAGATCCTGAGAACCGCGAACCGGTTCAAAGGATTTTCCCCTGCGAGGCGGTTCGCCGCTTCGGAGGGATGCACCCTCGGGTAGGCCGCATCGAGCTTTCGAGTGATCGAAGGCCCAGAGGAATGATCGCCACGCCGCAAGTGCAGGAGCGCATGCAGTGTGCGCCTCTGTAAGGCACGGCTTTAGCCGTGCCGACCGTGATTGCTACTTCGACGGCTTTAGCCGCGGAGGGATGCGGTCCGGCTTGCAGCGTACAAAATCCGGCTTATAGTCTCGCCCGCGATTAAATGCTTTTGTTTCATTGCAGCTTCGCCTTGTTCTCGGGCTGGTGTGCAATAATTGAACAGTTTGCAGCCTCTTTTTCGATTCCTTCCGGGCTTTCCATGATGCGCCGCGTCCGCTCGCGAAGCTCTTTCACATAGGGCGCGTAATGATCCTCGACAACTTGCACGGTGTCGCCCAAAGTTTTCGCCACGTCGTATGGACTCGCGCCCTTGAGCAGCATGTCCACGGCCAAGGTGTCCCGAAACCGATGCGGATGTGCCCGGGTAACTTCCGCGCGCTGGCCGAGCGCAAGCATTCGCTCATAGAGACGCGGGCGCGACATCGGACGGCCCGTGTCAGGATTAAGCAGAACGTGATCTCCGGTCCGCGGATTGCGTTTTGCAAACTCGGCTTCCAGGGCGAACAGTAATTCAGTGTGCAGCGGAATCCAGACCTGCTTCCCTCGCTTGTGCGTCAGCCGCGAAAGCATCCGGTCCTTCAGGTCAATATCTGCCCATCGAAGATCGGTCGCGTCGAAACCTCGTAGGCCGGTGTGTCTCAGCAGCAAGAAAGAAAGCAAGTCTTTGCCAGCGAATTGCCGCAGACGTTTCAGCTCCTCGAAATTGAACGGTTGTGCGCCGCCGTCCGATTTTCTGCCCGGCGTGCCTTCCGACTTGATTGGATTGCGAGTGAGTACATCCATCTCAATGGCAAAGGAAAATATGCCGTGCAGGATCGCGACGTCGAGGCGAAGGCCCTGGCCGTTGCGTGAATGTTTATGCGCGAGTGATTTCGCGAGCTTCCAGGCTTTGAAATCCTCCGCAACGCGCCGCGTGATGTCCTCAAGGCGCGAGATCCCGCGCTCTTCGAGAAACACAGAAAAACTCTCGCAAGTGAGCGCGTAGCGCTTCCAGGTCGCTTCGCTACGCTCGCCCTGAAGTACCTGCCGGCGAAAACGCGCGGTGAAATCGCGAACAAGTTCCGCCCAGGTCGGAGCAGGCAACTCCGATTTCTCTTGCCAGCCGACGATTGAGGCAAAGAACTCGAAAGTCGCAGCGGGAATATGTTTTTTGAGTTCGGGCCAGAGGGTGCATTCGCTGCCGAGCAGAAGCGCGTCTTGCAGTTGAGTCTTCAGGCGCGCCGCATGGCGTTCGTCGCGAGTCCCGAGCGAAAGGCGAATGTAGCGCCGGTTCACGACGCCCTCGATCCGCCAAACATTCCCGCGTTTTTTCGCAGTCAGCATTCGTCGCCTTTACCGAAACGTCTTCGTCTTGCGCTCGATAATCCCTCGAAGCACAGAGCCCGGAATTAGCTTGATGCCCTTTTTGTTTCTGCCGCCGAGGTCGATAATTTTTTCCCCGCGAAGCAAGTTGTACACGCTCGCTCGCGAGATGTGAAGCATTTTCGCGACCTCAGCGATCCGATAGAGCACCTCGAATCCGTTTTCGCTCACGAGTTTTGTCGAGCTCGCCATGGTTAGTGAGTTCGCGAGTTCCGCATTTCCGGCCAAGTAACCGGCGTACTGATTGAAATCGCTTTAGACACGGACTCTGCCGCGTTGCTTAGCTCGAAAATGCCATCTTGCCCGTCGACGAGAAAATGGATCTCTGGCTCACCGCGGTCGAGGCGCGCTCGATTGAACTTCGGTAACTCATCGCAAACTTTCGCGGCGACTGTCCGGCCAATCCTGAACGGCTTGCCGGCGCCGTAAAGGTCGAACAGGAACTCGACTAAGGTTTGTTGTCTCTCAAGCTTTTTCATTTCGTCACTAACTCGGTCTGCCGTTCTGGGTCACCTGCAAGCCAAGCCGCTTTGAGGGGCGCGCAGCTTCTAGCGAAGCGCCCTCAGCTTGGCAGGTGTTCCGCCACTCTTTTACTAAGGGGTCGGAACACTCGGAACACCCCCTGTTCTTAACTGTTCGGAACACTCGCGGAACACTCATATGTGTAATTCCTGCTTGTATTTTCGGACAGTGACCGGAGAAACCTGTATCGCTTCAGACTTGAATCTCCTCGAAAGCTCTTCGCTGGTCTGATTTGCGTCTTCGGCCAACCAACCCCGAAGTAGAGCAAGGTTTGCGGCCCGGGCCTCGCGCGCAGCTTCCGGCGCACCGCCGCCTCGATTGACTTCTGGCTGTTCGTCGGCCAGCCGTCCGCAGCGGCCCGGCTCTTTGTGTATTTGAAAACTGCCCTGCTCGTCGATGCAGGGACGGCCAAGAATTTGAAACGGTTCGACGGGCTGAAAATCGCGGCTCTTCACGCACTCGACGTGAATCACGTTTTGCATGGCGTCGATTTGCTTCAGGCCGTAGCAGGTTGTCACCATCGCGCCGACATCGCCGGATCCCCGTAAGACATTTTCGAGGCTGATTACACTTTCTTTTCCGAACGTTTTCGCGCTGTGGTGTGCGCCTACGACGCAACGCGCGCCCGCCCCAAGTAGCGCGAAGATGTCCGTCGCCAAACCGCGTTGATTATCGCTGGCTGAATTTTCGTCGCCCTCGGAAAAACGCACGGCTGTATCGAGAAACACGTCTGAATATTTAGCTGCGCTGAGGATTCGCGGATCAGAGAGGCATGGCGTCACACCCGCCGAAAGTGTCCGCACAAGCAATCGCTCATTTTCCAGATAAGGTTCCAAGCCGAAGAGTTTGAGGCGGTATCCAAACGGCCCGATCGTGGATTCTGGGATTAGGTAGACTACCCGAACAGCCATCTCACAAACTTTGAAATGCCCAAAAAGCTTTTCTCCCGAAAGCAGAGCCTTCACCACCGAGAGCATGACGAACGTCTTTCCGTGGCCGGCCAATCCGCCGAACAGCGTAGCGCCGTCGAGCTGAAGGAATCCGTCGATAGCGAAACGTAATGCCGGCGCGTTTTTGAAGTCTTCGGCTGTGTGGAACATCGTGCGCCAGGAATCCCCGAGCCCGTTTTTCAACGCAGCAATTTCTATGAGCTTAGCCGAGTCAATTTCGCCATCGAACGCGCGGTCCTGAATCGCATTCGCCAGTGCAATCACTTGCCGTAGCGTGGATTTTTCCTTCACGATCCGCGCGTAATGTTCGACGTTGGTCGCGCGCGGCAAGCCGTCCATTAATTGCGAAAGATAGGCAGGGCCGCCCGCGGATTCGAGTTCCCCATGCTGATCCAGGCATTCGCTGAGGGTGACCAAATTAATGGCTTGCCGCGCGTCGGCCATTTCGATTAACCGTTCAAAGATGTGGCGATGCTGGTCGAGAAAACAGTCGCTCGGGATGAGGATTTGCCGCGCAGCGGGCAGTGCATCGTTGTCGAGTAACACCGCACCCAGGACGCTACGCTCGGCGTCAGCGTTATACGGGAGACGGCGTTCAATCTCTGCGTTGCCGGACATCTCGGCCGCGTAGGTCACGAATGGCCGCCTGAGGCGAGAAGCGCGTGGAGCGCCAAAAACAAATTGCGGACAGAACGAAAATCCAAGGGCAGGCCGCGTTCAGTGCGCGCAAGAAGCAGATCGACCTGCCCGACAATAAGAGTCCGGCAAACAGCCGGGGCAAAAAACCCTTCCTGGTTTCGAGGTTTTCGACCTTCGCAACACTCTGAAACGGCTGGCAGCACCACCGCGGGCCTTATACCCGAACAAAAAGTGCCGTTTGTTCTGCAGTCGGATTCTTGGGCTTGACTACCGCGCGCCGAAAAGGCTACTGTCCCTCTGTCCATGTTTTTCCTCGTTCGATCCAGGCCGTGCCCGGCGCCAACCGGCGCGGCCTATCTTTTTTAGAATTCTTCCCCCCGCGCGAACTTTTGCATACTCTCGACGCTCACGAGAACCCTGCCGTCGACAATCCGCGCCTTCAGCACAGCGCGACGAACCAAGCGATCCACAGTTTTTCTAGGGACACTCAAAACCTGAGCGGCTTGCGTTCGACTCACGAGAATCTTTTCTTGAGCTTGCATGTGCGGGGAATAATAACTAGGGGCTCTCAGGTTGTCAGGGACAGTCTTTTGCAATTTCAGCGAAAAACTGTCACCTCGTATCGAAGCGCGAGAGAAGCGCTCTGTTACGTGTCCAGAGTTTTTTGAGCCGTGACTCGTCCGCAATGGAATCGAAACGCTTCGTAATAGCCGCGTCGCGGGAGATAAATTCTTTTTTCCACATCGCGCCTGTTACGCTTGCGATAAGAATCGAAACGAGTTCGTACTGCGGGTTGCCCGTTGCGTTCTTGACGGTGCGAATAAAATTGAGACAAAAAACGTCTTCTGTGGCCAGGGTAGGGGCGCGCTCCAATGGCGACTCAGCGTCAGCCCGCAGCGCCGACAGGTCTGTGAGCAGCCGACTATAGTGTCGATCATGGCTCTCGCGCAGCAGCCTGGTCAGAGATCTGGCCAATTTTGCAACCCGCGTTCGTTTGCGCGGTTCGAGAATATTCAACCGCCCTACGAGAGTCGCATGTGTGTCAGGTCTACTTGCGCGAACGAGAACCAGCATAATCGGTGCAACTTTGCACAGAAGTTCTTCGAGTTGCTTTCTGGGAACCCCGCGCGAAACCAGCCCCTGAAAGGCATCTTTGTAGCAAGCATCGGAAAGCACGTCATCGATGTGCAACTCAAGTGGGGTGCCTTTGATCGCATGAGGGCTTGTGTGCCGTTTTGTTTTTGGCGTATCCTTCGCTTGACGTTCCATCCAGTTGTTCCCCTGAATCGCCCCGGTGCTAGCCGGGGCTTCCTCTTTGTACGCAACGATTGTACTTCTACCTTGACAGCGCTGTCAACCTGTAGTATAAACGTGCTGTGGAGCAAGAACTTTACACGACCGGGCAGGCTGCGAAAAAGGCAGGCATCTCGCGGCAGACGTTGCAGGCGTGGATCTCAGCGAAAAAAGTTCACGCTCCGCGCGTTGTCGGTGGCGTCAGAGTTTGGACGAAAGAGCAGATCGCGAAGTTGAAGGAAACGAAGCTGCGAGTCCACCGCGACTTTCGAGGTAAGAAGCAAGGGTAACACGCATGAAACGGGACGCGCCCGGTGTTCAGACCGAACGCGCCCCTAACCACCAAAGGAGGCTATTCCGATGGCAGCTGCAACGAAGGTTATTTCTTTTAATTCTCCCGCGCAAGCGCTCCCCGCTGTAGAAGCTGTAAGTCAAGCTGAGCTTGTTGAGTTGATCGAGCACCAGAATCTGCTCGTGCAGCTCAAAGACAAACTTTCAGAACTCGAATTCGGCATAAAGTCGCGACTCGAAGCGGGCGCAGCGGTGCAGCCTGGCGTCCACGTCGCCACGCTCGAAGAGCATCTGCGTCGCAGCCCTTCGTGGAAAGACGTGGTAAAACGCTTGGCCGAGCGGCTCGACATGGACGGCGACGCCTATTGCTCGAACGTCCTGGTTCACACAAAACCAACTCGCACAGTCACGCTCGAAGTCCGATAAACCGAAACGCCCCGGCAGGGCATTCGTGCGCTCTGTCGGGGCGTCCACCGCATTCGTGTCGCAACCAACTACAGCGGGCAATGCGAGCAAGGCAGAACGGAGAATTTGACAGTGACAGGAGGCAGTGAATGCGAACCGCGATCTATGCGAGAGTCTCAACCCTGAATCACGGCCAGGACGTTTCGATGCAGACGCGCGAGCTGCGCGAATACGTCGAGCGCCGCGGCTGGACCATTGCCGGCGAGTACGTGGACATTGGGATATCCGGCGCGAAAGAGAAGCGGCCAGAGCTTGATCGGCTGATGGCTGAGGCGCACAAACGTCGATTCGATACTGTGGTCATTTGGAAATTTGACAGGTTTTCGAGATCGGTTTCGCATTTGCTGCGGGCTCTTGAGACCTTCAACGCGCTCGGCGTCGGATTCGTCAGCCTGAGCGAATCGCTCGATACGTCCACGCCGGCCGGAAAGATGGTTTTCACGGTCCTGGGCGCCGTCGCCGAATTGGAGCGCAGCTTGATAGTGGAACGAGTCAAAGCTGGCCTACGTAACGCCCGCGCGAAGGGAAAGCACCTGGGACGCCCGCGCATCGGTCTCGATGTCGCCCGGATAGGCAGACTTCGCACACAGGGGCGTTCCTGGCGAAAAATCGCCCGAATCATGGGCTGTTCATCGAAAACTTGCCGAAGGGCGTGGCAAAAGCCTGCAAAGGGTTTTTGTCCCACGGTCTGCGATGAGGTTGAGATGGACAAAACCCCGGATGCGGAGATGGCCGCAAGCCGTTGAAACGCTGAAGCCGTTCTCGCAGCTTTCCTGCGTGGCGAAATCAGATGTTTTCTCTGACTTCTCCTTCCAGTAAGAGCATCGTTGACACAATAGCGTGGAAACAGGGATATAGTTTAGTTTCCCAACTGCGATGCCTTCTGTGCCGAGCAAGATCGACCCGCGCTGGACCTTCGCTCATCTTAAACTTCTCAGCCAGTATTTCAGATGCAGAGAGGGAGAGAAATTCGTTGGGCACAGCGCAGCGCAATGGAGGGGAGCCCTCGGGGAGAGTTGCGAGGAGGCGTTTGAACGTCTGATCGGCGCGGGGCTCATTGCGGCTTGCTCCCTCCAAGAACGCCTGGACTCGACCGTGCCGTACGGAAAAGCCAAGCAGATGCTTCGGGATCGCGGGCTAAAAGCTTCTGGTCGTAAGACTGAAATGATTGAACGCCTCTGGGAAGCGGACGTGGAGGCAATGAGAAGAATCGTTGCAGAGGTCCACCTGTTCCGTTGCACAGAGAGCGGCCAACAGCTCGCCAAGTCCTTTCTTGAATATTGCAACGAAATGGAGCGCACGGCCTTCGGCGCTCTCCGCGAAAGAAACGTGAACTTAGCTTTTCGCGTTGTGTGCGACTTTGAAGATTCTTTGGGCTTTCCGGAAAACCCATCATTCCCGAGCAAGCCGGACATCAGCAACGTCCGCTGCGTGTTCGCTGTTAAGCCGAAAATCCTGGCGACGGTGAGCGAGGAGGTCTTAGAACACTTGCGCGTCGCGGCAGCCATGGCCTTCCTGGGCATCGGCGGCAGTTGGCTCCCTGATGGACTCCGAACGGGCTTGGCAATGAAAAACGAAGTTGCCGTACGTATGATCGTTTTCCATGTTCAAAGTAGTCGGGAGGTCGAACAGGAGAAACAGCACGCGGACCTCGTTTCAGAGGTCTCTGTGGTATTTGCTAGCGAGGAGCCTTATCCGCCATGCGATGCTTGCCGCGCATTAAAAGATAAGCGATGGGATCTCGGCGAACAGCCGGAACTTCCCTATGAGCATTGCATCCACGATATGGGCTGCCGTTGCTCTTACGAGTTCGTCTACCGTGGCGAGTGAGGCATATCAGAACCTGGCAAAGCTCGCGGAGGACCAGGCAGAGACCCCACAACCCGCGGCTTGGCTCTCGATAGCAGTTCGTTGATCTTCGCATCGAGCTCTTCAAGTGACATTCCAGTGTAGCCGGTGTCGACCGAACCGGAAAGCTCGATCGCTTGACGCGGTTTCCCCTCTGTCCGGTCTGCGATCGCGACGAAGGCCGAAACGTCGCCGCGCAACGCCTTGCGGAATATCGCCAAAGCAATCGCCTCGGCCCATGAGCGCTCTGCGGCTTTGTCTTTGCCGTAGGGGCAAGGATCCGGCAACATTCCACGCATCACGCACGCAACGATGTCCCTCGGCTTACCGGAAGGGTTACCGCTTTGTCCCGGCTTGAACCGAAAAGCCAGGCCAATCTCAGCGATATTCGGCCGTTTCCCTGCCTCTCGCCTGTTTGCAGGCGTCGATTTCTTTGACATGTCTATCCTCCAAGTTACGGGAAAATGTTGGCGCAACTTGGGCGATGCGCAACCCATGCGATGCCTCGCCACATTCGTCTGCGGGCTTCGTGACGCGAGATTTTCAGCAAACAATCGAGTGAACCTAGGAAGTGTGCAAGAAGTGTGCAGTGAGACGTGACATCGGTGACACCGAGAACGTTTTCGATGATGCGGAAACGGCGTGAATCACGGTAAGTTCTTACCGCTCTGTGTGCGGCCCAGCGAATCCGGCTTATAGTCTTGCCCGCTATTAAATTGTTTAGTTTTAGCTGATTCTTCTTGGGGCCACATTCTGCCACTTCCGGCGACCTGCGCTAAATCTGCACTACTGTACGGTAGCCCTCGGAGCACTCGCTGGAACTACCCTAATAGCAATGGCCTCAACCGCTCAGCCGTTAGCGGAAAGCTTTTTCTGCGAACGCTGTGGGGAGGAATTCGAGCCCAAACACCGCGTTTGCGCAGGTTGCGGAGCCGTGCCCACGCGCCAGTGGTTCCAGCTGATGAGCTTGGCCAGTCTGCTGGCGGCGGTGGCGTGCAATTCAGCGGTGGGATGGCTGGTGCTGCCGCGTCTGGCGCACGCGAATGGTTTGAGGTTTCTTGCCGCCGCGTCGCTGATCGGTTTGCGCTGGTCGCGGCGGCTTCGCGAATGCCGGGAATCGAGCGCGTGCGAGCCAGCAATTCGCGAGAAGCTAGCGGGAGGCGTAATCGAAAACGGCGAGACGATTGTCAGGTGTACCGCCAAGGTAGAGGAAACCTCCGTTTCCGTCGCTGCACGCGAGGGCGCTGAGACCCTTGAGGCCTTTGTTGGCCTCCTTGGGCAGCGTATAGAGAGCGTCGAACTGCCGGGATACGGTGTTGAAAACACCTATAAGCTCTGAGGACCCCGAGGGCGCGGTTGGACTGCCGGGGGGTCGCTCAAAGTCAAGAAAGATTTGCTCAGGACCGGCGAAGCCGAAATCAAAGGGCATTAGTCCCGGGGCTGGTGGTGAGAATTGGAAGTGCTCGACCACTTCGCCGGCTGAGTTAACGGCGTAGAGGCGGATGGGGTCACTCTCCCTCAGTATCCAGACATTTCCGTCGGGCCCGCTGACAAGGCCGCCCGTGGTAATCGCGACCTCGAAATATTGCCGAGGCTTCGAAGCCTGGGTTGGCGATGCCGCTGGCTTTGCTTTCGCTGCGGGCTTCCCCGCGCTCCCTTCGTTGAAGTTATTGGCGATATCGCGCGGCAGGGTCACCTCGCCGACGAACCGTCCAGTCGGATCATAAATCGCTGTCAAGGGCCGCCAAGAGCTGGCGCTTGGCCTCCTCGTTGTGGTCGTACTTGTTCCCGCGATCAGGAAGTTGCCGTCGGCGAAAGGCGTCAGGAGGTCCGCGTACCAGTGCGCAGCGCCGGGAGGTTCATGGATAGGCGTGATTGAAAGCCGTGTACCGTCGTCCCTGAACCGCTCGATGTAATATTTAGGTCCCGACAGCATCTTCCCCTTGGATGTGTATGGCCGCGTGAAGATCAGGGCATATAGCTCACCGTCGGGCAAAACGCCGAACGAAGTCACGGTCGCGTGCGGGTAGTCGGATGAGGGGAGCTGCGTCGCTCGGTATACAACAATGCGCTTGCTATCGGGGATAACTTCGGAGACGGAAGAAGACGGCACAAGGTGCAAGGGGAACCCCGCGAGGCTTGCGAGCTGGACGAAGGCATGTCCATCCGAGTCACACTGCGTACCGCTGCGCATGGCATCAGGGGCTGCGGAAGCAAAAACTGTGGTGTCCTGTAGCTGCAAAGTCTCGACCGGCGGTAGCCCGACCGTAGCGCCAGATCCCGCAGCGGCCGCTTGAGGGACGCCGAGGGCGGGACGAGCCCCGAAGAGCGCTGTAACGGCGAGCATCGAGACAGACAGCAGGCGGCCTTGTAACGCCCACGAGTGTTTCCTCCACATACGCGCCTCCTTAGCTCGCTTGACGCGCCATCGCCATCCGCAGCGCCACATATCTTCCCCTGCAATTCCTCACGTACGCATTCACGTAAATTGAGGTCCCGCCGCTCTTGCTGGCGACGGCCCGCGCCACTGGCGAGAGGGAGCTGACGACGCCGTCATAACAGTAACCGGCGGGTATGTCGTCCTCCACGTTGCAGGCACCGCACACATAAGCCGGGGCCATGTAATCATTGTTGGCACCCTCATTGCATGTGTATAGTATGGTAGATCCACAGCCGAGCCCGCAATAAGCATGAAAGGCGGGCCCGGATCCACAGCAGCCTTGGGCGCGTGCGGGTCGGGCAGCAAGGCAAAAAAAGGCGAGACTGGCAGCGACCACTGTTAGCGTTTTCATAACTTACCTCCGCTCTTTGTTTATCCCGGGGGGGGGTAGCGCAATAGAAACTTTGCTGTATTTTTAGCGATTTCGCCTCCCTCGTAGACTTTCAGGTTTGGATAGCCCATTTCTGTCAAAACCTTGGCGGGTGCTCCGAGGCGGTGACGTGGGGCTAGCACAGTAGACGACAATCTCGGCGTCCTTCGCGGGAGCGCCGGGCGTACCTGCGCTAAATCTGCACTACTGTACAGTAGCCCTCGGAGCACTCGCTGAACTACCCTAATAGCAATGGCCTCAACCGCTCAGCCGTTAGCGGAAAGCTTTTTCTGCGAGCGTTGTGGAGAGGAATTCGAGCCTAAACACCGCGTGTGCGCAGGATGCGGAGCCGTGCCCACGCGCCAGTGGTTCCAGCTGATGAGCCTGGTGACGCTGCTGGCGGCGGTGGCGTGCAATTCAGCGGTGGGATGGCTGGTGCTGCCGCGGCTGGCGCACGCGCACAGGGCCGCAGGGCTCTTCCGCGCGTGGCTGTGGATGGACACCAAACTCGCTCTTTACGGATGGATTCCCATCATCGGCGGCCTGTTGGCGTGGGACTACTTCATTTGGCGCCGCGCGAAATTGAAGGGAACGCGGCCTAAAATCAAGCGCTGGGTCACGAGAAAGCTGCTGACACTGGTGGCGGGAGTTGCCTTGACGCCACTCATTCCCTGGTGGGTGCCTGCCGGACAAGTGTCGCAACAGTTCCTCGACGTAATTGGTAGGCGCAGCGGACTGCCCGCCACGCTGGCGTGGGCCGCGGCCGTCTTCGTGTTGGCGCTGCTGTGCGGCCACCGCCAGACGCGCGACTCGTTGCTAGGGCACGGAAAAGCGCTGAGCCTGATTAGCCTGGGCGCGCTGGTTACCGTTCTCGCGTTCACGCTGATCGGCTGGTCGCTCGCTTACTGAACGCTTGCCGAAGAACCGGCCACACGCATCAGGCCAGATGGCTCTCGGGACGTGCGGCGCGCGGCGTTCAAGATCCGGCTTATAGCCTTGCCCGCTACTAAATAATTTGTGTTCGATTGATTTTTCCCGC
>Ga0307374_10012490_pt1 | contig 11896 bp, 10 predicted proteins | sample OX3MG_FD_202532 | JGI IMG/M metagenome (GOLD analysis project Ga0307374, IMG submission 202532) | Soil microbial communities from Risofladan, Vaasa, Finland - OX-3 | ecosystem: Environmental > Terrestrial > Soil > Coastal area > Acid sulfate soil | place: Finland: Risofladan, Vaasa | collected...
CGGCTCGGGGTCCCCGTCGTCGTGCGCTACACGTCGACCGAGGCGTCCCTGGGGACCGGCACGGTGCCGGGTGATCCGGACGAGGTGGTGGCCACCACCGTCGGGCGGCCGGTCCACGGGGTGCAGCTGTCGGTGGTCGATGACCAGGGCGCCCGGTCGGCGCCGGGGGAGGTGGGTCGGGTCCGCCTCCGCTCGCCGGCCGTGATGCGGGGGTACTGGGGAGGGCCCCCCACCGGGCCGGGCCCCGAAGGGGTCGTCTACGACCGGGAGGCCACCCGCTCAGTACTCGACGGGGACGGCTGGCTGACCACCGGCGACTTCGGTTTCGTCGACGCCGGCGGCTGCCTGCACCTGGTCGGTCGGGCCAACGAGCTCTATATCAGGGGGGGCTACAACGTGTACCCCGCCGAGGTGGAGGCTGCCTTGGGCGGCCACCCGGGGGTCGGGCAGGTGGCGGTGGTCGGTGCCCCCGACCCGGTCCTGGGTGAGATCGGTGTGGCCTTCGTGGTGCCGGTCGACGCCGCCGTCGGAGGCGCCGAGCTGGTCCGAGGGCTGCAGTCGGCGGCCCGGTCGACTCTGGCCGACTACAAGGTGCCGGATCGCATCATCGTGGAGGAGAGCCTTCCCCTGACCTCGATGATGAAGGTGGACAAGCGGTCGCTGGCCGACCGTGCCGCGTCCCTGCCGCCCATTCCGCGTGGACGAGGGGCAACCAGAGAGCCCGCCCAGCACCGGTGAGTCATCACCGATGACCCGACGAACGGAGCCCGACCCCCATGACCGGTAGATCAACGCCCGCCGAGGGGGGCGTGACCGACGATCCCATCCGCATCGGCACCATGCTGTACACCCTGGTCGAACCCCATCGGGGCCACCAGGTGGAGTACAACCGCTGGTACGAGCGGGACCACTTCTACGCCGGCTGTCAGATCGGCGCCTACAACTTCGCCGGTGCACGCTTCGTGTGCACGGCGCCCCTGAAGGACCTGCGGTTCCCGGACCCGGGGACGGGCGACGGGCCGGAGCCGCTGGTGGCCGAGGCCCAGACCGGCAGCTACCTGGGCGTCTACTACGTGCTCGACGGCCACCACGACGAGTGGAACCGCTGGGCCGTCGACCAGGTCAACGTCCTTCACGCCGCCGGCCGCATGTTCGACCGGAGGGACCACGTCCATACCGGCCTCTACCGGTTCGAGTGGGAGCACCGTCGCGACGAGGACGGCGTCCCGGCCGAGCTCACCCTCGACCACCGGTTCCCGGGGATGGTCTCGGTCTTCGTCGAGCCGGCCCCGGGCGTGACCTCCGAACAGCTCGGGGACTGGTACCGGGGCGAGTACCTACCGCGGGCGCTGCCCGGCTCGCCCGCGGCGACCGTGCTGGCCTTCAGCCCGCTTCCGCTGCTGGCCGACGCCCCCGGTGACGTGCCCCGATCGGAGCAGCTCGATCCGCGGATCCTGCTGCTGTGGTTCCTCGACCAGGAGCCGTCCGGGTCGTGGGACGGCCTCTTCGCCGGCCAGCCCGGAGCGCTGTCCGCGGCGGGAGTGGGCCACGTGAAGTGGGCCTCGCCGTTCGTCGGCACCATCCCCGGCACCGACACCTACACCGACCAGCTATGGTCCTCCCCGGTCCGATGACCGACTTCATCGAACAGATGGCCGAACGGAGCGCGGCACGCGGCTGGGTCGGGGCGCCGACGCTGTGGGGGCTCATCGAACGCCGGGCGGAGGCCACCCCGGAGGCCACCCTGGCCCACGAGGACACCGGGCGCGAGCTCACCTTCGCCGGGTACCGCGATGCCTGCGTGCGGGCGGCGGCCGGGCTCCATGCCGACCACGGTGTCGACCGGGGAACCGCGGTCAGCTGGGAGCTGCCCACCTGGAACGAGTCGCTGGTGCTGGTCGGTGCGCTGGCCCGGCTCGGCGCCCGGCAGAACCCACTGATCCCCATCTACCGGGGTCGCGAAGTGGGTTTCATCACCGCCCAGAGCGCCGCCTCGCTGCTGATCGTCCCGACCGTCTATCGGGGATTCGACTTCGCAGCCATGGCCGCCGAGATCGCCGCCGAGCGACCCGGCCTCCGGGTGCTGGTGGTCGACCGGGATCTCCCCGAAGGGGACCCGGAGGGCCTACCCGCGGTGGAGCGTGATCCCGCCACCGCGGCCGACGCCCCCGTCCGCTGGCTGTTCTACACCTCGGGGACCACCGCCGACCCGAAGGGTGCCCCGCACACCGACCTCACGGTGATGGCCTCGGCGCTGGCCATGTCCGAGTGCCTGGACATCCGCGCCGACGACGTGTCCGCCCTCATCTTCCCCTTCACCCACATCGGCGGGATCGGCTGGCTGATCGCCTCGCTGCTCACCGGGTGCTCGCTCCTGACCACCGAGTCGTTCGACCCCGAGGCCACGCCGGCCTTCCTCGCCGCCAACCGGGTCACCCTGGCCGGCTCGGGGACGCCCTTCCACATGGCGTACCTCGCCGCCCAGCGGGCCGCCACCGGTGGGACCCTGTTCCCGGGGGTCCGGTCGTACCCGGGGGGCGGCGCGCCCAAGCCACCCCAGCTCCACTACGACCTCAAGCGGGAGATCGGCGGGGTCGGGATCGTCTCCGGTTACGGGCTGACCGAAGCTCCCATCGTGGTCATGGCCACGACGGAGGACCCCGACGAGAAGCTGGCCCACACCGAGGGGAGGCCCACCCCGGGGGTCGAACTCATCGTGGTCGGGCTCGACGGGCACCGGGCTGGACCGGGGGAGGAGGGGGAGATCCGCCTCAAGGGCCCCCAGGTCATCCGCGGGTACCTCGACCCGGCACTCGATGCCGAGGCCTTCGACGACGACGGCTACTTCCGCAGCGGCGACCTCGGGGTTGTCGACGACCAGGGGTACGTGACGATCACCGGTCGACTGAAGGACGTGATCATCCGACACGGGGAGAACATCTCGGCCAAGGAGGTCGAGGACCTCCTCTATGCCCACCCGGCGGTCGCCGATGTGGCGGTCATCGGCCTTCCGGACCCCGAGACGGGGGAGCGCGCCTGTGCCGTGGTGTCGGTCAGGGACGGACAGACGCTCGAGTTCGTCGAGATGGTGGGGTACCTGAAGGACAAGTCCTTGCGGGTCCAGGCCATTCCCGAGCAGCTCGAACTCGTCGACACGGTGCCTCGCAATCCAGCCGGAAAGATCCTGAAGCACACGTTGCGCGAGCGGTTCGCCCCCTCGCCCCATACCAGGAGAGACGCATGAGCCCCATCCAGCGGGTCACCCTCGGCCAGGGCGGGGCCGAGCACGACGCGGCTGACGCGGCCATCAGCTCGTTCACCGGGCACCGGTTCGCCGACCGGGTCGCGGTCGTCACCGGAGCGGGCTCCGGGATCGGTCGGGCGGTGGCCTCTCGCCTGGCCAAGGAGGGGGCGCGTGTCGCGGCCCTCGACCTGGCCGCCGACAACCTGGCCTCGGCCGTGGCCTCCATCACCGGGGACGGAGGCAACGCCACCGCCTATACCTGCGACGTGACCTCGGAGACCTCGGTGGACAAGACGGTCGCCGCTCTGTCCGACGAGCTCGGGGCCCCGACGGTGGTCTGCAACGTGGCCGGCATCGGGGGCTTCTACAACACCGCGGACATGCCGACCGATCAGTGGGAGCGGATCCTGGCCGTCAATCTGACCGGGCCGTTCCTGATCTGTCGGGCCACGCTGCCGTTCCTGCTCGAGCACGGCGGGTCCATCGTGAACGTGGCTTCCAACACCGCCTTGATGGGACAGGCGTACTCGGCGGCCTACTGCGCATCCAAGGCCGGCCTCTTGATGTTCTCGAAGGCCCTCGCCGCCGAGTACCTCTCCCGTGGGGTGCGGGTCAATGTGATCGCACCGGGTGGGGTCGACACGCCGCTGATCGGCACCTTCGACCTCCCCGAAGGGGCCGACTTCAAGGAGCTGAGGAGGATCATGACACCGATGGGCTTCTCCACCCCTTCCGAGATTGCCGCATCGGTCGCCTTCATCGCCTCCGACGAGTCGTCCTACACCACCGGCGCTGTCCTGTCGGTCGACGGGGGCCTGACCATCTGAGCCTGCCGCCCGATGGGTCGGCCGCAAGGCCCCGGCCCGCCAGGCTTGCCCGCGTGTCAAGATGAGGCACGCGACAAGCGGCCCTGTCCGTCGATTCGAGGAGCATCATGACCGACCGACAGCCGGTGGACCACTGGGACACCGACTTCGACATCCTGAACCCGGCCTACGTCGCCGATCCCTTCAGCATCTGGGACGAGCTGCGCAGGACGTGCCCGGTGGCGCACACCGACCGCCGGGGCAGCACCTGGCTCCCCACCCGCTACCAGGACGTGGTCGATCTGGCCCACGACGTCGAGCATTTCAGCTCAACCGAGATCGCGGTCATCCCCTTCGACGGTGAGGTGCCCGATGACCCGGTGCTCCCCTACGGGGTCCCGCCCATCTCGGCGGATCCTCCTCTGCACACCTGGACCCGGCGGCTGCTGCTTCCGTGGTTCTCCCATGGCCGGGTGGCGTCCTACGAGGCGATGACCCGCCACCTCTGCGTCGAGTTGGTCGACGGCTTCATCGACGACGGTGCGGCCGACGCCGCCCGCGACTATGCCCAGCAGATCCCCGTGCGGGTCATCGCCGGCATCCTCGGGGTCCCCATCTCGCTGTCGGACACTTTCACCGGGTGGGTGAGGGACGTCCTCGAATTTGCCGACGACCCGGTCCGTCGGGAGCGGGGGACCGAAGCGCTGATCACCTTCTTCGTGGGGGAGGTCGCCCGGCGGAAGAGCGAGCCGGGCGAGGACCTGCTGAGCGATCTCCTGCACAGTGAGTTCGACGGCGCGCCGGTGGAGGAGAGCGTGGTCCTGGGTATCGCCGCCCTGGTGCTCATCGCCGGCGTCGACACCACCTGGAGCGCCATCGGTTCGTCGTTGTGGCACCTGGCCACCCACGCCGGGGACCGCGACCGCCTGGTCGCCGAGCCGGACGCCATGCCGGTGGCCATCGAGGAGCTGTTGCGCGCCTACTCGCCGGTCACCATGGCCCGGGTGGTCACCGAGGACATCGAGTTCGAGGGGTGCGCGATGAAGGCCGGTGACAAGGTCCTGATGAACTTCCCCGCCGCCAACCGCGACCCCGAGGCCTTCGAAGAGGCCGACCGGGTGGTGCTCGACCGTGAGCTCAACCGCCACGTCGCCTTCGGGTCGGGCATCCACCGGTGCGCCGGCTCGAACCTGGCCCGGATGGAGCTCCGGGTGGCACTGGAGGAGTGGCTGCGCCGGATCCCGGTATTCCGGCTGGAGGAGGGCGAGGAGGCCACCTGGGCCGGGGGACAGGTACGCGGCCCGCGACGGCTGCCGATGGTGTTCCGGTGAGGATCAGGGTCGATCCCGAAAAGTGCCAGGGGCACGCCCGCTGCTACGCCCTGGCCCCCCAGCTGTTCGACGTGGATGACTACGGGCTGTCGACGGTGGTCGGCGACGGCACCGTCCCGGCCGACTTGGAGGACAGGGCCCGGTTGGCCATCGCCAACTGCCCCGAGTACGCCATTGAGGAGACTGCCGACTGACCCGACCACCGGGGCGGGGAATGATGGGCCGGGGGCATGAATGGGGCAGTGCCGTCGGATTCGGGTCGATTCGGGAGGACACGATGCGGTTGGGCAACATGTACGGGCCGGACGCCACCTTCGCGGGCGTGCCAGCAGCCGACCTCGGTGATCCGGCGAGCTGTGCCGACGCCCTGGCCGTCGTGGTGGGCGCCCCCTTCGACGGCGGGACCAGCCATCGGCCGGGGTGCCGCTTCGGGCCCTTGGCCATCCGCACCACCGACTACCTTCCCCACGACGGGAAGCGGCCCAGCCTGGCCCTCGGACTGGACCCCCTGGTCGATCTCCGGGTGGTCGACGTCGGAGACGTCGAGATGCCGTCGGGAGACACTGAGCTCTCGCTGAAACGCCTGGAGGACGCGGTCGCCCGGATCGCCGCCTCCGGCGCGGTGCCCATCGTCCTCGGCGGCGACCACACCATCGCCCTGCCCGATGTCACCGGGGTGGCCCGCCAGGTCGGCTGGGGGAGGGTATCGGTCGTCCATTTCGATGCCCATGCCGATACCGCCAACCTCCAGTTCGGATCCCTCATCGGCCACGGGACCCCCATGCGTCGTCTCATCGAGTCCGGAGCGGTGCGCGGAGACCGCTTCCTGCAGATCGGCCTGCGTGGGTACTGGCCCGACCAGGAGACCCTCGACTGGATGGCCGGACAGGGGATGCGCAGCTACGAGATGAGCGAGTTGGTGGCCCGGGGCCTCGACACCTGCCTGACCGAGGCGTTCGCCATCGCCACCGACGACTGTGACGCCGTCTTCCTGTCCGTCGACGTCGACGTGGTCGACCCCGGCTCGGCTCCCGCCACCGGCACACCGGAGCCGGGGGGCCTCAGCCCCCGGGAGCTCCTCGACTCCGTCCGCCGCATCGGCATGGAGCTGCCCGTGGCCGGGATGGACATCGTCGAGCTGTCACCGCCGTTCGACCATGCCGAAGTCACCGCCTACCTCGCCAATCGAATCGCCCTCGAGGCGATGTCGGGCATTGCCTGGCGCCGTGCCCTCACTGAGGGCCGGCCGGTGCGCCACCCGCTCGACCCGCTGCTCGACCGCTGATCGACGGGACGCTTCCGCCCTACGACAGGCGTTCGACGATCATGGCCATCCCCTGGCCGCCGCCTACGCACATCGACTCGAGGCCGAACGTCTTCCCGGTGTCCTCGAGCGCGTTGAGGAGGGTGGTCATGATCCGGGCGCCGGTCTGGCCGAACGGATGGCCGAGGGCAATGGCTCCCCCGCGGACGTTCAGCTTGTCGTAGCCGATACCCAGCTCCCGGGCCGAAGGCACCACCTGGGCGGCGAAGGCCTCGTTGATCTCGACCAGGTCGATGTCGGCGATGCTCATCTCCGCGCGCTTCAGGGTCTGGCGAATGGCATCGACCGGCCCGAGTCCCATGATCTCCGGATTGAGGCCGGACACCCCGCTGGCGACGATCCGGGCCAGCGGGGTTACGCCCAGCTCGCGGGCCCTGGTGTCACTCATGACCACCACGGCGGCGGCGCCGTCGTTGAGCGGGCAGGCATTGCCGGCCGTCACCGTACCGCCCTCGCGGAAGACCGGCTTCAGCCCGGCCAGTGCCTCGAGGGTGGTCCCGGGCCGCGGTCCGTCGTCCTTGGTCACCAGGCCACCGTTGGGTGTGGTGACCGGGATGATCTCTCGTTCGAAGAATCCGGACTCCTGGGCCGCCACGGCACGGGTCTGAGACTGGAGGGCGAACTCGTCCTGCTCATCGCGGCCGACCTTCTTGAGCTCGGCCACGTTCTCCGCGGTCTGTCCCATGGCGATGTACACGTCAGGAAGGCCGGCCAGGGGGGACCACGGATCACCGGTCACCGGCGTGCGCTCGACCGTCCGGGTCTCGGCATCGGCGAACTGCGGATTGTGCGGACCGGTGTCGGCTGCCCCGTTGCGGTAGCGGCTGACCGTCTCGACCCCGGCCGCCACGAACACGTCTCCCTCGCCCGCCCGGATGGCGTGGGCCGCCATGCGGATGGTCTGGAGGGACGAGGAGCAGTACCGGTTGACGGTGACACCGGGTACGTCCGGTAGGCCGGCCAACAACGCGGCCACCCGGGCCACGTTGTATCCGGCCTCGCCTCCGGGCTGACCGGATCCCATGAGGACGTCTTCGACCGACTGGGGATCGACCTCGGGAACCTTGGCCAGCACCTCACGGATGACCAGGGCCGCGAGGTCGTCGGGACGGCAGTCCACCAGCGAGCCCTTGTTGGCCCGGCCGATGGGGGTCCGGCCGGTGGCGACGATCACAGCTTCGGGCATTGTTGTTGCTCCTCGGGACTCGGCGGTAGCGGATAACTTACCGCATGGTAACCCTGGCGGTGCCGCTCGATGGCCACGACGACCGTCCTGCGGGCACGCGACCCCCGCCGGCCATTCCCCCTCCGGTGGCGGCCGAGGTCGCCGGAATGTAACTTGTTCTAGTCGTCGGAAACCGGCCCTGCCCGGTGGGACGGCCACGGTCCATCGGCCCGGGTCGACGGGGGCAAGTCGGAAGCACCGTCTCCGCGGTCCGACCGGCTCGACCGGAAGGCCTGCGGGCCCCCAGTCGCACAGTCACAATCGAGAGGGACGCAGATGGAGATCGGCTACACGGAGGAGCAAGAGGCCCTCCGCACCCGCTTGCGCGACTACTACAACGATCTCCTCACCCCGGAGGTGGAGGCCCAGCTGGCGACCAGCCACGGGATCGGGCCGGACATGCGGCGGGTGGTGAAGCAGATGGCCCAGGACGGATGGCTGGGTATCGGGTGGCCCACTGAATACGGTGGCCAAGGACGCTCGGCCATCGAGCAGTACATATTCTTCGACGAATCGATGCGGGCCGGCGCCCCCGTCCCCATGCTGACCATCAACACGGTCGGACCGACGATCATGCAGTTCGGCACGCCGGAGCAGAAGAAGTTCTTCCTCCCGAAGATCCTCGCCGGCGACATCCACTTCTGCATCGGCTACACGGAACCCGAGTCGGGCACCGACCTGGCCTCGCTCCAGACCCGGGCCGTCCGCGACGGTGACGAGTACGTGATCAACGGGCAGAAGATCTACACCTCGCTGGCCGGGGGAGCCGACTACATCTGGCTGGCCACCCGAACCAACCCTGAGGTGGCCAAGCACAAGGGCATCTCCATGTTCATCGTGCCCATGGACACTCCAGGCATCAAGGTCGTGCCCATGCACCTGCTCGGCGACCACAACATCAACTACACCTTCTACGAGGACGTGAGAGTCCCTGCCGCCAACCTGGTGGGCGGCGAGAACAACGGTTGGTCCCTGATCACCAACCAGCTCAACCACGAACGGGTCACCCTGTGCTCGTCGGGCATCATCGAGCGGGCCCTCGACGACACCAGGGCCTGGGCCCAGGAGACCAAGCTGGCCGACGGCCGGCGGGTCATCGACCAGGAGTGGGTCCAGATCCACCTGGCCCGGGTCTACGCCCGGCTCGAGTTCCTCAAGCTGATCAACTGGAAGGTTGCCTGGACGGCGACCCAGGGCCGTCTCGACGTGGCCGACGCCTCCACCACCAAAGTGTTCGGTACCGAGTTCTACATGGAGGCGTTCAAGCTGTTGATGGAGGTGGTGGGCCAGGCCGGCTATCTCACCCGGGGAAGCCCCGAGGCGGTGCTGGCCGGCCGCCTCGAGTCCTACGCCCGAGGCCTCGTCATCCTGACCTTCGGCGGCGGCACCAATGAGATCCAACGGGACCTGATCGCCATCTTCGGGCTCGGCCTGCCCCGGTCACTGCGATAGAACGACACGAAGAGGAAAGCAACCATGGACTTCTCCTTCAGCGAAGAGCAGGAGGCCGTTCGGGATCTGGCCATTCGGATCTTCACGGACCTCTCCACCCATGACCGGCTGCGCGACCTCGAATCCGACCCGGACGGGGAGCGGTTCGACCGGAAGATCTGGGGCGAGCTCGCCGCCGCCGGCCTGCTCGGGATGTCCCTCCCCGAGGAGGTGGGGGGCGCGGGCCTGGGATTCGTCGAGACCGGGCTGATCGTCGAGGCGGCGGGGAAGAGCGCCGCCTACGTGCCCGCCGTCGAGACGCTGGCCGCCGCCGCACCGGCCATCGCCCGGTTCGGGACCGAGGCCCAGCGCCGGCGCTGGCTCCCCGGGGTGGTGGCCGGCGACACCGTGATCACCACCGCCCTGGTCGAGCTGGGTGGGTCTCCGGGCATGCCCTCGGTGGTGGCCGAGCCGAGGGGGGACGGCTGGATGCTCTCGGGGACCAAGTCGTGTGTCCCATCGGGGATGTTCGCCGATGCGGTGCTGGTGCCGGCCCGGGTCGAGCCCGGCTCGGTGGCCGTCTTCATCGTGGAGGCCTCGGCGGCAGGAGTGGCCCGGTCGCGCCAGCCGGTCAACACCGGTCAGGCTGAAGCGGTCGTCACCCTGGCCGGCACCGCGGTCGGCCCCGAGGCCCTGTTGGGATCGGTCGAGGACGGGCCCGCCGTCATCGACTGGCTGGTGCAGCGGACCACCACCGCGGTGGCTCTGGCCCAGGCCGGTGCGGCCGCCGCCGCCCTGGGCCTGGTGGCCGAGTACACGAAGACGAGGGAGCAGTTCGGCAAGCCGATCGCCACCTTCCAGGCGGTGGGCCAGCGAGCCGCGGACGCCTATGTCGACACCGAGGCGATCAGGCTGACCGCCTGGCAGGCGGCGTGGCGGCTGTCCGAGGGCCTGTCCTGTGACAAGGAGGTGGCGGTGGCCAAGTTCTGGGCCGCCGACGGCGGGCAGCGGGTGGTCCACGCCGCCGTCCATCTCCACGGGGGGGTGGGTGTCGACCGCGCCTATCCGCTGCATCGCTACTTCTTGATGACCAAGCACTTCGAGCTGACCCTGGGTGGAGCGACCGACCAGCTGCTCCGACTGGGCGGCATCCTCGCCGCCGAGCCGGTCTGAGCACCGGCGGCCACCGGGGAGTTGTCCGGGCGCAAGTCGCCGATGCCCGTGCCAGGATGGGAACGATGACATCGACGGTGCCGGAACTGCCGTCACAGTGGGTGTGTGGGCTGCCGTCATGGTGATGGGCCGGCGCCCCGGGGTGCCGCGGTCGTCGTGGCCGATCGCCGCCACCGACCTGGCCGGATTGGCCGGGCAGCTGGCCGCCGCCATGGCCCGGGTTCCGTTCCGCCGGCCGTGGTCGGGCGACGGGAACCTGCCCCACAACCTGGCCGTGGCGGTGACCCGCGAGACCATCCGATCGTTCATGGGGTACTCCTCCTCCCTGCCGATCGACGAGTTCCGCTCGGTCGAGATGGTGCTCGACGACCTCTGCGGGGTCGTGCTGCCGCCGTTGACCCGGGGCCTCGGGGTGACACAGCAGGAGGCCTCGGTGGCCGGCGTCCCCGGGATCTGGTACCGCCCCGAGGACGGCTCGGTGCGGGGAACCGTCCTCTATCTGCACGGCGGTGGCTACGTTGGCACCTCGCCGCGGATGTACGGGCTCTTCGTCTCCTGGCTGTGCCGCCAGACCCGACTCGAGATCTTCGTCGCCGATCTGCGCCTCGCCCCCGAGTACCCGTTCCCGGCCGGTCTGGAGGATGCCGTGGTGGTGCTGGAGGCGCTCCTCGTCGCCGGTGTCCACCCATCGAGGCTCTTCGTGGCCGGTGATTCGAGCGGTGGGGGACTGGCGGCATCGCTCATGTACTCGATGGCCCGAACCCACCATCAGCCCGTCGCCGGGGTCGTCTTGTTCTCACCCGAACTGGACCTGCTCCTCGACGAGCCATCCATGACCGACAACGCCGCCCTGGACATCCTGCCCTGGAACATTCCCACATCCGCCTATCTGCACGGGCGCAGCCCGGGGTCAGCGCCGGTGGATGCCCTCGACCAGGATCTCTCCGGGTGGCCACCGACCTTCGTCTGCTTCGGGCGGGACGAGATGTTCCGGGATTCGATCCGGCGCTTCGTCGACCGACTGGTGCGATCCGGAGTGGAAACGTCCTCGCTCGAAGGGCCGGGAATGTTCCATGTGTTCCCTATCCTGATGCCGTGGGCCGACGCCAGCCGTCAGGCGTTCAGGTCCGTGGCGGCGTTCGTCGACCTTCACCTGCCCGATGCAGACGACGGCGAATCCCGCGCCGACCCGAACGGGTTAGTCGGCTCACCGGTCGCCGGCAGCCGAGCGGGTCCCGGCTGAGCTCAGATCTTCTCGTCGAAGTCGATGTACGGGGACGGAGGAAGGTAGTCAGTCGGCACGTCCTTGAGCCGGCGGTAGCGCGCGATGCGAACCACATTGGACACCGGTCCCTCCACGAC
>Ga0307374_10012491_pt1 | contig 11896 bp, 11 predicted proteins | sample OX3MG_FD_202532 | JGI IMG/M metagenome (GOLD analysis project Ga0307374, IMG submission 202532) | Soil microbial communities from Risofladan, Vaasa, Finland - OX-3 | ecosystem: Environmental > Terrestrial > Soil > Coastal area > Acid sulfate soil | place: Finland: Risofladan, Vaasa | collected...
GTCGGATACCGCAGCCTTTTGGGCATGCTTCCCCCATACGCATCGGTCTCCGCCGACGAAAAGCATGCACGGTCAGAGCCCGAAAGTGGTGGATCATCGAGAAGTCAACCCTTCTCAAACACGTACTAAGAGACCCCTGGTGAAGCGGAACCGCGCTAGCTATGTATTCCGCTCGTGTCGCCTGCGCCGCGTCGCATCCTTTCGAAACGGATGAGCTGATGCAGTTCGTCGCTTGGATCTTCCTCCGACTGGAGCCACTTGTAGAGGTTCCAGAAGATCAGTGAGATATACGCCATACCAGAGACAAGCCACATCATCCCGGCTGTCATCTGCTGATCCGCTGAAAGGCTGACACCAACTCCGGGTTGATGGTGATACGCGCTGTACCAGACCCCGTGTGAGAGCGCCAAGAAATAGGCAAGAACCCAGATGATCCACATAGAAAACGAGGCGAGCCAGATGCGATGCGGGCGCACGAGGCGTGGCACGAGCGGAGATGACTCGACGAGTTCCGTCCACAGCCAAATTCCAGAGGCCAAAAGCGTTATTGCCTCAACCGCCAGCAGCCAGGGATGGCCAACAAGGGCATCCATCGCAGCAGAGGTGCGCCAGAGGACTGCCGTGATGACATAGACAATGAACACGCCGACACTCCGCCACGGTTGAAGATGTCGCATTCGACCAGCGGACCACCGATCGACGAGGCCGTTGTTCTGCAGTTGGGCGAGTGGACGCGTCCGAATCTCGTCGATCGAGGTCACGGAGAGCCGCAGGAACCGCCAAGGAGCACCGATCACGATGAGTGCTGGAATACCGGCGATAAAGAATGAGTACTGCAACGACTGAACGAACTCATAGCGACGTGCCAGCGTCGAAACTGGGGGCAGAACAAAGACCAAAAGCGCAATACAGCCAGCTACCAAAGCAGACACACGCCAGACTCGCCCGCTGTCTGCTCTCACCTTCCCTTCGGACCGCTCCGGCGCGATCCCATCGCTCATCGCGACGAAGGGCGCTGAAAGTAACCCCAGAGGCATACGACCAGGAACGTACCCACTGGGATAATAAGCGTCAGAACCTGATACCCGAACGTCGTATCCGTAGCGGTAGTCATCGTAAAATCGCCCTCACTCTCTCTGTGCAAAAGATACTAGGTCAACGATCCAAAGCTCCGAGTCAATTCCTAGATGAGGTAGAAAAGCGCCCAAAAGAGTACGGCGGCGCCGAGAGCGAACTGGAAGAATGCGGTGCACGACTCAAGGTTCGCACGGAACTTCTGGGCCCTCGGCGACTGTGAATTCGCGATTGTCCCCCCACTAGGAAGCGCGTGGCGCAACCGAATGCTCGCTGCAACAAGCGTCTCAATCCAGTACATCAAACCGATAAGCATGATCAGGTTCATGACGGTCCAGCCGACAAACGTCGAAGCGTAACCGCTTGACCCTGGAAAGAATGGAAGCCGTGTGTACTGGTAGATCTGCAGACCAATCGCCCCGAGCAGAGAACCGACCGCGGTCCACGCGGTCACCTGCCAGTCCGTGATCAGGCCAGCCTGAAAACGCCTGTGACCATAAACCACAACGACCGAAGCGGCGGCGGTGAAGGCGAACACCGCCGCGCCGACCGCAGTCGGGGCGGTGATATGACCCGGCCTCCAGAGATTTCCGGAGTTTGACGACCTTAGATAAAAGTAGGCAAACGCGGTCGCGCAAAGAAAGAACGTGTACATACCGATCACAAGGCGCCCCCCGGACCAGTATGAGCTAATCGCCGAGCGAAGCTCATATTCCGCCTCTTCAGGCGTAGAAGTCATCTTCTGACTATCAGTTACGAGATTGGTCACCTTCATACCTCGGCTTTCTCGGCTGTGAACGATTTCATTCCCGAACCAAGATCCGCGACCATTGGCGCGTTCGGCTCACTGTAGTGATAAGGGTCTGCCATAACAACGGGGATGCGCTCGAAGTTGTAGTAGGGAACAGGGCTCGCGGTCTGCCATTCAAGGCCAAGAGAGTTCCACGGGTTCGCCGGAGCCTCTTGCGGATTGATGTAGATCGACCAAATGAAGTTTGCAACAAAGACAACAAACGATGCCCCGAGAAAGAATGCGCTAACCGAAACAAAGTCATTCAGTGTCTGCAGCCTCTGTGCATACTCAAAGACACGCCGCGGTTGGCCGAGGAGACCAATGATGAACATCGGGAAGAAGACCAGATTGAAGAAGATGAACATCATCCAGAAGTGGATAAGGCCCAGAGTCTTGTTCAGCATGCGTCCCGTCATCTTCGGCATCCAGTAATAGATACCGCCGAAGAAGGCGAACACCAGGCCACCCATGATCGTGTAGTGGAAATGCGAGAGGACGAAGAAACTTCCGTGAACCTGGACATTGACAGGAACATCCGACAAGAACACGCCAGTTACTCCACCGATCAGGAAGTTAAAGAACAGCGCCAGCGCAAAGAGCATCGGGAGCTCAAATCGAATTTTCGATTTATACAAAGTCCCCATTCCCACGAGATAGATGAATCCCGTCGGTATCGAAATCAATTCGGTCGTCAACATGAACAGTGGCCGCATGTCAGGGTTGATTCCACTCTGGAAGAGGTGGTGCTGCCACACAAAGAACGAAAGCAGGGCGACACCGAGCATTCCAGCTGCGGCAACCTTGTAGGCAAAGAGCGGTTTACGGGTAAAGACCGGAAGGATCTCCGCAACAATTCCAAATCCAGGAAGCGCCATGATGTACACCTCCGGATGACCAAAGAACCAAAACAGGTTCTCCCAAAGGTACGAACTCCCGCCGTGCTCGTTGACATAGAACGCCGTCTGCGCGGTGCGGTCAAGAATGCCAAACAGTCCGCCTGCTACAAGGAAAGGTGTCGCGAGCGTCAACAGCGCCGCGGTGGCGAGTACGGACCAAACGAAGATCGGAATGCGGCTCCACGTCATGCCCGGCGCCCTACAGGTGACGATCGTCACGGCAAGGTTGAATCCAGCTGCCATCATGCCTGTTCCGATGACCGCGAAACCAACCAGATACGACATCATTCCGGCTCCGGCCTGGGTCTGCAGGGGCGCGTAACCCGTCCATCCCGTCGGGAATCCTCCATAGAACAAGGCCGAGATGATGACAAAGTACCCAGCGGTGAAGATCCAGAAGCTAAAGGCCTCGATGCGCGGGAATGCGGTACGGCGCGCGCCGATCATCAACGGTACAAGCCAGTTTCCGAACGGACCGATGATGATCGAAGTCGCCATCATCATCATGACCGTGCCGTGCTCGCTGACGATATTGATGTACGTACCCGGCCCGTAAGCGTGACTCGTCGGCGAGAGAAGTTCGGTTCGAATCGCCATCGCAAGGAGGCCGCCGGTGAAGAGAAACACCAGCACTGAGATGATGTACTGGAGTCCTACCACCTTGTGGTCAGCTGTGTAACGAAAGTACTTCGTCCAGCCTGTGGTCTGGCGCTCCTCAATCGGCTCGCGGCCCATCATCTTCGCTAACGGATAGTTCAGAGCACCGATACCGACTAGCCACCCCAACACACCAAGGAGCAGTCCACCGGCAACGGCGACATTGTTGACGCCACTGTTCTGGACAGAGACATAGTTGCCGGCAACGACATTGCCCAGCCAGTGTCCGAGCAGATACCCCAGAACGAAGCCCAACAGTGCCGTTCCGAGGTGCTGGCCCATCAATCCGGGACGATACAAAAACCCCTGAAGCTTCCCGACATTTGCCTGATCTTCCTCATCAGCTGTACTCGCTGCAGCGACTTCATAACTCACACTCATCGGCTGACCGTAACCTTTCTGAACGGATCCGTGACTTTCATAGACGCGCGCGAATCGAACCCGATCGCGCAGACGATCTCAACATTGCACCTCAACGTAGATTCCGAAACTGTCCTCACGATGCCGCCACCTTGGCACCGTAAACTTCTGAGGCGCTATAGGGGTCAACATTATTCGGATAGAGCGCACCATCTGCGCCATTCGCGTCTGGGACGTACGTCACTGCATAGGGAGGCAGCAACTTTGTATTCGCTGCGTTTGCAGCCTCAGTCGAGGTTGCCCAGGACTCAAAGGCTGCAGGAGTTACCACCTTCCCGTAATTGAACATCGCGCCGTGCCAAAGACCACACAGCTCGTTACAGCGAACCGTGATCGAACCGAGCTCCCGCGTCGTTGTAAACGCAATATTGTCCGACATCGGGTTTGCGTCCGCCTTCACGGCAAGCTGATAGGCCCAGAAGTCATGAATGACATCGAGCGAGGTCACATGAAACTCAATCGTCGTATCATTCGGGAGAACCAGCTGCGACGTCTCGAATCCACCAAACGACGGGTAGCGATAGGTGAACTTCCACTGCTGCGCGATCACCTGTACCTGAAGCGGGTTCTTCGCAGAGGGAGACCAGACAGGACTGGGTCCCTCACCTCCACCCGAACCTGCCCCGGTGACCAAGGCGACCGTACCAAAGACGAACAGTCCCATGACTATCGTCGACGTTGAGGCAATCCAACCGATCTGGATCTTCTTGTTTCCACGGGCCCACTCTCCGCCAACGGGTTCGGCAACTCCCGGGCGGCCACTGCGCCACATGATGAGCGCGTAGCCGAGATAGATCCACACTCCGAGAATGACCGGCAAAGCGATGATGAACAGAACGTTGAAGTCGAACTGGACATCCTTTGCACTTGTGGTCATCGTTCCCGGTGGAACATGAGGACCGACCAGCGTGTAGAAGAGGACATCCAAAATTGTGGCCGAAATCAGCCAGATGACGAACATCCTCGCAAAGTGACGCGGCTCAGCTCCTCCGCCCACTCCACCTACTGTATGACTTGACATTCGTGCACCCTCCGATTCAATGTTGCTGTCTGTCATGCCGTGACTTCCAAGAATCCGCCCATGTACCCAACGGTGCTCATCGGGCCGCCATTACCAAAAAGGGTGCTGAGCCCACAGGGAACGAAGCACTGCCACTGGTAGTTGCCAGGTCCCGGAGTCATGAACGAGAACTTGATGACATTGTGTGCAGTGCTCGTCGCGCACGGAGCTGCTGAGCTGCAGAAGTTCTTTGCACTGCCATTCACCGCGGGAAATGGCACCACAATTCCGAGGCTCGGAACCGCGAACGTGTGAGCTACCCCGTTGCCCGCATATGAATCGACAACCGAAGTCGCCTGACCGTCGACCGCGATGGACCCTCCCTGCGTGCCTTCAATCTGACCCCACACCTGGTTACGCAGCGGACTGCCTGAGTCATACTCGTCAACCGTCATGTTGACGAGGGAGTGTTGAGGAAGTTTCCAGTCCGTCGATTGCGTCCAGGATCCACCAGGTGTCTGGACCAGATAGGAGACCCAGGTTGGGTGCGGGCCATATCCAATCGCCCCAACCACCTGAACGTGCACGTTGACCGGACTTCCGGCAGGTTGGGCAGTGGTGAAGTCTGTCACCGGGGTATTCGGCGTGATGAAGCCGAACACCGCCCAAAGGACGAGCGCCACGGCCCCTGCGAATAACCCGATCGCAGCAGCAAGCCTTCCGCTAATTGACATCATTGACTCCTCTGAAAACCGCTTGAACTCATGGATTTCTGAACTCCCGCTCAGGTCTCCCCCAGCTTCGATTTACATGACCGCATTCATACACGATCGGACAAGCTACATCAAGGATTCACACATTTCGAACAATTGTCTTTTCTCCCTGAGCGGAGGCTCGGATCGCCATCAAATGGTTACCACGGCCTCCGAGTCCTCCGAGCCCTCCGGGTCAACCACCCCCGAAAAAGCGGCTCCTCGCACGGTCTGCCAAGCTAGCAAGCTCCCCACCTGCCGGATTTCGCCTACCCTCGGTCGACGTACCAGGCACGAGGTGCTGACCTAACGCACCCGTGCCGAGGCAGGCCGGGTCGCAGGTCGTCGATGAATGAGATGTTCAAAAGCCTCGGAGAACGACCCCTCCGCATCAATCACACGGCGGATAACGACCGTCAGTGCGGGAGCTGCCCAGAAGTCTCCGCAGATCCAGAGTATTGCCGCCCCGATCTGCTGGTCCGCAAAGGGAGAGAGACTCACTCCGCTGAGATGGTCATACACCGAGTACCAACTGGACGAGCTGAAGATGCTCATCGCCATTGCGAGGATGAACATCACGATATTGGTGCCGATGATGGCACCTCCCTGCCAGAAAGGGCTCACCTTTGGACGGAATGGATGCGAGGGAATGATCAGCAGCCAAAAGAGCACACCGGTGAAGAAAAAGCTTCCGTGCATGAGCCAGATGTGCACCATTGAGTTGCGCTCGCCAAGATCGAAAAGCACCGGAACATGCCAAATCACCATGACGACGTTGAACGAAATGACCACAAACCACGGATTGGTCACCCCACGCGCAAGCACCCGCAAAGGCTTGGTCCAAGCGCCAAAAGCAATCACCCGCCCAATCTTTCGACGAATGCCAACGGGAAGCGCGTGCATCAATGGAACCCAGGGTGCTCCGTAGACAATCAAGATTGGCGCAAAGAATCCAATCAGCAGATGCCCACACATGTGCACATAAAAATACCTTCCTGACCAGAAATCTATCGGTGAGATGATGGCGAGCAAAAGCACCAGAAGCCCTGCATAGAACGCAAAAGAACGCCGACGCCGACGCTGTGTGCTCCGCGCGCCACTTCGCAGACGGAGACGCGACAGTCCAACCTCGTGGGCGAGCACGACCAGTGCGACGATGATGACCGAAGGGTCATAAACCCAGTGCGAGGTAAGGTAACTCATGGCCAGACGCTATGCGCAGGCCCGATAGGGCGGGCGCGGAATTCGCCGATCACAAGAGCACGTCACGTAGAGGGGTCTCAAGCACGCAAAAGACTCTTCTGTACCGGTCACGCGCGCAACTGGTTCAATTGTGGTCCTTTTGACCTGGGATATGCGACCGCACCTCACGGGCGAGATCGGGGCTTTGCTCAGCGGTATCCTGATGCTCCAGGAGCTCGCGTTGGTGCTTTTGCCACTCCGCAGCCATGCTGGCAAACTCCGGCGCAACCGTCGCCCGATGTCCCTTGCGGGGCTTTCGCTCCCGGCCATTCAGGATAAACCACCAAAAATAGATGCCAAAACCTGCAAAGAATGGCCACTCGCCCACATAGGCCCAGCTCAAGGAGTTTCCCCCGAGCGCCCGCGACAACTCAAAGCGGAACGCGACCGCACAGAACGCAAGGCCAACGAGGAGCCCAAGATGCAATTTGATCGCTGCTGCGCCCTGGAGACGTCCCTTCGATGTGCTCTCCGTCGGGTCCGTCTGTTCATCCACGGGGACATCCTAGCGAGCAGAGCTGAAGCTACCTGAAAGCGTAACGCCGCCCGTCCGAAGGGACATTGTGACCTATATATATAGGCGTACCCATCTTTATCGGTTCTATTGAACTCATCGAGAAACTGGTCTTCTCGATCTCCTGTTTCTAGCGCCAGCGAAAATGTACGAATATCCGGCCAAAATTCTTCGAATCCTTCTCTACGCGGTGGTAAAGCGCCTTGACCTCTGGTTCTTCGAGATAACGAAGTACGCGCTTCTTCAGCGCTCCAGATCCCTTGCCCGGGATGATTTCGATCTCCGAGGCTTTGATTCTCGCGGCCTCATCGAAGATGTGCTGCAATGCCGCATCGATATCGCTGCTCTTGTTGTAAATATCGTGCAGGTCAAGCTTGAGTTTCGTCATCGAGCAACCCTCGCAATCCGGAGATTGATTCTGGTGGTATTTCGATCAGTTCAACGTGACTCCCAATCAGTTCTTCACCTCATGAGCTCTTCAAGAGTCACGCGAAGTCTGGCGCCACCTGTCCGCATTTGCAAGGTCATGATACAGATCCGACCGATCAACCAAGGGGCGAATCGTGACCTGCGCCCATCCTCGAGCGAGAATCGCAAGCAGCTGATTCTGGACGTAGCTGACCTGACGTCGCAAAGATCCCCTGCTTGAGCGAAATCATCGATATCGCGCTGGCGCTACGCGCGAACGCGAGGGTACCCGAGGCTCTTTCAGTCATCGAAGGCGCAAGACAAGAGCGTCAGTCCGATTGGGGCCAAGCCTCCCGGCCATTTGCAAAGATTTCATATTTCACGTGGAATGTTCGAGCTCATTGCTGGTGATTCCACGGTCATCTGAGTCGCGTGAACCCTATGTTTCAAGCCCCTCACCACCGCGCGATCCATTACCTGTTGCAAAGGACAGATCGAACATGATGAGCCGGGCGTATCTGCCTTGATCACGCCGTAGGAAGTCGACTACCAGTTCCGTTATCATGCTGTTCGATTACATTACCTAGACGATGCCTATTCCCCGAATTGCCGTGGGCCCACGCCCAATTCCTTTTGCAATCGAAGCCGTAGCATCCGGCGGATGCATCGCGGTAGATCCAGGAGATCCAGCTGAGGGATGTGTCTGGCTCGATGCAGAGAACGTCGATGGGCTTCGCGAAGTACTCGAATCGACTCCCGGGATCCGCTGGGTACAGCTACCCTTCGCCGGCGTTGAGAACTTTGTCTCCAACTCATTTGTGACCAATGAACGCGTCTGGACCTGCGCGAAGGGTTCGTATGCTGAACCCGTCGCCGAGCATGCGCTTGCACTCACCCTTGCGGGCCTACGCAGGTTTCCAGAACGCATCCGCGCCGACGTTTGGGGAGAGAAAGCTGGACTTACCCTCTACGACGCGCCAGTCACCATCCTCGGCGGAGGTGGAATTGCGCACGCGCTCATCGCGCTCCTCCGGCCGTTTCGTGCGCACGTCACCGTGGTACGAAAAAACCCCGCTCCAATTGAAGGTGCAGATAACGTTGTGGCAACCGAAGAGCTGCATAGTGCCTTGGCGGAGGCGCTTGCCGTAGTCGTTGCATTGTCTCTCACTCCGGCAACGACCGGAATCATCTCTCGAACCGAGCTCAATTTAATGAGAGACGATGCGTGGCTCGTCAACGTCGCCCGGGGTCGCCATGTCGTTACCGCTGATCTCGTCGAAGCACTTGAGCGTTTCGAAATCGGTGGCGCGGCCCTCGACGTAACCGACCCAGAGCCTCTTCCGGACCGGCATCCGCTCTTTTCACTTCCCAACTGCATCATCACTCCGCACACCGCAGATACACCAGAGATGATTCGCCCACTTCTTGCCCGCCGCATCGCGACCAATGCTGCTCACTTTCTCGCCGGTGAGCCCCTCGAGGGAGCCGTCAATGTCGATGCGGGCTATTGAGCGCCATCGCTTGATGGGAAAGCCGTAGCGCGACAGATAACTACTCGGTCGATGAATTAGTGATTCGAAGTACTGATCGGATGTCAAATTCAAGTCGCGTGTGCGCCATCACATCCAGCCTCTGAGCTCGTTGAGAGTTCGGCAAAATGCGCAACGCGAGCACACCAGCGCCGATGCGAAAATTAGGAAATTCAATCTTGTTCGGAGCGCCGAATGAGGTAGTTCCAACCCGCAAGAATCTGTCCATCGGCCCAGACCTCGGCGCGTTTTGCGACCGTATCCTCTTCGTCTCCAAAACGGGCAACGGTGCCTGCGGCCATCGCATCAAGCTGGATCCGACAGGCCCGGTCGAGAAGAATTGCCGTCATGACCGCGGTTGGTACATCTTTTCCCACAGCGACAAGTCCGTGCTGGGGTAAAAGGCACGCAGGGGCGGAGCCAAGAGCATCAGCGAGCGCGATGCCGAGTTCCTTTGTTTTGATCAAGCCTCCGGTGAGCGTAAAGCGAGGCACGTCGGGATAGCTAAACAGACTGCCAGCATGACTCAATGCACGCATTGGCACATCGAGCGAACCAAAAGCATTGGCTGCATCCGAATGCGTATGAACGACCGCTCCAACGTCGTCACGACGGTTCATGATCTCCGTATGAATCGGATATTCGATGTGCCGTGAGTTCTTCCCGTCAAGTACCGTGCCCTCAGGGTTTACAAGGACGACCTTTTCCTCGTCGACCTCTTCAAAACCCCATCCAGAGCCCTTCATCCACACGCCCTGTCCATTAAAGTCCCGCACACTTGGGTGACCCCAGACCATGTCATCCTGACCCGAGGTCGCCAACGCCTGGCAGGCTTGGACGATCAGCGCACGAGCATCAGCTGCACTCGACGGCATCACTGTCATGGTTTCTCCTTCGTGTTTGCACACCGCGTGCATTGCAAATTCTGGTCGAACCAATCGTTCGATCAGAAATTAAATCATAACGAAACGCTCCCGAGACTCTCCTGCAACGACCAAATGTGACCGTAAACCTCCATATGACGCATCGGTGCAGAGATTCGTCGCCGCGATGCTCGTCGAACTACACGACGAATGGGAGATCGCCGAGCACCTCAGGTATCACAAGAGTCTATGGGGCGCATCGACGCTGACCGGGATCCAAACGGACAGCGCGCCGAAGGCACTCACAATTACTGCGTGACAGACGGACCAGATCGAGATCATTTCGGCTCTGCCGATTTCCTTGGTGGGTGGCGATCGTGACGAACGAGTCTGGCCGCGAGCAAGAGGACGGTTTGGAAATCTGGCTGCCGATAAGAGGAGTTAGCTCCCGTCCGAACCTTGACCACGCGAAGCGCAAGTCGTACCATCTGGTCAAATCTCTAGGTCAATGTCAGGAAACGAGGCGTCATGTTAACTTTCGTACATTCCAAGGCTTCGCGGCGCGTACTGCTCGCAAGCGGAGCTCTCGTCATCGCCTCCGCAACGGCATGGGGCTCCGCTGCCATAGCCGCTTCCGGCGCCCCTCAACGGGCTCTTCTTGTCAAGGTGCACTCAAGACGCACGCCTCGCGTCAACGTGCACTCGGCCAGATTGCCCCTTCCGGTTCCGGTCACCGTCAATCCTTCCACCACCGCATATCTGGTACTTGACCTCACATCGGCCATCTGCGCGCCGAACCCCTCGTGCGTCGCCACGCTTCCAGCCGCGGCGGCCCTACTTGCCAAGGCCCGTGCAGCAGGATCCTTGGTTGTCTATAGCGAGACGCCCACACCGGGATCCAAAATTCTCCCTCAGGTGCAACCTGTGGGAAACGATGAACCTATCGTCTACGGCCACGCCGACAAGTTCTACAACACCACCCTCAATACGATCCTGAGTTCCGCCGGAATCACGACACTCGTAGTCGTCGGAACCGCAGCGAACGGCGCCGTCCTCTATACGACATTCGAGGCCAACTTGCGTGGCTACACCGCCGTGGTGGCCGAAGACGGGGTCTCGGCGAACTCGCCGTTCATCATGCGCTACAGCCTCTTCCAGCTCCTGAACCAACCCGGCTTTTCCAACCCACTGAATACACCACCCCCCGTTAAAGGGGTCACGCTGAGCACGTCAAACCTGATCACGTTCTCACCGGCTGGCTGAGAACCGCATTACCTGCGGTCTCGGCTGGCATCCCTCGCGCGTACTGCGCGACGGCTCAACGACGCACACGGAGTCGACTGCGCTCAGAGATAGTCGAGGTGGCTCGGCGTTCGGGCCGCGAGTTCGGAATCCGGCATCCCTACCAGGCGCATCGGCGATGCCTGAACTCCAACGTCCGTAGTTCCCCTCGCTAACGAATATGAATACATGTTGAGATATGGCAGACGGTTCTGATGGCACCTCGTGGGCACAGGAGGGGGCGGTTGGTGATTTAGGCATTGGTGCTCGAGGATGTCCCGAGTTCCGTAGAACTTCGGTGACGGCCCTGTGGTCAATCAGGCCACGGCCTGATCATATTCGACGGATATGTCAATCTCCTTCGCGATTATCGCGTCGAGCCTCTTTCGCAGTTCTGGAAGATGCATGAAGCCATTGACCTTGCGGAACTGCTTGGCTGCCTCACCCATGCCAGCCGCGCACCAACG
>Ga0307374_10012494_pt1 | contig 11892 bp, 10 predicted proteins | sample OX3MG_FD_202532 | JGI IMG/M metagenome (GOLD analysis project Ga0307374, IMG submission 202532) | Soil microbial communities from Risofladan, Vaasa, Finland - OX-3 | ecosystem: Environmental > Terrestrial > Soil > Coastal area > Acid sulfate soil | place: Finland: Risofladan, Vaasa | collected...
GGTCCTGCGCGGCCGGGGGAAATGGACCGAAGCCGTCGCCTACGAAGCGCGCCGGTCCGCCCGGGTACTGCCGCCGCTGACCAGCCTCGTCACCGGCCAGGAATTCGGCGAGCCGATCGAGATAAGTGCCGACGCCGACGTGCTCCGGGTGGAGCGGCTCCGGCGCGCGGTATTCGGCGGCACCGAGGACGAGCCGCTGCGGCACCTCGGCGAGGCGCAGACTTGCCATGTGATCGAGACCTGGCCGGAGCTGGCCGGATCCTGGTGGATCTCTGATGACCGTGAGGCCCTGCGCTACGCGCGCTTTCGCGGCATCACGACACGGGAGACTATTGACCTGGTCGCCATGGCCGTGGCCGACGGCGAGATCGGCTCGAAGGACGGATACGCCTTAGTGCAGCGGATGGCGAGCGCGGGCCGCCATCTCAGGCTCCCGGCATCTGCCGCAGACCTCGCGCGCTAGCAACTGGCCGGCCTGGCGCCGCCGTGTGGCATCGGGATCCGCCGCCAGGGGATTCGTTGTTGCGCTGGGCGGGTGGCGAATGCCTGCTCCGGGGCCAGCGCAACCTCGCCACCGCCACCGGGATCACGGTCAGCCCTCGGGAAGTGCCGGACGCGCAAGTGCCCTCCTTGAAGAGCTGGCCTCGTTCCAGGCAGATCCCCACGGGGTAGGCGGCGCGACTCACTGGACTGGCCCTTGCCGCTCGACAGGGCCGGCTACAAGATTGGCGTCCGGCCCATGAAGCAGCTCTCTCAAGGCGGTAGCGCCGGTTCAAATCCGGTCGGGGCTACTCCTCGAAGTAGCAGGTCAAGGGCCTGACCGCCGGGCACGGCGGTCGGGCCCTTGATCATTTGTCACTGGTTTGTCATCGAGTTCCGCCGTCACCTGGCGCCAGCAGGCGGCACGAGGAGACGGTCATCGGCACGCTTCCAGAGGCCGCACGCGGGTCGGCGTGAACATGACCGCCCGCTTCTGTGGGCCACAGGACATTGGCAGCAGCGCCAGGCGTGCCCGCCAAACGTCAGGCCTGCTGCGCGGACCTGGCTGCTTGGAGATTGCCGAGCGCCACGCTCTCGCTGTGCTGGTCGCCGGCCTCGCGGAAGATCGCGGCGGCTTCCTGGTGCGCAGCGATCGCCTCGTCGAACCGCTGCATCTCACGCATGACCGCGCCGAGATTGCCCAGCGCCATGCCCTGGCGATGCCGGTCGCCGGTCTCGCGGAAGATGGCGACGGCGTCCTGGCAGGCGGTGATCGCCTCGCCGAGCATGTGCGCCTCACTCAGCGCGCCGCCAAGATTGCCCAGCGCGCTGCCCTCGCTGTGCCGGTCGCCGGTCTCGCGGAAGATACCGACGGCGTCCTGGCACGCAGTGATCGCCTCCTCGAACCGCTGCATCTCACGCATGACCGCGCCGAGGTTGGCCAGCGCCATGCCCTGGCGATGCCGGTCGCCGATCTCGCGGAAGATGGCAGCCGCGTCCTGCTGCGAGGTAATGGCCTCCTCGAACCGCCGCGCTTCGCTCAGGACACTGCCAAGGTTACTCAGGGCCATGCCCTCAAGGTGGCGGTCGCCGGTTTCCTGGAAGAGGACGGCGGCGTCCCGCTGCGCGGTGATGGCCTCGTTGAACCGCCGGACCTCCTGCAGAACGAGGCCGAGGTTGCTCAGCGCCCCGCCTTCGCCGGGCCGGTCACCGGTCTGCCGGTAGATGGCGGCGGCGTCCCGGTGCGCGGTGACGGCCCCTGTAAACCGCCGAAGGTTTCGCAGCGCGAGGCCGATATTGTTCAGGGCTGTGGCTTCGCCCGCCCGGTCGCCCAGGCGGCGGGCAGCGTCCCGGCTGACACCCGCAGTAGACAGGCGGTCGTCGAACCGCCGCCGCCAGCCAAAGTAGGCGGCCAGGCGGAGCGGCAGGCGCATGGCGATCTGGTCCCGGCCGGTGCTGGCAGCGAGGGTGACTGCGGCGATCAGGCTAAGCCGCTCGGCATCCAGCCAGGCCAGGGCCTCGTCCCGGCCGGCGAACTCCCCAGGTGCGATCATGCCTGGCAGCGCCCGCAGGTGGCCGTCAGCGGCGCCGGCCATGTCCAGGTAGTAGGCCAGCAGCCGGTCGCGGGCTTGCTCCCGCCCGTCGGCATCGGCGTGCTCGTCGGAGAGCCGCTGGGCGTACAGGCGCAGCAGATCGTGCATGCGCCACCGGCCGCCAGCGCCAGGAGCAGCCTCGGCCAGGTGGGCCCGGGCCAGCCCGGCCAGCACCCGGCGGACCTCGCCGACCGGGATACCCGCCAGGACCGCGGCCGTGGTGGTGGAGATATCCGGGCCGGGATTGACCGGCAGCAGGCGGAAGATCCGTGCCGGGATCTCCTCCAGCCTGCGGTAGGACAGCTCGAACGCCGCAGCGACCGACGGCGCGCCCGGCCCGCCGCCATCGTCATACCGCAGCCGCTCCAGCCGCGCCGACTCGGAGGCGAGCTCCTTCGCCGGCTCGGCCGCAGTGAGTGCCGGGTCGGCGCTCAGCAGCGCCGCGATGATCTGCAGGGCCAGCGGCAGCCCGCCGCACACCCCGGCCAGCTGAACGGCCGCATCCCGGTCACCGTTAATCCGGTCATCTGCGGGCCGGGCGGCGCGCAGCGCCCTATCCAGCAGCGCAATGCTTGCTTCGCCATCCAGGACGGTCACATCGACCAGCCGGGCGCCCAGCCCGGCCAGGGTATGCCGCGAGGTCACCAGGACCTTGTGCGGTCCGGCGCCGGGCAGCAGCGGCCGGACCTGGGCCTCGGAGCAGGCGTTGTCGGCGATCACCAGCACCGGCTCAGAGATCTGCGCGAGCGCCGACCGGTACAGCCCGGCCCGCTCTTCCACCGTGGGCGGGATGTGCTCGGCGGGCACACCTAGGGCGCGCAGCAGGGCATCTAGCGCCGAGATGGGCTCGATCGGCGCGTCGTCGTAGCCATGCAGGTCGAGGAACAGCACCCCGCCCCGGAACCAGCCCGACCGCAGGGCGGCGTGCCCGGCCTGGACGGCCAGGGTGGTCTTGCCCACCCCGGCCAGCCCGGCCACCGCCGACACCACCACCGCACCCGCCGACCCGGCCGGATCCAGCAGCCCGGCCAGCACGCCCAGCTCATCATCCCGCCCGGTGAATCCTGCGGTCACCTGAGGCATCTGCGCCAGTGCCACCGGCGCCGCCGCGGCAGGGAAGCTGGCGTGAATGGTTCCGGCCTGCAGCACCGGGCCGTGGAATGTGCCGCCGCTGATCGTGCTACCCGCCCCGGCGGGTTGCTCGCCGCCCATCACGCACCCCGGTCCTGGCCGGGCGGGGCAGGCGGCGCGGCAGGAGCAGGGTTCTTCCCAGTGCCGCCGGTAGTGGTGGCGGGGTGGTGTCCGAGGATCTGCTGGATGGCCGCGGTGAGCCGCTGTGCCTGGTCGTCGTAGCGGTCGCCGAACAGGTCCGCGCACTGGATCGAGGACAGCGTGCGCCCGGCCCCGGTGTCCCGGTCGGGTATCGGGCAGTCGTCGAACCGGACTGGGATCAGCCACGGACGCTCGGGCGGGCGCTGCCGCAGTTGCTCGATGGCCAGGATCAGCTCCTCATTCTGGTAGCTCCGGTCCCGGGCCAGGCTCCTCGTGGAGAAGCAGGCCAGGAAGACCAGGGCGTTGTCGTTGATGGCGGCCCGGATCTTCGCCCGCCAGTCCTCGCCGGGCCACAGGTCAGCAGTGTCCCGCCACACCGGTATCCCGGCCGCCTGCAGCATGTCCTGCAACTGGTCGACCTGAGGTGCGTCTTCGCGGACGTAGGAGATAATGACATGACCGGCAGCCTGCATCCCGCTCGTAGCCTGCGCCGCTGGAAGATGGGAGGTCGCCGGAACGCTGCTGCCTTGCGGCACCGGCCCAGGGAAGGTCGCCCGAATGTCGCGGCCCTGCAGCACCGGCCCGTAGAACGTGCCGCCGCTGATCGTGCTGCCCGCCCGGCCAGGCTGCTGGTCGGCCGCGGTGACCACCGTATCGGTTTCATCCCGGTTGTCGTGGAGCTCTAGCTGGTAGATTGCCGCGCCGATGAGACCAGCTGCGTGCTCTACTCGTCCGGCGAAGTACCGGGCGTCCTGTTCGGCCTCGCCGGGCGCCCCGGTCCAGACGCCGATGTGATATCGCAGCTCGCGGAAACTGCGCAGCGTCTCCGAATCCCTGCCCAGAGCCATCTCCAACAGGGCGTCGGCCTTCGCCTTCCACGAGGTGTGCTCCGGCCCGGCGCGGCGGATCTCCGGAGTGCCCGCCTGATCGCGGAGCTTCCGCAATTCTTCCGCCGCGCGCCTGGGTTGCAAGTCTCCGTCCTTACCTCATGCCCCGCAGCTCATCGCCGGGTACCTGTCCCGAGGGCCGCCCGCTCCGCCACGCCGCGGGACACCGCAGCCATGCCGGGGCGCGCCGGGCAGCGTACGGCGCATTAACCCCGACCACAACTGGCCGCCGCAGCGTCGGTAGCGCTTGGCCCACGGCCGAAACACGGTCCCGATCGTCATCGGGCACATACCCCCGGCCCCTCACCACGGACAGGCCTCAGGCTAGCCCCGCGCGAAGACTCCCAGCCGCACCACGGCGAGCAGCGCACGCGCTACGACCAGTGCGAGCACGTTCCAGTCTGCCACCTTCGCGCCGGGACTGCCGGTCGCTCAGGTGTCATGTTGACAGTAGTGCCAGTGGGAGGTTCTCCCGGGCCGGATGGTGCGGCAGACTGGGGCAATCTGACGCTAGCCGTAGATCGAGGTTCAGGTGGGCGGGGGTGTGACGAACACGGTCAGTGGCGGAACTCAGTACGGGCCGGTCCTGCGGGGCCGGGACTTCACCGGGCTGACCTTCGGCACGCTCGCTCCCGCAGCGCCACCGCTTGGCCCAGCGCGGGAGCGGGGCAGGCCGTGACCGGGGCGGAGCCCGCCGGGACAAACAGCATGATCAGCGGCGGCATCCAGTACGGCCCGGTGCTGCAAGGCCGCGACTTCGGGGACGTCGATATCGACATGACCGTCCGGGCCGCCGCACCGGCACCCGTAGCGATGGCGCAGCTACCCGCACCGACCGCAGGATTCACCGGCCGCGACGGCGAGCTGGCGGTGCTGGCCGGGCTGCTGAACCCTGCCGGGACGCCGGGTGCGGTGGTGGTGTCGGCGGTGGCCGGGCTGGCCGGGGTGGGCAAGACCACCCTGGCCGTCCAGGCCGGGCACGCCGCCCTGCGGTCGGGCTGGTACCGGGGCGGAGTGCTGTTCATCGACCTGCACGGCTACGACGACCAGCACGTCGAGCCGGGGCAGGCGCTCGATACGTTGCTGCGGGCGCTGGGGATACCCGCCGAGCACATCCCGCCCACCGCAGACGAGCGCGCCGGGCTGTACCGGTCAGCCCTGGCCCAAGTCCGCGAGCCGGTGCTAGTGATCGCCGACAACGCTTCCTCGGAGGCCCAAGTCCGCCCCTTGGTCCCAGGCACCGGGCCGCACCGGGTGCTGGTGACGTCGCGGCACACCCTGGCCGGGCTGGATGCCCGGTTGGTCGACGTCACGGTCCTAGACGACGACGCAGCGGTCGCGCTGCTGGATGCGGCGCTCCGGGCCGCCCGCCCGGGCGATGACCGGATCACCACCGATCCGGGCGATGCGCAGCGATTGGCTGGGGCTTGTGGAGGGCTGCCACTGGCCTTGCAGATCACTGCCTCAATCCTGAAAGCCGACCCCACGCTGACCGCTGCTGAGCTGGCTAGGGAACTGGCTGTGGAGTCGGAGCGGCTCGAGCACCTGCGCTATGACGACGGCAGCGGGTCGGCCGCGTCGTCGGTCGCTGCGGCGTTCGAGCTGTCCTACCGCAGGCTGGAGGAGATCCCGGCACGGATATTCCGACTGCTCCCGGTCGATCCCGGTCCGGATGTGTCCACGGTCGCGGCTGCGAGCCTGGCGGATCTGCAGGTCAGCAAGGTCCGCGGAGTGTTGGCAGGCCTGGCCCGCGCGCACCTCCTTGAGGCAGTTCCCGGAGGCGGGGGCCGGTGGCGGATGCATGACCTGCTGCGCATATACGCGCAGAAGCTCTCCGAGGACCGCGCCGTCGCCGATCACCGGGAGCACAGCCGGGATCGGCTGTTGGCCTACTACATGAACACGGCAGATGCCGCCGACGATCATCTGCAGACAGGACCGGCTCCCACCGCACCGGGGGCCTTTATCACCCGAGACCATGCCCTGAATTGGCTCGACACGGAACGGGCCAACCTTGTCGCAGTAGTCAAAATGGCCGCAGGCACCGACCGCGATGAGATCGCCTGCCGACTCCCCATGGCGCTGGCCAGGTACTTCAATTGGCGTCGGCGCTTCGACGACTGGCTAGTCACCTCTCGCATCAGCCTGAATGCGGCCCGGCGTCTTGGCGACCGGCAGCGCGAGGGTGTTGCGCTGAACAACCTCGGCGCGACGCTCCGCGAGATGCGGCGGTTCGAGGAGGCAATCAGCGCGTGCCAAGACGCCACCGCGATCTGCCGGGAGACCGGCGACCGACACGGCGAAGCGGACGCCCTGAACAACCTCGGCTCCGCGCTGCACGAGGTCCGGCGGTTCGACGAGGCGATCACCGCGCACCAGCAAGACCTTGCGATCTGCAAGGAGATCGGCGACCGACACGCCGAAGCGGACGCGCTGAACAACCTCGGCTTGGCCCTACGCGAGGTGCGGCGACTCGACAAGGCGATCAGTGCGCACGAGGAGGCAGTCTCCATATACCGGGAGACCGGGGACCGCCACGGGGAAGGCACAGCACTGAACAACCTCGGCGTCGCCATTCCCAAGGTGTGGCCACGGGCAAATGAGGCGGTCGCCACGCTGCAACGCGCGGCGGCCATCTTCCAGGAGACGGGGGACCGCCACGGGGAGGGCAGCGCTCTAGACAACCTCGGCGCGGCCCTGCGCGAGGCGTGGTGGTTGCTAGACGACGCGAGCGCCGCTCACAAGGACGCCGCGAACATCTTCCGGGAAACCGGCGACCGGCATGCCGAGGGCCGGACGCTGAACAACCTTGGCCTAGTCCTGGCAAAGATGCGGCGGTTCGATCAGGCGATCGCCACGCTGCAACGCGCGGCGGCCATCTTCCGGGAGACGGGGGACCGCCAGGAGGAGGGCAGCACGCTGAACAACCTAAGCGTGGCCCTGGTGAATGCGCGGCGGTTTGAGGAGGCGATAGTCGCGCACCAGAACGCCGCCGGTATCTTCCGGGAGACCGGCGACCGGCACGCCGAGGGCAGCGCCCTGAACAGACTCGGCGTGGCGCTGCGCGATGTAGGGCGATTCCAGAGAGCGATCGCGGCGCACCGAAACGCCGCGAGCATCTTCCGGGAGACCGGGGACCTTCATGCCGAGGGCAGCGCGCTGAATAACCTCGGCAAGGGGCTGGTGAGAATGCGGCACTTCAATGAAGCAATTGCTGCGTTCGAGCGCGCAACGGCTCTCAATGGGGAGGTCGGGGACTTGTACGCCGAATTGGAAGCGCAGAGTAACGCCGAAAAGGCTCGGGCCGCCAGACAAGCCTTCTGATGGAGTGACACAAAGGCGGCGATGCCATCCCGTGCTGTCCACCCCAGGATCGTCGGGATCAACGACGGACCTTTGTCGGCCGGTATCTGGCCGGGTGGGTATGAGATCCGGATCGGCGATCCTACCTCGTCAACTCCGACGCCGGCGGGACAGGCAAGCCGCCCACAGCTCAGGGCCTCGCGCCCGGCCTGGAGACAAAGCCCAGGCGGTCCGCTATGGTCGCCGACAGGGAGCGTGGCGCGGAACCGCTGGTCAGCTCGTGCCTCCCGCGTCGGTAATGGTCATGCTGGAGCTGTGAGCCAGCGCAGCGACGAGTTCGGTGACGCAGAGCGGGTTGTCCGCCGCGCTGTGACCTCGCCGCTCGTAGCGGGGCTGCGGTCCGCCTGCTTGATTACGCCAGTAGGCCGCAGGTCATCAGAGTCAGCGAGGTGGCCGAGGCCAGCCTGCGGCCTCTGGGGCGCGCCCAGCCCGGCCAGGGTGTGCCGGGAGGGTGTTCCTGGGAAGCCGGGTTACCGGCAGATCATGGGACAGATCCTGGCGAAGGGCCATCCGGTTTTCGACGCGTACGTAGGGAAGCCCTCACCGGTCAGCGGCGTCCGCAATCCGGTCAGCTACATCGATGCAGATGAGGATCTGCGGCGCTGCGAGTGTGGATGCGGAGCTCCGGCACGGTCCGCCCCAAGCCTTCCGCCGCGGCGGCTGGAACCTGGACAAGTACGAGTGGCCAGACGGCCTGGAACTCTCAATCTACGACGACGGCCGGATCAAGATCGGGCATCAGGACAGCTCGGTCGCCGTACATGACGTATCTAACTTCGCCACAGGAAGATCGCGGTCCAGCGCTCACGTCGTGGCCCTGTTCACTCCCAGCGGGAAGCAGGCGGTCCGGGCCTGACCGATACGCCATCTGAGCAGCAGTGGGTTCCAAGCGCAGCCCGGCCGTCTCAGGTCAACCACGCGGCCCGGAGAAGATCCTTCCGCTGTGACCAGGACGGATGAAACTTCTGCCCGAGGCAGTCGTTGAAGTCAGGCCTGCGCGGCCCGCTGATCGTGCTCTCGGTTCCGGCGCGCTGGTCGCCGGTCATCAGGCGTCCGAGTCCCGTGCAGGCTCGGCGGGCGGCGGGACCGGAGTGGTGAAGGTCAGGCCGGTGAAGTCCCGGCCCTGCAGCACCGGCCCGTGCTGGTTACGCCCACGCGGCCCGTCAGGCCGCTGCCGCCGCGGAGCACATCCGCCGCTGCGCCCACAGTAATCCGTCCGCAGCGGCCGACGCCGCGTGGGCGGCAGCCGATACGCTCCACGTCGCGGCGCGGGCATTGCGGAACCCGGCATTGCGGTGCGCGGCGGACACCTACGACCGTGCTGCCCGGGCCCCCCACGGGCGCGTCCCCCTACGATCCGGCGACGGTGACCGGCTACGCGCCACCGCCCGGCTGATAGCGCTGGCCGACGACATCACCGGCGACAGCACGCTCACCGCGATCGCGCTCGTCGCCAACCTGGCCGCCCTCGCCGCCGCCGTGGCCGAACTGCGCCAAGCCCAGCAGCACGCGGCACAGTCCGCGGCGGCTCACGCGGCAGCCAGGCACCTGCACACCACCATGGCCCAGGCCCGGCCCCGTCCGCCCCGCCCCACCCAGGCCCACACGCCCCGGCCGGGCAGGACTCCGCACGCGGCCGACGTCGCACGCGGCGACTTCCCGGTACCACCGCGCCCAGGCAACCCGCTGCCCGTCCAGCACGGCCCAGGTCCGCGCCGGGGCCGTGGGCAAGGACCCCTGCCACCACAGCGGGCCGGACCATCCCGGTGACGCCAGGCGCGGCCTCGCAACGGCAATTGCCGGCTGACGAAGCGCCGCTGACGCTGGCCACATCAGTTATCCACAGGGAGAGTTGCGAGCGTGCAGGTGGCGAGTGGAGCCTGTGAGTGGGCTCCGGCCACGTAAGCAGCCGAGGGAAGGACGATGAGTCATGCAAGCTCTGGCGAATAGTTACGCGTTCTGGCTGCTCGCGTTCCTGGCGATCATGGCCGTGTACCTGCTGCCGACGCTGGTCGGGATAATCCGCAGGGTGGACAGGTTAGCGCTGGTGTTCCTTGTCAACCTGATCGGAGCCCCGACCGGCATCGGCTGGCTCCCAGCCATGATCCTGGCATTCGGCCCGCGCCGGATTCCTGGCCCGCCGCCGGCATCGTGGCCGCCGTACCCCCGCTGACCAGCCGCCTGCCCCCAGCCCGCGCGCCGCGCAGCGATGTGCGAACGCGCTCGCGAACGGGCACACGCATCGCCAGGCCCTCGTGTCCGGACGGCGGTCAGCGGACGTAGGTGCCGCGCTGGGGGACGGTCTGGACGACGCCCTCTTCCCGTAGCAGGGCGATCGCCCGCCGGGCTGTGCTCCGGGCCACTTCCCACATGTCGACCATCTCGGACTCGGTGGGGATGCGGGAGCCCTTGGGGTATTCCCCCGACTTGATCCGCTGCCGGATGATCTCCGCGATCTGGCGGTAGGGCGGCACCGGCCCGGTCGGGTCGATCTTGGTCACTGAACGAGGCTAACTGACCAGCCATAATGTCCTACGAAGCACTACGAGGTGATACGAGTTAGCTAGACTGCTGCGTGTGACCGACTACTGGGAGCAGCACCTGGCTCGTGTGCGCGGCCACGAGCTGGTGAAGCTTCGCCTGCATTGGGACGAGGCCTACAAGATCAGCTGGGACGGGGTGTTCCGCGCGGCCCGGCTCGACGATGGCACGTCCCTCGAAGCCCATACCGCCCGGGAGCTGTGGGAACTCATGCGCGACGACTACAGCGAACGCCACGTGAAATACCAGCCATGACCTGCGCCAAGTGGCCGGCCAGATGCCGTCCGGCAGCCTCCCCGCGTACCCGCAGACCGGCCGTGGTGCCGGGCCGGCACGAACCCCGGCAGCGGGTCCGCGCCGCCGCTAGATTCGCACTTATGGGCAGTCTGGAGCACCGCCGGGTGGACCATTCCCCCTACGTCGAGGAAGTCTGCCGCTGCCTGGAGTCACGCGACCTTGACGTGACCGTGGTCAGCACCACCTCCGGCGGAGGGCGGCGTGAGGCAACACTTCTGGTCCACCCCGGTGCCGGGTCCTGTCACTAATGTCAGGTCGGCAACGTGGCTTCCGGCTGACCGGATCCCGGTTGGCTTGGGTTGTCCAGATCGGGCCGTCCCGCCCGGCTGCGAACATCGAGTAACGCAACTCTTCCGCTTCTCGGCCATGAGCGAACATTCCAACTTGCTGGGCACCCTTGGCCTGGAATCTTCTGGGCTGGCCATGTGGTCTCACGCTCCTCGGGGTCGCAGCCGATGGCGTGGCCTCCCGGATCTTGGCTGGGGTACAGTTCCGCAGGCGGATTAGGCGGACCCGGGAGGTGGACGGTTCCGGTGATCGCGGACCGGGATGTCGAGCGGGTTCTTGTGGTCGTGGCGCACCCTGACGATGCCGAGTTCTGGGCCGGTGGCACGGTCGCTGGATGGACGGACACCGGCATCGATGTGACCTACTGCGTGCTGACGGATGGTGACGGTGGTGGGTTCGACCCGGATGTTCCACGCGGTGAGATCCCGCGTATCCGCCGGGCAGAACAGCAGGAATCCGCGTCGATGCTGGGGGTGTGTGCGGTTCGGTTCCTCGGGTCGTCCGAGGGCAGCCTGCTGGATGCTCCGCGCCAGCTGCATGAGGATCTTGTGCGGATGATCCGGCAGGTGAGGCCCCAGCGGGTGTTGACGTGGAGCCCCGAGTGGAACTGGCAGCGATTCCGCAGCTGCCATCCCGATCACTTGGCAACCGGCACCGCCGTGCTGAACGCAATCTACCCGGACGCCAGCAACCCGTTCGCATTGATCCACCTCCTACAGGACGAGGGCCTGGAGCCGTGGACTGTGCAGGAGGCATGGCTGCTCAACAGCCCGCAGCGGGAGATCAATCACTACGTGGACATCACTGACACCTTCGACCGCAAGGTCGCTGCGGTCCTGGCCCATGCGAGCCAGATCAAGGACCCGGACGGCCTTGCAGGACGGCTGCGGGAGCGTATCGCCCCCAACACAGCCGCAGCCGGGCTGCCCGAGGGCAGGCTGGCCGAGGCCTTCCAGGTTGTCGTGACCGGTTAGCTCCCAGCCGTCTCATCCGGCCCCGGTCCGCGTGCGGCGAGCAGTTCATGGGCCTGGTCCAGGAAGTCCCTGGCGACCGGCGTCCCGAACGGAGCGATCACCGAAACTAGCTGCCGGACTTCACCGAACACATGGCCGGAGTGCAGGTTCCAGGCCTCCCGGACAACCCGTTCGGCGGCTGCGGCGGCCGCGTCGACT
>Ga0307374_10012495_pt1 | contig 11892 bp, 11 predicted proteins | sample OX3MG_FD_202532 | JGI IMG/M metagenome (GOLD analysis project Ga0307374, IMG submission 202532) | Soil microbial communities from Risofladan, Vaasa, Finland - OX-3 | ecosystem: Environmental > Terrestrial > Soil > Coastal area > Acid sulfate soil | place: Finland: Risofladan, Vaasa | collected...
GGACTGCGGCAGGCTCTGCGCGCCGGTGCCAGTGGATCGGGATTCTGCTTTGCCTGCCTCGACGGCGCCTACCCGGTGCAAGTTCCCCAGCAGCTGGAGATGGACAAGCTGGCCCTTGAAGGCTGACCGGAAGTGTGGGGGCGGGGGGCGCTGAGCTGAGCAGGTACACCGACGCGGGGGTGGACCGGAGCCGCGCGCGGGCCGCCGTGGCCCGGGTCGCTGAATTGGCTGCGACCACCCACAACTCCTCGGTCCTGGAGGGGATCGGCCCGTTCGCCGCAGTCTGGAAGCTGGGCAACAACCTGCCCCCGGACGCCGTGCTGGTCAGTTCCACCGATTCGGTGGGGACCAAGTCCAAGGTCGCCGTCGCTCTCGGCCGACACCAGGGGATCGGCCAGGACATCGTCAATCACTGCGTCAACGACGTCCTGACCACCGGTGCCGACCCGCTCTTCTTCCTCGACTACTTCGCCAGCGGTCGAATCGAGACGACCGTTCTGGAGCAGCTGGCGGAGGGGATGGCTCAAGCCTGCCGGGCCAACGGATGCGCCTTAGTGGGCGGGGAGACGGCCGAGATGCCGGGAGTCTACGGGATCGGTGACTACGACCTGGCCGGCTTCCTGGTGGGGCTAACCTCTGCTCAGGCAGTCCTCGGTCCCACTCGAGTCAAGGCCGGCGATCGCCTCCTGGGCCTCCCGTCCACCGGGCTGCACACCAACGGCTACTCCTTGGTCCGGCACCTCCTGGCGGAGCGCGAGCTCGAGTACGACACCGAGTTGCCGGGCACCGCGGGCCCGATCGGCGACCTCCTGCTGGCTGTGCATGCGTCCTACCTGAAGCCGGTACGCGCCCTGCGGGACCTTGGCGAGGTGCACGCATTGGCCCACATCACCGGGGGCGGAATCATCGAGAACCTGCCGCGAGTCCTACCCGAGGGGCTGGCCGCGTTGGTGGATCGCCGGAGCTGGCTCGTGCCACCCCTCTTCACCGCGCTCCAGGAGCTGGGAGACATTCCGGAGGACGAGCTCTGGCGCTCCTTCAACATGGGCGTGGGAATGATCGCCGTCGTCCCCGCCGCCACTGTGGCGCTCGCGACCCAGCTCTCGAGGTTCGGATTCTTCGAGATGGGCGAGGTGAGAGACCGGCAAGGAGCGGACCGGGTGCTGTTGCGCTGAGCCGGCCAGATTCGGAGGGGGCGAGGGTCGGGGTGGGGGTTCTGGTGTCGGGCGCCGGCACCAATCTCCGAGCGATCCTGGAGTCCTCCGCGTCGGGTGGGTTCCCGGCCCAGGTGGTCGCCGTCGCGACCAACCGACCCAGCTGTGGAGGTCTGGAGGTCGCCCGCGCCGCCGGGGTGCCCACTCAGTCCTTTCCGGCCTCCACCTTCTCGGGCGACCTGGAGGCGAGAGATCACGCGATTGCGTCCTGGCTCCAGAACTCGGGAGCTTCGATGCTGGCCCTGGCCGGCTATGACCGGATTCTCACCAGGCCTCTGCTGCGCGCCTTCCCCGGCCGGGTCCTGAATCTCCACAACAGCCTGTTGCCGGCCTTTGCCGGCACCATGAACGCGGTTCAGGAGGCGCTCGACCATGGGGTCAAGCTCACCGGCTGCACGGTGCACCTAGTCGACGAAGACTACCTGGACGGGGGTCCGATCGTGATGCAGGCGGCGGTCCGGGTCGAGGACGGCGACTCGGCTGAGACCCTGCTCCAACGCATCCACCGGGAGGAGTGGCGAATATTTCCCCAGGCGATCGCGCAATTGGCCCGGGGTGAGCTCCGCGTCGAGGGTCGCCGGGTGCTCCGCGTGGAACCGGACTCATGAGTTCACCGATCGCCCTGCTGGGAGTGGACGACAAGGCGCAGCTCCCGGAGTTCGCTCGGGGTCTTCACCGCCTGGGATTCGAACTTCTCGCTACCGGCGGCACCGAACGGGTGCTCCGAGGGGCAGGACTGCCGGTCACCTCGGTGGCCTCGGTCACCGGGGTGGAGGAGATGCTGGAGGGCCGCGTCAAGACGCTGCATCCGGCGATTCACGCCGGCATCCTGGCTCGGCGGGACCGACCTGAGGACATGGCCACGCTGGAGCGGCTCGGATTCCGGCCAATCGACCTGGTGGTGGTCAACCTGTACCCCTTCGCGAAGGTGGTGGCGGCGGGCTCGGGGCAAGCGGAGGTGTTAGAGGCGATCGACATAGGTGGCCCCACCCTGCTGCGCGCGGCGGCCAAGAATTTCGCCAGTGTCGGGGTGGTCTCCTCCCCAGACCAGTACGAGTGGGTCCTGGCCGAGCTCGTCGCGGGTGGACTGAGCCCGGGGTCCCGCCGGCGCCTGGCGGCGGCCGTCTTCGAGCTGACCTCCACGTATGACGCGCTGGTTGGCGGCTACCTGACCGGGAATGCGGCGATCGGCACGGCTGACTGGCCCCCGCATTTCGCCCTTGGGGGCGAGCTCCGCCAGCCTCTCCGGTATGGCGAGAATCCACATCAGCCCGGCGCCTTCTACCAGATGGGCGCCAGCCCGTGGGGTTTGGCCGCGACCACCCAGTTGCAAGGCGGCCAGCTCTCCTATACCAACTGGTTGGATACCGACGCCGCTTGGCGGCTGGTGAGTGGTCTGGACGATTGCGCCGCGGTGGTGGTCAAGCACACCAATCCCTGCGGCGTGGCCCTGGCCCCGACGGCCGCTGAGGCCTTCCAGCGCGCCTACGACTGTGACCCGCGCTCCGCCTACGGCGGGATCGTCGCCCTCAACCGGGCACTCGGTGAGGAGGTCGCGGCCGCCCTCGCCAAGCATTTTCTGGAGTTGGTGATCGCACCGTCGGTGACGCCGGCCGGGATGGCCGTGCTGGCAGGACGGCAGCGGCTGCGGGTGCTCGCCATCTCCCCGGAACCGCCTCTTGGCGCGCCGCAGGACCTGGAGATCCGCAGCATCGCCGGTGGACTCCTGATTCAGTCAAAGGATCCGGCGGCTGACGATGAAGGGGAATTCCGAGTCGTCTCAAAGCGGCCGCCCACAGACGCCGAGTGGCGACAGCTCCGGCTGGCTTGGCGGATAGTGCGGGCGGTGAAGTCCAACGCCATCGTGCTCTGCCGCGACGATCAGGCGGTGGGAATCGGGGCGGGTCAGATGTCACGGGTCGAGGCGGTGGAGCTGGCGCTGCGCCGGGCCGGTGATCGCGGCCCCGGTACAGTCCTCGCCTCCGATGCCTTCTTCCCCATGCCTGACGGCCTCGAGATCGCGGCACAAGGCGGTGTCTCCGCCGCTATACATCCGGGTGGCTCGATGCGGGATCCTCAGGTTCTGGCGGCGGCGGATGCAGCCGGAATGGCACTGATCACCACCGGGCGGCGCCACTTCCGGCACTGACGTTCGGGAGACTGCACTCGGTTTTTGTGTATGTTGCCACCGGGGAGCGGTTGGAGGTTGGATCGATGAGCATCTCGCGCAGGGGCACGATGTGGGCGTCCCAGGGGACCGCTCTGGCGCTGTTGGCGTTCCTCTACTTCGTGGACCTCTTCCTACCGTGGTCCCAGTCCTGTGTCTCTTCGATCATCACACCCTTCCAACCGGGACCCCGCACCGGGCCGTTCTCACCGAGTGCGGTCCATGCGTCGACCGTCCTCTGCCAACCGCAGATCTACGGTTGGGGCGGTGCCGGCACGGTGGCCGGTGTGCTGGTGGCGTTACTGGTGCTGTGGGAGGCTGCCCGGGTGGCCCGTCTCGCCGTGGGGGTGGGAGCCGGGTATCGCAGCCTGGTCAGCTCGGCGCTGGCCTTCGGGGTCCTGATCTTCACGATCGTGAACGTGGCGGCCCGGCTGACCTGGATGCACTCCGCCAATGGTTCCCTACTGTATGGCGGCACCTTCCTCTGGATTGCCCTGGCCCTGGCCATCCTGATCGCCGTTGGTGGCATCGCCCACTGGCGGATCTGGGAGGCAAACGCACCGCACCAAGGCGGGTCCGGCGGTTCCTCCACAGCCGCCGAGTCGATCACGATTCCGCCGCCGGCGCCGCCCCAGCCGCCCCCCGGGGTCTGCCCCAGCTGCGGGCGGGTAAACCCCCAGGACTCCCGGTTCTGCTCCGCCTGTGGCACGAGCCTGACCGAGCCAGCGCCGCGGCGACGAAGCGCTCGGAGGACTCCGCCTCCGGCCTGACTGGGGCCGAAGCAACTGTCGGCGCGGTTATGGCGATGCACGTTTCCGTCGCCGTCTCGTCATTACGAAGTGATCTCGCGCTCGGACACTCGAGGTTGGCCCGGCGGGGCCGATGGGCAAGTGTTCACATAGGTGGAGCAGACGGTGAACGTGCGGCGCCAGTCGACCCCGGAGTGGAGGAGCCGTCCCTTCCTGAGCTTCGGACTCCGCGCCTTCGTCTTCGTCACCCCGGTGGCGGCCGGTCTTTGGGTCGTGGCCGAGCTCGCCTCCGTTTGGAGCCGTCCCGCGCAGATCGCGGAGCTCGTCGCCTGGTGGGCGTTGATCACCCTCGCGGGGCTCGGAACCCTGTTCTTGGTCGAGCGGGCTACCCGCCAGCTGCTCCCGCTGGCGGCGCTACTCCGACTCTCGCTTCTCTTCCCTGACCATGCCCCGGACCGCTTCGCGGTAGCCCGGCGTGCGGCGCGTCCGAAGCAGGTACTGCGGCAGTTGGAGGCTTTGGGCGAGGACGGCACCAGCGTGGAGGTGCAGGCGGCCCAGAAGGTGCTGGAACTCTCGGTCGCCCTCAGTGTTCACGACCGGGCCACCAGGGGTCACTCGGAACGGGTGCAGGTTTTGACGGACATGATCTCGCGGGAGCTTCACCTGCCCGAGCCTGATCGGGCCCGACTCAGGTGGGCCGCCCTCCTGCACGACATCGGCAAGCTCAAGGTGCCATCCCGGATCCTCAACAAGCCGGCCAAGCCGGACGCCCGAGAGTGGACGATCCTGCGGAGGCATCCCGCCGAGGGCGCCAGGATCGCGGCTCCGGTCCTGCCGTGGCTCGGAGTGTGGGGAGAGGCCGTGGCCCAGCACCACGAGTGGTACGACGGCACGGGGTATCCGGTCGGGCTTCGGGGGTCGGAGATCGCCAAGGCGGCTCGGGTCGTGGCGGTCGCCGACGTTTTCGAGGTGATCACCGCCCCTCGGCCCTACCGCCGACCAGTGAGCATCGCCCAGGCTCGCGAGGAGCTGGTCCGGGCCTCCGGAACCCAGCTCGATCCCAAGGTGATCCGAGCGTTCCTCAACGTCTCGGTCGGGGAGCTCTGGCCCGTCGTGGGCCTGGGCGCGATTCTCTGCCAGGTGCCGCTGGTCTCCCAGGCGTTCGGGATATTCAGTCGGGCGCTGCCGGGGCGGGGCGGCTCGACCGCGGCGGCCGGTGCGGCCGGGGCAATACTGGTCGCCGGTATCAGCCACCCCGCGGAGGTCCGCACGCTCCCCAGGGCCCCTGCCAGCGTCTCCCAGCCCACCCACTCCACTCCCCCCAACGAGTCCTCGCAGCCTGCCCAGGTCCCCAACCTGCCGGTGCAGGCCCCCGCCGCTGCGCTCCCCGGTCAGTCAGCTCAGGCCGACGCCTCAGAGACTGCATCCGGGCCAACCGTGGACGTCCCCACCCCCACCGTGCCTTCTCCGCCTCTCCCCACTCCCTTCACAGTGCCTGTGCCCACCCCCAGCCCGCTGCAGCTACCCGCACCGGTCCCCCAGCTCCTCTCCCAGATCCGGTCACTGCTGCAGCGCCTGGGGCTTTGAGCCCGGTGCGGCGCCCCCCTAGCTAGCCGCGTCCACCCGGGTCTTCGCCGTACATCCGGTGGGCCGGGGCGGTGATCATTAACTGGCCGACACAACTGTGCTCGGCCGGCTCGTGCCGCCCCTCGCCATCGGAGAGTTGCCATGGACTTGACCCACCTCGCCATCCCCCCCTGGGACATCGTGGTCCGCTGCGTGAGCATTTACCTGGTCATGGTGGTCGGACTCCGAATCTTTGGTAAACGCGAACTTGGCCAGATGACCACCTTCGACCTGGTGCTGGTGTTGCTGGTCGCCAACGCGGTGCAGCCATCGATGACTGGTCCCGACAGCTCTCTGGTGGGTGGTCTGCTGATCATCGGGACCCTGCTCGCCGTCAACTGGACTGTCGGTCAGGGACGCTTGCGCAGTGCCTTCATCCGCGGACTGTTGCAGCCGCCGGCGACCGTCCTCGCTTCGAGTGGGCATTGGAATCCCGGTGCCTTGAGCAGCCAGGGACTGGATCAGCAGGATGCCGAGGAAGCACTGCGTGAGCACGGGGTGCAAGATGTCTCGGAGACAACGCGAGTGGAGTTGGAGCCCGACGGCTCAATCAGCGTGGTCTCCCGTGGCGGACCGGGTGCCGGTCGGCCCCGACGTCGCACCCGAGCTGTGAAGCGCCCTTGATCACATTCGGCTAGATGGCTTTGTCGCGCTGGCGCATCTGTCGTGTCAGCAAGAGCAGCCGGTGCCCTCGATCACCCGGGAGGATTAGTTGGACTTCGACATCCAGCGACAGTCCGATCCACCTGTGGTCGGCGGTGAGAGCCGCGGCATCCAAGCGCTGGGCAAGGGCCAAGCAAGCGCGGTCACCGAGAGACAATCCCCGACCCCTGGGGGCAGAGCGCAGCTGCGACTAGCGCATCAGCTTCGGTGAAGGGTTCCAAGTCCACCTCGGCGCCGGAGTTCACGCGGCTTGCCACGGCTCGGCAGGCTACCGGATCTGGAATCTCTTAGCACCCAAATCCTGAACGTCTCCCAGGCCCCTCCCAGAGGGGGCGCCGGGTTCCGTCGCGACCTGGCAGAAAGCAAGTTCTGAACTGCTCGGTACGGTTGCGTACGGTCGGTGGACACACTTGAGCTGGCTGTGGTAGAACGCGATAAGGTCGGCTTGGTGACAGCCCGGAGTCTTGAGCGGGCGCGGCCCGCCCCAATCGGTGTGCGGGAGGTGGTGCCATGAGCACACGGCAGACGCACGGCAGGCGACCGAGCAGTGTGATCGCCTTGGGGGTGGCCACGCTCGTCGCCATGACGGCCATCGGCGAGGCGGTCGCGAGCACTCCGGTCAGCGCCGCCAGCAAGCAGACGATCACCTTCGCCGAGTCCGGGCTGGGCAGCGAAGGTGCGCAGACCCAGAAGGCGATCAACGCATTCGAGAAGGCCAATCCGAGTATCAAAGTTCACATCCTGGTGCTTTCGCCCAACTCCACCACCTACCTGGCGCAGCTTGAGGATCGCTTCATCGCGGGCTCCAGCAGTCCGGACGTGATCGAGTCGGACGTCACCTACCCGGCCAAGTTCGCCAAGGCCGGTTGGATCAAGAATCTGGCCAGCTTCAAGCCGAACATGAAGCAGTTCTTCGCCACCGAGGTGGCCGCCGGAACGTACAAGGGCAAGACTTACGCGATTCCGTGGTTCGACAACCCGGAGGGTCTCTTCTACCGGACCGACCTGATCAAGACCCCGCCCAAGACGCCGGCCCAGGTCGTCTCCGACGCCGAGGCGGCGATGAAGGCGGATCCCTCGCTGAAGGAGGGAATCGCCTTTGAGGGAGCCAAGTACGAGGGTGCCATCACCGCCTTCGCCACCGTCGAGGGAGCGTTCGGGGGCAAGCTCAACCCAGAGGACCTCGACACTTCAGGCAATCGCCGAGCCCTCACCTGGCTCTACGACGCGCTGTACGTCAACAAGATCGCCCCGCAAGCCGTCATCGGCTGGATGGAGGGGAACGTCGAGAGCGAGTTCCAAGCAGGGAATGCGGCCTTCGCCATCAACTATCCGTTCGTGGCCTCGACCGTGGCGAGCACGGGTGGTCCGGCCAAGGGCCACGTCGGTTACATCCCCTTCCCGGCTAATCCCGGGGGTACCCCAGGGTCGGCGTTGGGCGGTGAGATGCTGGCGATCAACTCCAAGACCACGCACTCCGCCGCAGCCTACAAGCTGATCCAGTACCTGGCCAGCAGCACCGTCGAGACCGCCCGAGCCATCGCGACCGGGGATCCGCCCTCGCTCCCCGCGGCGTACACCCCGGCGCTGATCTCCGCGGCGCCCTACTTCAAGCAGGTGGAGACTCTCAACAAGTACGCCCAGCCCCGTCCGGTCAGTCCTAACTACCTGCAGATCTCGTCTGATCTGCAGACCATGCTGTCCTCGGTCTTTTCCAACCTGACCAAGCCCGCCGCGGCGCTGGCCCAGACGGCACCGATCGTCAAGGCCGATGCAGCGGGCACCGGCTGATTGCCGTTGCCAGGCAGTAGGGAACATCCAGTAACCAGGTAAGGGGGGCCGCCGTGGGCACCAGATCGGTGGCGCGGCGGCTCCGCCTGCCTTCTATAGGCGGCCCGCCGCCCATCGCGGGAGTCGCCCGCAAGGCCGATCGACGGCTGGGGTACGCCCTGGTCGCGCCGGCGGTGCTCCTGCTGCTGCTGGTCACCGGCTTTCCTCTCGCCTACAACCTCTGGAACTCCTTCCACAACGTCATCCTCAGCAACGCTGGGGCACCGCAGAACTTCGTCGGTCTGAAGAACTACGCGGAACTGTTCACCACTACCGGGTTTCCCCAGGCCCTGGCCCGAACCCTGGGCTTCATGGTGGTCTCGGTGGTGCTGGAGACGATCGCCGGGCTCGCCCTAGCCCTCATGCTTCACCGGGCCTTCCGCGGCCGCGGCCTGCTGCGCGCCGCCATTCTCATCCCCTGGGCCGTGCCCACGGTGGTTTCGGCGCTGCTCTGGACCACCATGTTCGACCCCCGGAGTGGCTTCGTTGACTACCTGCTGGGGATCCTCCACCTGCCGGGTTCCCAGACCACCTGGTTGGCCGGCGAGTGGACCGCCTGGGCGGCCGTGCTAGTGGCGGATGCCTGGAAGAACGTCCCCTTTATCGCCATCATCTTGTTGGCCGGACTGCAGCTGATTCCGGGCGATGTCTACGAGGCCGCGCGCATCGACGGGGCGAGCACATGGCAGTCCTTCCGTCGCATGACCCTCCCGCTCTTGCGCCCCGCGTTGATGGTGGCCCTGGTATTCCGCACCCTGCAGGCGTTCTTGGTGTTCGACATCATCTACATCATGACCGGGGGTGGTCCAGGCACTACCACCGAGACCCTGTCCTACCTCAACTGGCAAGCGTTCTTGGTTGACACAAACTTTGGATTCGGCGGAGCGATTTCCGTCAGTCTGGTGGTGATTTCGCTGCTGATGGCGGGTGCGATCGTTTTCGTGATGAGACCCAGGACCTAATGGCCAGCACGCCCGCCAGCACTAAGCTTTCCGCGGCGGTGGCCGCACCCGTCGCCGCGGCTCCCCGGGTCAGGCGCTGGCGCACCTGGCGCGGCCGGCGCCGCCTTGGCGGACAGGTGCTCTTCTACCTAGGCGTGCTGGTGGTTTTGCTGATCGCGCTCTTCCCGTTCTACTGGATTCTGCGCACCTCGCTGGAATCAAACGCGGAGTTCGTCCAAGGGGTCGGCAGCACCAACGGCTTAGTCCCAGCCCATCTCACCTTGTCCTCCTATATCGACGACTTCACCCAGCTCCACTTTCTGACCCCTCTGCTCAACAGTGCCATCGTGGCCTTTGGCACCACCGTGGTCACCATCGTGGTGGCCTCGCTGGCTGGGTACGCGCTTGCCCGCTTGCCAATCCGCGGAGGGGGAGCGATCCTCACCTTCGTGCTGCTGGCCGGATTCTTCCCGGTTCTGGCGATGGTCGGTCCGCTGTTCTTGCTTTACCGCGATCTGGGATTGCTGGACAACATCTACCCGCTCATCATCACCTACCTCGTCTACACGCTGCCCTTGTCAACCTGGCTCCTGCGCAACTTCTTTGCCCAGATTCCGAAGGAACTCGAGGAGGCCGCTCTGGTGGACGGTGCCAGCCGGCTCCAGACGCTGCGCAAGGTGGTGATTCCGGTCTCCATTCCCGCCGTCTTCACCGCAGGGATTCTGTCCTTTATCCTGGCCTGGAATGACTTCGCCTTCGCGCTGTCGTTCCTGGACAGTCCTTCCAAGTTCACCGCGCCTCTGGCGATCGTGGTGTTCGGACAGAGCCAGTTCGAGACTTACTTTAACCGCATCGATGCGGCGGTCGTGGTGATCACAATTCCCATTGCGATCCTGGTGCTGATCGCCCAGCGCCGGATCGTCAGTGGCCTAACCGCCGGCAGCCTCAAGGGCTAGGAGGAAGCACAGCTGTGGCGACCATCGAGCTCGATCACGTAACCAAGGTCTACCCCAACAAGAATCAGGCCGTCTCAGAGCTCAGCCTGGATGTCGCTGACGGCGAGTTCATGGTGTTGGTGGGCCCGTCCGGTTGCGGCAAAACCACCGCGCTGCGGATGGTGGCGGGGCTCGAAGAGATCAGCGGCGGAACTGTCCGGATCGGCGGAAGGGTAGTCAACGATCTCACTCCCAAGGAGCGAGACGTGGCCATGGTCTTCCAGAACTACGCTCTCTATCCCCACATGACAGTGGGCGAGAACATCGGCTTTTCCCTCAAGCTCCGGCATCTGGACAAGGCCGAAATCAATCGCCGGGTCCAGGAGGCTGGCCAGACCCTGGGCCTGGAGAGCATGCTCAACGTCAAGCCGGCCAGCCTCTCTGGGGGCCAACGCCAACGGGTGGCGATGGGCAGGGCCCTGGTGCGCGAGCCGGCCGCGTTCCTTATGGACGAGCCTCTCTCCAACTTGGACGCCAAGCTTCGAGTGCAGATGCGAGCCGAGGTATCACGAATCCAGCGCCGCTTGGGTGTCGCCACTCTCTACGTCACCCACGACCAGACCGAGGCCATGACCATGGGCGACCGGGTCGCGGTGTTGGCCCACGGCGTCCTCCAGCAGTGCGAACCCCCCCAGACCCTCTACGACCACCCGGCCAACCTGTTTGTGGCCGCCTTCATTGGTTCTCCGGCGATGAACATCTACCAAGGCGAAATGGAGGCGGACGGGGGCGAGATGGCGGTTCGACTGGGGGATCATCGCATCGTCATCCCACCCTCCCAGCAGGAGGCGCGACCCGCTCTGGGCGGCTACCGCGGGCGCCAGCTGGCAGTGGGAATCCGACCGGAGCATCTGGCGGTCGGCCACGAGCTCCCCGACAACCCGTCCATCATCCCCGCCGAGATCGACCTCTTGGAGTCACTGGGAGCCGAGGTCATCGTGCACTTTCGAATCAAGGCCGATCACATCCGACCGGAGGGAGCTGTGCCTGAGGGTGAGGACCAGACCATGCCGCTCACCATCGGGGCCGGAGTCAGTGACAAGACAGCTCCCGGGGTGGCTCGGGTCGACCCCCGAGTGCAGCTCAAGGTGGGTGAGACGGTGACCCTGGTGCCGGACACCGACCACCTCCAGTTCTTTGACCTGGAGACCGGAGCCGCGATTAGCTCGTAGCATCCCGCGCCCAAGCGGAGGCGAGTGTCAGCGGCGGGGTCGGGCGCGAGGCCGGCTCGCGGTGGCGCGCCCGGCCGCCAATCACCAGTCCAATTCGGAGGAGGTCGTGGGGGCGCGGAACCTGATGCAGTACCAGAAAGCCGATGACTGTGGCGCTGGCTGCAAGCAGGGTCAGCATGACGGCGTAGGTCGGCCAGGCGACGACATCGGCGGCCCACACGCCTGATCTCTCCGGCGTCGCTGGCGCTCTCCCATCGCAGCTCCTCTGATCGAGGCATTGCGACGGCCGACTGAATCCGCCCCATACACCTCCGAGAGCTACACCAAGGTTTTGGATGCCCACCGCATCCGCTCTCACCTCGCCCGGCTCCGCAACTGCTGGGACAACGCCGTCGCCGGGAGCTTCTTAGCCACCGTCATGTCCGACCTGATCTACCGCCAACCGTGGCGCAACCGGGCTGCGGTCAGGCGCGCCATCTTCGAGTACATCGAGAGCGTTTACAACCCTCGCCGCATCCACTCCTCCGTCGGTAAC